>OEIU01001071.1_pt1 | contig 19904 bp, 14 predicted proteins | sample 1539221 | NCBI WGS metagenome assembly OEIU01 (sample SAMN03792071, study PRJEB22550) | activated sludge metagenome | feature: wastewater treatment plant; material: activated sludge; isolation source: Wastewater treatment plant of a petroleum refinery complex | place: Argentina: Zarate | collected...
CGCAGTTGGTCTCCAGCACCGCGCCATCGGAGAGGTCGATCTCGTGCAGCTTCAATTCGTCGATGCGCTCGGCGACGGTGGCGTCGGGTCCGGGCAGGAAGCTGGCGCGCACGCGGTAGGCGATGTCGCCGAGCCGCAGATCGAGGCTCGCCGGCTGGATCTGGCTTTCGACGAAGGGATATTCGGGAAGGATCAGGCCCGCATCCGCCATCGCCGCGATCATGCGGTCGGGCAGAATCCCGTTGGCGTCGGGCGGCAGCGTGAACGGCACGTCGGGATCCTCTGAGGTGGCCCATCCGGATGCCAAAATAGCATCCAGACCTCATAAATACAGGCTTTTACCGGTTATCCGATGACCGCCTTGACTGAAAGGGCGCAAGCGAATATCAGCATGACTTATCCCGTGGTGATTTGAGCCGGCCGGCTTGCAGCCACGTTAAATAAGTCGCTAAACAGGCCGGGGACACGTGTGATCCCGGCCTGTGGAAATTCTTCCAGGCCGGTTTTTTGTGACCATTTTCCAGTGGTCGCATCGGAGGTCACATGTCTGAGTCCAAATCTTCTCAATCGCGCTATCGCCCCGAAACCCGCCTGGTCCATGGCGGCACCCTGCGCTCGCAATTCGGCGAGACGTCGGAAGCGCTGTTTCTCACCCAGGGCTACGTCTACGACACTGCCGAGCAGTGCGAGGCGCGCTTCAAGGGCCAGGACCCCGGCTTCATCTATTCGCGCTATTCCAATCCGACGATCGCGATGTTCGAGCGCCGCATGATCGAGCTCGAGGGCGCGGAAGCCGCGCGCTCGACCGCGACCGGCATGGCCGCGGTGACGACCGCGATCCTCGCGCCGCTGCGGGCCGGCGACCATGTGGTGGCGTCGAAAGCCCTGTTCGGCTCCTGCCTCTACGTCGTGCAGGACCTGCTGCCGCGCTACGGCATCGAGACCACGCTGGTCGACGGCGCCGATCTCGGCCAGTGGCAGCGCGCCTTGCGGCCGAACACCAGATCGTTCTTCCTGGAAAGCCCGACCAATCCGACGCTCGACGTGCTCGACATCCCGGCGATCGCCGAGATCGCGCATAGTGGCGGCGCGCGGCTGATCGTCGACAACGTGTTCGCCACGCCGATCTGGCAGAGCCCGCTTTCGCTCGGCGCCGACGTCGTGGTCTACTCCGCGACCAAGCATATCGACGGCCAGGGCCGCTGCCTCGGCGGCGTCATCCTGTCGTCGGAAGCTTTCATCACCGAGCACATCCACAACTTCATGCGGCAGACCGGGCCCTCGCTGTCGCCGTTCAACGCCTGGGCCCTGCTCAAGGGGCTGGAGACGCTCGGCGTGCGCGTGCGCGCGCAGACCGAGACGGCGGCGAAGATCGCGGACGTGCTCGCCTCGCACCCGAAGGTCTCGCGGCTGATCTATCCCGGCCGCGCGGATCATCCGCAGGCGGAGCTGGTGAAGAAGCAGATGCGCGCAGGCTCGACGCTGATCGGGTTCGAGGTCAAGGGCGGCAAGCAGGCGGCGTTCCGCTGCCTCAACGCGCTGCAGATCTCGCGCATCTCCAACAATCTCGGCGACGCCAAGAGCCTCGTGACGCATCCGGCGACGACGACGCATCAGCGTCTCGCGCCGGAAGCGCGCGCCGAGCTCGGCATCAGCGAAGGCTTCATCCGCTTCTCGGCCGGGCTGGAGCACGCCGATGATCTGATCGAGGATTTTGTTCAGGCGCTGGATAAGGCGTGAGGTGCCCGCGAAGGCGGTTGGCACAAAATATGGAAAACAACCCCATGCAAAGTAGCATGGGGCCTCATCCAGCCATCGTTTGAAGGTCTGCGAGGTATTCAGATACCGGAGAAATGCCCGTGAGCAGCAGGTGCTCACGGGCGCGCGTGCAGGCGACGTAGAGCAGCCGCCGCTCGGTTTCGTAGATGTCGTCGAGCTCCGCTTCGTCCGCCGCGTCCGCTACCCGTTCGTCGAGCGGCAGGATGCCCTCGTCGCAGGCCATGACGACGACGGCCCGAAATTCCAGGCCCTTGGCCAGGCTCATCGGCGCCGTCACCATGCTGGCGGCGTCCGCCAGCCCGTCGATCGCGGCGCGGGCGCGGGCCACAAGCTGGGGCGTCCGGACAAACAGCCCGATTTCATTGGCTGAGATCCCTTCGCCGAGCCAAGCGGCGACGGCGCTCCGGACGACGTCCGCCTCGGCTGCGATGGTCGGGACGGATTTGACCTCGGGTTGCGGTCCGTCGAACACCGACACGATCCCGCGACGTTCGTCGTCGAGCCCGTCGCTGTCGCGCAGCACCGTCGGCAGCAGCCGGTCCGCCGCGCGGCGAATCTGCTGGGAAGTGCGATAGCAGACCTTGAGCGTGTGCGAACGGCCGCGCACGTCGACGCCGAGGCTCGCCCACGAATAGGGGTGCTGGAAAATGCGCTGTCCGATGTCGCCGGACAGGAAAAGGCCGTCCGGTCCGGCCGGCGCCAGCGCCGCGAAAAACCGCAGCTCGGCCGGCGCAAGGTCCTGCGCCTCGTCGATGATCACATGATCGAACGGCCTTGCCGCGCGACCCGCGAGCGCGTCCGCCAGGCCGGTGAAAACGCTGGCCCAGGTCGTATACCGTTCCGCCGCCAGCGCCTCACGCACCGCCGCGAAGACCGGCCACAGGCGTGCGCGCTGATTGGGGCCAAGCCGGCTCTTGCGGCCCATCCGCTCGACGGCGGAAATAGGCATCCGGCGACGACAATCCCCACGCGTCGATGACGTTGCTCCACTCGGACAGCAGGAAGCGCTCCGAAAACCCCTTGAGCCCGGTTGCAGCGGCCGCGTCGCGCAGCCGTTCGCGCAAGGCCGCCTCGGAAGCAATGCGCGGGCGCACGCCGTGCTCGAGCTGATACATCTGCTCGGCGATCCCGCGGAACGACGCGGTCGTGATCCGGCGCACGATGCCGCCGGTCTCGGGCGCCAGCACCAGCGTCTTCTTCGCCATGGCGTCGGCCAGCGGCTGCGAAAAACTCGCCAGCAGGATCTTTGCGGTTGGACTCTCGCGAGCGAACCGCACCGCGCGATGAATCGCGACGATCGTCTTGCCGGTCCCGGCCGATCCTGCCACGCGGGCCGGCCCCGAGAAGCTGCGCTCGACCAGCGCCCGCTGCGACGGGTGAAGGAAGACGCCCCATTTCTCCCAGGGAAAGGCCAGCGCCTGCTCCAGCTCCTCCTGATCGGCGATCAGGCGAATCCGGCGCAACGCGTCAGGATGCTTGAAGGGATCGGCAGCCACCGGCGCCGGAGCCGGAACCGCCAGCCTGCCCGTGGCGGCAAACTCCAGCAGCGATTCGGCGGCCTCGGCGGGGAGATGAGCCGCCAGCGAAAAAAATCGATCTTCATTGGCCGCGCGGACGTCGGCCAGCCAATCGGCCGGCACCCCGATCGAGAGCAGCGCATCGTCGTCCAGCGAGGCAAACAATGCGGACGGAGTTGCTTCGTCCTTCCCGGCCGAGGCAGGAGCAGGAAAGACAAAATCGAACGTCGCCGGCGGAGCGACATCCTCGACGCGCTCGCGAATTTCGACAATCTGGATCGCGCCGGTCCGCGGATGCGCCTCGATGCGGCGCCGTTCCGCCCAGGCATAGGCGGCGTCGTGATGGTCGACATAGGCAACGAGAAGGCTCTGGTCCGTCTTGTGCACGATCAGGCGGACGTCGCGGTTGACCCGCGCCGACCAGAAATTGGGGTCCTTGCTCTTGTCGATCCGATGCAACTGGAGACCGTTGCCGGTGCGATCCATCTGCAGATCGAAGACGCTCGCCTTCACCGCCTTCTGGTCGACGCCGGAGAGCCGGTTGAACGATGCGGTGAAGGTGTCGGCGATGAGGAAATTCAATTTGCGTCCTACCCAGGAACTACACCAGTATCGATCGTCTCACATACGCTACTGGGTCTCAGCCCGACATGTTCCTATAGCTTCCATCCACGTAGAGCATTCGCCTTTTTGACAAACCTTACTGCGGGCCGATCTCGCTTGTCCTGTGGAGCGCAAATGATGGGACGCAACGCCTTTCGAAATTCCTTCAATCCGGCGACCTCGTCGTCTGCCCGCAGCATTCTAATTGTCAGATCATTAACGTGGATTTTTAGTGTCGAATCGAACGTGACAAGTCCGCAGTCGTAAGCTCGGTGATGAAGCGCGCATAAGGCGATGCCGTTGGCGGTCCGATCACTACTTGTAGGCTCCGATACCGGCAAGATATGCGCACCATCAACCAACCTGAGTTGGATACCACACATGGCGCAACGGCAAGAATACGCCGTTAGAACCCGTTCTCTAAAATCGATCGCTCGGATTGCTCTCCAAGTGGATACGAGTGCGCGCTTGCGTTCTTCAGCAACCTCTTCGTCGATATTCCGCTCATTTATTCTGTCCGGACTTTCACTTAGCCGTTTGAGGATCGCCGCTTCAGCAGGCACCGATCCGCTATCATGAAGAGCCTGCAGAAAACGGATGTATGTGCCAATAAATTCAGGCTTGAAAGCAATAGCAGTTTCGTTGTTGTCTTTAACGTAAGGAGCAAAACCACCAAGAACCGCTTTACGCAGCGCAGTTTCGCTTATCTGCAATGATGGGGATGTACCCAACGGGCCACGATGCTGACGAATATCCCAACCCGCGAATACACCAACATCATCCCACCAGCCAAGCACCAAATTGCGAGCGTTAGGCTTGGAATTGAATTGCAACACTCCAGTAGCTTGGATGCGATACTCATCAACCGATCGGTTCCTACCGCCGTGAGTAATATTCCAGATGTAGACCTGGACTAAGAAGCTGCGACGGCCGTCATATACTCTATACAGTGCCGGATGCCTGCCGGGGTTTAGATAAAGTACATTCAATCTGCTACTACGAATTGCTTCTTCAGCTCGGGCTAGCAGTTCACTTTTTTGAAGGCGCGCCATTTACAGGCCCCCGATTGAAAACACCTTCATCACTTCGTCGCCGAAGTGATTGATCACCTTCACCGCAATGCGGCCGCTGACCGGCCGTGGGAACGGGCGTGAGGTGTCGGAATAGAGCGTCGACCACGCATCCTCGTCGATTTCGGCCTGCAGCGCGGTCTTCAGGCTCTTGTAGGGATCGTTGGCGCCGAGGAAATAGGCGTGGCGGACGAAGAAGCTTTCCTCGTTGTAGTCGGTGTCGATGAACCAGGCGGCGATGCCCCTGGTGTCGCTGGAGCGGATATCGCCGGTGTTGGGATCGAACACGTCGACGCCGTTCACCTTCACCTTGATCTCGGGACCGCCATCATCGAGGATTTGCACATCAGGCTCGCCGAAGACGACGAACATGTTGCCGCGCCCGGTGTTCTTCAGTTCCTCGGACATGTGCATATCAGGATTGATGCGTGCCTTGAGGATCTTGAGGCTGCCGAGACTGCCGAGTTCGGAGGAATGGGCGTCGAAGTTGAAGGCGCAGGCGATCAGCACGTCGAAGCGCGCATCCACCGCCTCGCGCGCGGCCGCGACGATGTCCTGCCGGCCGACCGTTCCGTATTCGGGGCCAATCAGGATTGCGGCGCGGCGTTCAGGGCCGTTCTCTCCCTCGATGAAGGTGCCGCTGGCGCCAATGAAGTTGCCGGGCCATGGCGTCAGGGTCTCGAAGCTGATGCGGTCGCCCTTGTCCTGCTGCTTGACACCCTCGGATTTGAGATAGTCGATTACGATGGTTGCAAAATCCTGCCCAGCAAGGTCCGCGTCGGCGGCGAAGCGTCTGCCCTCGGCGGCGTCGAGGAGGTCGATCAGTTCCTCCTCGCTGGCGGGCAGGACGCGATGCGGCGAGAGGCTCTCCACCGTGAAGGGACCTGCGACGCGGACGCGGGCATTGTCGGTGTAGGGCTTATCATAGAGATACTCGACATCAGCACGCGCGGCGATGCTGGCGTCGATCTCACGCTGGCGGGCGATCCACGCCTCGCACCATTTGGCGTGCGGTTCCTTTGCCGAGGCCGGCGCACCGACGGGCATTTCGCGGGGGACCTGCCACTCTTCCCAATTGTTTTTGGTCGCCTTATTGAGCGTCGTGCGTAGCGGCTCCAAGACGGCCTGCCATTTCTCCCAAATGTCGTCGATGTCAGGATTGTTCGCGAATACCCCGGACGTTATGTAGGCGGCCCGCCGATAGACGAAGCCTTGGCGGACGTCGTGATGGACCGGCGTGTCCGGCAACGTACGCTTCTGGAGATCGGCCTCCTTGGCGCGCCCCTCGCGGCTGTCGGCTAAGAAATACCAGGGATAGCGTGCCGACATGAGCCGCGTACGCGCAAGGGCCAGTGAGACACGGCTGGTGTCGATGGTGATCCATCGCCGCCCCCATTGCTCGGCGACGTATGCAGTCGTGCCAGATCCGCAAGTTGGATCGAGCACGAGATCACCGGGATCGGTGGTCATCAAAATCAGACGCTCTATGACCCGCTCATTAGTTTGAACCACGTAAATTGGGTTGGCTGCCCCTCCGAGGCCATCCCACCAATTTGAGATTGTTTTGTAAGGGAAGTCATCCAAGTATCTCTTGAAGTCGAGACTTGTCGAAGACGCCATCAATCGGCCGCCAGCAGCAACACGCTCCATGCCCGATAGCCCCTGCTCTTGAGGTCTTGACGTGTGACTCCAGCACCGCCCTCGGGGTGGAGAGAACGGTGCACCATTCAAGAAGACTGGAGCCATCTGATTTTCGCGATGGCCTCCGTTTGTGATCGGCCATGGCCTCAGCAGTCGACCTTCAGGAAATTCAGCCTTTAGACGTCCCGGATACTGTCTAAAATCCAAAACATTGCCGTCGCGATCAATGTACCCTTTGAGATTAAAAATCGCTCCCGACGGAAGTTCCATTCTAGAAAATTCATCGAGCGTCTCCGAGTCAATTTCCCTCTGTTCAAATAGCGGACGAAATTTCAACATGCCTGAAGAACGGGAATTTTTTGAATACCAGAGAATGTAATCATTCACCGGATCAACAAAATTTCCCTTTTGGGCACCTTTCTTCTTTTGTAGAATCTCAACGATACACTTCTCTGCCCCAAACACTTCATCCATGACCGCCCGCACGCGATGCACGTTTTCGTCGCCGATCTGCACGAAGATCGACCCGCTCTCCGTCAGCAGATCGCGCATGACCGTCAAGCGGTCGCGCAGATAGGTGAGATAGCTGTGGATGCCATCCTTCCAGGTGTCGCGAAACGCCTTCACCTGTTCCGGCTCGCGTGAAATATCGACCTGTTTGCCGTCCTTGACGTCGCGCGACTGCGTCGATACCTGCCAGTTAGAATTGAACTTGATCCCATAAGGCGGATCGAAATAGATGCACTGCACCTTGCCGCGCAGGCTCTCGCGCTCGGCTAGGCTCGCCATCACCTGCAAGCTATCGCCGAGGATCATGCGGTTCGACCAGTGCTGGTCGTGCTGATAAAACTCCGCGCGCTGGTCCGGCTCGATGCCGTTGAAATCGGCGAACAGATCGGGCGCGGCCGTCTCCGCCTCGCGCTTCTCGGCGGTGCGGCGCTTCAAATCGTCGATAACAGCCTTGGGATGGATCTTTTCCTGGATGTAGAGCGGCGGCACGTTGACGACGAGATCGGACCAATCCTGTTTGTCCTTGCCGCGCCAGATCAGTTGCGCGTCCGACAGCGTAAGCCGGCCGGTCTCGGCCAGTTCCTTCATCTGGTCTTCGGTGATGGTGATCTTCGCGCCGTTCCAGATCAGTTCGGGCGCGCGCGGCTCCTCAGTAGTGCGCGTCGCGCCCTCCGCCAGCGGCCGCGAGCGTGGATAGTGCTTCGGCGGCAACGGCGAGGCATCTTCCTCCCGCCGGAAGAAGCTCTCCATTTCCGCCGTCGGAATGTTGCGCCGGCTCGCCGCGTCATGCTTCAGCGCGTCGATACGTTTGGAAGATTTAGGCGACTTTGACGATTTCGGCGAACGGGCCATCAGGCGGGAACTTTCTTCAGCAATCGATCGACCAATGCGGCGAAGTCTTCGTCCATCGCCGCCCAGTCGCGGAATTCTTCAAATCCCCATCGTCCAAAGCCGCCGAGCGCGTTGACGCCCGGCACCCAGAGATCGCGGGTCGTCTGCGCCTTGGCCTTGTCGCTTTCGTCCCTGGCACCCTTGACTTCAAGGATGAGATTCAGCGGCTCGTCGCCATCCACATCGAGCCGGACGAGGAAGTCGGGAACGTAACGCCGCATCACGCCGGCGTCGAGATAGGGGATGTCGAAGCCCATCGCCTGGTTCCTGGCGTAGGCCAGCACGCGCGGGTGATTTTCAAGCGTCAGGGCGAGTTGTTCTTCCCAACTCGAGTCAAGCACGACATGGCTGATCTGGCACTTCGGCGGCTGCGCGCCGGTCTTCCAGACCGGCTTCGAGGTGATGAAGTTGACGAAGCGCGTCGAGCCTTTCGGGTTGTAGGGATCGAGCACCGCGAGCAGCCGTCCCTCGCTGCCGCGCGTCAGCGCGATGTCGATCTTTTCCGCCGCACGGGCAAGCTGATCCTGGTACAGGATCGCGCCGATCGGCACGCCCTTCGTGACCAGATATCCTTCGTCGATCCACCGGCGCGCGAGACGCTGGATCTGCGGAAACAGATGCTGCCTGGGAAAGCCTTCGTCATCGCGGAAGCGCGCATAGAGCAGATGCTTGGCGAGATTGAAGCTGATCTCCGAGGGCCGCAGCCGCTCCAGCACCTGCGGCGTGATGGTGACGCCGGCGCCGACGATGCCCTCCATCACCACCGATGTGGGGCCGATGTCGGCCGGCGTGATCTCCAGCCGGCTGTCGGCGGTGAAGGCCGCTTCCAGCCTGTCGGACGGCAGGTCGCGGCGATAGCCGCTGACGCGGGGAAAGCGCATCTCGAGTTCGGCCCGCTCCCTGATCGCGTGGACGCGCGTCACCGGCTTCGGCGCAACCGGCGTGGTCTTCTGCGGCGAGGACGCGAAGTCGAAGGGGATACCCATTATGTCGGCATATTCGACGTCGAACAATCCGGTCTTCGGGTTGAGATCGTAGGACTGGCGGCGCAGGCCGCGGCCGACCACCTGTTCGCACAACAACTGGGTGCCGAACGCCCTGATACCGAGAATGTGGGTGACGGTGTTGGTGTCCCAGCCCTCGGTCAGCATCGACACCGAGACGACGCACCGGATCTGTTCGCCGAGCCGGCCGACACGGCCGACCGTGTTCATCACTTCGCGCAACAGCTCACTCTCGCTGGCGTCGTCCTGCGCGCTGCCGGCGCCTTCGCGGGCCGCACGCTCGCGCCTGAACTGCTCGATCTCCGGGCCGGCAGCGTCACGAAATCCCTTGTCCAGCGCATCGCCTGATTCGATCTGGCGCGAGTCGATCAGCAGCGTCCGCGGGCGCGCCAGGCGGCCACCCTGGTCGTCATAGTTCCGGAACAGCTCCAGGTGCCCGGCGTGGAAGGCGGCACGTTCGTCCTCCGCATCGCCGCGCTCGAAGCCGGCAATCCATTCGAACACCAGCTTCGAGATCGCCGTGTTCTGGCACACCACGATGAACACCGGCGGCACGCCGATGCCGGCGCGCTGCCAGCGCTCGAACTCGCCCTCGTAATGGCTGTACAGCGCATTCAGCGCGGTTCGCAGCATGTTGGGAAGATCGAAGGGGCTGAGCTTGCCGGCGGCCGCCGCGGTCTTCGGCAAATCCTTGCCGACATGCTGCCAGAGGTGGCGATAGACCACCGAATCGGTCTGCACGAGATTGTCGGTGACGGGCACGCGGGGCAGCTTGACGATGCCGCTCTCGATCGCGTCCATCAGGCTGAAATCGGACACCACCCAGGGAAACAGCGTGCCCTCGTCATAGCCGGAGCCGCGCAGGAAGAACGGCGTGGCCGACAGGTCATAGACCGCGCGCACGCCCTTCGACAGTTTGCGGCCGAGCGCCTCGATGCCGTTGATCCAGAGCCGGGCGGCTTCCTCGTTCTCGGCGGCCTCCTTCCTGTCTTCTCCGGTCAGCGGCCCCTCGGTGTCACCGCCGACCTTGTGGCGGTAGCAATGATGCGCTTCGTCATTGATGACGTTGACGCGGTCATAGTTCAGCAGCTTGCCGCAGGCGCGATCGAGCATCTCCGCGTCGGTTTCGGTGGTCCTGATCGGCTCGGGCGCGTTGCCCTGCAGGAAGCTGCGCGCCACCTTGGGCAACGGCAGGGTCTCGCGGTGCTGGAAAGAATGGTAGTTGGTGATCACGATCTCGGCGCGGCGGACCTCGGGGAGCATTTCCGGCGGCACGATCTCGCGGGTTTCGTAGTAATTGTCCGGCTCGCTCGGCAGCAGCACGCGCAGACGGTCGCGGATGGTGATGCCGGGGGCGACGATCAGGAAGGCGCGGGAGAAATCCTTCGAGTCCTTGCGGGCCGCGTTCACCGTCTGCCATGCGATCAGCATCGCCATCACGGTGGTCTTGCCGCTGCCGGTCGCCATCTTCATCGCGAGACGAAACAGCTCGGGGTTGGCTTCCGCGTTGGCGGTGACGAGCCGATCCAACACGCCCTTCGTTGCCGCGCGTTTCGGGGCGACCTCGGTCAGCCAGATGATGGTTTCGACGGCCTCGATCTGGCAGAAGAACGGTTGCTGAGCGTTGAACTTGTGGTGGCGCCAGTGTTCGAGCAGCCGCTGCGTCGCGCCGGTGACGCCCCAGTCGGCCGGATTGCGCAGGGACCGCCAGCTTTCGAGGTAGCCGCGAATCTCGTTGATCAGGGCGTGGTCGGTGTAGGTCTCCAGCTCGAACGACGGCTGAGCGGTGGAGGCTTTCTTTCTTGAAGCCGGAACCGGGACGAGCAGGCGGGACGGCCGACGGCCGGGCTTCGGCTCGCCTTCGAGCGGCTGGCCGTTGTCATCGAAGGGATGGTGCAGTTCCGGCACCCGATATGGCGAGTTCAGGATCGGCCGTTCGTAAAAGCTGCTCAATTTCCAGATCCGCCCCGCAATTCACCACGCCATCGATGCGATGCACCAAGGCCCGCTCCTCAAGGCGGGCCGCCCGGCCGACACTCTAGGTTGAAATTTTCGGATGAGCCATCAGGAAATAAGGATAAAGCGTCTCGTGCCGGAAGCGCGCGCCGAACTCGGCATCAGCGAGGGCTTCATGCGCTTCCGGGCAGGACACGAGCAGGCATGAGGTGCTTACCCTCCCTCCATGGCAGGGCAATCGCATATGGTGTTGACGAAGCTCATCGGCTGGCTCGCTTCGCCTCTCCCGCTTGCGGGGGAGGCCGACGCGCTCGAAGAGCGTGGCGGGTGGAGGCTCTCTCCACACAGAGAATCCCGATGCGGAAGCACCCCCACCCCAACCCTCCCCCGCAAGCGGGAGAGGGAGCGCAGTGCTGATGTCGCTGCACCTCGGATCTCACATGCGATTGCCCTGCCTTCCAGGGGAGCGTGAAACAGGGCTACATCGGCCGGTAGGTCCGGACGTCGGAGGGCACGTTGACGCCGAGCTTGATCTGGCCGACCGACTTGATGATGTCGTCGCCGAGGAGTTGGGCGAAGCAGGCATAGCCCCAGTCGCTCATGTGCAGGCCGTCGGAGATCACGAAATTCTCGATCGGGATCGCCTGCTTCTCGTGCCAGTCCTTCATGACCGCAAAGCGCGGGAAGATGCCGACCTTGCGCAACTCCGCGACCCGGCCCAACAGCTTCGTCATCCTGCCGGCGCTCTCGGCGTGCTCGTTGACCCGCGGCGAATATTGCGGATCGATCAGCACGACGTCGGAGCCCGCGGCCTGGATGCGCGCGACGCCTTCCTCGACGAGCCTTGCCGTCGCGTCCGGATCGAGGTTGCGCAGCACGGCGTTGGTGCCAACCTGCCAGATCACGAGATCCGGGTGCAGGTCGATGACAGCGGTCTGCAGCCGCTTCATCATTTCCGGCGCGTCCTCGCCGCCCTTGCCGGCGTTGACGACGGAGATGTCGGCGGACGGATACTGCCGGCGGAGCTGCGCGGCGAGTCGATTGGGATAGGTGAATTCGGGCGCGGTGGAGCCGTAGCCCTGCGTCGATGACGATCCGAACGCGACGATCACCACCGGCTGCCCGGCGACCAGCTTGCTCGCGACGCGCGGCAGCGAGCCCATCGACTTGGAGCCCTTCGACGGCAGGCACGGCACGCGGCTGAAGATGTCGCCGGCCGATTTGGCGACTTCCTTCACCTTGTCGATCGCCTTGCCGGTGAGGCCCTTCTGCGCTGTGGGATTGACATTGGCCTGGATCGAGGCGCCTTCGGTCGCGGGCTTATTTTCAGACGCGCTCGCGCTTTTGGCAGGATCAGACAGCGCCGCGTGCTGGCCGGCCGGCGGCGGGGCCGTCTGCGCCTGCAGCGAGGCCGGCACGAACAGCGCGAGGGCGGCGGCACAGGCGGTCAGCAATGTCTTCAAACGAAAAGGGTAGTGAGAACTCATTAACGCTGGTTCCTAATTTTGCTGAGCCGGGTCCAGGCGGGCCGCGTCGAGCACGAATTTCGACAGCGCGCGGCCGAGGCAGGCATGAACCCGCTTGGCCATGTCGGTGCCGTGAAAAGTACTGAACAGATCGAAATCTCCGGCGTCGTTCCAGTGACGCATGATGGCAAAACGGTCGAACAGCGGCACCGAGTGCTGCTGGGCCACGACCTTCATGTTATCTAGGTACGGCGGCGCGGAAATCATCGTCTCCGTGCGCGGGCTGTATTGCAGATTCAGCAGCACGACGTCGGTTCCCGCCTCTTGCAGTGCAGCAACCCCGCTATCGATGGCGCTGCGAAAATCGTCGGGATCGACGGCCCGCATGGCATCGACGGTTCCCGTCTGCCAGATCACCAAGGTAGGCCTTTTTGCTTCCACCAGCTTAACGAGGCCGGCATCGACATCCTCGGCGGTCTTGCCGTTCTGTAGTTCTACGGAGAGGTTGACCTGGAGCGAGGGCAGCTTTTCCTTGAGCGCCGCCTGCAGCCTGGCCGGATAGGCGCTGTTCTCGGAGGAGGCGATGGTCGAGGAGCGGCTCCCCACCACCAGGATGGTCAGCGGCCTTCCATTCCTGATGGCCTCGGCGACCTTCGGGAGCGTGCTTTCGGTGGACAGGAGGTAGGCCGGCACCTCGCAGGTCTGCGCGGCAGGAGCTGAAGTATCCTGGGCACGCGCGTCATCCGCGGCTGCAGGGCCCGCGAGCAGCACCAGGGCCAGCACAGCCGTTGAGGCGGGCTTCATACGCTTCCCCCCGCCATGTCGGCATTGAGGACCGGCTTTTTCGTTTTCGACGCTCCCTTGTCGGCCGAATGCTTGTACCACGAAATCACCCACGCCACGCCCCACATGATGAGGATTCCGACCAGGCTGACCAGGGCGTGGGTGAAGGCCCCCCCACCGACTTCGGCCAGCACGAAATGCCCGGCAAAGGCCAGGAAAACGCCGAGGCAGAATATCTCAAGGGAGTGCTGGCCACAGAGGATCAATGGTCGCAGCCAGGGCGATTTGAGCCCCGACCAATTCCTCGGCAGGAAGCGCACGGTGAGCGCGGCCAGCGCCAGGAAATGGGCAAACCGCAGCACGTCGAGATCCGTCTTGCTGATCGGATACATCCACTGTTCGAGCCGCTTCGGCAGCAGGAAGCTGAGCTGCGGCAGGTGCCAGGTAAGCGTGACGAAGAACGCGAACACGAGGTAGGCGATGCAGATCCACAGCGTCACCTGCGAGGACAGGATGCGCGACATGCGCTGCGCCCCGCCGAGCGCGCACCAGGCGCCGAACACGAACAGCAATTGCCAGGCGAACGGGTTGAAGATCCAGAAGCCGCCCGGATAGGCCGTCAGGTACCACTCGAACTGCCAGGTCAGCGCGTAGAGCAGCACCGACAGCGCCAGCCCGAAATCGGCCCGCCATCGCAAGAGCCACAGGATGACGGGCAGGAACAGCATCAGCACGATGTAGAGCGGCAGCACGTCCATGTTGACGGGCCGGAAGCGCAGCAGCAGCGCCTGCACGATGGTGACGTCGGGCTGCTTGAGGAAATCCATGATGCCCATTTCCTCGCTGTAGAGCGGGTTCTCGAAACGGGTCGCGACATAGGAGATTTCGGCCAGGAAGATCGTGAACAGGAAGACGTGGGCGACGTAGATCTGCCAGACGCGCCGCAGGATGCGCGCGGTCGCCACCACGAAGCCGGCATCCTGCATCGCACGGCCATAGACGAAGGCGGCGGTGTAGCCGGAGATGAAGATGAATATCTCGGTGGCGTCGGAAAATCCGTAATTGCGGATCGTGAACCAGGTCAGGACGTTGGCCGGCAGATGGTCGACGAAGATCAGCCACAGCGCCATGCCGCGAAACAGGTCAAGCCGCAATTCGCGCTCGCCGACCGCCGGCAGCGTGATCGCCGGCGCGGCCGCGGCCGCGGCCTTGCTATCGCCGGCGTTGGCATCGCTGCGAGGCGAACCGGCAACTGGATCGGCAATGGACGACATCGGGCACCGTTGGTTGAGCTTTGACGCGTGCACTGTCCGGAAAAGATAATATCGCCCCGCAACTTGCACACAAGATACGCCAACAGGATACGGGGCCGGGCAGCGCGCGGTTGCGCTCTAGATTGGAACTGTGTTGAAAGCGCGATGAGGCAGGCGACAAACCTGAAAGGCCGGCGATTGGTTCCGCCGCCTTTCCCGGCTATGATGCGCGACAGGATTTCCGAAAGCTTACCCGCATGTACCGCGCCGTCACCCGCCAGATCGAGGTTACCGTCGAACCGAACTTCATGCCCGAACGCTCGGCGATCGATCGCGGCCAGTATTTCTGGTCCTACACCATCGTCATCACCAACACCGGGACGGAAACCGTGCAGTTGCGCACCCGGCACTGGACCATCACCGACGCGACCGGACGCAGGCAGGATGTCCGCGGCGAAGGCGTGGTCGGCGAACAGCCCGTGCTCGCCCCGGGCGAACGGTTCGAATACACCAGCGGCGTCCCGCTGCCGACCGCGTCGGGCTTCATGACCGGCCGTTACCAGATGGTCAACGAAAGCGGCGAAAAATTCGAGATCGACGTGCCGACGTTTTCGCTGGACAGCCCGGATAAGGGGCGGGTGCTGAATTAGGGGCACGGGCTCCCCGCGAAGGCAGGCCTCACGCCGATCGACGGCGTCGCTACTCCTCCACGCCCGCTTCGTGCGGGGTGAACTGGTAAACCGAGGAGCAGAACTCGCAGGTCACCACGACCTTGTCGTCCTTCACCATCTCGGCGCGGTCCTTTGGCGCAAAACTCTTCAGCATGGCCGAGACCGCCTGGCGCGAGCAGGAGCACTGCGCGCGCAGGGGGAGTGACGTGAACACGCGCACGCCGCGTTCGTGAAACAGGCGATACAGCAGGCGCTCGCCCGACAGATCGGGATCGATCAACTCGACATCCTCGACGGTGCCGATCAGCGACTGGCCCTCGACCCAGGCATCGTCCTCGGCGACCTCGTGGGTTTCCGTGCCCTCGGGCGCATCGCCCGGATGCAGGTCGGCCTGCCGCGCGCGCTCGGGCGCCTTCGGCAGGAATTGCAGCAGCATGCCGCCGGCGCGCCAGCGGTGCTTGCCGCCGTCGCCACCGCGCCACTCCTCGCCGACCGCAAGCCGCACGCGGGTCGGGATCTGCTCGGAGCGCAGGAAATATTCATGCGCCGCGTCTTCCAGGCTGCCGCCATCGAGCGCGACGAGGCCCTGGTAGCGGCTCATGTCGCCGCCCTGGTCGACGGTCATCGCCAGATGACCCTTGCCGAGCAACTGGCCGGAGCTCAGGCCGTCCTTCAGCCGCCGCACGTCATAGCGCGCATAGGCGCGCAGCCGGTCGGGCGACTGGAAGTCGACGATCAGGAACGACACCGGACCGTCGGTCTGGGTCTGCAGGATGAAGCGGCCTTCGAATTTCAGCGCCGAGCCGAGCAGCGTCGCCAGCACGATGGCTTCGCCGAGCAGCTTTCCGACCGGCGTCGGGTAATCATGCTTGGTCAGGATGTCGTCGAGCGCGGGACCGAGCCGGGTCAGCCGCCCGCGCAGATCGAGCGCGCCGACCTCGAACGGCAGCACCGCGTCATCGACGGGAACGGACGACGGCGCGCGGGTCGGCGCGTCGGTCGTGATTTTGATGTCGGGGGATTCTGAAACCATGGGCCTCTATCTGGGGTCTGAGAGGGCAAAGCGAAAGGGGGTTGAGAAGGCTGGCGTTGCTGGCGCATTTCGCTCGAAATCATGTCCCGGACGCGGCGCGGCACGGAGTGACGCGGCGCAGAGCCGGGACCTATTGCTTTGCATGCACGATTTGCATGCACGAGATGGACCCCGGCTCTGCAGCGCACCGCTTGCGCGCTGCGCTGCGTCCGGGGAACGCAAACCGCGAAGACGCCTACGCCACTTCGTTAAAACACCAGGCCAGGATGCCCTTTTGCGCGTGCAGGCGGTTTTCGGCCTCGTCGAACACGACCGATTGCGGGCCGTCGATCACTTCATCGGTGACCTCCTCGCCGCGATGCGCCGGCAGGCAGTGCATGAAGATCGCGTCCTTGCTGGCGAGCGACATCAGCTTGGCATTGACCTGATAGGGCTTGAGCACGTTGTGGCGGTGCTCGCCCTCCTTGTCGCCCATCGAGACCCAGGTGTCGGTGACGACGCAATCGGCGCCGCGCACCGCGGCTTCCGGATCGGTGCCGAGCACGATCGGCGCCTGCGTCGCCTTGATCCAGTCGCGCATCACCTTTTTCGGCGCGAGCTCCGGCGGGGTCGCGACATTGAGCTTGAACTTGAAGCGCTCGGCCGCGTGCGCCCAGGAGGCCAGCACATTGTTGTCGTCGCCGGTCCAGGCCACGGTCTTGCCCTCGATCGGCCCGCGATGCTCCTCGAAGGTCATCAGGTCGGCCATCACCTGGCAGGGATGCGAGCGCCGCGTCAGCCCGTTGATCACGGGCACGGTGGCGTGCGCGGCAAGCTCCAGGAGCGCATCATGGTTGAGGATGCGGATCATGATCGCATCGACATAGCGCGACAGCACGCGGGCGGTGTCGGCGATGGTCTCGCCGCGGCCGAGCTGCATCTCGGCGCCCGTCAGCATGATGGATTCACCGCCGAGCTGGCGCATGCCGACGTCGAACGAGACCCGCGTGCGGGTCGAGGGCCGTTCGAAGATCATCGCCAGCGTCTTGCCTTCGAGCGGCTTCCTGCTCTTCTCGTGCGCCTTCAGCTTCGCCTTCATGTCGGCGCTGAGCGCCAGCATGTTGCGCAGTTCGCTCTGCGGCAGCTCGTTGATATCAAGGAAATGGCGGACCGACGTGCTCATCATCCAGCCGCCTTCTTTGGCTGCGTGCTCGACAGCGCGGCGCAGGCGCGCTCCAGCATCTGGACCGACTGGTCGATCTCGGACTCGTTGACAATCAGCGGCGCCAGGAAGCGCACGACATTGTCGCCGGCGCCGACCGTCAGCAGCTTCTGGTCGCGCAGCGCGTTGACGAGATCGCCTGATGGCACCACCGCCTTGACGCCGACCAGGAGCCCCTCGCCGCGCACTTCCGACAGCACGGAAGGATAGCGATCGACCACGGAGGCGAGCTTCTGCTTGAGCAACAGCGACATCTTCTGCACGTGATCGAAGAAGCCGGGCTTCAGCATCACGTCGAGCACGGCGTTGGCGGCGGCGATGGCGAGCGGATTGCCGCCGAAGGTGGAGCCGTGCGAGCCGGGCGTCATGCCGGAGGCGGCCTCGGCGGTTGCCAGCACGGCGCCGATCGGGAAGCCGCCGCCGAGCGCCTTCGCCAGCGACATCACATCAGGCGTCACGCCGACGCGCTTGTAGGCAAAGAGATCGCCGGTGCGGCCCATGCCGGTCTGCACCTCGTCGAACGCGAGCAGCAGGCCCTTCTCGTCGCAGAGCTGGCGCAGCGCCTTGAAGAAGGAATGCGGCGCCGAGCGCACGCCGCCCTCGCCCTGCACCGGCTCGATCAGGATGCCGGCGGTCTGCGGACCGATCGCCTTCCTGACAGCTTCGAGGTCGCCATGCGGCACCTGGTCAAAACCGTCCATCGGCGGACCAAAGCCTTCGAGATATTTGGCCGAGCCGGTGGCGGCGAGGGTTGCCAGCGTGCGGCCGTGAAACGCGCCTTCGAAGGTGATGATGCGATAGCGCTCCGGATGCCCCTTCGAGGCGTGATAGCGGCGCACCACCTTGATCACGCCTTCCATCGCTTCCGCGCCGGAATTGCAGAAGAACACGAGGTCGGCAAAGCTCTGCTCGCAGAGCCGCGCGGCGAGCCGCTCGCCGTCGGGCGACTTGAACAGGTTCGACATGTGCCAGAGCTTCGTTGCCTGCCGCTGCAGCGCCTGGACCAGGTGCGGATGGCAATGGCCCAGCGCGTTCACCGCGACACCCGAGGTGAAGTCGAGATAGCGCTCGCCGGTGGTCGAGGTGAGCCAGCAGCCCTCGCCGCTTTCGAAGCCGAGATCGACCCTGGCGAAGACGGGGAGCAGATGCGACGTGGCGCTATTGGTCATGGCAATCACTTGGCGTTGGAGACCTGCATTCAAGACCTGCCGCGGAGCAACGCGTGCGTTGGCGCGACGGCAGCAGCCGGTCTTGCGAAACGAAACGTGCCGCCTCTTAAGGGCGGCACGTGAGAGGTATTCTATGTGGGCAGAATGCGCTGTCAACACGCCATGGAACGGCCTTTCCCGCAGTGCAAGATGCTGAATCCGTAGGAATGCGGTGTGGTGGAAAACACGCAGTGCACTTCCTAGATGTCATAACATGTGGACGTTGCGGCGCGGACTCTTGCGCCCGAGTCACGCCATATTGTAGCTTTTGGGCTGTCGGGTACGACATCTCGTGCGGCAGTTCTGACCCCTTAGAACCTTTAGTAAAAGCGTAAACGTTCGGGCGCCCTGGTCGCGCCCGGCGAGGGCTAAGGGATTCTGACCGCAGGGATTTTTGAGACGAATGACATCGCTTGCGCTGCCCCGGATTTGGCCGGCGCGATGCGAGGGGAACATACGATGACGGTATTGACCTGGTCCGACGATCGCGTCGAGCAGCTGAAAAAGCTCTGGGAAGCCGGCTTGTCGGCAAGCCAGATCGCCGCGGAACTCGGCAATGTGACGCGGAACGCCGTGATCGGCAAAGTGCACCGGCTTGGCCTGTCCGGCCGTGCCAAGAGCCCCTCTTCGGCCGCGCCGCGGCAGCGCAAGGCGCGTCCCGCCGCGCAGCCGATGATGCGGGTGTCGCGCCCGGTCTCGCGCGGCAACACCGCGCTGGCGCACGCCTTCGAAGTGGAGATGGAACCGGATCCGGTTGCCTTCGACAATGTGGTGCCGATGAGCCAGCGGCTGTCGCTGCTCGAACTGAACGAGGCGACCTGCCACTGGCCGGTCGGCGATCCCGCGAGCCCCGAGTTCTTCTTCTGCGGCGGCAAGGCGCTTGCCGGCCTGCCCTACTGCGCGCACCACTCGCGCGTCGCCTACCAGCCCGCCGCCGATCGGCGCAGGCACGCGCCGAAGCAGACGCGCTGAGGGCGCGCAGAGTTATCTCAACGTCGTCGTCCCTGCGAACGCAGGGACCCATAGCCGCCGCTGTGCGTGGTTATGCCGAACTGGGGCTCCAGCGCATTTCAAAGAACCAGGATTTGTGGCTATGGGTCCCGGCTCAAGGCCGGGACGACAGCGGAGTGCGCTGAGACAGGGGCGGACGCCTACGGCTCCGCCTTCACGAAACGATCATCGAGCGCGTAACCTGCGCCGCGCACGGTGCGGATCGGGTCCTGCTCGCGGCCGGGGTTGAGCAGCTTGCGCAGGCGGCCGATGTGGACGTCGACGGTGCGCTCGTCGATATAGATGTCGCGGCCCCAGACGCTGTCGA
>OEIU01001072.1_pt1 | contig 19901 bp, 14 predicted proteins | sample 1539221 | NCBI WGS metagenome assembly OEIU01 (sample SAMN03792071, study PRJEB22550) | activated sludge metagenome | feature: wastewater treatment plant; material: activated sludge; isolation source: Wastewater treatment plant of a petroleum refinery complex | place: Argentina: Zarate | collected...
TGGGGGGCGGGGGGGGGCGATGGCTCAGGGGAAGAGCGTCGGGCGTGTGCCCTCGAGTTTGAGGAGGCGGGCTTTTCGCCAGAGGCCGCCCGCGTAGCCGGTGAGCGAGCCGTCGGAGCCGATCACGCGATGGCAGGGGATGAGGATTGCGATGGGGTTGTCGCCGTTGGCCGCGGCGACGGCGCGGACGGCGTCCGGGCGGTCGATGGCCCGGGCGACGTCGGCATACGAGCGGGTCTGGCCGTGGGGGATGGTGCGCAGAGCGTTCCAGACGCCGAGTTGGAACGGCGTGCCGAGCGGGTCGAGGGGGACGGTGAAGGGGGCGGAGGAGCCGGCGAGGTAGTCGGCGATTTGGCGGCGCAGGAGTTCGAGGTGCGGGCCCGCGCAGGGGCGCTCGGGATCGCACAGGTCTGCGCCCGGCGCGCCGTCAACTGGCGGCACGGGGGCGAGCGGGTCGTTGGAGAGGAAGCGCAGCGAGCGCAGGCCGCGCCCGGAGGCGGAGGCGGCGAGCGTGCCCAGGGGTGAGTCGATGTGGAACGTGTCGAGGTCGGCGGCGAGGGCGGGCATGCGGGGAGCGTACCCACGGGGCGCGCCCCGGGTGCGAGCGCCGCGATCAGGCGGCGCGGGGGCCCTGGTCCTCGAGCGGCTCGGGGAACTTGTAGGCGTCGCACTCCTCGTCCACATCCCGCCGGAGGTGGTCCAGCCGGGCCTGCATGGTGCGCAGGGTCTCCTCGACGCCCCCGATGAGCGAGTCCGTCGAGACCATGCAGTCGCGCCCGGGGCCGGAGGCGTCGATGCGGCAGAGCACGTCGCGCCGCGGGAGCCTCCCGCCGGGCTCGGGCCGGAGGTTGACGGTGCCGGCCACGAGGGTGCGCCGCGCGGCGGCCATGGCGGCGGGAAACTTGTACGTCGCGGGCCCATCGTCGGAGGAAGGGCCGGCCTCCGGGGGCTCGTTGTGCAGGCGGAGGTAGGTGGACATGGGGAGGCTCCTGAGTTCGGCGGCGCGGCCTCGGCGCGCCGTTCGACGATCGGGGATCGGCGCGCCCGGGGCTCCACTCGATGAGCGACGGCCGACGGGCGTGGGCGCCCGACGCGACGACCGGAACAGACCCCGCAGAATGGCGCGCGGGGGCCGAGAACCTCGCGGGCGCTGGGTATGGGACGTTGGCGGCAACCACCCCGAGACCCGGCCGGCTTGGTGGGGGGTGGTATCGGCGGCACACCCAACGCCGCGAACCACCCGGGGCGCCCTTGATAGAGTTGGGCCTATGGCTCGCGCATCGGATCCAGAAGCGGCACGGATGGCGGCGACGTGGATCGTCAAGCGGCTGCGCGAGAACGGGCACACGGCGTATTTCGCGGGCGGGTGCGTGCGCGACGGCCTGCTGGGCCTGCACCCGACGGACTACGACGTGGCGACCGACGCGACCCCGGCCCGCGTGCGGGGCGTGTTCGCACGGACGGCCGAGGTGGGCGCGGCGTTCGGGGTGGTGCTCGTGCACGTGGGGCCGGGCGACCTGGGCGCGGGGGCGCGTCAACACCAGCCCCCGCCCGGGGCGCTGGTGTCGGTGGAGGTGGCGACGTTCCGGAGCGACGGCCCATACACCGATGCGCGTCGGCCGGACTCGGTGCGGTACAGCAACCCGGAATCGGACGCGCAGCGACGCGACTTCACGATCAACGCGCTCTTCCTGGACCCGCTGGCGCCCGCGGACGAGCCGTCGCGACTGCTCCACGGGGACGTCCACGGGCGGATCATCGACTTCGTGGGGGGCGTGGAGGATCTCAAGAGGCGGGTCGTGCGCGCGGTCGGGAGCGCCGAGACCCGCCTGGCGGAGGATCACCTGCGGGCGCTCCGGGCGGTTCGGTTCGCGTCGCGCCTCGGGTTCGAGTTGGAACCCCAAACCGCGACGGCGATCACCAGGCACGCGGGGGCCCTGCGCGGCGTGAGCCGGGAGCGGATCGGCCAGGAGCTCCGGCGGATGCTCGCGCACCCGTCCCGCCCCGTCGCGCTGGCGATGCTGCAGCGCCTCGGGCTGGATGAGCCGGTGCTCGCGGAGGCGGGCGTGAACGCGCCATTGCGGGTGCTGGCGGGGATGCCCGCCAAGACCACCCACCTCGCCGCGCTCGCCGCGTGGGTGCTGGACCGGGAAACCGCTCGCGTCGGCGGCCCGAGCGGGATGGCCGTGTTATCGGACGCCGCGGTCAAAGAGGTGGCGCAGCGCCTTCGCGGTGGGCTGTGCCTGAGCAACGATGAGGACGAGGAACTGCGGGCCATTCTGGGGTGCGTGCGCGATTTGGTGGAACGATGGAGCGGAATGCGGATCTCGCAGCGAAAGCGCCTGGCCGCGCGATCGGTCTTCGGCAGTTGTTTGGATATTGTGCGGGCTGTGCAGCCCACTGTCGCGTCGGGAATCGCGGCGAACGTGGGGGAAATGGCCCGGGACGGGATCGGGGTGAACCCGCCGGCGCTGGTGACGGGGGACGACCTGGTGGCGGCCGGGATGAAGCCGAACCCCCAGTTCAAGCGGATATTGGATGAAGTCCGGGATGCCCAGCTCGAAGGCCGGGTGCGTGGAAAGACGGCGGGCTTGGAACTTGCGCGCCGTTTGTGCGTCTGAAGGGGAGTGGGTCCGCCCCCGATCGGGGGCGGCAGGGGGCGGGGAAGTACAATCGTCGCCGCCCGACGCGGCGGATCGAAGAGTCGAGAATCGCGTGAGTTGATGGCCGCGTTGTTGGCCCGGGATCACGAGCAAGGAAGGACGCACCATGAAGGTCGGCACACTCGGACGGACAATGGCGGCGGCGGTGTTGGGTCTGTGCGTCATCGGCGCGTCGGGGCCGTCGCGCCCCGCGCTGGCCCAGACGGGCGACAAGCAGCTCGACCAGTCCAAGCTCGACCACTCCAAGATGCAGAAGCGCGACCTGATCATCTTCCAGAACGGGAACAAGGTCGAGGGCGTGGTGCTCGACGAGACCGAGACCACGGTGCGGGTGCTGGTGATCATCGGCTCGCTCCGGTCGGAGGCGACGTACAACAAGAGCGAGATCCTGGAGATCAAGCGGGACGAGTTCAAGCCGTCGGAGAAGTCCGACGGGGAGACCAGGGCCGGCTCGACGACGGACACGGGGCCGGTCAAGCAGAAGAAGGACGACGGCGCGTCGTACGCGAACCCGGTGGACGTGAACGGAAAGCCGATCCCGCCGGGCACCATGAAGGTGTACGTGTGCACGCTGGGCGGGGAGTTCGGGCGCGACGTGTCGAAGACCCCGGTGAAGGAGATGATGGAGGACCTGGTCAAGGCCCAGCCCGACGTGGTGGTCTTCCGATTCGACCACACCTTCGGCTACCAGGGCGAGCAGACGGTGGACTTCGACCACCAGGGGAGCGACGGGTACGTCTCCCAGCTGCTCATCCGCGCCATGGAGATCGACACGCTCATCACGCCCGTGCTCCGCAACGACCCGCGACTGGTGAAGAAGCCCGAGGTGGTGGCGTGGGTGCACCGGGCCATGGGCGGGGCGGCGTTCCTGCCCCTGGTGTTCCAGGACATCTACTTCACCAGCGACGGCCACCAGGGCGGCGTGGGCGGGCTGGACTTCCTGTTCGACGGGGTCGGCGACGAGGTGGTCCGCCAGAAGCAGCGATCGCTCCGGCTGGCCTGGGTCGAGGGGATGGCCAACCAGGGCGAGTTCGGCAACGACGCCTCGTCCATGACCGCCGAGGCGCTCTCCAACGCCAAACGCCGCAAGTACGCCAAGGCGATGTGCTGGGGCGACTACGTCCTGAGCTATCGCCTCGTGGGCGGGCAGGCCGAGCTCAAGGAAGAGATGCCCAGCAGCCCCGAGTGGTTCATCCTCAAGGACGACGGCCCGACCAACAAGGACCACGCCGATTCCATGCAGGACATGGTCCGCATGCGCGGCAACGACTACCTGACCTTCGACGCCAAGACGGCCTTCGACGTCGGCTACTCCAAGGGGACCGCCGACTCCCTCGAGGAGCTCATGAACAAGATGGGCCACCCGCGCGGGTGGGCCTCGATGCGCAACAAGTCCGGCCAGATCTTCCGCGAGTGGAGCAAGGACGTCTCGAAGACCGAGATCGAGGTCGGCAAGCTCATCCGGGCGTACCAGGGCGTCGCGGTCAAGCCCCCGGGCATGTACGAGCAGCGGACCGAGGCCCGCGGCCGGCAGATCCGCTACCTCCAGCAGATCTCCTCGATCGTGAAGGAGTACGCCGAGGCCCTCAACCCGCGGCGCGTCGGCGCCCCGGAGGGCCTGCTGGACCAGATCGACGTTCAGATCGACCGGATCAAGACGCAGCAGACCCTGGACCGGCGTCCGTAGGCCCGGCCTCGGGCCCGCGGAGCGACCGGCGTACCACATGACCACGACCACAGTCAGCAGACGGAGAAGCACACCATGTTTCGATTCAGCAAGGCCATCAAGGTTCTGACCCTCGCGTTCGCGGTTGCCGGGGCGGCGCTCCTGGCGCCCGACGCCCTGGCCGACAAGATCGTCCTCAAGGACGGGACCGTCCTGGAGGGGAAGATCGTGCGCGAGGGCGACAAGTTCGTGTTCTTCCGCGTGAAGGTGGGCACGGTCGAGTCCGACCAGTTCCTGCGCATGGAGGACATCAAGAGCATCGAACGCGACGACGCCACCCCCAAGACCGACGAGGCCCTCAAGGCGGCCGCCGAGGCCAAGGCCGCCGCCAACAAGGACGAGGCCAAGAGCGAGCACGGCCACACCGGCGCGACCCGCGTGGCCATCCTCAACTTCGGCGCCCCCAGCGAGTGGCAGGGCAAGTACGGCGACATGGTCGGCGTGCAGGTCTCGGCCGACGCGTTCCGCAGGGCGATCCCGCTGCTGGAAAAAGACAAGGTGGACGTCGTGGTCGTGCGCGTGAAGTCCGGCGGCGGCTACGGCCTCGAGGTCCCCAAGTTCAACGAGATCTTCGACAAGGAGTACAAGACGCGCTTCCGCCTGGTGGCGTGGATCGAGTCGGGCATCTCGGCCGCGGCCATGTCCCCGTGGGTGATCGAGGAGATGTACTTCTATCCGCAGGGCAACATCGGGGCCTGCACCGGGTGGAGCGGCAACCTCGTGGCCGTCAAGGGGATCCAGCTCGAGATGTCCCTGCACGAGATGGAGATCGCCTCGGCCCTCGGGAAGAAGAACCCCGCGATCATGCGGTCCATGCAGATCATGGAGCCGCTGAGCGTGGACGTCGACGAGCACGGCGTGGTCACATGGCGACAGGACGAGGACGGGCAGTATCTGCTCAACAAGCGCGGCAACATCTTCACGATGAAGGCCGATCAGGCGATCCAGTTCGGCTTCGGCAAGGGCATCGCCTCGACCAAGGAGGAACTGGCCAAGGCCATGGGCCTGCGTGAGGTCGAGTGGGCCGGCCAGGCCGCCACCGACCTGATCAACAAGAGCATCGCCGACAACGACGCCGTCGAGAAGCACAACAAGATCGTGCTCCAGAAGTACCAGCTCGCCATCGGGCTGGCCCAGCAGCTGCCCGACAAGGAGCGGCGCGGCATCGAGCTGGCCAAGGCCAAGCGGCTTCTGGCCGAGCTCCGCAAGATGGTGCGGCTCAACCCGAACTTCGAGTTCCACCTGGGCATCCCGGCCGAGTGGTTCACGGCCCAGGACGAGCTGATCCGGAAACTCGCCGCGTTGCCCTGACGCCCCGGCGTTCGACGATCCCCCCGACGGGCCCGGCACAACACCGGGCCCGTTTTCGTGCGGGCCGTGCGACCCGCCGCGCGAAGAGCGCGCACGCCACCCTACAGTCCCGGCGAATGAGCAGCGCAAGACCCTTCGTGCAGGCCGGGTTCGACGGATCCTCGTGGGCGCGGATCGAGCCGCTGGTGGAGGCTCTCGGGGCCCGGCAGATCGCCTCCGCGGCGGAGTTCCAGGCCTGGCTGGCCGATCGCAGCGACCTCGAGGCCGCCTGCTCCGAGGCCCGGGCCAACCTCTACATCGCCAGCAGTTGCAACACCGAGGACGCGGCCATCGAGGCCGCGTACACCCGCTATCTCGACCAGGTCGGGCCCAAAATCGAGATCGCCGCCTTCGATCTCGACCGGAGGCAGGTGGACCTGCATACCCAGTTCCCGCTCTCCAGGGAGCGCTTCGAGGTGCTCGAGCGCAGCAAGCGGGCCAGCGTCGAGCTCTTCCGCCAGGAGAACGTGCCGATCCAGACGGAACTCGCCAAGCTCTCGCAGGACTACGGCAAGATCACCGGCTCGCAGACCGTGGTCTTCGACGGCCAGGAGCGGACGCTCCCGCAGATGACCCAGTACCAGCAGCGGACCGACCGGGCCCTGCGCGAGGGGGCGTGGCGCGCCGTGGCGGATCGGCGCCTCAAGGACCGGGGCGCGCTCGACGAGCTGCTCGACAAGATGATCTCGCGCCGCGACCGGCTGGCGCACAACGCCGGGTGCGCGGGGTACGCGGAGTACGCGTTCAAGGAGAAGCAGCGGTTCGACTACACGCCCGCCGACTGCCGCGCCTTCTGGGGGGCGGTGGAGAAGCACGTCGTCCCGCTGCTGCGCCGGCTCGACGAGAAGCGCGCGCGGGCGCTGGGGGTGGAGGCGCTGCGGCCGTGGGACCTGGCGGTGGACCCGAAGGGGCGGGCCGGGCTCAAGCCCTTCGACGGCGGGCGCGACCTGATGCGCAAGACCCAGGCCGTAATGGACGCCCTCGACCCGCGCCTGGCGGGGATGACGCGCCGGCTGGGGGAGGGATCGGAGCACCACGCGGAGCGTGGTGGCGCCCAGGAGAAGGCGCTCGTGACGGCCTGCCTCGACCTCGACTCGCGCAAGGGCAAGCGCCCGGGCGGGTATCAGTACGTCCGCGACCTGAGCCGCCAGCCGTTCATCTTCATGAACGCGGCCGGCCTGCACCGCGACGTCATGACCATGGTCCACGAGGCGGGCCACGCCTTCCACTCCATGCTCGCCGAGAAAGAGCCGCTGGTGGACTATCGCCACAGCCCCATCGAGTTCGCCGAGGTGGCGAGCATGAGCATGGAGCACCTGAGCATGGCCCACTGGGGCGTGCGCGGCGGGTTCTACGACCGCGACGAGGACCTCAAGCGGGCCCGGCGCGAGCACCTCGAAGACTCGATCACCATCCTCGCCTGGATCGCCACCATCGACGCGTTCCAGCATTGGTTGTACGCCAACCCCACCCACACCCACGCCCAGCGCGACGCCCACTGGTTGGAACTCGACGCCCGCTTCGGCCACGCGGTCAGTTGGGCGGGACTGGAGGCCGTCCGCGAGAGCCAGTGGCAGCGGCAGGGGCATCTGTTCAGCCACCCGATGTACTACATCGAGTACGGCATCGCGCAGCTCGGCGCCCTCGGCCTCTGGCTCAAGAGCAAAACGGAAGGCGAAAAGGCCGCGGTGGACGCGTACGTGCGGGCCCTGACCATGGGCGGCTCGCGCCCGCTCCCGGACCTCTTCGCCGCGGCGGGCCTGCGGTTCGAGTTCGGCGAGGGCCCCGTGGCGGGGGTGGTGGAGGCGGTGGAGAAGGAACTCGCGGTCATCGGAGAATAGCGGCATGACGGAAGCGGAGTTTTCGCGATTGCTGACGGAGTTGCTCGCGTACGGGCGAGAAACACCCTGGCTCGAAATGAAAGCCAACAACGTCAACGAGCAGCAGATCGGCGAGTACGTTTCCGCACTCTCCAACGCCGCCGCGATTCACGATCGAAGTGAGGGGTATCTCGTATGGGGGGTTGAGGACCGCACTCACAGACTCATCGGCACGGAGTTTGATCCCGAGCGGGCTCGAATCGGGAATCAACCGCTGCTCATCCACCTCTCCGCGAATCTTGATCCCGGCGTGCGAGTCGATCCGTTGCAGGGAGTGGTCCACGGAAAGCGTGTCGTTGTCATGAGGGTGCAGGCGGCGCCGACCGTTCCGGTGGGGTACAAGGGCGAGCGGTTCATTCGGGTCGGAGAGTCGAAGACACTTCTGCGCAACCACCCCGAAGTGGAGCGAGCCCTCTGGGCCAAGCTGGATCGGACACCGTTCGAGGTGCGAGCCGTTCGGGCTCGTCTCGACGAGGCCGCGGTGCTGCCAGAGCTCGACTACCCCTCGTATTTCGATCTGCTCAAGGTCCCGCTGCCGGAGAATCGCGGAGCGATTCTGGAGCGGTTGAATGCGGATCGTCTGGTTCGCAAGGAACCGGAGGGTTGGAGTATCACCAACCTCGGTGCGCTGCTGCTGGCCAAGTCACTGACTCAATGGGAAGGGCTGGGGCGGAAGGCGATCCGCGTGGTTGTATACCGTGGAAACGACCGTTCCGAAATCCTCCGACAGCGAGTTGGCGACAAGGGGTACGCCGCGGACTTTCAGGGGCTCCTTCGGTGGATCAACGATCAGTTGCCGGAGAATGAGCACATCGGAGACGCGCTTCGAACCACAACGCGGATGTACCCCGAAGTCGCGCTCCGCGAAGTCGTCGCGAACGCCCTGATCCATCAGGATTTTTCTGTTACGGGTGCCGGACCGATGGTGGAGGTGTTTCGGAATCGCGTCGAGGTTCTCAATCCAGGCAGGCCGATCATCGATCCTTCCCGACTAGACCTGCCGCCCCGTTCACGCAACGAGTTGATGGCCGGCCTCACGCGCCGGATGCGGATGTGTGAAGAGCTCGGCAGTGGCATCGATCGTGTCCTGACCGCGGTAGAGGCTTTCCAACTTCCTGCGCCCGAGTTCGCGACGCCTGGCGAGTCGACCAGAGTGACGCTCTTTGCATACCGCACCTTCGCCGAAATGGATCGCAAGGAACGGTCCAGAGCGGCGTATCAGCATGCGGGGCTGATGCACCTCACCGGATCGTCAATGACCAACGCATCGCTCCGAAAGCGGTTTGGAATCGACGACGACGAGTACACGAAGGTCTCGGGCGTCATTCGAGATGCCTTGGACGAAGGGCTCATTTTTCATGACCCCCCCGACAGCACCGCCAGAAAGACCGCCAAGTATGTCCCCTTCTGGGCCTCTCCCGCTTGGAAGGGTGGAACTTTGTGAGCCCTATGTCATGGGCAAGTCTGCGGCGCCTCGATCGCCCGGACTCCGACGCCAGAATCAGCGAATACAAGCGGGTTTTGCACTGTCGGCTTTATCGTGTCTATGTCAGACCAAGAGCTAGTGTTGACTAACGACCCCGGTTGGGGTGAACCGCTCGTCTCGCCGTCGTCTTTTCGCGTTCGACATCACCTCGCCGCGGCTTCCAGATCCTCTGACCAAATCTGATACCCCGCCGCCGACAGGTGCAGCGAATCCGGCATGAGCTCCCGCGGAATCTCCCCCCGCGGCGTGAGGTACAGGCCGTTGATATCCAGGAGGCGCACGTAGTCCGGGTGCATCGCGGCGAGTTGGGCCAGGCGCGTGTTCAGTGAGGCGATCGTGTCGCGCAGCGGGTTGGGCCACCGGCCGCGCGGGAACACCGCCATGAGCGTGACCCTCGCCTCCGGCAGCCGCTCGTGCAGCGCATCCGTGATCGCCTTCACGCCCAGCGCGATGTGGTCCGCCGAGTCGTCGGCCGAGTTGTTCGTCCCGATCAGCAGCACGATGTGCCGGATGTGATTGTTCGGCGCGCCCAGCGCATCGAGCAACCCATGCTCCAGCCGCCCCAGCACGTGCTGCGTCCGATCCCCGCCGATCCCGCAGTTGATCGCGTGCCGCAGGGCCCACGTCCTCTCCCACGCCTCCTTCCCCGCCCCCGCCCACCCCTCGGTGATCGAGTCGCCGATGAAGGCGATCTCGTGCCCGCCCGCCCTGGCTTGGGCCACGATCCGATCATGCCGGGCGAGCAGGTCGCCCCCGACACGAAAGTCCGGCCTGGCCGTGCGCGGCGGTGGGGAGGGCATCGCAGGAAACGGTGGCGGTGCGGAAACGCTCGGGGTGGGGAGCACCGGCGATGCCTCTGCGGGCGCAGGAGCCAGCCGCGTGCAGGCCGACATCAGCATCGCCGCACCCGCCGGGAGCACGATTCGCAGAAGGCTCATAGCCACAATGTAGCCGAACAGGCAGCCGAACGCGAGAGTGCATCGCAAAGAGCCTCTGGCGTGAGCCAGAGGAGAACCCCGCCCCGCCACACCTCTCGCCCGTGCAAAAGGCACCCTAACACCCGCGCAGCCACGCGTTCACAAAGTCGAAGATGTCCTGCACCGCGAGACCGCCGCCGTTGAAGTCCGCCTCGGGATCGGAGGCGAGCCACGCGTTGAGGAACGCAAAGATGTCCGCGACCGAGACCGTGCCGGAGCGGTCGAAGTCGAGGGGGCAGAGTTGCCCGTTGAACTCGGAGGCCCCGATGTCGGCGTAGGCGAATGGGCCGAACCCGGCGTTGGCCGCCGCGGGATCGTCGTAGAGCGGGCGGCCCTCGAAGTCGGTGGGCAGGAAGCCCGGTGCGGAAGAATCGGCCGCGTCGATGGCCGGCGAGCCGGGGCGGAGGTGGAAGTTGTTGTCCTCCCAGAGCAGCGGGTCCTGGTCGGGGCCGTTGGGCGAGACGAACATCGGGTCGCCCGAGAGCACGGAAACGGCCGGCGTTCCGCCGGTGAGGAAGGCGAACCCGGCCGCGCCGTTGTCCACCAGTGTCGGGCCGCTCATATCCAGCAAGGACGCGTTCTGCACGGCGACCTGCGTGGCGTTCATCGGCTGCGAGAAGGTGGTGTTGCGGGCGATGATGCAGTTTCGGAGACGGACCAGGCCGAGTTGCGAGTAGACGGCGGGGAGCAGACCGGCGTTTCCGGCGAGCGTGCAGCCGGAGAGCTCGATGGTCATGGCGGACTCAAACGCGCCGAGCGTTCCGCCCGCGCCGCTAATGTTGTCGGCGATGAGGCAGCGTCGGAACCGGTCGGTGGCGCCGAGGCTGAAGAACTTCACGATGGACACGATTGGCTGGCCCGTCGTTCGGTTGCCCCGGATCTCGCAGGCATCGAGCGTGTTGCCGCTGCCGAAGAGGATCGCCGAGTTGTCCGCGCGATTGTCGACGATGCGGCAGGAGATGAGCGTGCTGTTTCGCAAATGGAGCACGCGGCCCGACCCACCCAGATTGCGCGTGATGGTGCAGCCGCGCAGCGTCAGGCCGGCCGAGGGGAGCGAGGACGCCTTGGAGATGACGGGCGTCACCGCGCTTCCGCCGCTGATCTCCAGCCCGTCGAGCGCAGCGCTCCCATCCGCGGTGTCGGCCGAGACGATCGTCCGCGAGTTGTCGGCATAGTTCGTGAACGCGGGACCATCGTTGCGGCTCAGGTCCCCCGAGAGCACGCTCACGAACTGCCTCGGATCGCGCTCGTCGGGGTTGCTCCCCTTGAGCCCGGCAAAGCCGCCCATGAGCGTGACGGCGCTATTGAGCACAAACGATGCGTATCGGTCGCCGGAGGCGCGATCGGGGGTGTAAATCCCCTGCGCGATGCGGACCTCCACGCCGCGGGTGGCGCGGTTCGGGTCGATGCGAGCGGCGAGCAGCGCGTCCTGCAGGTCGCGATACGCCGTCTGCCACGAAGCCCCGGTGTGGGCCCCGGCCGTGTTGCTGGCGTCGGCGTAGATCACCCGGGGCTGGGCATGCACAACCGCGGCGGTGGCCAGCGCGGCCATGGCCGCGCCGAGTTCGCGTGGGCGGAGGGAGCCGGGGGGGCGGGAGGGGGTGCTGGGCATGGAGGGAGGATCGGGCCGGGTGGTGAAGGGCCTGCACAACTCGTGGCGGCCACCCCGAGTCACGGCGGTAGGATCACCACATGAGAATCGCGGACCTGATCCAGGGGCTGGACATCACCATCGCGGGCGGCGATGCGGATGCGGCGCTGGGGAATCTGCGGGTGTGCGATGTCACGGAAGACTCGCGGACGGTGATGCCGGGGTCGCTGTTTGTGGCGAGGACGGGGGAGAAGTCGGATGGAAAGGCGTTTGTCGGCCCGGCGGTGGAGGCGGGGGCGGTGGCCGTGCTGGTGGATGATCCGGGGTTTGCGTGGCCCACCGGTGGGCCGGGGAAGAGCCCGTCACGGAGTGTCGGGGTACCCGGAGAGAGCCCGCCACGGAGTGTCGGGGTACCCGGGCGGGTCGCGCTGCTGCGGTGCGACGACATCGACGGGGCCACGGCCCGACTGGCCGAACGTTTCTACGGCAACCCCTCGTCGAAGATGGCCATGATCGGCGTCACGGGGACCAACGGAAAGACCACGATCACGTTCCTGATCCACCAGATGCTCAACGCCCTGGGGATTCGCTGTGGATTGATCGGGACGGTAGTGATCGACGACGGCGTGGAAATCGCCCCCGCCAGCCTGACCACGCCCCCAGCGCTGGAGGTATCGCGGACCTTGGCCCGGATGCTCGAAGCCGGCTGCCGCGCGGCCGTGATGGAAGTCTCCAGCCACGCCCTCGACCAGCAGCGGGTCGGCGCCCCGGGCGGGGTCCGGTTCAACGCCGGGGTGTTCACGAACCTGACGGGCGACCATCTCGACTATCACGGGACGATGGAGGACTACGCCGCGGCCAAGCGGCGGCTCTTCGAGGGGCTCCCCGCCGAGGGCGTCGCGGTGGTGAACATCCAGGACGCGGCCCATTCCCAGATGGTCGGCGGCTGCAAGGCCAGCATCATTCGGTGCGCTGTGGAGGGCGCGAGAGGGCCGCTGGGAGACCGCCTTCCGCCCCCGCCGGTTGGCACTGGCGACTCGTCCGCAACAGAGGGTGGCACTGGCGGCTCGTCCGCCAGTGGTGCGCGCGGCACTTCTTCCATCCAACCGGGCCTCCCGCCCCCACCCACCCTCTGCCGCGCCCGAGTCCTCGGCTCCAACACCTCCGGCACCGACGTCGAGTTCACCGGGCCTTGGGGCCATCGAACAGTCCGTGTTCCCCTCGTCGGGGCCTTCAACGTCATGAACGCCCTCCAGGCCGTCTCGACGGTCCACGCCCTCTTCGGCGGCACCGACGAGGACGCCGTGAGTTTCGAGATCATCGCCGGGGCTTTGGAAAAGGCCAGCGCGCCCCCCGGTCGCCTGGAACCCGTCACTGCCCCCGGTGCTCCCATCCAGGTCTTCGTGGACTACGCCCACACCGACGACGCCCTCGCCACGGTGCTCAAGGTGCTTCGGGGTGCGATGAAGGCCCCGGCAGTTCCGACTTCCGACCTAGATCCGACATCATCTCGCCTTTGGTGTGTGTTCGGGTGCGGCGGGGATCGCGACCGGACCAAGAGGCCGCGGATGGGGAAGGTCGCCGCGGAACTGGCCGACTGGGTGATCGTGACGAGCGACAACCCGAGAACGGAGGATCCGACGGCGATCATCGATGAGGTGATGGCGGGGGTAAGGGAAGTAGTGGGGCCGCCGGGTAGTTTGTTCCGAGGCGCCACAAGCAATACCTGGATGACCGAGCCGGACCGTGGGGCGGCGATCCGGATCGCGATCCAGATGGCGATGCCGGGCGACACCGTGATCATCGCGGGAAAGGGCCACGAGGACTATCAGATCATCGGGACGCAGAAGCGGCACTTTGATGATCGGGAGGTGGCCCGGGGTGCGCTTCGGGAGCGGGGGATGGCGGTGCGGGAATGAGCGGGTGATTGGGAAGGGGGCGTGATTGGAAACCGTGGGAAGTGCCGATTGAGTGGGGCTTGGCGGGGGTCGGGGGGCGGTGCATCTATCCTTGCCGTCGTGTCTGCGGCCTGTGTGTTCTCAGCGGTGAACTTTGTCGGGAAGCGTCATGTTCTGGACTCCGGACAACATTCGTGCGGCCTGCGGCGGGGCGTGGATCGTGCGGCCCGCGCAGATCGAGTTGCCCAGGGATCGGCCCGCCGACCTCCCCCTGCCCGACCTGCACGCGCCCATCACCGGCGTGAGCACGGACACGCGCACGCTGCAGAAGGGCCAGGCGTTCATCGCCCTCCGCGGCGAGAACTTCGACGGCCACGCCTTCCTCGCCGATGCCGTCAAGGCCGGCGCCCCGATCGCGGTCATCGACGACGCCGCGGCCATACCAGCGGGCGGGTTTCCCGCTCCCGGCAACGCCTGCGGGATCATGAAGGTCGCCGACACCGGCAAGGCCCTGCTCCGCATCGCCGCGGCGTATCGCGAGAGCCTCAAACGCACCAAGGTCATCGCCGTGTGCGGGTCCAACGGGAAGACCACCACGACGCGCCTGATCGAGCACATCCTCGGCTCCTGCGGCCTGCGCGGCACGGCCAGCGCCAAAAGCTTCAACAACGCCGTCGGCGTCCCCCTCACCATCCTCCGCGCCAAGGAGACCGACCAGTTCCTCGTCTGCGAGGTCGGCACCAACCACCCAGGCGAGATCAAGACGCTCGCCGAGGTCGTCAAGCCGGATGTGGCCGTGATCACGTCCATCGGGCGCGAGCATCTCGAAGGGTTCGGGGACCTGGCGGGCGTCGCGGCGGAGGAGGCCACGGTGCTCAAGCACCTCAAGGGGGGCGCGTCGAGCACGGGCGGGTGGGTCATCGCGACCGATGCGCCCGAACTCGCCGAGGCCCTGCGGGGCGTGAAGAACACGGTGACGTTCGGGCGCAGCGCGCCGGCGACGCTCCGTCTGACCGAGGCGCATCACGAGATCGAGAACGGCCAGGCCTGGCTGGCCTTCACGGTGAACGGGCGGCAGAAGTACCGCGTCCCCCTGGTGGGCGAGCACAACGCGCTCAACGCCATGGCCGCGCTCGCCGTGGCCCGCCGCCTGGGCGTGGACGAGCAGAGGGCCGCGGCGGCGCTGGCGACGGCGGGCGGCGCGGAGATGCGCCTGATGATCGAGCGCGTGGGGGGGGTTGGGGGAGCGGAGGGCGCGACGATCATCAACGACGCCTACAACGCCAACCCGGACTCGATGATCGCCGGGATCGAGACGCTCGTCTCGCTCGGCGCGGCCGGGTTCGCCGGGGCCAAGCGGTGTGTATGCGTGCTGGGAGAAATGCTGGAGATGGGCGCGGCGAGCGCGCCGGGGCACCGGGCCGTCGCCGAGGCGATCGTCGATCGCTCGAAGAAACACCCCATCGGGCTGGCGGTCCTGGTGGGCGAGGGAATGGAGGAGGCGCGCGATGCGCTCCAGGGAACAGGATGGGGCGGAGACAAAGTGAAGTGGTTCGCGACGGCCGATGGCGAGGGCGCCGGCGAGATCGCAGGACTCCTGCGGGGCGGTGACCTGGTGCTGGTGAAGGGGTCGCGCCGGGTGCGGCTCGAGCGGGTCGTGGGCGTCGTGAAGGCCCGGGGAGCCGGGGAACCCGTGGCACCGGTCGGATAAAGGAGGAAGCGGAAGCCCGGCGCGGAGCGCCGGGGTACCCAGAGCCAGATGCTGTATCTCTTGTGGGTCAATCTCGAGAAGTGGCTGGACGACCTCGGCGTCCGGTGGATGTTCAAGATCCTGGATCAGTTGACGTTCCGCGCTCTGGCCGCGGCGGCGATCGCGTTCTTCGTCGTGGTCCTGCTCGGCCGGCCGGTGATCGGGTGGCTGCGCCGCAAGAAGATCGGCGACGCCGGGCTGGCCGACACCGCCCTGCTGGCCAGCGCGGCCCAGTCGAAGGCGAACGTGCCGACGATGGGGGGCCTCCTGATCTGCGCCGCGATCGTCGGGGCCACCGGGCTGCTCGGCGATGTGTCCAACGCGTATCTGGTGGCGGGCCTGCTGGTGCTCACGTTCCTGGCCGGGCTGGGGAGCGTGGACGACTGGCTCAAACTCACGGCCGCGTCGCGCCCGGGCGGCTCGCGCCAGGGCCTGCACAGCTGGGAGAAGCTGATCTTCCAGCTCGGCCTGGGCTTCCTGGTCGCGTGGTTCGTGTACAACAAGGGGGACACGGCCGGAACGGCCAAGGACGTGGCCCACGTGCTGAGTCTGCCCTTCCAGGCGACGTACGAGGGCGGGGGGCTCAAGCTCAATCCGGGCGTGATCGAGCTGCCCAAGATGCTCTTCGTGTTCATCGGCGTGCTCATGATCGCCGGAATGTCCAACGCCCTGAACATCACCGACGGCATGGACGGCCTCGCCGCGGGGACCACGGCGATCGTCTCGCTGGGGATGGCGGTCCTCGTGTACGTCGCCGGGTGGCAGACCGCGGCCCAGTATCTGCTCGTGCCCTACATCGCCGACTCGAGCGAGCTGCTCGTGCTCATCGCGGCCACGGCCGGGGCCTGCCTGGGGTTCCTGTGGTGGAACTGCTCCCCGGCGCAGGTCTTCATGGGCGACACCGGCTCGCTCGCCCTCGGCGGCGTCCTCGGGTATCTGGCCATCGTGATCCGCCAGGAAGCCCTCCTGCTCATCATGAGCGGCGTGTTCCTGATGGAGATCTCCAGCGTGGTGATGCAGGTGGGATACTTCAAGTACACGCGCCGGCGCACCGGCGCCGGCCAGCGGCTCTTCCGCGTGGCCCCCATCCACCACCACTTCCACATCGTCGGCTGGACCGAGCAGACGGTGGTGACCCGGTTCTGGATCATCACGGCCATCCTGGTGATCGCGGCCCTCGCCCTGGTAAAAGTGCGGTAGCGACGGCCTACTTGCCCAGCAGGACCATGCGGCGGAGCACCACGCGGTCCTGGATGGGGCCGCGCTCACCCGGCTCGGTGCGGATCCGCAGGCGGTCGCCCGCAACGACCTTGCCCAGGTCGGCGGCGACGGTCAGGGTGGGGCTGTCCGCGTTCAGGCGGGCGCGGGCGAGCTGGCGCTCCGGGCCGGAGCGCGGGACGATCGAGACGACGGCGGTGCAGTCGCCCCACGAGAAGGACCGGTCGTCCATCTGGGCGTAGCCGATGAGCGAGGTCGCGCCGGCGGGGATGGCCCACTCGACGGACATGGGAGCGGGCAGGAGGATGTCCGCCGCGCCCAGAGGAGCCGCGGCGTCGGAGAGGACCCGCGCGGGGGCGATCGGGGGGCGATCGCCCGTGGGGGCCTGCGCGCCGATGGGCAGGGACGACAGCGGCGTGAGGCGCGAGGGGTCGGGCACGACGGCGGTGAGTTGCCCCAGGTCGAGGGTGAACGAGGCGGGGGTGCCCGCGCCCGCGGGGCGCGGCTGGGGGGTCGCCGCCGGTGCGTCGATGGGATGGATCGAGAGCGTGCCCAGGCGGGCCTCGGCGGCGAGGGCATCGACGGCCACGACGGTGCCGTCGGCCAGATCGACGCGCAGCGAATCGAGACGGGTGGAGGGATTGACCAGGTGCACGAGCACGACCTGCGCCGCGTCGAGGAGCGTGGGCCCGGGCGCGGGCGCCTTCGGGTCGGCGGTGGCGGAGGCGGTCTCGATGGCGACCACCGGGCCGAGTCGGGTGACGAGCCCCTCGAGGCGGTCGGTGTTGGAAAGTAGCACGGTGTCGGCGGAGGTGGAAAGGGGGCGCCCCCCCAGGTCGGGCGTGCGACCGGCCATGGCCGAGTATCGCAGCACCCGATCGAGCGGAAAGCCGAGCGTGCCCAGGCGCTCGTGGCGGATCACCACCGGGAGCTCGGCCCCGCGGGATGCCCCGGAAGGGCGGGGGGCGTCGAGGAGGGTGCCGACGAAGCGCTGCGAGTCGGTGAGATCGAGGCGCGGCACGGGGAGGTCGGAGGTGAACGCGTCGATCGACGGCGCGGTGGACTCGGGCGTGGGGACCCACGTGGCCGGGGCCAGCGCGATGATGTCGCGAAGCGGGATGGACTTCTGGGAGCCCGCCGGGTCGAGGTAGATCACCCGCGCGGGGTGGTCGGGAAGGTCGGGCGTGATGGAGAGGAGGGAGACGCAGAGCGGCGGCCTGATGGCCGCGCCGGAGGCGGTGAGCAGCGTGAACCTCGGCGCGGCGGCGGCGGGCTTGGAGAGGGTGTTGGGGTCGGCGGCGGACGCCGAATGCACCCCGGAGGCGAAGAGGACGCACAGAAGAAGGCGGGTGGGGTGCGAAGGCAAGTGGCTGGGTCCTCTCTGCGAACTCTGTGTCTCGGCGGCGAACCGGCTTGGACGGGCTATTTCTGGAAGATGGGCAGGAATCGCTTGGGCATCTGCAGGATGATCATGGCCATCGCGGTGCCGTAGGCCGGGCCGACGCTGGGGTCGGACCAGGAGCCGTCGCCCTGCTGCTTGTCGATGAGCTCCCGCCGAACGGCCGGCCACCACTTGGCCCAGCTCTCGCCGCCGGCGAGGTACATGGTCTGGACGGAGTAGTAGTGGCCGTAGAAATAGTGGGCCCCGTTGGCGGTGTTGGCGGTGCCCGGATAGGCCGAGGACATCACGTACTTCACGCCTCGGTCGATCGCGTCGTCCCGGTAGATGCCCGCGTAGTACAGGCTGGCGACGCCCGCGGCCGAGCGCGGCCAGGCCGAGACGCCCTGCGAGGTCTGGTAGCGGAAGCCGCCGTCGGGGTTCTGGCACTGGCGGACGTACTCCACGGCCTTGTCGATCGTCTCCTTGGGCACCTCGATCCCCGCGTTGCGGGCCGAGCGCAGGGCCATGATCTGGCAGATGGTGACGGAGACGTCGGCGTCGTAGGGGACCGGGTTGTAGCGCCACCCGCCCTCGGCGTTCTGGGAGCGCTCGATGAGGGTGCACGCCTTGACGAGGGCCTCGTGGGTGCGGGTGGAGAGGTTGGTCTCCCCCCCGCCCCTGGTCATGCCGTAGACCTCGCCGAGGAAGAGGGTCGCGAAGCCGTGGCCGTACATGGGGCCGTTGGTGGAATCGGCCGCGAGCAGGCCCGTCTCCGTGGACGAGGCGAGGACAAACTCCAGACCCTTCTGCACGTTGCGCCCGTACTTGCCACGCCCGGGAACGTTGCCGTCGGCCATGAGGGCGATGCACGAGAGCGCGGTGACGGCGATGTTCTTGCCGTAACGCCCGGATCCGAAGGAGCCGTCGTCGGCCTGCTCGGAGACGAGGAACTCCAGGCCGCGGGCGACGGACCGGTCGAGCTCGGGGGTGATCTCGCCGGCGAGCGCGGCGTTCTCGGCGGTCTTGATGTCGGCGGGTTTGGTGGGCGCGGGCTTGGTGTCGGGCGCGCCCTCGGCGGGCTTGGCCTCGGGCGGCGCATCCGGGGCCTGGTCGGTGGGCTTGGCCCCGGCGGGCTTGTCGGCGGGGCGGGGGGACTCGGGTGGGAGGAGCGGCGGTTGGGCCAGGGAGAGGTGTGTGCCCACCAGCACGGCGAGCATGCAACACCATGCGAATGTGCTGCGCCTCCGGGCTTGGCGGGGGTGCGGGAGGTTGGAGGGCCGGAGCCCCTGCGCGAGCGACTCGGCACGACTCGGTCGCAACATCACTGGCGGACAAGCTGCCAGTGCCACCCCTCGCGTTGGTGCGCGATCGCTCACTTGGAGTTCTCCTCGGCCAGCCGCTTGTAGTACTCCTGCGTCAGCGCCTTGTACCGCGCGCTGAACCGATCCTCCGTCCCCTGCATGAGCATGTCGCGAATCCGCGCCGGCAGCGAGCCCCACGCGGCCCGGGCCGACTCGAGCTGCGGGTTCAGCGCCCCCTCCTGGAGCGACGGCCCAAGGTCCTTCCGCTCGCCGTCGCCCCCCTTCTGCTCGGGGCTCTGCTGGGCCTTGCCCTGCTTGCCCTGCTGGGGCGGGCCCTGCTTGGGGTCGCTCTGGCCTTGCTGGGGCTGTTGCTGCTGCTGGGACTGCTGCTTCTGCAGGCTGGAGATGAGCTGGTCCAGACGCTTGACCGCGTCTTCCTGGATGCGCTGCGTGTCGAGCCCGGGGTCCTTCTGATCCGTCAGCCGCGTGGAGGCGTCCCCCATGAGGGCGACGGCCTGCTTGAACGCGTCGGAGAGTTCCTGCCCGGTGAGGCGGCGGTTGAGGTCGGCCTTGCTCGGGTCGGCGGGCGAGGGCGGGCCATCGGCTGGCTTGCCGGTCGTGGGTTTCTCGGGGGATGGGGCCGGCGTGATGCCGAGGAGCTCGTCGAGCGTGGGCTGGGC
>OEIU01001073.1_pt1 | contig 19894 bp, 19 predicted proteins | sample 1539221 | NCBI WGS metagenome assembly OEIU01 (sample SAMN03792071, study PRJEB22550) | activated sludge metagenome | feature: wastewater treatment plant; material: activated sludge; isolation source: Wastewater treatment plant of a petroleum refinery complex | place: Argentina: Zarate | collected...
ACCGCCTACATGACGATAAGCGGACCCGGCATGGCCACGCCGCATGTTGCCGGAGTGGTCGTCTTGCTGATGTCGATCGAGCCCAACCTGCGCGGCAATCCGGCCCGCGTCGAGCAGATCCTTCGCGACACCGCGGTTCCGCTGGCCGATACCCAGGTTTGCGGAGGCATCCCCGCGACGACCTTCCCGAATCCCGTGCAGGGCGCCGGTCGCGTGGACGCCTGGAACGCCTTCCTGGTCGCCGAACGGATCTTCGCCGACGGAGTCGATGATTGAATGGCGGGGCACCTGTAATATCCACCCCATGTGTGCCCAACCCGTTTCGACACCCCCGGCTGCCAGCGCGACGAACGACAAACTGGTCGTCGCGATTTCCTCGCGTGCGCTGTTCGATCTCGGCGACAGCCACGAACTGTTCGAGCGCGAGGGGCTCGACTCCTACGCGCGTTACCAGATCGCGCATGAAGATGAACTGCTCGCACCGGGTATCGCTTTTCCGCTGGTACAGAAGCTGCTGCGTCTGAATTCGCTGGCGCCGGAAGCACCACGCGTGGAGGTGATCCTGCTTTCGCGCAATTCCGCCGACACCGGCCTGCGCATCTTCAACGCGATCGAACACTACGGCCTCGACATCGTGCGTGCCGCCTTCACCAATGGCGCGCCGACCGCAGCCTATGCGCATCCGTTTGGCGCCAACCTGTTCCTTTCGGCGAACGTCGATGACGTCCGCCGCGCGCTGACCGCCGGCGTCGCCGCGGCGACCATCCTGCCGTCGAAGGCGCCCGAACTGCCGTCCGAGCAGCTGCGCATTGCCTTCGATGGCGATGCCGTGATCTTCGGCGACGATTCCGAAAAGGTATCGCACCACGAAGGCATCGAGGCCTTCCATCGCAACGAGAAGGCGCGTGTCAACGAGCCGCTCGCGGTCGGGCCGTTCCGCACCTTCCTCGAGGCGCTGCACCGCATCCAGGCCGCGTTCCCGATCGAGAACTCGCCGATCCGCACGGCCCTGGTGACCGCGCGCTCGGCGCCGGCCCACAAGCGCGTGATCCTGACCCTGCGCAACTGGGGCGTGCGCCTGGACGAGGCGCTGTTCCTCGGCGGCCGCTCGAAGGGACCCTTCCTCGAAGCCTTCGGCGCCGACATCTTCTTCGACGATTCGATGCTCAATGTCGAATCGGCGCGCCAGCACGTGGCCACCGGGCACGTGCCGCACGGCGTGCACAATCTGAAGGAATGACCACATGGACGGCGGACAATGAGCAACATCGACGATTTCATCATCGTGAACGAAGCGGACCGGGGCCCCGCGTTCGCCACGCCGATATTCCAGCGCAAGTATCGGTTGCCCGTACCCGAATTCCCGCACCACGTCATCGCCTACCATCGCGGTGACGACGACATGTTTTCGGTGGGCTGCTACATCCATTTTACCGATTGCGGTGACATCCTGCTCGGCGGTGGCGCCTGTACGGACGATCGCGTCCTGCGCCGCATGAGTGCCGATCAGCGCGACTGCGTGCGTGCGGCGGGCGGCCTGTACCTGCATACGCTGAAGTGGTCACTACGCCATTTCGGCGACCGTTTCGCCGCGGTTTTCGGCTATTGTGGCGACGCACTGGCGGAGCGTGTCGACCGTGCAGCTGGCTTCGAGTCGACCGCGCATGATCGCCTGCTCGTCTACTGGACGCGGGAAGTCGAGCCAGGCCGAAAGGCCCAGATGGTCGCCAAGGCGTTCTCGTTCATTCCCTTCTAGGATCCGCCCATTCATGCGCAGTGGAGAATTCTTCGACAGTTGCGAAATCCTGCCCGCATCGTTGCAGGAAATCATCATGATCACCGAAGTGGATCATGCGAATTTCCTGATCACGGATCTGTTCAGGCGGAAATTCGGCCACCCGCCGCCCGACATGCCCCGGCACCTTGTCGGCCTGTACCGTGCTGCCGATGGCAGCCTGCGCCTGGCCGGCTATTCCCACATGATGCCGTTCGGCGACGTCTATCTTTCCGGCGGCTCGTGCACGAACGGCGATACCGCGCGGTTGATGTCGGCTGCCGAGCGCGACGCCCTGAAGGATGCGGGTGGCCTCTGGTTCTACCTGCTCAAGTACGCGTTTCGCAAATACGCCGACTGTTGCGACGCGTTCTTCGGTCATTGCGGCGATCCGCGTGCGCTCGAGGTCGCGCTGGCGGCGGGCTTCGAGAGAACCGAGCACCAGCACGTGATCGTCAACTGGCACAAGCCATTGCACCCGAACATCAAGCGCGCGCTGCTGGCCAAGGTACACGCGCTCGGCACGTTTTGAATGCCGGCGGACTGTCAGCCGGTGCGCAGGATTTCGCGCAGGGCATCCGGCGATTTCCAGTGCCAGCCGCAGATGTAGCGCGGCAGGTTCCAGCGATTGCTGGTTTCCGTGACCGGCATTGCCCCATCGCCCATCGCGGCGAGCATGCCGTGTTCGGTTGCTTGCCCGGGCAGGTAGTCGTTGAGCAGGTAGTCGGGGACATGGCTGAACGGATAGCAGAAGATGCGCGTCTGCCGCGGCGCGATGCGCGCATTGATGAAGCGGGTGGCGGCGGCGATCTCGGCATCGGCGCGAACGGCGTTGTTCACGTCCAGGAAAGAACCGCGCTGCATTCCGTCGGCGCCGGGTTCGGCAAGCACCGGGTGATTGTGGTCCCAGCTGTGGTTCTCGATCGCCATCAGGCCGGATTCGCCCGCTGCCGCCCACCAGTCGTCGTTCATCCAGCCCCGTCCGCAGAGGCAGCCCCGGTCCATCTGCGCGCGCGCGCCGGGCGAGGCGATCACGAACGAAGTCAGGTGCAGGTGCGGCTGCGCCGCGGCTCCGCGCTCGGCGATGAAATCGAGCAGGCTGTGGTACAGGCTGCGCTGCGGGCCGTGCTCGGGGTGCTCGAGGTCGTGGAAATCGAAGGCGGATCCGTCGTCGCAGGTCAGCGCCACGCAGCGTTCCAGGTCACGTTTTGCCGCGCCGATGTGCTGTTCCACCACACAGTGCAGCGGGACGATGTGCAGGCCGAGGTCGTCGATCAGGCGCAGGTCGGTGGCAAACGCGCGCAGGTCGTTGCTCGCGTACTCGTTGCCGGAAATGTTGACCGCATGGTAGGTGAGAACCGGAACGCGCATGGATGGGCCGGGGGCAGGGGGCGACCAGCATAGGGACCCCGCAGCCGCGCGCCAAGCACCTGCCGGGCCCCGCGCCGGCGAGGCGCGACCAAATGACGGTGTTGCGGGCGCTCCGCGCCGTTTACAATAGCGCGCTTTGCTCCCCTTTCCGGAACCCAGCCATGGCCGCCACCCCGCTCAACCCCGTCGATCTGTATGACGTGCGCTCCCTGCTTACCGAAGAAGAGCAGGCCGTGCAGGACTCCGTGGCGCGCTTCACCGACGAACGCGTGATCCCGATCATCGGCGACTGCTTCGACAAGGGCGTGTTTCCGCATGAACTCGTGCCCGAGATGGCCGAGCTCGGCCTGCTTGGCTCCAGCCTGCCGACCGAGTACGGCTGCGCCGGACTCAACGGCGTCAGCTACGGGCTGATCTGCCAGGAACTCGAGCGCGGCGACTCGGGCATCCGCAGCTTCGCCTCGGTGCAGTCCTCGCTGTGCATGTATCCGATCTACGCCTATGGCACCGAAGAGCAGCGCCGGCGCTGGCTGCCGGAGATGGCGGCCGGCAAGGTGATTGGCTGCTTCGGCCTGACCGAACCGCAGGGCGGCTCGGATCCGGGCAACATGAAGACGAACGCGAAGAAGGATGGCGCCGACTGGATCCTCAACGGTTCGAAGATGTGGATCACCAACGGCAACCTCGCGCACATCGCGATCGTCTGGGCGATGACCGACGAGGGCATCCAGGGCTTCATCGTCGAGACGGATTCACCGGGCTTCAAGGCCCAGGAGATCCACAAGAAGATGAGCCTGCGCGCGTCGGTCACCTCGGCCCTGTTCTTCGACAACGTGCGCGTGCCGGAAGCCAACCGCCTGCCCAACGTGAAGGGCCTCAAGGGTCCGCTCGGCTGCCTCACGCAGGCGCGTTACGGCATCACCTGGGGACCGATCGGAGCCGCCATCGCCTGCTTCAGCGAGGTGCTCGAGTATTCGAAGAACCGCATCCTGTTCAAGCAGCCGATCGCTTCGCGCCAGGCCGTGCAACTGAAGCTGGCCGACATGGCGCGGCGCATCACCATGGCCCAGCTGCTGTCGCTGCAGCTCGGGCGCCTCAAGGACGCCGGCACGATGCAGCCGACCCAGGTCTCGCTGGCGAAGTGGAACAACTGCCGCATGGCCATCGACATCGCCCGCGAGGCGCGCGACATCCTCGGCGGGGCCGGCATCACCACCGAGCACTGCCCGATCCGCCACGCCCTGAATCTCGAGTCGGTGATCACCTACGAGGGCACCGAAACCGTGCACCAGCTCGTGGTCGGCCGCGAAGTCACCGGCATCAACGCGTTCTGAATCCTGCGCCCGGTCGATCGCTGGGCGGCACGTGTGCGTGGCGTCCCTGAATCGCTGTAACCTTGCGGTTCGCTTTCGGGTTTCCAGCAGGAGTCGACAATGCGTCATGGCCTGATCACGTTCTTCGCGGCCCTGGGGGGCGTCCTCGTGGCGCTGTTCTCGTTCCAGTTGTACGGGAAGTTCGCGACCGACCGCGCGCGCGCGCAAGCGGATGCCGAGCAGCAGGCGAAGATCGAGCAGGGCAGGCAACTGGTCGAACGCACGATCGCCGACGAGCGCGCCGTGGCCGCCATCCGCAACGATGTCGCGGCGGCTTCGATGGCGAGGGTGGCGATCACCGAGTACTACATGGTCAACGGCCGCATGCCGGCGTCGAACGCCGAGGCCGGCTTGCCCGGACCGGAGACCTACAAGGGCCAGGCCCTGCGCTCGATGACCGTGGTGCAGGATGGCAGCATGGTGCTCGAATTCGATGCGACCTCCGGTGTCGAGGGCGGCCGCATCGAGTGGCACCCCGACCTGACCGGCATCGAGTCGATGGGCATGCAGTGGCATTGCAGCACGCACGACTACGCGCAGATCGCGCGCGCCTTGCCGAACTGCGAATACCTGCCGCCTTCGGGCGCCGATATCGGCACGGGAAAGTGAGCGGCCCGCATGGACCTGTCCAATATCCGGATTGAGACCGAACGCCTTGTCCTGCGCCCGACCGCGGCCGGGGATTTCGAGGCCTGGGCGGCATTCGCGGCGGATCCCGAAGTGATGCGCCATCTCGGCGGCGTGCTGCCCCGTTCCACGGCCTGGCGCGGATTCATCGCCATGGCCGGAGCCTGGCAGATCCAGGGCTTCGCCATGTTTTCGGTGATCGAGAAAGCCTCGGGGCAATGGATCGGACGCGTCGGCCCATGGATGCCCGAGGGCTGGCCGGGAACCGAGGTGGGCTGGGCCCTGGCTCGCGATGCCTGGGGCAAGGGCTATGGCGTGGAAGCCGCAGCAGCCACGATCGACTGGTCGTTCGCCCATCTGGGCTGGACCGAGGTCATCCACACGATTTCGCCCGCAAACGACGGGTCCAAGGCGCTCGCGCGTCGACTCGGCTCGCGCCAGCTGCGCATGGGCAGGCTGCCCGCTCCGCTGGAGCTGGACGTCGAGGTCTGGGGCCAGTCGCGCGAGCAATGGCTGGCAAGGCCGGCCAAGGGAGAACAAGCATGATGACCGTCCATGGCATGGCGATTTCCGGCAACTGCTACAAGCTGCAGCTGCTGCTCTCGCAACTGCGCCTGGCGTACCGCTGGGTCGAGGTCGACATCGTGCGCGGGGATTCCCGCACGCCGGAGTTCCTGGCGATGAATCCGAACGGCAAGGTGCCTGTCCTCGAGCTCGACGATGGCCGCACGCTATGGGAATCGAACGCGATCCTGTGCCATCTGGCCGAAGGCTCGGCATTCCTGCCGCAGGATTCCTGGTTGCGGGCCAAGGTCCTGCAATGGCTGTTCTTCGAGCAGTACAGCCATGAGCCCTACATCGCGGTGGCGCGCTTCATCTGCCTGTTCCTGCCCGAAGACCACGCGCGTCGCGCCGAGTTGCCGCGGCTGCTGGAGCGCGGCCACCAGGCCCTGGCCGTGATGGACAACCATCTCGCCGGCCACGACTTCCTGGCTGGATCTGCCTGGACGATCGCCGACATTGCCCTGTTTGCCTACACCCATTCGGCGGCCGACGGCGGTTTCGACCTGTCGGACTACGCGGCCATCCGTGCCTGGATGGAGCGTGCGCGAGCGCAGCCTGGATTCGTCGCCCAGGGGCGCTGAGGCCGGGCAAACGGGGGCGGGGCATCTGCGTGCGACCGGATCGGCAATACGCGCCGCGCCGGATACAATAGCGGTTTAGCCGGTTGCCGATTCCCCGCCAATGCCCGTTGCCCCGACCCCCAAGCTGCCCACGATCACTGCGCGCCACCGCGGGCTCAATCGCGCCGACATCTGCGACCAGAATTTCATCGAGTACGTGCGCGACTGGGAAGGCACGGTGCGCCAGCCTCCCGAAGCCGATGAAGCGGTGCTGCCGGGCAGCGCCTGCACGGCGGCGGATTTCCTCGACCTGTTCGAATCGCAGCTGATCTCGCGCCACCTGGACCTCATGGCCCGGGTCCTGCGCGTGCGCAATCGCGTCTTCTACACGATCGGATCGAGCGGACATGAAGGCAATGCCATGGTCGCGCGCCTGACGCGGCATACCGATCCGGCATTCCTGCATTACCGCTCCGGCGCCTTCATGGCCGAGCGTTTCCGCAAGCTGCCGGGCATGGATCCGATCATGGATTCGGCCTTGTCATTCGCGGCGAGCAAGGACGATCCCGCATCCGGCGGCCGCCACAAGGTGTGGGGATCGAAACCGCTCTGGGTGCTGCCGCAGACCTCGACGATCGCCTCGCACCTGCCCAAGGCGCTCGGCACGGCGCTCGCCGTCGAGCAGGCCCGCCGGATCGGCCACGCCCTGCCGATACCCGGCGATTCGATCGCGATCTGTTCGTTCGGCGATGCATCATCGAACCACGCGACGGCACAGACCGCGTTCAATGCGGCCGGCTGGACCGCCTACCAGAAGCTGCCGGCGCCGGTCCTGTTCGTCTGCGAGGACAATGGCATCGGCATCTCGGTGAAGACGCCCGGTGGATGGATCGAGCGCAACTTCAGCGAGCGCCGCGACCTAGACTATTTCTACGCGGACGGCCTCGACCTGGCCTCCGGCTACGCCGATGTCGAACGCGCCATCGCGCACTGCCGGCGCACGCGCCGGCCGACCTTCCTGCACCTGCGCACGACGCGCATCATGGGCCATGCCGGCACCGACTTCGAGATCGAATGGCGCAGCATCGAGGAACTGGTCAGGGTCGAGGCCGGAGATCCGCTCCTGCGGTCCGCCGCGATCGCTCTGGAATCCGGCCTGCTCGGCAAGGATGAATTGCTGGCCCGCTACGAGACGATCCGCGCGCGCTGTTTCGCCGCGGCGGATGAGGCCGACCGCCGGCCAAAGCTGGAAAAGCTCGCCGACATCGTCGCGCCGCTGGCGCCTTACACGCCGGACGCCGTGAGGGATGAGGCGCAACGCTACGACCATGCCGAGAAGCGGCTCGATGTCTTCGGCGGTGAGCAGAAGCTGCCCGAGAACCTGCCGCCGCGCCATCTGGCGATCCAGATCAACCAGGCCCTGCACGATCTCTTCTGCAAGTATCCCGAGGCGCTGCTGTTCGGCGAGGACGTGGCGCAGAAGGGCGGTGTCTATACGGTCACCAAGGGCCTGCACAAGGCATTCCGCAATTCGCGCGTGTTCAACACCCTGCTCGACGAGACGATCATCCTTGGCCTGGCCCAGGGGTACGCGAACCTCGGCATGTTGCCGATCCCGGAAATCCAGTACCTGGCCTATTTCCACAACGCCTGCGACCAGATCCGTGGCGAAGCGGCGTCGCTGCAGTTCTTTTCCAACGACCAGTATCGCAACCCGATGGTCGTGCGCATCGCCGGCCTCGGCTACCAGAAGGGCTTCGGCGGCCATTTCCACAACGACAACTCGATGACTGCCCTGCGCGACATCCCTGGCCTCGTGGTAGGTTGCCCGAGCCGCGGCGACGATGCTGCGATGATGCTGCGTACCCTGGCCGCATTGGCCAAAGTCGATGGCCGGGTCAGCGTGTTCCTCGAGCCGATCGCTCTTTACATGACCAAGGACCTGCATGAACCCGGAGACGGGCAATGGCTGTTCCCGTATCCGCCCCCGGATCAGGCCATGACCCTTGGCGAAGGCAGGGTGTATTTCGCCGAAGCCTGCGACCTGGTCATCTTCAGCTACGGCAACGGGGTGCCGATGAGCCTGCGCGCCGCGCGCGAAATCGAGGCGAAACGCGGCTGGAAGGTGCGCGTGGTCGACCTGCGCTGGCTGGTTCCGCTCAACGAAGCGTTCATTGCCGAACAGGCGCGCGGGGCGGAACGTATCATCGTCGTCGATGAGGGCCGCCATTCGGCGGGTGTCGGCGAGGGCGTGATCACCGCCATCGTCGAAGCCGGGTTTGGCGCAACGCCGCTGCAGCGCGTGGTCGGTGCGGATACCTATACCCCGCTGGCCGGTGCTGCGCTGGCGGAGTTGCCTGCCGAGGCCGATATCGTGGCGGCCGCCGATATTCTGGAGCCGTCCCGCTGAATGTCCTATCATCCGACGCAATGAGCGCGAACTCCACGCTGACAATACTGTTTGCCGACGTTTCCGGCAGTACCAAGCTGTTCGAGACGCGCGGCAACGTGGCTGCGCGCGACATCATCGCCGCCGTACTCGATGCCCTGACCGAGGTGGCGCATCGCCATGGCGGCAAGCTGATCAAGGCGATTGGCGACGAGATCATGTGTACGTTTCCGGGTGCCGTGCAGGGCCTGCTCGCCTCGACCGACATGCAGCGCCGCATGAAGTCCGACGCCGCCTTCGTGCAGGACAACATCGGCATCCGCATCGGCCTGCACCATGGCGAGGCGCTGGTCGAGGAGAACGATGTTTTCGGCGATGCGGTTAATGTCGCCGCGCGCATGGCGGCGCTGGCCAAACGCGACCAGATCATCGCCACGGCGAGCACGGCGCTCAACATCACCAACGCGGCCGGCGTGCGCGTGCGCTCGGTTGGCACCGCGCGCGTGGCCGGCAAGCTGCTGCCGATCGAGATCGTCGACGTGATGTGGCAGGAGGACGTCTCCCACGTCACCACCGTGCAGCGCATCGTGCAGTTCACCAAGAACAAGCGCGTCGTCCTGACCCTGCGTTACCTCGATCGCGAATTCCAGATCGACGAACTCGCCGATCCGTTCACCCTCGGCCGCGAGGAGGGACACAGCCTGACCATCGAATCGGACTGGGTCTCGCGCGACCACGCGATGATCGAATGGAAGAAGGGCCACTTCATCCTCTCCGACCGTTCCACCAACGGCACCTGGGTCAAGATCGGCAACGAGGAACTGCTGGTCCATCGCGACGCCTTCCACCTGCGCCGCAGCGGCACGATCAGCCTGGGCCAGGCACACGCCGCCGAAGACGGCAATCTCGTGCATTTCGAGTGTGGGGAAGCTTAGGGGCCGGGAATGGGGAATGGGGAATGGGGAATAGGGAATGGTTTGAGAGCGGGGAATAGGGAATGGGGAGTAGGGAATGGGAAGAGCGGGATGAGCTTCCCGAATCGCTCAATGCCTCGACTCATTCCAGCACTTCGGTGGGTTCATCAGCGAGCTGTTCTTGAATGCATCGCACCTGCAGAGGCGCTAGCTGCGTTTGACGTTTCCATTCCCCATTCTCCATTCCCTAATCCCGGCCCTTAATCGAACCCATTCGCAAACAGCGCGTCGTAGCTGCTGGGCGGCAGGTCGGTGCCCTGGAAGATGCCCATGGGCGTGTAGCCGGAATAGCCGGGGAAGACGTAGTAAATGTTCGGGTTGCCCATGCGCCGGATCAGGGCTTCGGAAACGATGCGCCGGTAATCCGTGGTCACCGCGACGTCGGTGCCCTGGTAGAGCTGGGCCGTGGCCAGGCCCGGAATCGATCCGTAGACCTGTCCGCCATTGACCGAACCGCCCAGCGCGAGCATGACGTTGCCGTAGCCGTGGTCGGTGCCGCCATCGGCGTTCTCCTGCACGCGCCGGCCGAACTCGCTGACCACGATCACGCTGGTGCGCTGCATGAGGTTGCCCGCGGCGCTGCTGGCGAGATCGGCATAGAACGCGCTGAGCCCGTCGGACAGGCTCGAGACCTGGTTGCCAAACCAGTCGTAGGACTGCGTCGGATTGCCCTGGCCGACATGGGTGTCCCAGCCGCCGAGATCGATCGTGGCGACGCGCAGGCCGAGGTTGCTCTTGATCAGCTGGGCGACATTGCGCAACTGGTCGCCGAAGCCCTGGTTGTAGGCGAGCGTGTAGTTGGCGCCACCCGTCGGCTGGTAGCCGCCGGGATTGCTGGTCGCGTTGTACAGGCCGAAGTTGATCGGGCGCAGCAGGTCCAGCGATGCCAGGGTCTCGACACCGGCACTCTCGAGCTGGGTCGCGTTGCCGTTCCACAGCGCATGCATGCGCGAAACGGCCCCGACCAGGCCACTGCCCGCGTTGTCCTCCTGCCAGGACCAGTGGAAACCGTCGAGGCGGAAATCCGATGCACTGTTCATCGTGATCGCATCCGAACTGCCGAGCAGGCTGGCCGCCGTGATGTTGCCGAGCGAAGTCGCTGGCAGCGGCACGGTGGTCGGCAGGCCACCGCTGGCCAGGTGCCGGGTCAGCCAGCCGATGTTTGTTCCGGTGCCGCCGCCGAAGCCGAATTCGAGATTGGCCTGGGCGTCGAAATGGCTGCGGATGACCGGATTCGGCTGGGTCTGTCCGGCGCCGACGATGAAGGCGAGGCGATTCTGGTTGAACAGCGTGCGCAGGCCGCTGGCGCGAGGATGCAGGGCCCAGGTCGTGCCGTTCAGGCTCAGCGCGGCGCCGTTGCCGCTGGTCGGAACCAGCGTGCCGCTGCGTGCGGCCGCGTAATCGGCCCGGTACGGACTGCCGGCGCCGGGCGGCAGCAGGCTCAGGCCATCCATGGCGCCACGCAGGAAGACCACCACGAGGGTATCGTCGGTGGCATTCGCAGGGGCGACGCCCGGCGCCGAGAAATAGGCCATCGCCCGGCTGCTCGCGCCGCCCGCCAGGGCCGCCACGCTGCAGCCCTTGATGAAATCGCGCCGATTGATGTGGGACATGTTGTGCTCCTCAGCGGCGCAGGAATTCGGGACTGCACAGAATCAGGCCGACCGCCGTGCGCAGGCGCGCGATCGTGTAATGCCTGGACAGGTCGTTGAGGTTCCAGGTCCCGGTATGCGCGGCGTGGCCGTTGTCGGTGCCGTCGGTGACGAGGTCGAGCGCGGCCGTCGCCGCCGCGTTCTGGCGCAGGAAGTCGACGGCGACGGTGTGCGTCGGCTCGGGGCGGTAACCGAGGATGCGGTCGCACCAGTAACCGATGATATTGGCTGCGGTGCGCTGGGTCGAAGTGAACGCGGCCAGAGTCTGCGCGTGGATGTCGATGAGGAACGGGTAGGCGTTGTTGTAGCTCTCGGTCTGGTGCATGTCGAGCAGGCGCGGCAGCATCTTCAGGGTCATGCCGAGCGTGCCGGTGCTCGACCACGCGACCGGATCGTCGGGATAGCCATTCGGCGCCGGCCAGTAGAACAGGCGATGCCCGGCGGCCTGGATGCGGCCGAGGAATTCCTCGGTCGGCGTATAGGTGCTGCTGTTGTCGGGCTTCGGCGTGAAGTCGGCGCCGGTCGCGCGCAATGCGCTGACCGCGCTCAGCGCAGGCCGTTTCATTGCATTGCCCCAGCCGTCCTTGAACTCCGCCGATTGCAGGATCACGGCGAGAATCTGGGCGATCTGGTCGCTGGCCTGCCAGGCCTGCTGGAACACGCTGGCGGTGCTGTCGATCAGCGCGGTCGACGGCGCGCTGCCGACGAAGCGGCGGCAGATCTTGGTGGCGACATGCCGCGCCGTCGCCGGATGCCGTGCCAGCATGTCGAACAGGCCGGCGCCGACGACCTGGCCCTGCGAGGCGGCGAAGAAGCGCACGAGGATGCGCTTGACGCCCTGGTCGTGCGTGCCCGAATCGTAGGCGAACTGGCCGAGCGGGATGCCGTTGATCGCGGTGTAGGGCCAGTTCGCCCCGGAAATCGTCCAGCCGGTCAGCGCGCGGGCGGCCTCGTAGATGTCGTCATCGACATACTTGAGGCGTTCCTCCTCGCCGTCCGGTGCCGTGTAGTGGCCGAGCAGGTTCATGTTGTTGAAGCTGTCGGGATTCTGCACGATGCCGCCGTAGGCTTCGGCGCCCATCGTGTGCAGCTCGAACAGTTCGCGCGCGTAGTTCTCGTTGGGATGCGAGGCTTCGCTCGAGTACAGGTCGAGCATGTACATCATCGAAGCCGATTCGCCGACCGCCTGCAGCATCGTGCGGAAATTGCCGAACACCTGCGGCCGGATCGCGAGCCGGTCGAAGGCCGGGAACATCGGTCCGCCATCGTAGTCCCAGCCGAACACGCTGAAGTGGTCGTGCCAGAAGTCGACCATGACCTCCTGCAATTGCCTGGCGCTGTAGGTCTGGCGGATCAGCGTCGCGCACTCGGTCTCGTAGACCGGCAGCATGCGCTGGAAGTAGTTGTTGGTGACCGAATGATGGTCGTTCCACAACTGGTTGGGGCTCTTGTTCAGCGTCGTGAAGCCGGCACTGGCGATGCGTGCATCGGCAGCGGCGTCGTTGATCGAGGCCGGCGCGAGCTGGCGGTTGACCCACGCGGTCCAGCGCGCATCGTCGCTTGCGCCGAGCGCGTTGAGGTCGACATGTTCCTGGGTCGTGTAGCCGAACGTGCAACGGGTCAGCCAGCGTACCGGTGCCGGCGGGAAGCTCAGCGCGGCCGGACCCCGCGGCAGATCATCCTTGCGCAGGCCATTGCGTCCTGGGCGGCGCATGGCCAGGCCGGGATCGGTTTCGAATGCCCCTGCGCTCGAGAGCAGGGCGCTGAACAGGCGTCGGCGCGAGGCGACGAAGGCGGCACTGGCTGGGGCTGCGGCCATGGGTCTACTCCGGTCAGGTTTGCGGACGTTCCTGCCTTGCAGTTGCGAGCGGCACGGGCTGGAACCTGGGTAGAACAGGCCTATTCGACCAGATTTCCTCGCCAAGGGGTGTGAACCGCTGCCCGCCATGGGCGATCGGATCGCTCTGACGCGCGCGGGACCCTGTCTTCTTGCCGCCGGGACACGATGTTGCGAGCGCCGCTAGCGGCGCCCGGTGTGCTTCAGCGGACCCTGGCGGGTAGCGAGTCGACGAAACGCCGGCAGCGCCGCATCCAGCCGAGCAGTTCGGCATCGGTCCCGATGCCTGGCGGATCGACATAAACGTAACCACGCAGCGGGCGTCCGGTGAAGTCCATGACGCGCACATGCGGGCGCGCCAGCGCTTCGTCGTAATGCTCAGGCTCGACCCTGGCCATCAGGGTATCGCCGGCAATGCCGATGAACATGTAGCCGTGCGACATGAAGGCGAGGCCGCCGAATATCTTCTTCTCGTTGATGTCGGGTGCATCCAGCAATGCCTCGCGCAGCCGTTCGGCGAGTCCGGGGTCAAAGGCCATGCTTTTCTCCCTGGCGGATCACGCGCGGCGCAATCGAGTCAGGTCAGCCAGTGAACGGGAAGAACTGCGGCGACGGCCGCCAGCAGCTGGATGGCGAGCACGCACAGCGTGCCGCTGCGATGGCGCCGCATTGATCGCAGGGCGAACCAGCCGATCAGGGGCAGTTGCGCCGCCATGAGGATCTGGAAGAGATGCGCGGTGGATCCTTCGTCGGTTTCGTGGACGATGCCGTAAACAAGGGCGTGGCCGACCACCAGGGCCAGCGCCGCCAATGACATCAGTACCGGCACAAAGGCACCGGGATGCTTCATCAGGGATAGGTCCGGCATGTTGCTCCATTCATCCCGGCGGACAGGCTGCCGACATCGCCGGTTTGCCAGGCAATCTAAAGTACGAGGGGCTCGGTTTCCAGCGCCACGCCAAAGCGTTCGTGCACGCTTTCCCGGATACGCTCGGCCAGCGCCAGGATTTCGCTACCCGTGGCCTGGCCGCGATTGACCAGGACCAGCGAGTGCTGCTCGGAAACTGCCGCATGTCCTTGTTGCAAGCCCTTGAATCCACAGGATTCGATCAGCCACGCCGCCGACAGTTTCACTTCGCCCGGCGATACGGTCCAGCTTGGCAGGGCGGGGTGCTGCCGGTGCAATGAGCTGGCCGTCGAGGCATCGACCACGGGGTTCTTGAAGAAGCTGCCGGCATTGCCGGTGACGGCAGGATTGGGCAGCTTGCGCGTGCGGATGCGGGCTATGGCTTCGGCGACCGTCGGCGCCGTCGGTTCGCCAGCGCCTATGGCGGCCAGTTCTTCGGCGACGCCTGCATAGTCGATGCGCAACTCGCGCTGGCGTGGCAGCAGGAAATCGACAGCGGTCACGATATAGCGGTCACGTTCGCGCTTGAAGATGGAATCGCGATAGCCGAACGCGCAATCGGCATTGGCCAGGCAAACCAGTTCGCCGGTGCGGCGATCCCAGGCTTCCACGGTCGCGATGAACTCGCGCACTTCTGCGCCGTAGGCGCCGATGTTCTGGATCGGCGCGGCGCCGACCGTGCCCGGAATCAGCACGAGGTTTTCCAGCCCGCGGAATCCGCGACCCAGCGACCAGCGCACGAAATCGTTCCAGTTCTCGCCGGCCTCCACGCGCACCAGCGCCTGTGCGCCGTCGTCTTCCTTTACGTTGATGCCACGCGCGGCGATGCCGAGCACGATGCCGGGCCAGTCGCGCGTGAACAGGATGTTGCTGCCTTCGCCGAGCACGAGCAGCGGCTGGGTCTTCAGCATCGCATAGCCGAACAGTTCGGCCAGCGCCTCGGGCCGGCGCACGTCGATCAGCAGGTGGGCGCGCGCCGGCACGCGGAACGTGTTGCGTCCTTCCAGCGAGGCGTTCTCGACGATCGTGTAGCCGATGCCTTCGGCAATCGCCGCATCGACTCGGTAGCGCTTTTCGCTCATGCCGCGGCTGAAGCGGGCAGGGTGCGGATCGCTTCGACGCTCTCGCCGATCAGTTCCGGGCCGCGATAGACCATTCCCGTGTAGAACTGCACGAGTTGGGCGCCGGCTTCGATCTTGGCCGCTGCATCGGCGCCCGCGACGATGCCGCCGACGCCAACCAGCGGGATGCGCCCATCGAGGCGCCCGGCCATGCCGCGCAGCACGGCCGTCGATTTGGCGAACAGCGGCTTTCCGGACAGGCCACCCGCCTGGCCGCCATGGCGATGGCCGGCGACCGCCGTGTGGTCGATCGTGGTATTCGTGCAGATCAGTCCGTCGATCGCGCTGGTCAGCAGCACGCCGGCGATCGCGTCGAGTTCAGCCTCGTCGAGGTCGGGCGCGATCTTGAGCAGCATCGGCTTGCGCTTGCCGTGCCGGGCGGCAAGTTTTTCGCCTGCCTCGCAGAGGTCGCCGATGAAGCGTCGCAGGGTCTCTTCCTCCTGCAGGTCGCGCAGGCCCTGGGTGTTCGGCGAAGAGACATTGACCGTGACATAGCTCGCCCGCGCATACACGCGTTCGAGGCAGAACAGATAGTCGTCGATGGCGCGCGCATTCGGCGTGTCCTTGTTCTTGCCGATATTGATTCCGAGGACGCCGTCGAAGCGTGCGCGCTCGGCATTGGCGACCAGCGCGTCGACGCCGCCGTTGTTGAAGCCGAGGCGATTGATCACCGCCTCATGCTCGGGCAGGCGGAACACGCGCGGTTTGGGATTGCCTGGCTGCGCGCGCGGCGTGGTCGTGCCGACTTCGATGAAGCCGAAACCCAGCGCGGCCAGCGCATCGATGTGGGCGGCGTTCTTGTCGAGGCCGGCGGCGAGGCCGACAGGATTCGGGAAGTCGATGCCGAAGACCTTCGCGGGCAGTGGCCTGGGTTTCGTCGCCACCAGCGGATTGAGCCCGGTGCGGTAGGCGCTTTCGATGGCTGCCAGCGAGAGGTCGTGGGCGCGCTCCGCATCGAGGCGGAACAGCAGGGAGCGGGCGAGGGCGTACATGCTTCAGTGCCAGCCGTGGACGCCGAGGCCAAGCATGAGCAGGCCAATCACGACCAGCACCAGCAGCAGGATGAGTCCAAGCTGCACATAGCCGAGGATCATGCCAGCGATGGCCAGCCCGTCACCCTCAACCGTGCCCGGTGGCAGGCGCCGGATCTCGCTGCGCGCGACATGGCCTCAGATCACGGCGACCAGCGCACCGATGACCGGTACGCCGACCCAGGCGATGATGCCGAATATGAGGCTGGTGATTGCGGTGCCGCTGGTTCGAACAGGTGGGTTCATGGCGTCCTCCGGAGAGGAAGTTTAACCGCAGATGGGGGCGGACCCGTTCCGGGTTGCAAAGTCGGGTGGCCGGACCGGGACGCTGGCCACCCGATGGCGCCGCCGATTGCTACTTGCTGGCAACCGGTTCGGCCGGTACGTGCAGTTTGAAATAGGGCATCGGTGCTTCCACGCCGGGTGGCAGCGCCGCCGGTGCCTTTGCCCCGCCCTTGCCAAGCGAACGCGTGAAGTTCCACAGCGCTTCGAGATCCTCGTCGGTCATCGCGCGCAGGAGCCAGTAGGGCATCGGCGGGCGCAACTCGGCGGTTCGCGCAAACGTTTTCCACTGGGCCATGTCCATGTCGGCCAGGCTCAGCCGCAAGTTCGGCGCATAGGTGGTGCCCCATGGCCCGGACCAGCCCATCGTGTCGCCTTTCAGCCATTCGGATTCGGGTACTTTGGACGCTTTTTCGATATAGCCCGGGGTGTGGCAATCGTTGCAGCCGGCGATGCCGAGCAGATAGCGGCCACGATCGACCGATGCCTGCCGGGCGGCGTCCGCGGCAAGTGCCGGCATGGCCGCCGCGACCAGCAAAAGGGCAATGAAACAGATGCGCATGGTGTCCTCCACAAAAAAGATCCGCACCGGACCTATGTTGCAGAATCAGGACGAAAAACAGCCGGCAAAGCTGTCATCGGCTTCACCCCAGCCCGCATGGCCAGGGAAGCCTGCACGAACCCGATGCCCCGCAGATTGGGGTAAGCGCCAGCGCACCCCAACGGCGCGTGCTCAAAGTTGCTCGACCCGAAAAAAAAGAACCGATCGCCTCAACGATCGGTTCTTTCAGGCATTGCAAACCCCGGGCGTCTGATCAGAACTCGAACTTGATGCCCTGCGCCAGCGGCAGCTCGTCGGAGTAGTTGATCGTGTTGGTCTGGCGGCGCATGTAGACCTTCCAGGCATCCGATCCGGATTCGCGGCCACCGCCGGTTTCCTTCTCGCCACCGAAGGCACCGCCGATTTCCGCACCCGAGGTGCCGATGTTGACGTTGGCGATGCCGCAGTCGGATCCGACCGAGGACAGGAAGCGCTCGGCCGCCTTGACGTTCTGCGTGAAGATCGCCGAAGAGAGGCCCTGCGGCACGGCGTTCTGCATGGCGATCGCTTCGTCGAGCGTCTTGAACTTGATGACGTAGAGGATCGGCGCAAAGGTTTCCGTTTGCACGACCTCATCGCTGTTCTTGAGGCCGGTGATTACGGTCGGCAACACGAAATTGCCCTTGCCGTCCTTCGCGGTACCGCCGGTTGCGACGGTGCCGCCGGCGGACTTGGCCTTGTCGACCGCGCCGAGGAACTGCTTGACCGCTTCCGGGCTGTTCAGCGGGCCCATCAGGGTTTTCGCGTCGGTCGGATCGCCGATCTTGCCTTCGACCTGGCGGTAGGCCTTGACCACGCTGGCGACCACGTCATCGTGGATCGACTCGTGCACGAACAGGCGGCGCGTCGAGGTGCAGCGCTGGCCGGCCGTGCCGACCGCGCCGAACACAATCGCCGGCAGCGCCAGCTTCAGGTCGGCCGTCTCGTCGACGATCATCGCGTTGTTGCCGCCGAGCTCGAGCAGGCTGCGACCCATGCGCTGGGCGACGCGCTCGCCGACCGCGCGACCGACCCTGGTCGAGCCGGTGAAGCTGATCAGCGCGATGCGGCGGTCGTTGACGAAAGGCTTGGCCAGGTCGGGGACCGCATCGTTTAACAGGAAGAACAGGTCCGGGAAACCGGCTTCCTTGAGCGCGTCGTTGCAGATCTTCATCGTCGCGATCGCGGTCAGCGGCACCTTCGGCGACGGCTTCCAGATGCAGATGTCGCCGCAGACCGTGGCGAGGAAGGCATTCCAGGCCCACACGGCCACCGGGAAGTTGAACGCGCTGATGATGCCGACCAGGCCGAGCGGGTGCCACTGGTCGTACATGCGATGGCCCGGGCGCTCCGAATGCATGGTGTAGCCGTAGAGCATGCGCGACTGGCCGACTGCGAAGTCGGCGATGTCGATCATCTCCTGCACTTCGCCATCGCCTTCCGGCTTGATCTTGCCCATTTCCATCGCGACCAGCGTGCCCAGCGCATCCTTGTGCTTGCGCAGCGCTTCGCCGCACAGGCGCACGGCTTCGCCGCGACGCGGCGCCGGCGTCGTGCGCCAGATTTCGAATGCATCCTGCGCGCGCTTGACGATGATGTCGTAGTCCGCCTGGCTCGAAGCGTGGGCTTCGGCGATCAGCTCGTTGGTCGCCGGATTGATCGACTGCACGACACCGGCGTTCGTGGTCTTGGACCACTCGCCCTTGCCGAGGTAGGAACCGGAATTGGTCTTGCCAAGGCCGAGTGCCTTGAGTACGTCAGTGGACATGGGATCTCCAAAGGTGGGTTGAACGGTCGCGCGCCGAGCGGCTGCGCTGAAATTGGGTTGAAACGGGCATCCTCAAGCGCGCCATCCCGGACAGTCCGGCGCAACGCCAGGCCGCGCGCGGAAACTTCGCTGCAACGACCTGCGCGGCCATCGGCTCGAATCGCTTTGATGCAGCCCTGCAGGATAGCGTAAATTGGTTCCGACTGAAACCATTTCCCCTGGAGCAGCGCCTTGCCCGGTCGATCGCTGGCCTTGCCAGCGAAGCTCCAGAAACCAGTGCCTCCCCCGCGGGTGGGGGACTGAATGGCAGGGCCACCGGTTCGCGCAGCGAATGCTGCCCGGAACGGAGAACTCCATGGTTGGAGCGAACAGGGGCGAGCTGCTGCGAGTGGTCGAGTCCGCCTCTCGACAGGCTGATGAAGGCGGCCGTACGAAGCGCAAATCCCGATCCCCCAACGTCGCAAGCGGACAAAATACGTGCATGTCGAATCCGGATTTTCCTGAAGTGCGAGAAAACCACCAGCCGCACGAGCGTCTTGAGCCGCTCCTGAAGGCCGTCCGCGCCTGCCGGCACTGCGCCGCCCATCTCCCCCATGGCCCGCGGCCCATCGTGCAGGCCGGCAGCAGTGCGCGCCTGCTGATCATCGGCCAGGCGCCGGGAGCCCGCGTGCATGCCAGCGGCATTCCGTGGAATGACGCCAGCGGCAATCGCCTGCGCGAGTGGCTGCAGGTCGACTGGGAAACCTTCTACGATCCGCAACGCGTCGCCATCATTCCGATGGGTTACTGCTATCCGGGCAAGGGCGCCAGCGGCGACCTGCCACCCCGGCGCGAATGCGCCGAACTCTGGCTAGACCGGTTGCTGGCGAGCCTGCCCGATATCGGACTGACCCTGCTGATCGGCCAGTACGCGCAACGGCATTTCCTCGGCGCACAGGCGGGCGCAGGCGTTGGCGCCATCGTGGCCGACTACGCACGCTTCGCGCCGCGCTATTTACCGCTGCCGCATCCCTCGCCGCGCAACGTGGGGTGGTTCAAGCGCAACCCGTGGTTTGAAGACGCACTGCTGCCAACCTTGCGAAGG
>OEIU01001074.1_pt1 | contig 19869 bp, 15 predicted proteins | sample 1539221 | NCBI WGS metagenome assembly OEIU01 (sample SAMN03792071, study PRJEB22550) | activated sludge metagenome | feature: wastewater treatment plant; material: activated sludge; isolation source: Wastewater treatment plant of a petroleum refinery complex | place: Argentina: Zarate | collected...
GTGGCGGGCTGTCAATCGCGCGCGGCAATCGGAGCCGGGATATCGAAATGAGCACTGTCGGGCAGGTCGCACGGGCGCTGCAGGCCCGCATTCGGAACAGGGACTGGGCCCGCGCCGGGAAGCTGCCGGGCCAGCGCCAGCTGGCCGCGGAGTTGGGTGTCAGTCGGGCATCGCTGCGCGAGGCCATCGCGATGCTGGAAAGCCTGGGGTTGCTGCGCAGCGAGCCGGGCCGCGGCGTGTTCATCGTGCGGCCCGGCGAGGCGCACCCGGCGAGCGGTATCGACCGCTGGCGCTTCCAGGCGCGCTACGCCCTGCGCGACGTGTACGTCGTGCGCAGCGAACTCGAGGAACTGGCGGCAGCGATGGCCGCGGGCGTCGTCACGGCGGCGGGGCTGGCGAGCTTGCGCGCCACGATCGAGCGGATGCGGGCCGGCGCCGACGCCGGTGACCTCGTGGCGATGGCGGAGGCGGATCGCGCGTTCCACGCCGCCGTCGTCGAGATCGCGGGCAGCCCGATGCTGCGCGACCTCTCCGAAAGCGTTGCGGCGGTGGTCGACAGCAGCCGGCAGGTCGCCTTCGCGGACCCGAAGCGGGTGCGCGAGCCGATCCGCGAGCACGAGCGGGTCCTCGACGCGATTGCTTCGGGTTCGCAGAAGGCGGCGCGCAAGGCGATGCGGACGCACATCTCCAACGCGGCTAGCCGGGTCGGCGTGGCGCTGGCGATCCCAAGCGGCTGATTCTCGCCCTGAAGAGGCGACCTCCGTCGCTGCGAGGACGCTGCCGGATCGAGCTTTCTTTCGAATCGACGCCACCGGGGTTATGGACCGGTTCGATTCTGGAATGGCACGTCGCTCACCCGGCCGACTAGACTGCGTCCGAGCACTGCGCCGACTTGCATGACTCGTCGGGCTGGCGGGGGAAGCCGAACTCGCCGGCATCCATTCGACACGAAGAGGTGGGCCGATCAATGAGCGACTTCGATCTCGTCGTCACCGGGCGAATCGTGCGCAGCGATTGCACGCTAGAGCGCGGCTTTGTGGCCGTGCGAGATGGCGTGATCGGGCGTGTGGGGCAGGGTGAAGGGCCTGCCGCGCGCGAGCGCCACGACTTCGGCACGGCACTTGTCATGCCTGGTGCTATCGATTCGCAGGTTCATTCTTGTTCGCAACGCGGGCAAGAGGGGTTCGAGTGGTCCACGCGCGCCGCCGCTGCGGGCGGGGTCACGACGATCGTCGACATGCCATACGACGACGGGAACTTGATTTGCACGGGCCAGAGGCTTTCCCAGAAGGCGGCCGAGGCCGCAGATGGTGCGCGTGTCGACTTCGCGTTGTTCGGCACCATTCGCCCCGAAGATGGGGCGATGCACATCCCGGAGATGGTTGAAGCGGGCGCGGCGGCGTTCAAGTTCTCCACTTTTGAAACTCATCCGACGCGCTTCCCGCGCATCCCGACCCCACTCTTGCACGACGCCTTCACGGCAATTGCTCCCTTCGGACTGGCCGCGGGGGTTCATAACGAGAACGACGAATGCACGCGTGCCTACGTTCGCAGGATCGAAGCGTCGGGCATCACCGATTACCGGGCACATGCGATGTCGCGGCCACCGATCACCGAGACCCTCGCGATTGCCGAAGTTTACGAGCTCGCCGCCGACACGGGTTGTTCGGCGCACGTCGTTCACTGCTCGCTCGGGCGCGGCTACACGATGGCGTCTGCGTACCGACAGCAGGGGGTCGACGCGACGATCGAGGCGTGCATCCACTATCTGACGCTATGCGAAGAAGACGATGTCGCGCGCCTCGGCGGTAAGGCGAAGATCAACCCTCCGGTGCGCGGCCGGGCCGAGCGCGAGGCGCTTTGGCGACATCTGGCGGCTGGCAACGTCACCGTGGTCTCGACCGACCACGTAAGCTGGTCCGAGGATCGCAAGACCGACGCGAACATGCTGAAGAACTCCTCGGGCGTTCCCGGTCTGGAGGTGCTCGTACCGCTGCTGGTCAAGGGCCTGCTCGATCGTGGACTGCCACTGTCCTGGGCAGCAAGGCTGCTCGCTGCCAATCCGGCGAGGCTGTTCCGGATCGGCCACAGGAAGGGCGCGCTCGAGGTGGGGCGCGACGCCGACATCACAGTGCTTGGCCATCGTCCGGGGCGCTACGATCCGGCAGCGAGCGGGCATAACCGGGTCCATTGGAGTCCTTACGAGGGCATCGAACTCTCGCATCGGCCAGTTGCCACGTTCGTGCGCGGCGCGCTCGCGTTCGACGGCACTGCTGTGCTCGCTGTGCCCGGCCATGGCTCATTCATCCGACCGGCAGTGCTCGCCTGAGATCGCCGAAGATGGCTACGCATCTCGCTGACGGCCGGATCAACGGCGCGCGCCTCTGGGGCGACCTCATGGCGCTCGGTGAGATCACCGAGCCAGGTCAGCCCTACACGCGCCGGTCCTTTTCGGCGAAGTTCGTCGAAGGGCGAGAATGGCTGGCGGCGCGGTTTCGCGATGCGGGTCTGGTCGTACGGATCGATGCCGGCGGGAATCTCATCGGCAGAAGAGCCGGGCGCAACCCTGACGCCGCGACGATCATGCTCGGGTCTCATTCCGACAGCGTGCCGGGCGGCGGGCGGTTCGACGGCATGGCCGGCATCCTGGCGGGGCTCGAGATCGCGAGGGCGCTGGAAGACGCCGGCGTCGCGCTAGAACACGCGCTCGAGGTGGTCGACTTCCTGGCCGAAGAGCCCAGCGAGTTCGGACTGTCGTGCATCGGCAGCCGCGCGATGGCCGGTGCGCTCGAGGAAGGTCAGCTCGGGCAGGCGGGGCCGGGCGGCGAGACACTGCGCACAGCCATCGAGCGGGTCGGCGGAGCACCCGGTCGCATCGATTCCGCACGCCGGCGCGATATCCGCGCGTTCATGGAGTTGCACATCGAGCAGGGGCCGATCCTGGAGGCGCGGGGCCTCGACGTGGGGATCGTCACTGCGATCGTGGGTATTACCCGCCTCGAGATCCGCTTCGTCGGAGAAGCGGCGCACGCTGGCACGGCGCCGATGCACGGTCGCCGGGATGCGGCGGTTGCCGCGGCCGAGTTCGTCCTGGCAGTCCGGGAACTGGCACGCGCTCTGGACGCGCGCGGCGAGGGTTATTTCGTGGCGACCGCGGGCGTGGTCGACGTGCGGCCGAACGCGGCGAACGTGGTCCCGGGAGAGGCCCGTCTGGTGATCGACGCGCGCTGCGAGAACGCGCCTCTGATGAAGCGATTCGTCGACGGCTTGCGAAAGAGAGCGGTCGAAATCGCGGCTGAGAGCTCGACCGAGCTTGCGGGCTTCCAGGTCCTGTCCGATAACGATCCGGCCGACTGTGATCCGGGGCTCCAGCAGGTCTTGCTGGAGAGCGCCGCGACGGTGGGGTGTTCGGTGATGTCGATGGCGTCCGGCGCGGGCCACGATGCGGCGTTCGTGTCGCGCGTGGCACCGAGCGCGATGATCTTCGTGCCGTGCCTCGGCGGGCGCAGCCACTGTCCTCAGGAATGGAGCGAGCCAGCGCAGCTGGCCACCGGGACGGAGGTGATGTTCGAGGCCGTTCTCAGGATCGATCGTGCTGCCTTGCGCACAGGCGCAGCGGGTGACCGATGAGCTTCGGATCGACGAATGTCGCCGGACCCGCGGAGCGCAATTCGTTCCGATCGTTTCTTGCCGCACTGCGGGGGCGTGGTGAGGTGGCGACAATCCACCGGGCGATCGACCCCGCCGGGTTCGAGATCTCGGCCTGTCTCTCGGCTCTCGACCCGGGACCGGCACTGGTTTTCACTGGGACCGGTGCAACTGGGATTCCGGTCGTAGGCAACCTGCTGAGCACCGTCGACCGGATCGCGTTCGGACTCGGCGTCAGCCGCGCTCAGCTCACCGCCAGAGTCGCGCAGGCGATCGCGACGCCGATCCCGCCGGCGATCGTCGCGCAAGGGCCGGCGCAGGATCTGGAGATGCAGCCTGATCTCGGGCTGCTTCCCATCCCGCGCTTCTTCGAGCACGAGACCGGTCCCTACATCACCGCAGGTTGCATCGTCGCGCAGGACACCGCAACCGGTCATCGCAATCTCTCGTATGCCCGCGTCAAGCCGCTCGGCGGCGACCGCGCCCTCATCGGCATTGCGCCGAATCACCACCTGGCCGTCATGGCACGGGCCGCCGGAGCGCGCGGCGAACGCCTGCAGATCGCGATCACTCTCGGTAATCATCCGGCCGTGCTGCTCGCCGCCGCTCTCTACCTGAAGCTTGGTGACGACGAGATGGGGGTGGCCGGCGCGCTGCTCGGCGAACCCGTCGCGTCGGTGCGGTGCCGAACAAGCCGGCTGATCGTGCCAGCGGCCGCCGAGATCGTCGTCGAGGGCGAGATCGACGCCACGGAGACGATCGAGGAGGGGCCGGTCAGCGAGTACCACGGGATGTACGAACGCTACGGCGCGGGCTATGTCGTGACCGTGCGTGCGATCACCCGTCGCCGCGATGCGATGCTTCAGGTGGTCGAGCCCGGATTCCACCAGGAGCACATCCTGCTCGGCGGGGTCTCGATCGCTGCGGGCCTGCAGTCCTATCTGAAGGCGATCATCCCAGCCACCGGAAACGTCGCCGTTTCCAACAGCGGATGCGGTCGCCTGTCGGCTGTCGTAGCCCTGACGGACGAGCACCGACCGGGCGACGCGGGCAAGGCAATCCTCGCGACGCTGAGCGCAGTCAACCTGATCAAGCAGGTGACGGTTGTCGACGACGACATCGATCCATGGGATGAATTCGCGGTGCACTGGGCGATCGCGACCCGCATGCGTGCAGAACGCGACATCGTGATCGTACCGGGCATGCGAACCGACCGCTCCGAGCCGATGAAGCTCGGCGGAACGATCGCGAAGTATGGCTACGACGCGACTCGACGGACACAGGACCGCGACGACTGGACCCGCGCACTTCCGCCGCGATCCGCGTTCGAGCAGGTCGCCGCGATCGTCTCGTCCGTCAGGGACGGCCAACGCAACATCAGTTGAAAGGACAACGGAACGTGGGACGCATTCTGACTGCACGGGATGTCGAAGCAGCCATCCGGGGCGGCGCCGTGTTCGCCGCCGGAGGGGGAGGATGGGCCGATCACGGCCGCATGCTCGGCACAGCCGCCGTGAACGCGGGCGAACCCTGCATCGTCGGCATCGACGAGGTTCCGGACGACGCATGGATCGCAACTGCGGCCGCGATCGGTGCGCCCGGGGGCACCACCGACTGGCAGATGCTTGGCGTCGATTACGTCAAGTCCGTCGAGCTACTGCAGCAGGAGCTGGGCGAGCCCATATTCGGTCTGATCATCGGCCAGAACGGCAAGTCGAGCACGATGAACGGTTGGCTGCCATCGGCGATCCTGGGCCTGAAGGTGATCGACGCGGTCGGCGACATTCGTGCCCACCCCACTGGGGACATGGGCTCGATCGGCCTCGCCAACAGCCCGGAGCCGATGATACAGACGGCAGTCGGGGGCAAGCGCGCCGCGAATTCCTACATCGAGTTGTGCGTGCGTGGGGCCACCGGGAAGATCTCGCCGATCCTGCGCAAGGCGGCCGACATGGCCGGTGGCTTCATTGCGTCTTGCCGCAACCCGGTGCGCGCGTCCTACGTGCGCAAACACGCGGCGCTCGGTGGGATCTCGATGGCGCTCGATCTCGGCGAGGCAATCCTTGCGGCCGAGCCGCGCGGCGGAAGCGCGGTCGTCGATGCGATTTGTGCCAGGACCGGAGGCACGATCCTGGGCGAGGGGGTCGTTGCGGCCAAGTCGGTCGTCTACACGCCGGAAGCCTTCGACATCGGCACGATTACGATCGGAGCCGGCGCGGCGGCGATGGTGCTGCACGTCATGAATGAGTTCATGGCGGTCGTCGGCGCCGACGGCGAGCGGCTCGCTACCTATCCGGATGTGATCGCGACGCTGGACGACGCTGGCACACCTGTGAGTTCGGGTGACATTCGCGAAGGAATGCGGCTTCGGGTGCTACGCATCGCGAAGGACCGGTTGCCGCTGTCCTCGAGTGTGACGGATCCGAGCGTGTACCCGCCAGTCGAGCGGGCGCTCGGCATCGACGTCTCTACCTACGCGATGGCCCGCCAGGGGGAGCGAGCATGACTAGACGTGCCTTCGCAGTCACGGGCGGACGGAACCTTCGCTGCAGGGGCTGGCGTCAGGAAGGGCTGCTGCGGCTGCTCGAGAACGTACTGGCTGTTGGCGAAGACCCGTCTAACCTGGTCGTGTACGCGGCGCTGGGCAAGGCTGCACGCAACTGGGCGTCGCATGACCGCATCGTCGAGGCACTCAAGACGATGGATGAGAGCGAGACGTTGGTCGTGCAATCAGGAAAGCCGATCGGGCTGCTGCGCACGCACGCGGCCGCCCCGATCGTGGTGATGGCCAACTGCAACCTGGTCGGCCAGTGGGCAAAGGCCGAGAACTTCTATGAACTCGAGCGCAAGGGCCTGATCTGCTGGGGAGGATTGACTGCGGGGGACTGGCAGTACATCGGATCACAAGGCGTGATACAGGGTACTTACGAAATCTTCGCATGCATCGCGGAGCGTCATTTTGGAGGCAATCTCGCGGGGCGGTTCCTGCTGACCGCGGGGCTTGGTGGAATGGGCGGTGCGCAGCCGCTAGCGGCACGCATGGCGGGCGCGGCAATCCTGTGCGTCGAGGTTGATCCGGCGCGAATCGCGCGCCGTCTCGAGAGCCGCTACCTGGACGTGTCCGCCCCCGATCTTGACACCGCGCTCGCGATGCTTCGCGAGGCCCAGGCGGCTCGCCGTCCGCTCTCGGTCGGCCTTTGCGCGAACGCCGCCGACGTCTATCCTGAGCTCGTCTCCCGTGGCATCGTGCCCGACGTGGTCACAGACCAGACGTCCGCGCACGACCTGCTCTACGGCTACATTCCGCGGGGGTACTCGCTCGACCAGGTGCGCGCCATGCGCACGAGCGACCCGACAGGCCTGATGGCGCAGAGCACCGCATCGATCGTCGTCCACGTCCGCGCGATGCTCGACTTCCAGAAGGCCGGTTCGGTGGTTTTCGACAACGGAAACCTGATTCGAACGCAAGCGAAGAACGGCGGCGTCGCCAAAGCGTTCGACATCCCGATATTCACCGAGGCATTCCTGCGGCCGATGTTCTGCCGCGCCATCGGTCCCTTTCGCTGGATCGCCCTGTCGAACGATCCGGCTGACATCGCCGCGATCGACGATTTTCTGCTTGGCCGCTTTCCCGACAACCGGGTCATCGCCAACTGGATCCGGCTGGCACGCGAACACATCAGCTTCGAGGGTCTTCCCGCGCGCATCGCGTGGATGGGGCATGGCGATCGCACCGAACTCGCGCTGGCGGTGAACCGCATGGTTGCCGAGGGCGTACTGTCTGGCCCGGTAGCGTTCACCCGAGACCATCTGGACGCCGGGGCGATGGCGCACCCGAACATCATGACCGAGAACATGCGCGACGGCTCCGATGCGATCGCCGACTGGCCCCTGCTCAACGCGATGATCACATGCTCCTCGCAAGCCGATCTCGTGGCGATTCACTCGGGCGGCGGCGGGTACAGCGGCTACATGACGAGCGCAGGCGTGACGCTGGTCGCCGACGGCACGCCCCAGGCCGCGCAGCGACTGAAGCTTACGCTGGACAACGATACTTCTCTCGGTGTCATGCGCTACGCCGACGCGGGGTACGAAGAGGCAATCGACGAAAGCAAGCGCAAGAAGCTTAACTATTTTTCGCTGTGAGGGAGACAACTTTCATGAACTGGAAACTTCTCGGGAAATGTGTGCTCGCCGCCGCGTTCACCATGACGGTGTCCACAAGCACTCTGGCGCAGCAACCGATCATCCTCAAGGTGCATTCCTTCTCGGGCCCCCAGGCGCCCGAAGCCGTGCACCACATGCTCCCGCTGATCGACAAGATCGCGAAGGACTCTGGCGGCCGACTCAAGCTCGAGTTCTACCCGAGCATGCAACTGGGCGGAAAAGTGAGCGACCTGATCCAGCAGGTCGAGGACGGGGTCGTCGATATCGTGATCACGATCCCCGGTGCGACGCCGAACCGCTTCCCACTCCTGCAGGCGACCGAGTTGCCCTTCGTCAACGTCGGCACTTCGGCGGGCCAAACGCCTGCGGTGCTCGAATGGACCCAGAAGTGGCTGATGAACAATGAGTTCAAAGGCCTGAAGATCATTCATATGCACACGACCGACGCCGCCGTGCTGCATACGAGGACGAAAGCGGTCCGTTCCATGGCCGACCTGTCCGGGATGCGCATTCGCGTTCCAGGTCGCTACGTGGGCGAAGCCATCAAGACCCTCGGGGGAACCCCGGTCGGGGTGGCGTTGCCGGAGGTCTATGAATCCCTGCAGAGGGGTCAGCTCGACGGAATGACGATCAACTGGGCGATCATGGCGCCGTACAAGCTGCAGGAAGTCACGAAGTTCAGCATGGATACGCCGCTCTATCAGAACCCGATCATGACGCTGATGAGCCAGGCCTCGTACGACAAGCTACCGGCCGACCTGAAGAAAGTCATCGATGACAACATCGGCATCGCGTATTCGGTCTCCGTCGCGAAGAAGATCGACGAGTTGACGATTCCCGCAAAGAAGGCGATCGCAGACGCCGGGAACACGATCTATTCGCTGTCGCCCGAGGAGGTGGCGAGGTGGCGTGCAGCGATGGCACCGGTCTACAAACAGTGGGTCGCCGACGCCGAGAAGCGCGGCCTGCCCGGACAAAAGATGTTCGACGACCTCCTGGTCGTGACGGCGAGATACGGCCGCAAGTAACCCAGCGCCGGGGGGGGGGGGACGTGAGCGAAGCGCCAATGGCACTCACCGGCCGCGCGGACCCGACTGCCACGGTACGTCGCCGACTCGACCGGCTCTGCGGCGGCGTCGCGATGCTCGGCGGTGCGGCGCTCATCGGGGTGATGATGGTGATCATGACGTCGGTGATCGGCGCGCAGTTCGGCAAGCCGATCCTGGGCGACAGCGAGGTCGTCGACCAGCTTACCGGCGTCTTGGTCTTCTGCTTCCTCCCCTATTGCCACCTCCACGGTGGAAACGTGATGGTCGATTTCTTCACGCGTCCGCTGCCTGCCAGGGTGAACCACGCGCTCGACGCGGTGATGAATCTTCTGTTCGCGATCGTGGCGACCGTGATTGCCTGGCGCCTGATCGTCGGCGGGATTTCAGCGTACACCCGCGACCAGCGCAGCATGTTCCTCGACCTGCCCGAATGGGTGGTCTACGCACTGGGCAGCGTCACGTCGATTCTTTGGGTCCTAGTGATCCTGTTCGTCGCCTGGGAGGCGGCCGTGCACGCGCGAACCGACTCGGCCGGCACGCCGACCGACCCCCATACCTTCGGCTGATACGGCCCGAGACTCATTTCGGCGGAGCCACAATTGGACCGATTCGATATCGGATTGCTGATGTTCGCCGGTGCCCTGGTGGCGATCGCGCTGCGCATGACCGTCTCCGGAGCGATGCTGCTGGTCGGCGGTCTCGGCTATGCGGCGATCAATGGGTGGATGCCGCTGCTGAGCGCGATCAAGACCATGACGTACTCGAAATTCGCGAACAACTCGATGGCGGTGCTGCCGCTGTTCCTGCTGATGGGCGAGTTCGCGACGCATGGCAAGATGAATTCACGCCTGTTCCGGGCCGGGCTGGCGTGGTTCGGACACTGGCGTGGCGGGCTTGCAGTCGCGACGATCGGAGGCTGCGCGGCGTTCGGCGCGATATGCGGCTCGTCGCTCGCAACCGCGGCCACGATGTCGAAGGTGGCGCTTCCAGAGATGCGCAGGGCGGGATATTCATCCGCGCTGGCGACCGGTACCCTGGCTGCCGGCGGTACGCTCGGAATCCTGATTCCACCGTCGATCATCCTCGTGATCTACGCGGTCTACACCGAGCAGTCGGTCGGCGCGCTTTTCGTCGCTGCTGTCATTCCGGGCCTGATCGCGACCATCCAGTACATGCTCGTGGTTAACCTCTATACGCGGCTCGTGCCCGGTGCGAGCCCCTCGGTACCGCGCGCTGGTTGGTCCGAGCGGCTCGCGGCCACGCGCGGCGCCTGGCCGATAGTCGTCGTATTCGCATTGATCGTTACCGGCATCTATGCCGGTTTCTTCTCGCCCTCGGAGGGCGCCGCGGTCGGCGCGTTCCTGATGTTGGGATTCGCAGTCGTGCAGGGCGGCATGCGCTGGACGGGATTCGCCGATTCGGTTCGCAGCGCCGGGATAACCACCGCAATGATGTTCCTGATCATGCTCGCGGCCGAACTGTTTTCGGCTGCGCTGGCGTCGTCCCAGATGCCCACCGAGCTTGCACGGATGGTTGCCGGAATCAATGCATCGCCGTACCTGATCGTCCTGTGCGTGGTGGTCGTGTACATGATCCTCGGCTGTTTCATGGAGTCGCTCGCCATGGTGCTCCTTACGCTGCCGGTGTTCATCCCGCTGATGCTCTCTCTAGACCTTGGGATGTCCAAGGACGCCACCCTCGTCTGGTTCGGCATCCTGGTGCTGATGAGCGTCGAAATCGGGATGATCTCGCCGCCTTTCGGTCTGAACCTGTTCCTGATCAACTCGCTCGCGAAGGACGTCCCGATGAAGGAGACGTACCGGGGCGTGCTGGGTTTTTGTGCAATGGACATCCTGCGCGTGCTGCTGGTGCTGTTCGTCCCCATGCTGTGTCTGTGGTTGCCGGGGCTCAAGTGATGGACGCGACGGAACGACCGCTGCTCGACGGGCTGCTGGTGCTGGACTTTTCGAGAGTCCTCGCCGGCCCCTACTGCACCGCCATGTTGGGCGATCTCGGCGCCCGTGTGATCAAGGTCGAGCCGCCGCAGGGTGACGACCAGCGCCGCATGGGCGTGATCATCGATGGCGAAAGCGCCAGCTTCGCGATGATCAACCGCAACAAGCAGGGCATCTGCCTGGACCTCGGTGGTCCAGAAGGCCGGCGCATCGCGGGGCAACTCGCGGCGCGCGCCGACGTCGTCGTCGAGAACTTCCGTCCGGGGGTCGCGGACAAGCTCGGTATCGGCTACGAGCAGCTGTCGGCCGGAAACGAGCGCCTGGTCTACTGCAGCGTCTCGGGGTTCGGGCAGCGTGGACCCCTCGCGGCAAACCCCGCTTACGACGTCGTCGCGCAGGCCTTGAGCGGTCTCATGAGCATCACCGGCGATCCGCAGGGGCCGCCGACCATGGTGGGCGAGTCAGTGGGTGACATCTGCGCCGGGATGTTCGCGGCCTGGGGCATCGTGTCGGCGCTCTATGCGCGGGAACGCACGGGCCGTGGCCGCCAAGTCGATGTGGCGATGTTCGATTCACTGTTCGCGATGCAGCCGACCGCGCTGACACAGTACCTCTACGCGGGGATGGAGCCGAAGCGCGTCGGCAACCGCCACCCGCTCAGTTCGCCGTTCGGGGTCTACGCGGCGCGCGACGGGCACTACGTGCTGGCCGCGGCGAACGACAAGCTTTTCGGTGCGGTGGCGGGTGTCGTCGGCCAGCCGGACTTGGTCACCGATTCCCGCTTCGCGACCGACAGCGCGCGGTCGTGCCACGACGCCGCCCTGCGTGAGCGCATAGAAGGCTGGAGTCGCGCGATCGATCTTGCGCAGGTCGTCGCCGCATTCGAAGCGGCTGGGGTGCCCTGCGCTCCCATCCAGGGCATCGGGGCTGCGGCCTCGAGCAGCCAGGTTCGCAGCCGCGAGTTGCTGGTACCTACACGGCACCCCGTGTTCGGGGACTGCTGGTTGGCTCCCCAGCCGGTGAGGTTCTCGTCGACCGCGTCGAACCTCGCCGCGTCCGCGCCTGGGCTGGGCGAGCATACGGACACGGTGCTTGCCGAACTGCTTGGCCTGGATGCGACCGCGCTTGCGCGCCTGCATGCCGAGGGCGTCGCCTGACAAGCAGGCGACGAATCCTTCGGGTCCGCGCATCACGACCCGCTCGTCCAAAGGTCTTTGGGGATGTCCACATGCGACTGGGGTTCACGGTTGAAGAGACCCGATTCCGCGCTGAGGTACAGGATTTCATCAGCAGCAACCTGCCACCCGACATTCGCCGCAAGGTCGAACTCGGCCAGTACCTGGAACGCAACGACTACGTCCGCTGGCAGGACATCCTCGCGGCTCGCGGGTGGTACGCCGCCAACTGGCCCAGGCAGTGGGGCGGCCCAGGGTGGTCGCCTGCGCAACGCTACCTGTTTCAGCAGGAATACGGAGCGCAACCGTGCCCCCCGTTGGTGCAGTTCGGCGTGAACATGGTCGGCCCGGTGATCTACACCTATGGAAGCGCTTCGCAGCAGCAACGCTTCCTCCCACGGATCCTGGCCAACCGGGACTGGTGGTGCCAAGGGTATTCCGAGCCGGGAGCGGGTTCCGACCTCGCCTCACTGAAGACCGAGGCAGTCCTGCAAGGAGACCACTACGTCGTCAACGGCCAGAAGACCTGGACAACCTGGGCGCAGTGGGCGGACTGGATGTTTGCGCTCGTACGCACGAGCCGTGAGGAGCGGCCGCAACTGGGCATTTCGTTCCTGCTCATCGACATGCGCTCGCCGGGTGTCACGGTGCGCCCGATCCGGACCTTCGACGGCGACTGCGAGGTCAACGAGGTGTTCTTCGACAATGTCCGCGTGCCGGCCGACCAACTCGTCGGGCGCGCAGGCGCGGGGTGGTCGTACGGCAAGTTCCTTCTCGAGCACGAACGGTTCGTCATCTCGGGTCTGCCGCGTTCGAAGCGCTTGCTGCGCAGAATCAAGGGTCTCGCGGCGCGTATCGACGACGGCATGGGAGGGCACGTGGCCAACCTGCCCGACATCGCGCTGAGCTTCGCCGACCTCGAGACCCAGATCGCGGCGCTCGAGCACACCGAGCTGCGCTACCTGAGCGCGCTCGAGCAGGGCGGCACTCCGGGTGCGCTCGTCTCAATCCTCAAGATCCGCGGCACGGAGATCGAGCAGGCGATCAGCGAGCTTGCTTGCCGGTGCTTCGGTACGCATGCAATTCCGTTCGACCTCGAGACGCTCGCTGGGCGTGCTACCGAGAGCGAGGCGTTGGCGCCGGAGTTCGGGGCCGCCGCCGGCCCACTCTACTTCAACCTGCGCAAGGTGAGCATCTGGGGCGGGTCGAACGAGATCCAGCGCAACATCCTGGCGCGACAGGTTCTTGGCCTGTAGGACGCAGAGCATGGATTTCGCCCTGAACGAAGAGCAGCGGATGCTGCAGGACAGCGCGACTGCCTGGTTCGCGGCGCGGGCCGGAAGTGACGGTCGCGCGCGGCGGGCGGAAGAACAGGCGCCGGCGACGGACGAATGGAGCGGGTTCGCCGGACTGGGCTGGCTCGCGCTGTGCCTGCCCGAGGATCTCGGGGGCTTCGGGGGCGGGCCGCTCGAAATCCTGGTTCTTATGGAGGCCTTCGGACGAGCCGGTTCGGTCGGACCATTCCTGTCGACCGCGGTGATCGGCACGCGGGCGATCGTGCGCTTCGGATCGGACGAGCAGCGACGTGGCCTGCTGCCGCGCGCCGTGCAAGGCGATCTTCGCTTCGCCGTGGCACTGTACGAGGACCCGGCGGGCTGCATGCAGGCCGCGATTTCGACTCGTGCAGTGCCTTGCGCCGGCGGCTACGTGCTGAACGGCGACAAGCCTTGCGTGCTCGACGCCGCATCGGCCGGGAAGGTGCTGGTTGCGGCACGCGTCGCCGGTGCCGAGGCAGACGCGATCGGCTTCTTTCTGGTCGACAGCGCCGCGCCCGGGTTCGAGGCGCGGCCGTTCGAGCGACTGGATGGCGGCCATGCCAGCCACCTCCGATTCACTGACGTTCGCGTCGACGAAGCCGCCCGGGTTGGGGCCGCGAACCAGGGCGACGAGATCCTCGCCGATCTCACGAATGTGGCGCTCGCCGCGCTGTGTGCCGAGGCCGTGGGCACGATGCAGGCCTTGCACGACCAGACGCTGGAGTACCTGAAGGTGCGACAGCAGTTCGGCCGTCCGATCGGGCAGTTCCAGGTTCTGCAGCACCGTCAGGTCGACATGCTGGTTGCGCTCGAGCAGGCCCGGTCGATCGTCATGGCGGCCTGCATGGCGCTCGCCGAGGGCCTGCCCGAGGCCGGCCGCCTGCTGTCGATGGCAAAGATCACGGTCGGCAGGTCAGCCCGGAATATCGCCCACGGTGCCGTGCAGCTGCACGGCGGCATGGGTATGACCGACGAACTCGAAGTGGGCCGCCGCTTCAAGCGCCTCGCCGTGGTCGACTCGCTGTTCGGTTCGTCGGATGCACGGATTCGCATGCTCGCGGGAGTGTGTGGCGGGGCCGGCGCCCCGGCGCCGCAGCGGGCCGAAGGACAACCCAACCGAAGAGAGAGGAAAGCATGACCCGAAACGTCCGTCTGGATGGTGCGAGCCTCACGATCGAAGACGTGGTACAGATCGCAAGGCACGGCGCGAGCGTCGAAGTCGATGCGAAGTGCCGCGCCGAGATCGTGCGCGTGCGAGACTACATCGAGCGCGAGTGGCTGAAGGACGGTGCAGCCCCGGTCTATGGCTTCAACACAGGCGTGGGCAAGCTCAAGGACTTCACGATCGCGCAAGCCGACAACGACCGCTTCCAGCTCAACATCGTCCTCTCACACTGCGCAGGCATCGGCGAACCGGCCCCGCAGGACGTCGTACGCGCGATGCTGGCGATCCGGATCAATGCGTTCTGCCAAGGAGTGTCGGGGCTGCGGATCGAAGTGATCGACAGGCTGGTGGAAATGCTCAACCGCGGAGTGCACCCGGTAGTTCCAGTCCAGGGCTCGGTGGGCGCAAGCGGAGACCTGGCGCCGCTGGCTCACGTCGTATCGGTGCTGGTCGGCCACGAGGCCGCGGAAGCCTGGTTCGAGGGCGAGCGCATGCCGGCACAGCAGGCGTTGGCGAAGGCCGGAATCGCTCCGACGACTTTCGCCCTCGCGGCCAAGGACTGCCTGGCGCTCATCAACGGCAACAGCCTGTGCGCCGCGATGGCCGCGCTCAACCTCCACGACGCAGAACGACAGGCCACGCAGGCCGACGTCGCGGGTGCGCTTAGCCTGGAGGCGATCCGTGGCGAACTGGCCGCGTTCGATCCGCGCATTCATCTCGCGCGTCGCCAGTCCGGCCAGATCGACGTGGCGGCCAACATCCGCAGGCTCGTCGCCAACAGCGAGCGCACGACCGAATCCGCGCGAAAGGTGCACCTCGTCGATGACGTGGTTCACTCCACCTACGCCCCGCGCGTGCAGGACCAGTACTCGTTCCGCTGCCTCCCGCAGGTTCACGGCTCCTGCCGCGACAATCTCACTTTTGCGCGAGCGCTGATCACCAATGAGTTGAATGCCGCCACCGACAATCCGCTCGTCTTCTGGGGTGCGGACGGCAAGCTCGAGTTCCTCTCGGGCGGCAATTTCCACTGCGAACCGATCGCCTTCGCGATGGACATCGTGACGATGTCGCTGACCGAGATCGGCAACATCTCCGAGCGCAGGCTCTTCGCGTTGTGCGACAGCACGCTGAGTTACGGGCTTCCACCCAATCTCGCCGGCAGCCCCCCGGGGCTGAACAGCGGCTACGCGGTGATCTCCTGTTCGGCGGCCGCGATCGCTTCCGAGAACAAGGGATTGTGCTTCCCGGCCAGCGTCGACACGATCCCGACCAAGAGCAACCAGGAGGACCACGTGAGCATGGCTGCCTGGGCGTGCCGCAAGGCGCGACAGGTCATCGACAACGTTCCGAAGATCGTCGGGATCGAGTTGATGCTCGCTGCACGTGCGATCTACGTCACTGAATCGCAGCTTGGCCAGTTCGCGCTGGGGACAGGCACCGGCGCGGTCTACCGCGCGTTGCGCGAGGCGATTCCGTTCCGTTCGGAGGATTCGTACATGCCTGGCCAGACCGGACCTGCGATACGGATTGCGACCGAGGGCATCGCGCTCGAAGTCGCCGAGCGCAACATCGGCGCGCTTCAGTAGTTTCGCGGGGCGGCCGCCGTGATCGTCGGGAAGCTGCGCGAGATCCTGGGCGACTCGGGGATCCTCGTCGAACCCGCGGACCTGACCGCGTACCGCCACGACAGCGTCCACCGCGTCGACGGAGGGCTCGTCTGCGTGGCGCGACCGGCCGACACGAGGCAGGTGTCGCATGTCGTGACTGCCTGTCGGGCGGCGGGCGTGGCGCTGGTTCCGCGCGGAGGGGGGACCGGCTTCGCAGGCGGCGCCCTGCCGCTGAGGGGGCAGGACGTCGTGGTGCTGTCGCTCGAACGCATGCGCAGCATCCGTTCGATCGACACGGTGAGCGACGTGATGGTTGCCGACGCGGGTTGCACGCTGTACGAACTCCAGCGTGCAGCGCTGGCCGCGAACCGCCTGCTGGGCCTGGACCATGGCGGAGCGGGGTCGAGCTCGATCGGCGGAAACGTGGCCACGAATGCCGGCGGCAATAACGTCGTGCGCTATGGGATGGCACGCCAGCAGGTACTGGGCATCGAGGCGGTGCTCGCCGACGGCAGCATCCTGGGGCCGCCGTCCGTGCTACGCAAGTCGAACGCCGGCTACGATCTGTGCTCGCTGATCGTAGGCTCCGAGGGGACGCTGGCGGTCGTCACCGCCGTGGCGCTGGGGCTGCGCCCAATGCCGGTCGCGTCCGCGACGGCCGTGCTCGGCGTCGAGTCGCCACAAAGGGCGCTCGATCTGTTCCGGTTGGCGAGGGAGACGCTCGGAGAAGCAGTTTCCGCGTTCGAGCTGATGTCGCGCCCCGCGCTCGAGTTCCACTTTTCGCATACGGCTCGAAGGCGCGAGCCCTTCGCGCAGCCTGTCCCGTGGCTCGTACTGCTGGAGGCCGAGAGCACGAGCCGCTTCATGGACCTCGACGCCGCCTTCGAATCGCTTCTGGGGCGATCGATGGAAGGCGGCCTTTTGCTGGACGGCAGCGTGGCGACATCGATCGCGCAGCGGCGTTCCATGTGGGCGCTTCGCGAGGGCATCGCAGTCGCGATGGGCGAGGCGGCGTTCCATATCGTGAAGACGGATACCGCAGTTCCGGTCGCGAGTGCTCCGGAGTTCATCCGGCGGGTCGAGTCTGAACTCGAACGGCTCATTCCGGGCTGCGTGCCGATTGCGTTCGGTCACGTCGGCGACGGCAATATTCATCTCAACGTCCTGCCTCCGCCGGGCATGCCCGATCCGGAGTTCCGCGGCCGCTCGCGTGACCTGTCTCGCACGGTCGAGGACATCGCGCTGGCCCTGGACGGAACGGTAAGCGCCGAGCATGGCATCGGGCAGGTCAAGCGCGACGCGCTGGCAAGGATGCTCTCCCCGACCGAGATCCGGATCATGCGTGCGATCAAGCATGCCTTCGATCCCGCCGGCACGCTCAATCCCGGCAAGCTGTTCGACCGCCCAACAACCTGAATCGGGAACCTCGCGACATGTTCGAAGCACTCCAGCCATCTCCCCCCGACAAGATCCTCTCGTTGATCGGCCTGTTCCGTGACGACCCGCGACCCCACAAGATCGACCTGGGCGTTGGCGTCTACCGAGACAGTGCTGGGCGCACACCGGTGATGCGCGCAGTGCGCGAAGCCGAGAGGCGCCTCTACGAGACAGAGGAGACGAAGGCCTATCTCGGCCCGGGCGGTGACCCGGCCTACTGCGCCGGGATCGCGGGACTTGTCTTTGGCGATGCGCTGCCGGCGGACCGGCTCGCATCGGCGCAGACGCCGGGCGGTGCGGGCGCGTTGAGAGTCCTCGCCGGGCTCGTCGCACGCGCGCGCCCCCGAGCTTCGGTCTGGCTGCCTGACCCTACCTGGGTGAACCACCATGCGATCTTCGCGGACGCGGGGCTGGCGACGCGCAGTTATCCCTATTTCGACCGGGACAGCAGCGGCGTGCATATCGACGCGATGATCGCGGGGCTGCGCGTGGCCGAGCCCGGCGACGTCGTGCTGCTGCACGGCTGCTGCCACAATCCGACCGGGGCGAGTCTCGTCGCAGCCGAGTGGGAGCGGGTCTGTGAGCTCGTGCTCGCGCGTGGACTCGTTCCGTTCATCGACCTGGCGTACCAGGGCTTCGGCGATGGCCTGGATGAAGATGCCCAGGCGGTGCGGCTGTTCGCGCGCCGGCTCCCCGAGATGCTGGTCGCCGTCTCGAGTTGCAAGAACTTCAGCATCTATCGCGAGCGAACCGGTTGTGCGTTCGTTCTGGCCGACAGCCCTGTGCGCGCGGAGGTCACCCATGGCCAGCTTCTCACCTGCGCGCGAATCGCCTACTCGATGCCGCCCGACCATGGTGGATCGCTGGTGCGGATAATCCTGCAGGATCCCGCGCTCGCGGCCCAGTGGCGCGAGGAGCTCGAATCGATGCGCAGTCGCATCGTGGCCCTGCGCACCCGGCTCGCGGGGGCCTTCGCCGAGCGCTCGAACTCGGATCGGTACGAGTTCCTGCTCAGGCACCGGGGTATGTTCTCGCTGATCGGGACGACGCCGGAACAGGTCGAGCGCCTGCGCCGCGAGCACGCGATCTACATGGTCGAAGACGGTCGAATCAACATCGCGGGCCTGACGGAAGATCAGGTCGAGCGATTCGTCTCGGCAGTCGTGGCGGTCAGCCGGCCCTGACGGCTCGCCAGGATGCCGCCCCTGCCCTCCTATCGTGTCGGGCGCCGGGCGGCGAGGCGGTCATCGGCGATTCGGTTGTCCAGGCAGGTCGTACGCAGGCATTCGAGGAATTCGAGCATCCGGCCGTCCGGTGGGCGCGGCCCGCGGGTGTACGCGTACACGCCGAAGCGGATCATTGGCTCGATCGGCCGGACGACGAGGTCGAACGAGCCAGCGCCCGCAGTGAATTCGTCGACCACCGCGCATCCGGTGCCCGCCGCAACCAGACCGAGTGCGAAGTAGTAGGTCTGGACCTGGATGCCGGGAACCCCGGTGAGCCCGTGTTCCGTGAGCGCACGACTGAGGCTGGTGCCGAGATGGTGTCCCGTATTCAGTCCGATGAGGCGTCGCTCATCGATGTCGCGCAGGCGAACGGTTCCACCAGTGGCAGCCGCGCCGCTCGAGGGGTGGTCGATGTACATCATCCGGCCGACGGCGAGCAGGGTCGCCTCGATCCCGATCGGAGCGCACTCGCCTGCCTCCGGTCCGAAGCCGATGCCGAGGTCGAACTCGCGGGCGAGCAGGCAGCTGATGATCTCCGACGAGTGGCGCGCACCGATCTCGATCATTGTTCCGGGATACTGCCTCCTGAAGGAGTGCACGGCCCGCGGCACGACGCTGAAGCCCAGGCTCGGTAGGCTGGCCACCGTCAGGCGCGTGTCGAGCCGCTGGCGCAGGATGCGCGCGGTGTCGCGGGTTCGTTCGAGTGCGGCGAACACCTTTTCAACTTCGACCAACAGCAGTTCGGCTTCGTCGGTCGGATACACGCGCCCCCGGCTGCGGCGAAACAGCGGGAAGCCGAGCCGCTGCTCAGCATGCTTGAGAACCTTGCTCGCAGCCGGCTGGGTGATCGAGAGCGCCTCGGCAGCGGCACTGATCGAGCCGGTCTTCTTGATCGCGTAGAGAATTTCGACATGACGCAGGCGCATCCGCACATTATCCCCCAGCGCAGCCGGTCATACCGCCGAAGGCGGCGCGGCGGGCGATGCGGACCCACATCCGCAGGGCGGCGGGCCGGGTCGGCGTCGAACTCGCGTGAGCGGGCGCTGGCCTGCCGATCGCGCGAGGCACCGCCGAACGCATGAGCGCGACTCATGCGTCGGCACCGAAAAAATCGGTTGTCGATG
>OEIU01001075.1_pt1 | contig 19860 bp, 21 predicted proteins | sample 1539221 | NCBI WGS metagenome assembly OEIU01 (sample SAMN03792071, study PRJEB22550) | activated sludge metagenome | feature: wastewater treatment plant; material: activated sludge; isolation source: Wastewater treatment plant of a petroleum refinery complex | place: Argentina: Zarate | collected...
TGCAGAAGGTCATTCGGGCGAATCGCCGCTTAAGTTCCAAACAGAATGGAACACTGCACTAGCGAAAGTACTCGAGCATCCGCTCGAGGGCCATCGTGAACGGCGTGCCCATCATCGGCAGCGTCAGCAGCATGCCGACGAGGCCGACCGACAGCGAGATCGGGAAGCCGATTGCGAACACGTTCATCTGCTGCGCGACGCGCGAGACGATGCCGAGCACGAAGTTGACGAACAGCAGCATCGCGACCAGCGGCAGCGCGATCCACAGGCCGAGGGCGAAGATCTCGGCGCCCCAGACCTGCGGCTGCGCGTCGCGCAGGAAGGCGAACGGCTCGGCGCCGACCGGGAAGGCGTGAAAGCTCTGCACGACGGCGGCGATCAGCAGCAGGTGGCCGTTGATGACGATGAAGAGCCACGAGACGCTGACGCCGAAGAAGCGGCTCGCGGCGGTGCCCTGGCCGCCCGAGACCGGATCGAAGAAGCCGGCGAAGTTCAGGCCCATCTGCAGGCCGATCACTTCGCCGGCGAGTTCGACCGCGGCGAAGACGATGCGCGCCGCGAAGCCGAGCGAGAGGCCGATCAGCAGTTGCTGGGCGATCGCGAGCACGGCGGCGCCGGAATCGAGCGCGATCGGCGGCATCTCGGGCAGCGACGCCTGGACCGCGAGCGCGATCAGGAAGGCGAGCGCGACGCGGATGCGCATCGGCACGCTGCGCTGGGCGATGACGGGCATCGCGCCGAAGAGGGCGAGCACGCGCAGGAAGGGCCACAGGAGCGGCGTGATCCAGGCCAGAACCTGCGCTTCGGTGAAGGTCAGCATGCGCGGTGCGGCGCGGCTTAGCCGACGATCGACGGAATCGCCTGCAGCGTGCGCTGGATATATTCGACCAGCGTCGACAGCATCCACGGCCCGGCGACCGTCAGCACGACGACCGCGGCGACCATCTTCGGCACGAACGACAGCGTCACCTCGTTGATCTGCGTCGCGGCCTGGAAGATGCTGACGACGAGGCCGACGACGAGCACCGTCAAGAGGATCGGCGCGGCGACGACGAGCAGCAGCGTCAGGCCCTGCTGGCCGAAGGTGAAGACTTGTTGCGGGTCCATGGTGCAGGCGGGTCCGGCTTCAGTTGGCGAAGCTCGCGGCGAGCGAACCGAGCAGCAGGTTCCAGCCGTCGGCGAGCACGAACAGCATCAGCTTGAAGGGCAGGGCGACGAGCACCGGCGAGAGCATCATCATGCCGAGGCTCATCAAGACGCTCGCGACGATCATGTCGATGACGAGAAACGGGATGAAGATCAGGAAGCCGATCTGGAACGCGCTCTTCAACTCGCTCGTGACGAACGCCGGCACGAGCACCTTGAACGGCACATCCTCGGTTTTCACGGCGGGATCGACCTTCGCCAGTTTCGCGAACAGCATCACGTCCGACTGGCGCGTCTGCTTGAGCATGAATTCGCGCATCGGCGCCTCGCCGCGGGCGAGCGCCTCATCGAAGGCGATGCGGTTCTCGTTGAACGGCAGGTACGCGTCGGTGTAGACCTTGTCGAGCGTCGGCGACATGACGAAGAAGGTCAGGAACAGCGCGAGGCCGATGATCACCTGGTTCGGCGGCGCGGCCTGCGTGCCCAGCGCCTGGCGCAGCAGCGACAGCACGATGACGATGCGCGTGAAGCCCGTCATCAGCAGCAGCACCGCGGGCAGGAACGACAGCGCGGTGAAGAAGAGCAGGGTCTGGATCGGCACCGAATAGCTGGTGCCGGCGCTGCCCTGGCCGACGACCAGCGGCAGGCTCGCGCCGGCCTGCGCAAGCGCGGCGTGCGGCAGCATCGCCAGCGCGCCGCAGGCTGCCGCGGCGCGCAGCGCAGCGCGGCGCGCCGGGCGCGGCGATGGATGCGGCGCGCGGCCGGACATGCCGCTGTGCATGCGGTTCACGCCGCGCGGCCCGGGCGACCGCCATCGCGCGCCGCGCCGCCGCGGCTGCGGCCGAGCAGTTGCGCGAAGGACGAGCCCGGCGCCGCAACCGCGGCCGGCGCATCGGCCTGCGGCGGCATCTCGTGCAGCAGCGTCACATTCTGCGGCGTGACGCCGAGCACGAGCCAGCGCCGGTCGGCGCCGCTGCCGACCTCGATCGTGACGATGCGCTGGTTCGGCGACAGCGCGAGCGTCGCGACGCTGCGCAGTTCGCCGTGCATCGCCATCGCGCCGGCCGGGCTGCGCTTGAGCAGCCAGAGCGCGACCGGGATCAGCGCGATGATCGCGGCAAACCACAGCAGCGGGGCAAGGCTGGAGGGCATCGGCGGAAGAGCGATCAGGGCGGCGGCCGCTCAGGTCTTGCTGAGTCGGCGCATGCGCTCGGACGGCGTCACGATGTCGGTCAGGCGGATGCCGAATTTCTCGTTGACGACGACGACCTCGCCCTGCGCGATCAGATAGCCGTTGACGAGCACGTCCATCGGCTCGCCGGCCAGCGCGTCCAGCTCGACGACCGAGCCCTGCGCAAGCTGCAGGATGTGCTTGATCGGGATCCGGGTGCGGCCGAGTTCGACCGTCAACTGAACCGGGATGTCCAGGATCATGTTGATGTCGTTCGCCGCTGCCGGCCCGGAGGCGGCGGGGAAGTTCGTGAACGCGGCCGGCGCGACCTGGTCGCCGCCGTCTTGCAGTTCGGTCGCCGTCTCGGGTTTGGATTCGGCGAGCGCGGCGGCCCATTCGGCGGCGATCGCGTCGTCGTCGCCGGCGGCGCCTTCGGGTTCAGACATGTGACTCTCCCAGCCAGCCCGTCTCGGAGCTGGTCAGCAGTTGATCGATCTTCAGTGCATATTTGCCGTTCGACGTTCCGTAGTGGCACTCGAGGACCGGCACGCCGTCCACCGTCGCGCGGATCGCGTGCTGCAGGTCGAGCTCGATGAAGTCGCCCGGCTTGAACGACAGCAGCTGCTCGACGGTCGCCGGTGCATGCGCGAGTTCGGCGACGAGCTCGACCTGGGCGGCCTGGATCTGCGTCTTCATCAGGTTCACCCAGCGCCGGTCGGGCTCGCCGGCGTCGCCCTGCGCGCTCGAATAGAGCACGTCGCGGATCGGCTCGAGCGTCGCGTAGGGAATGCAGAAGTGGATCGTGCCCGAGGTATCGCCGATCTCGATCGTGAACGATGTCGCGACGACGACCTCGCTCGGCGTCGCGATCGTCGCGAACTGCGGCTGCATCTCCGAGCGCTGGTATTCGAGCACGAGCGGGTAGATGCCCTGCCATGCCTTCGCATATTCGGCCGCGATGACGTCGACCAGGCGCTGGATGACGCGCTGCTCGGTCGGCGAGAAATCGCGCCCCTCGATGCGCGTGTGGAATTTGCCGGCGCCGCCGAACAGGGCGTCGATGACGGCGAAGACGAGCGTCGGGTCGCACACGATCAGCCCGTTGCCGCGCAGCGGGCGCACCGAGACGATATTGAAGTTGGTCGGCACGACGATCTCGCGCAGAAAGGCGCTGTACTTCTGCACCTTGATCGCGCCGATCGCGATCTCCGGGCTGCGCCGCACGAAGTTGAAGAGGCCGACGCGGACGTTGCGCGCGAAGCGCTCGTTGACGATCTCCATCGTCGGCATGCGCCCGCGCACGATGCGCTCCTGGTTCGCCAGGTCGTAGTCGTGCACGCCGCCGGCCGGCGCGGCCTCGGGTTCGAGCTTCTGGCTCTCGCCGGTGATGCCCTGCAGCAGCGCATCGACCTCGTCTTGCGACAGGATATGTTCGTTCATGCGCGCCGTCCCGCTACTGGACGATGAAGCTCGAGAACAGCACCCGGCGCACCGGGTTGTCGGCCGATGAAGGTGCGGGCCGCGTCGGCTTGCCGTCGCGGTCGGGCGCCGCAGCGACCTCGATCCCCATCGGCCGCACCGATTCGCGCATGATCTCCGCCGCCAGCGCCTCCTTGCCGGAGCGCTCGAGCAGCTCGGCCGACGTCTTGTGGGCGAGGATCATCAGGATCGCATCGCGGATCGCCGGCATATAGACCTTCATCTCGTCGGCGACCTTCGGGTCGTCGAGCTCGAGCGTGATGCCGATCTGCGCATAGCGCTCGGTATCCTTGTCGGCGAGGTTGACGACGAAGGGATCGAGCGCGACGAAGACCGGCGGCGCATGCGGCCCTGCCTGCCGCTCGGCCTGCGCGAGCGGCTGGCCGTCCTCGTCGGTCGCCGCGGCGGCCGCTGCGCGATGCTTCAGAAACCAGATCGCGCCGCCGCCGAGTACGAGGACGATCGCAAGCGCGATCGCGATCAGGATCATCAGCTTCTTCTTGCCGCGCGTGGGCAGCGCGATCTCGTCCGCGGGCGGGGCCTCGGCGGCTTTGGCGGCGGCAGCAGCGGCGGCGGGCATGGGGCGAAGCTCCTTCGTTCGAACGGGCGGCGCAGCGCGCGCCACCTCGGGTTGTGCCGCAAATTATGGAAAGCGCGCCGCCGCTCGAAACCGGAGATAAGCGGGGCAAAGCCGGGCCGGTTCGGCGTGGATCAGGGATGCGCATCGATACTGTCGCACCGCCGTACCATCCGATACAGTCTGGCTCGCCGAAGCGGGGGTAGCGGCCGATGAACGAGTCGCATGTTCTGGTAATGACCGACGTCGTCGACAGTACCGAGCTGGTGAGCAAGCTGGGCGACGCGCAAGCGGCTGAACTCTGGCGCGCCCACGACCGGCTGGCGCGCGACCTGCTGCGCGAGTGGCACGGCCGCGAAATCGACAAGAGCGACGGTTTCCTGCTGTTGTTCGGCAAATGCGCCGATGCGCTCTCGTATGTCATGGCCTACCACCAGGGCCTGGCCAACCTTGCGCTGCCGCTGAGAGCGCGCGTGGGTATCCACGTCGGGCGGCTCGACCTGCGTCGCAACGACGCCGCCGACGTGGCGCTGGGGGCGAAAGCGATCGAAGCCGAGGGACTGGCCAAGCCGATCGCCGCCCGCGTCATGTCGCTCGCCGCGGGCGGACAGACGCTGCTGAGTGAGGATGCGCGCGCCGCTCTTGGGCCGGCTTCGGCCTGGCGCTTGCATTCGCACGGCCATTGGCTGCTCAAGGGTCTCCCAGGCGCGATCGAAGTGTTCGAGGCGGCCGACGCCGAGGCGGCGTTCGAAATGCCGGCGGATTCGGCCAAGGGCTGGCGCGTGACGCGCGTCAACAAGGTGTGGGTGCCGACGCGGGACGTACACCACACGCTGCCCGCCGAGCGGGACCGTTTCGTCGGCCGCCGCAGCGAACTCGAGCGGCTTGGCGAGCGGCTGGATCAGGGCGCACGGCTCGTGTCGGTGGTGGGCATCGGGGGCACCGGCAAGACACGCCTCGCGACGCGCCTGGCGCGCGACGCGCTGGGCGGCTTTGCGGGCGGTGTCTGGTTCTGCGATCTCTCTCGAGCGACGAGCGTCGACGGCATCCACTTTGCAGTCGCCCAGGGACTCGAGTTGGCGCTCGGCGCGGGCGACCCGGTGCGCCAGATCGCGCAGGCGATCGCGGGGTGGGGACGCTGTCTCGTGATCCTGGACAACTTCGAGCAGGTTGCGCGGCACGCCGAGGCGACGCTCGGGCGCTGGCTGGACGGCGCACCTCTCGCACAGTTCCTCGTCACGACGCGCGAGGTGCTGGGCATCTCCGGCGAAGAGGTCTTCGCACTCGCGCCGCTGGACACGGCCGACGCGATCGAACTATTCAACCAGCGCGCCGCCGCGGCACGCATCGGATACGCCGCGGCGAGCGAGGATTCAGCGGCGATCCTCCAACTGGTGACGATGCTCGACGGCCTGCCGCTGGCGATCGAACTGGCCGCCGCGCGCGTGCGCGCGGTGCTGCCGCGCAGCCTGGTCGCGCGCGTGCGGGACCGCTTCGAGCTGGCGCTCTCGCACGGCGGACGCCAGGATCGGCAGGCCACACTGCGCGCCGCGATCGACTGGTCCTGGGATTTGCTGACCGAGGGTGAGAAGGCGGCGTTGTCCACGCTTGCGGTATTCGAGGGAGGCATCGCACTCGAAGCCGCCATCGCGGTGATCGAGCCCGCAGGGCGCGACCCGCTCGACGTTCTCGATACCCTGCAGCGCCTGGTCGACAAGAGCCTGCTGCGCAGCGCCGGCGACGAGCGCTTCGATCTGCTCGAGACGGTGCGCGACTACGCGCTTCGGCGGCTGTGCACCGAGGGCAGCTTTGCGGCAAGCGGGCCGGCCTATGCCGCCGCGGCGAGGGCTCGCCACTGGCGCTATTTCGCGACGCTGGACGACCGCGCCGCGACCGCCCAGCGCTGCGTCGAGACCGACAATCTGGTGATGGCCTGCCGCGCCGCGGCGCAGGCCGATGACGCCGCCGCAGCCACCGGCTGCCTGGTCGGAGCGTGGGCTGCGCTGCGCCTGACCGGTCCGTATCGGGCGGCGGTGGATCTGGCGCGGACGGTGGCCGCGATCGAAACCTCGAGCGACGAGCAGCGCGCATACGTGCACTGGGTGGCGGGCGAAGCGCTCGACATGCTGGGGCATGTGAACGAGTCTCGCGAACAGATCGATGAGGGCCTTCGCCGTGCGCGCGTGGCCGGCGCGCACGCATGCATCGTGCGACTGCTCGTCGCGTCGGCGAGCCGGCAGACGCGCGACGGTCAGTTCGACGATGCGGTCGCGAGCCTGCGGGAGGCGCTCGAACTAACACGCACGCTTGCCGACGTGCCGCTGCAGATGCTGGTATTGAACCAGTTCGGCCAGCACATGGATCATCAGGCACGCTGGAGCGAAGCGCGGCAGTTCTTCGAGCAGGCGTTGGCACTGGCGCGCCAGATCGGCGACCGACGCATGGAGGGCGGTCTGTTGGGCAACCTGGGTGGCCTGCACCACGACCAGGGACAGCTCGATATCGCGCGTGATCACTACGAACAGTCGCTCGTGCTGGCGGGCGAGCTCGGCGATACGCGCTGGGAGGGCAATGCACGCTGCAACCTCGGCCTGCTGCACCAGGAGCAGGGACGCAACGCCGACGCACAGGAACAGTTCGACTCGGCGCTGCGCCTGGCGCGCCGGATCGGCCACGTGCATCTCGAGTACACGGTGTTGTGCAATCTCGGCATGTTGCTTACCGCCCAGGGGCGACTCGAAGAGGCGAACGACTGCCTTCTTCGCGCGGTCGAGGGTGCCCGCGCCGATGGTGATCGGCGCAAGGAGGGCCAGTTCCTGGGCTACCTCGCCGTCGCGCAGGCGCGATGGGGGCGTGCGGCGCAGGCGCGCGACTCCATCGATGCTGCCGAGGCGTTGCTGGCCACGATGTCGGATCGCCTGAGCTTCGCGCTGCTGCAGTGCGACCGCGCCGAGATCGAATCCCTGGCCGGTGACGGGAAGGCGGCCCGGGCCGCCTTCGACCACGCGAGGTCGGCCGCGAAGCAGCTCGGCTGTGGCGCCGATTCCGAACTCTGCCGCCGCCTCGACGCGCTCGCACCGCTCCTTGCCGAGCCCGCCTGACGCCACGTCAGACGCAGCGGCGCTTCAGGTATTCACCATCCTCGGGTCGCCGACCGCGCAGACGCCGACGATTTTGTCGTTCGTGCTCAGGGTCTGCAGGATCAGCGGCACATAGACGATCGCTGGATCCTTGTCCGTGTACAGGTTGAAGCGGCGGTACCACCAGTTGTTGGCGGTCGTGCCGTCACCGATTCCTCCGCCCAGCAATTGGCCGAACCGATCGCGGTACGGGAGGATGCCGTAGCTTTCGTGGAACGCGATGTTGTAGGTGTTCCCGGTGGTTTGCGAGGTGAGAACGTGGTCCTTCAGTTTCCAGACCACGCGTGTCAGCCTATTGAACGTCGTCTCGGCCGGAAATTGCGTCACGCAGTAGTCGATCCCATTCGAGTTGACGAGCCAGACGGCGACTTCGATCACGCACGTCGGGATCAGGGGCAGAGGTGGAAAGGTCGTGCAATCCTGTGGCCGCCCGCCGAGAAGGAGCGCGTTGTAATCCGCCAGGAACGGGGTCAGCCTCCGAAGCATGTCGGGTGCTTCTTTGGACGACGCGGTGTCCGGGTACGCCGGGCTTGCGCAGGCAAGCGCAACAATGACCACAGGGATCGCAAGTCGCATGGCTTCTCCTCGGGCGCAAGGAAGAAGCGTTGTAGGCTCGGCGCTGCGCGCTGTCAAGCTGCTGGTTTCAGGCGTACAGATCGATGCCCCCGGGATGCACGGCGGCCGGCCGGATGCGCAGCGGCTGCGTACTGGCGTCGACCGCCGCGGCGCGGCGACGGCTGCGACCGGTCAGCTCGCCGGACTGCGCGGAGTCGCGCTCACCACGCTGGTCCGGCGCGCGCTCGAAGACGCCGCCGCCCGAAAGCGTCAGGCCCTGCTCGCGCAGCGCCGATGCGAGTTCGGGCAACCCCCGCTCGATGACCTGGCGCGTCGCCGCCGAATCGGCCGCGAAATCGACCCGCGCGTGCGCGCCGTCGATCGCGATGTGGACGCGGATCGGGCCCATCTCGGCCGGTGTCAGCTGCAGTTCGGCTTGCGCCAGGCCGTTGCGCGCGAACAGGCTCACCTGCGCGCCGAGCGCCTTCGCGAAGTCGGGCGCGGCAAGCGGCGTCGCAAGCGCGGCCGTTGGCATCGGACTGGCGTCGATGCGGTGCTGCGCCGCGGCGGCGGCAAAGCCCGGCACGCCCGCATCGGGCGCGCGCGGCGGCAGCGCGAAGCGGTCTGCCGCGGCGTTCGTCGATGCCTCCGTCTTTGCGCTGGTTGCCGCTGCATCGATGAGCGCGGCCGCGTTCTCGGCCGCCGTGCCCCGCTCGTCGCCGCGTCCCGCGCCGTGCTGGCCGGCGTCGCCCGTTGCGCCGCCAGCCAGCGGCAGGCTGGCATGCGCGTTGCCGGCAGCAACCGCCGCCGGCGTGCCGCCGCCCAGGCCGATCCGCAGGTCTTGTGTTGCGCCGCGGGCGGTCGTCGCGGCGCCGGTCGGGGCCTGCGGAATTGCGGGCCAGAAGGCGGGATCGGTGGCCAGCATATCATCCGCGTGGGATGCGCCTTCGATGCGAGGGTCCGCGCCCGACGAGTCGGCCGGCGTCGTGCCGTCGATGGCGATGTCGGGCGACCCCACCCGCAGGTCGACGATCGGCAACTCGCGCCGATCCCCTTCGCCTTGCGTCGGCGTCTTGCCCGCCGAGCCGGGCTTCGCCGCCTCGCAGCCGGTCGACGCTTCGGGCGGTGCGGCGCTGGCGGAGCTGCCTTGCGCCGCTTGGTCCGCCCGATCGCGCTTCGTATCGTTGCGGGTAGGGTTGGCGGGTGGCTTTGCTGCGGCTTTCGGCTCGGAACGCTGTTGCGGCTGCGCCTCCCGACGCTGCTGCAGCAGCGCCGCGAAGCGCTGTTCCGGGGAGGGTCCGTCGTTCTGCGGCGAATAGCGGTTCGGGCCGACCGCCTTGCCTTCGGGTGTGCCGGGTGTCGGGATCGTGAGCGGGGCGGGCATCGCAGCTCCTCGGTGGCCGCGCGGCTCAGGCTGGAGCGAAGCGGTTCGTACGGCGCTCGAAGGCCATGCGGGTGGCCTGGTCGTCCTGGAGCCTCTGCTCGCGCCGGTTCTCCTGTTCGCGCAGCGCCAGGTTGCGCCTGCCGATCAGCTTGCCGACCGAGGCGACACGCAGCTCGCACTCGCGCCACGCCGCTTCGGCCTGCGCCATGCGCTGCGCGGCAATCCGGGCGGCGTGCGACTGCTGCTCGATCGCCTGCGTGAGCCGCGTCACGAAGCCCTGGTAGCAATGGACGATCGCGATCTGGCCGCTGCGGCTGAACTCGCTGCTCCAGCGCTGTTCGTAGTCGCTTCGGTAGCGCTGCAGCTGATCGGCCTGCGCCTGGGCGTTGCGCTGCTCGATCTGGCAGCCGCGCAGCGCGGCGAGCGCGGCGTCGCGTTCGCGCTCGGCGTGGGCGAGCAGGGTGAGGAGGGATTGCATGGCGTTCATCGGCGTCGTCTCGGGCGGCGGCAAGAGGGTTCGGTCAATCGGCGAGCACGGCGTGCAGCGCGCTCACGCTGTCTTCGAGCGTCGCGCGGCTGTGCATGCCTTGTTGCAGCAGGGTGCCGATCTGCGGCGCGAGGGCGACGGCAAGGTCCAGATCGGCGTCGTGCCCCGGCACGTAGGCGCCGAGTGCGATCAGGTCGCGCGCCTTCGCGTGCCGCGAGTGGAGCTGGCGCAGGCGGCGCGCCGCTTCGACGTGGCCGGCTTCGGCGACGTTCGTCATCACGCGCGAGATCGAGCGCTCGATGTCGATCGCCGGGAAGTGCCCGGCCTCGGCCAGCTCGCGCGAGAGCACGATGTGGCCGTCGAGGATGCCGCGCGCGGCGTCGGCGATCGGGTCCTGCGGGTCGTCGCCCTCGGTCAGCACGGTGTAGAACGCGGTGATCGAGCCGACGCCGTGGATGCCGTTGCCGCTGCGCTCGACGAGCTGCGGCAGCTTCGCGAAGCACGACGGCGGATAGCCCTTGGTGGCGGGCGGCTCGCCGATCGCGAGCGCGATCTCGCGCTGCGCCATCGCATAGCGCGTCAGCGAATCCATCAGCAGCAGCACGTGCAGCCCGCGGTCGCGGAAGTGCTCGGCGATCGCCGTCGCGTAGTTCGCGCCCTGCATGCGCGTCAGCGGCGGGGCGTCGGCCGGCGCGGCGACGACGACCGAGCGGGCGAGGCCGCCTTCGCCCAGGATGTCCTCGATGAACTCCTTCACCTCGCGGCCGCGCTCGCCGATCAGGCCGACGACGATCACGTCGGCGGCGGTATAGCGCGCCATCATGCCGAGCAGCACCGACTTGCCGACGCCGGTGCCGGCGAAGAGCCCGATGCGCTGGCCGCGGCCGACGGTGAGCATCGCGTTGATCGCGCGCACGCCGGTGTCGAGCGGCTCGCGGATCGGATCGCGGTCCATCGCGTTGATCGGCCGGCGCACGAGCGGCTCGTTGTGGACGCCGGTAAGCGGCCCCTTGCGGTCGAGCGGCGCGCCCTGCGAATCGACGACCCGGCCGAGCAGGCCCTCGCCGACCGCCAGATGCAGCGTGCGGTCTTCGCGCCGCCGCCAGGGGTGGCGCGCCGCGCCGAGCGCGAGCTGCACGATCGGCGAGGCGCGCGGCACGACGCGCGCGCCGCTGACGAGGCCGTGCACTTCGCCGCTGGGCATCAGGTAGGCGCGGTCGCCCGAGAAGCCGACCACCTCGGCCTGCACCGGCGGCTGGCCGGGCATCTGCACGTCGCAGACCGAGCCGACCGGAAGGCGGACGCCGGCCGCCTCGAGAACGAGGCCGGCGACGCGCACCAGCGTGCCCTGCGACTCGAGCGCGACCGGCTCGGCCGCGAAATCCTGCATGTCGACGAGAAAGCGGCGCCAGTCGGCGGGCAGATCGGCGAACTGCGGCGCGTGGCGCGGCAGCACGCCTTCGGCGGCGAGCGGCGACACGTCGGCATCCGGCGCGCGGTGTTGCGTCTGCACGTTCATGCGGGGTCCGCCTCCCAAGGTAGCTCGCAGCCGAGCGCCGCGGCCGCGCGCGCCCAGCGCGTCGCCAGCGTCGCGTCGACCGCGCCGATATCGGAGTCGACGCTGCAGCCGCCGCGTGCGACGGCGGCGTCGGCGACGAGGCGTGCGCCGCGCGCGGCCAGCGCCTCGCCGGCGCCCAGCGCGACGAGCGGCTCGTCGTCCGGATGCACGCGCAGTGCGATGTGGCGCGCACTCGCGAGCAGGGTGTCGACCGCCTCCGCGGCGACCGCGGCGATCAGCTCGGGCCGCGTCGCGAGTTCGCTGCGCACCGTCTGGCGCGCGACGCTCGCGGCGGTCGCGGCGACCGCATTCGCGAGCTGCTGGCGCAGCGCGTCGAGCTCGGCGTGGTAGGCCGTCGTCAGCGCGCCGAGCTGGGCCGTGACCTGGCTTGCATAGCTCTGCTTGAAGGCATCGAGCCCGACGAGCCCGTCGCGGTAGCCATCCTGGTAGCCCGACTGGCGCGCCACGCGCAGCTGGGCGGCAAGCGCGTCGGCGGCGCTCGCGGCGTCGCCGGCGGCCGCGGCGGCGTCGGTCGCGCGGCGCAGTGGCGAAGGCGGCGGCGTGCCGCCGGAGAGCGCGGCCGGATTCCACGCCGCGAAGCTGCCGAGCTCCTCGCGTGGAATGAAGCGCGTGTAGGCGGCATTCTTCTGGCCGCCGGCCGGCGGCGGCACCTGGCGCGGCGCGCGCCTGGCGTCAGACGAACTCATCGTCGCCCGCTCCGCCGAGCACGATCTGGCCCTCGTCGGCCAGCCGGCGCACGACCTTGAGCAGTTCCTTCTGCTCGGCCTCGACCTCGGAGACACGCACCGGGCCGCGCGATTCGAGGTCCTCGCGCAGCGTCTCGGCGGCGCGCGTCGACATGTTGCGGAAGACCTTTTCGCGCAGCTCCGGCGTCGCGCCCTTGAGGGCGATGACGAGCGACTCGGACTGCACCTCCTTGAGCAGCGACTGGATGCCCTTGTCGTCGATGCTCTCCAGGTCGTCGAAGGTGAACATGTTGTCCATGATGCGTTGCGCGAGGTCGTTGTCGGCGTCGCGCACGAAGTCGAGCACCGCGGTCTCCAGGCTCGCGCCCATCAGGTTGATCATCTCGGCGGCCGTCTTCGCGCCGCCGAGCGAGCTCTTGCGCTGGCGTTCGCCGCCGGCGAGCACCTGCGCCATGACGTCGTTCAGGTCGCGCAGCGCCGTCGGCTGGATGCCGTCGAGCGTCGCGATGCGCAATACCGCCTCGTTGCGCTGGCGCTCGGGCATCGCTTTCAGGATCGCCGCCGACTGATCGAAGTCGAGGTGGACGAGGATCGCGGCGACGATCTGCGGGTGTTCGTTGCGCAGCAGTTCGGCGACCGCGGCCGGGTCCATCCACTTCAGGCTCTCGATGCCGTTCACGTCGCTGCCTTCGAGGATGCGGTCGATCAGCAGATTGGCCTTCTCGTCGCCGAGCGCCTTGCGCAGGACCGACTTGACGTATTCGTCGTTGTCGGCGACCAGCATGCTCTGCTCGCCGGCGCGGGCGCGAAAGCGCTCGAGGACGCGGTCGACGCGCTCGCGCGGCACCGCCTTCAGGCGGGCGATCGTCTCGCCGAGCTTTTGCACATCCTTTGGCGCGAGGTGCTTGAAGACGGCTGCGGCTTCCTCCTCGCCGAGCGACATCAAGAGGATCGCCGCGTCTTCGGCGCCGTTGTCGCCGTCGGCGCCCGGCTTGGCAGCAGCTTCGTTGGCCATTGGGCGGTTGTCCGGCTCGCGGCGTCTCAGGCAGCCTGGCCGCTCGCGACCCAGTCGCGCACGATGCCGGCGACCGCCGCCGGGTTCTGCTTCGCCAGTGCGCGCGCCTGTTCGAGGTGCGCGCTCGAGCGCGGCGCCTCGAGGACGGCGAGCGCCGTCGACTCCTGCTCCGGCAGCGGCAGGGCATCGTCCGCGACCGCGTGCAGCCGCTGCCCGGGTGCGGGCGCGGTCGCCGCGGACTGCAGCGCGCGCAGTGCGGGGCGCACGAGCCCGAGGAAGACGAGCAGCGCGACACCCGCCAGCGCACCCGGCACGGCGAGCGTGCGAACGAGGTCGAGCGTCTCGGGCTGCTTCCACATCGGCAGCTCGACGTTGGTCTGCGGTTCGACGCGAAACGGCGCATTGATGACCTTGACCGAATCGCCGCGCTCGGCGTTGAAGCCGATGCTTTCCTTGACGAGGGCGGTGAGCTTGGCGATCTCTTCGGCGCCGAGCGGCTGGGTCGTCGTCTTGCCCTTCGCATCCGTCACGCTGCGGTTGTTGACGACGACCGCCGCGTTCAGGCGCTTGACGCTGCCGGTGGCATTGCGCGTCACGCGCACCGTCTTGTCGACTTCGTAGTTCGTCACGCTGTCGCGGCGCAGGTTGCCGCTCGCGCCGCCGGTCTGCGCCGCCTGCAGCGGCGCGGCGGCGCCGTTGATCGGCGCCGTCGCCTGCTGCGGCGGCTGGTTGGACGTCGCACCCGGCACGCCGGCGGGCTGTGCGGCGCTGCTCGTGCCGACCTCGCTGCTTTGCTGGCTGCGCACCGCGCGATCGGCCTGCGGGCCCTGGTTCGGCGTGAAGAGCTCGGACGTCGATTCGGACTGCGAGAAATCGAGCTCGGCGGTCACGCTGGCGCGCAGGTTGTCGCGCCCGACGACCGGCTCGAGCAGGTCGAAGATGCGCCGGGTCATGCCCTGTTCGACCTGGCTGACGTATTGCAACTGCTGGGCATCGAGTCCGCTCGTTGCCGCCGCGTCGCTGCCGCCGCTGAGCAGCGTGCCGGTCTGGTCGAGCACGCTGACATTCTTCGGATTGAGCTCGGCGACGCTGGAGGCGACCAGATGCACGATGCCGGCGATCTGCGTGCGGTCGAGCGTGCGCCCCGGAAAGAGCGTCAGCACGACCGAAGCCGAGGGTTTTTGCTGCTCTCGAAAGAAGCCGTTCTGGTTCGGCAGCGCGAGGTGCACGCGCGCCGCCTGCACCGCGGCGAGCGCGGTGATGGATCGCGTCAGCTCGCCTTCGAGGCCGCGCTGGAAGTTCAGCCGCTCGCCGAACTGCGTCAGGCCGAAGCGCGCCGAATCCATCAGCTCGTAGCCGACGACCGATCCCTTGGGCAGGCCGACCGAGGCGAGCTTCAGGCGCGCATCGTGCACCTGCGATGCCGGCACCAGGATCGCGGCACCGCCGTCCGCGTGGCGATACGGCACGTTCATCTGCGCGAGCTGGGCGATGATCGCGCCGCCGTCCTTGTCCGACAGGTTGGCGTAGAGCACCTTGTAGTCGCCCTGGCTCGTCCACAGCGTGAGCGAGAGGACGACCGCCGCGAGCGCCGCGAGGCCGAGCCCGAGCGAGAGCTTGGAGCGCAGCGGCAGGTTGACGAGCCGCGCGGTGAAGTCGACGGCGACGGGTTGGGCAGAAAGGGCTGGCTGGCGAACGACGGCTGTTTCCATGGAGTGGACAGTTGCGCGCAGGGCGACCCGCGGGGATTCCGGATGGCATCGATTATTCCGGCGCGATGCGCGCCGGATGCAGCGAACAGGCTGTCAAACGGGCGTCAGTTCACCCCGCAGAGAGACCTGCGTCACGCCTACGATGACGGCATGCGAAGGCCCGCCATGCACACCTGCCTCGGCCGCGCATCGGGCGCCGCCAGCCCGACGGAGATGCAACGATGAACGTCACCCTGAAGCCCTTCGATTTCGCGCAGGCGGTCGCCCGCGCCGGCCTCACGACGCGCGGCGAGCCGATCGCCGGCGCCACGGCGGTGCAGGGCGGCGGCTTCGCGCAGGCGCTGACGCAGGCGCTCGGTGCGGTCAGCGCGAGCCAGAACGAGGCCGCCCGGCTGCAGCGCGAGGTGCAGCTCGACAACCCGACCGTCAGCCTCGAGGAGACGATGATCGCGATGCAGAAGGCCCAGCTCGGCTTTCAGGCGACGCTGCAGGTGCGAAACCGCCTCGTGCAGGCCTACAGCGACATCATGAACATGCAGGTCTGACGCGCCGGGCCTTCGCCGGCTGCGCAAGATCCTATTCGAGCCGCAGCGCGCGCCGGTGCTTTTGCGTGCGGTCGATATAGCGCTGCAGCGTGCGCTCGGCGTCCTGGCCGAGGCGCACGATCTCGCAGCCCAGACGCACGCCGCTCGCCTCGGTGTGGATCGAAGTCACGTGGTGCAGGCGCAGGCCGCACTCGAAGCGGGTCGTCGCGTCGAGTTCGAGCTGCACGCGGTTGACGAGGATGCCGGGCTCGAGCATCGGCACGTCCTGCGGCAGCAGCAGCGCACAGCCGCCGGCGCTCAGGTCGAGGATGCGCAGCGCGAGCGCCATGTCGGGAATCATCGGGTGCTGCAGTCGGGCGAGCGGCGCGTCGCGCAGCAGCGGGCGGACGCGAAAGCTCTCGCGGCGCTGCACGCGGAACAGTTCGCGCGGATAGCTGCCTGTCAGCGCGCAACTGCGCGCGCCGCGCACGAGGACGAGGTGGCCGACGTCGAACTGGATCCTGACCTTGTCGAGGTAGGCGACGACGACTGCCTCGCCGCCTTCGAGCACCGCCTGCAGCTGCGGGTCGCCCGCGTCGGCGGCGAAGGCGAGCGTGTCGCGCCCGGCGTCGGATGTCCACAGCGAGGTCGTATAGACGCTGCCGTGCGGGCCGTTCAGGTTGACGAGCACGTTGCCGTCCTGCAGCCGGCGCAACGTGGCGGCAATCTCGGCCGGCGTCGCGAGGCGAAAGGTGTCGAGCCCGCCGCCCGCGGCGGCGATCGCCTCGAGCGGCATCGGCTGCGTATCCATCGCGGCCCGGCCGCCGGCTTCAGTGCAGCGTCTTCGGTCGCCCGGCGAGCAGGTCGTCCAGGTCTTCCAGCCAGGGCTCGGCGAGATGGCGCAGCTCGGCGTCGTTCAGCAGGATGCGCTGCATGATGCGCGACTTGATCTTCGCCTCTTCCGGCCCGAGCTTGTGATCGACGGCGGCGTGCTTGAGCTGCGAGATGAGGAGCGCGCACGCGCCCTCGAGCTTGACGACATGGTCCCAGTTGCCGGTGCGCGCCGCTTCGAGCATCTCGTGGCTCGCCTGCTCGATGGCTTCGTAGTAGTTCAGCAGCGCAGAATTCATGCAGGCTCCAGGGGGGTGCGGGCAGTCGGGCAACGAAGAAGTGTCAGACATGTTGGTTCAGCGCGCCGGTGCCGCGGCTGCCGGACCGATGGCCTGCCACGCCGCGCGCACAGGTTCCATGAGGTGCGCGCATTCGTCCAGTAGCACGGCGTCGTTGTGCAGATTGGCTTGGGTCAGGCGCAGGACGACGTACCCATAGAGCGCCCTCAGATTTGCCGCCAGCGGTCCGCCCTGTCTGTCGTCGAGGCTCGAGCGCAGGCCTTCCTCGACGATGCGCACCGCGCGGCCGATCGCGCGTCCTTTGAGCTCGACGTGTCCGGCCTGCAGCGCTCCGCGTGCCTGGGCGAGGGCGTCGAAGAATCCGCCGAGGAGCATGGCAATGAGTTCGTGCGGCGAAGCCGCGCCGACGCCGGTTTCGACGCCGATCTGGCGGTAGGCGCTGGACGCGCGGCTGGCTTGCGGGAGTCTGGACATGCGGGTCGTCTGGGTGGGGCTTCGGGGCTGCCTGAATATCGGCGACGCCCCGGACGACTTGAGCCGCGAACGACTGCTCTTCCCGCCCGGCGACCGGCTCCAAAGCCTCGATGCGGGGCCCGGTCAGTCCTTCTTGCTGCTGTTCATGAGCATCGTCATCTGCTGCGTCACGTAGGTGCTCAGGGCGTTCATCTGGCCCAGACGGGCATCGAGCGCCGTGTACTGCGCGAGAAGCCTTTGCTGGGTCTGTGCGAGTCGCGTCTGAAGGCGGTCTTGCTGATCCTGGTTGGTTTCGATGCGCTGGTTCAGACCGTCGGTGCGTGTCGTGATGGCGCCGGTCGCTCCGAGCAGCGCGTCGCCCATCATGCGGAACTGGCGTGCAATGCCATTGTTGGCGGAGACCAGCGGGTCGGAATTGGCGAGCAACTTCTTCAGTTCGGGCAGCTTGGCGAAGGCGGCATCGAGTTTGGTCCCGTCGACGCTCAGCGATCCGTCCTGCTGCATCTGCAGACCAATGTCGGAAAGGCGCGAAAAGGCGCTCGATGCACCCGAGGCCGCGCCGACAAGGCTGCGCATCTGACGCTGAATGCCTACCGCTGCGCTGTCACCCTGCAGCGGGCCGGCCACCTTGTTCGCCGCGTCGTATTTGACCTGACCGCCGATCAGCTTGGCCAGCGCGTTGTAGGCGTCGACGAAGGCCTGTACCGACTTCTTCATTCCCGCGCTGTCCTGCGTGATCGAGATTGCGACCGGCGCGGGCGTGACGCCGGCGAGCGTCAGCGTGACGCCATCGACGAGATTGGCGAGCGTATTGCTCGCCGAACTGATCGCCAGACCGTTGAAAGTCGCCGATGCGTCGGCAGCGGTCTCCGTCTGGCTCATTACGGCCGCGCCCGTGGAGGGGTCGAAGGCGAACGCGGACAGGCCGAGCGCGTCCGCGTTGTTGCCGTCGGCGTCGGTGACCGACGTGCGAAACGCATTGCCGAGTCCCGTCGTGCCCGATCGCAGCAACAGGCGCGCCCCGCCCGCGTCGGTGAGGATCGTCGCCGTCACGCCGGCGCCGGCGGCGTTGATCTTGTCGCGGACATCGGCGAGCGTGTCGGTCGCAGCGACCGCGATGTCGACACCGGGCGCCGCGCCTGGAGTGAACGCAGTCTGGCCGGAGTCCCATGTGCCGGTTTCGATGTGCAGCGTGCCGGCGCCCGGCTTTGCGGTGGCCGCCGCGAACGACTGGCTCGCGAGCGACTGCGCCCGCGCCAGCGCCAGCACCTGCACCGAGAAGTTTCCTACCGCCGCCCCGCCGGTGACGTTGACGGCGACCGACGCCGCGTCGCTCGAGGTGCCGAGCGTCATGCCCCAGGTGGTGTTGTCGGTCAGCGCGCGCGCCGCATCGCGAAGCGTCGACATCGCACTCTTGATCTTGCCGAATTCCGAGATCTGCGCCTTGATCGCCGTGCTCTTGGTTTGCAGCGCGTCGAGCGGTTTGCGTTCGATAGCCATCAACTGCGTGATGATCGAATTGACGTCGAGGCCGCTGCCGATGCCGGGCGAGCTGATGGTCATGGTGCGTCCTTCGCAGGGAGGGGAAGGGGAACGATTCAGGAAGCTGCTGGCGGTCGATGCCGCAATCGAAAAGCCCGATGCGGCGCAGGCGAACCTCGCTCATCGGGTTTCGGCAGTTATGGGGCCCGCTTGAGGCCCGGGCGCGGCGTCTACTTCAGCAGTTGCAGCACCGTCTGCGGTTGCTGATTCGCCTGTGCCACCATCGCCGTGCCGGCCTGTTGCAGGATCTGGGCGCGTGCCAGATTGGCGGTTTCGGCGGCGAAGTCGGCGTCCATGATCCGGCCTCGGGCAGCGGTCTGGTTCTCACCGGTGATCTGCAGGTTGGACACGGCGAACGAAAAGCGGCTCATCGCCGCGCCGTACTTGGCGCGATCGGTCGTGATCGCGTCGAGCTTGGTGTCGAGCGCGGTGATCGCGGCGTTCGCGTTGGCGGCGCTCAGCAGATCGCCCGCTACCGTCGTGATGCCCGAGGTGGTGACGGTGAGCGTGTCGCCGACGTTGGCGCCGACCTGGAAGGTCTGCGTGCCGGCGCCGCTGCCGATGATCGCCTTGCCGTTGAACTTGGTCTGGTCAGCGACGCGCGTCACCTCGGACGAGAGTTCCTGGTATTCGGCGTTCAGGTTGGCGAGGTCGCCGGCGCCGTTCGAGCCGTTGGCGGCCTGCACCGCGAGTTCGCGCATGCGTTGCAGCGCGTCGGTGACGGTGGCGAGCGCGCCTTCGGCGGTCTGCGCCAGCGAGATGCCGTCGTTGGCGTTGCGGATTGCGACCGCGATGCCGCGGATCTGCGCGTTCATGCGGTCGGCGATCGCAAGGCCGGCGGCATCGTCTTTCGACGAGTTGACGCGCAGGCCCGACGACAGGCGCTGCATCGACGTCGCGAGTGACGATTGCGACGTGTTGAGGTTGCGCTGCGCATTGAGCGAACTGACGTTGGTGTTGATGGTTTGCGGCATGCGTGGACTCCGGAGGACTGAATCGATCGCCGGTACGGCTTCCGGCTGCTTCAGGCTCGATCGGAGATCGCGGCCTGTGAAGCGAATTCTCCCGGCACCGGCAGTGCGACGTTTGCTCGAACAAGGCGGGAATCGACTGCCAGTTCGCGGGCCGCGCGGCGCGCTCTCGCAACAAAAAGCCGCCCGAAGGGCGGCTCGAGCGGGTGCGGCTCAGCTTCTATTTCAGCAGCTGCAGCACCGTCTGCGGTTGCTGATTCGCCTGTGCCACCATCGCCGTGCCGGCCT
>OEIU01001078.1_pt1 | contig 19818 bp, 19 predicted proteins | sample 1539221 | NCBI WGS metagenome assembly OEIU01 (sample SAMN03792071, study PRJEB22550) | activated sludge metagenome | feature: wastewater treatment plant; material: activated sludge; isolation source: Wastewater treatment plant of a petroleum refinery complex | place: Argentina: Zarate | collected...
TCTGTAGGTCAGGCTTCAGCCTGACTGTTTTCAGGCCGGCTGAAGCCGGCCCCACAGGAAGAGAGCGATCGGCTTCTTTCTGTAGGTCAGGCTTCAGCCTGACTGTTTTCAAGCCGGCTGAAGCCGGCCCCACAGGCAGAGATGAAGAGAACGACAGTGCCGCCGCTTGCCGCGCGGCAATTCCTTGCCGCCGCCGCAGTGACGCAATTCGCGTCCATCTCATGACGCGCCTCTCACTCTGACCAGTTGCCAGTAGGCCAGTGAGCCGGTTGGCGCTCTTGGCATATGACTTGCTAAGTCCTTCGCAAGACAGTTTTCTGGCGGAGACGGCAATGCCGGTCAATCTCGACACATACCTTGGCGTGCACGCGCAGGCACTGAAGTTGCGTTCGCAACGCACCGAAGTGCTGGCGGCGAATCTCGCCAATGCCGATACGCCGAACTACCGCGCCCGCGACATCGACTTCAGGGCGGCGCTGGCCGCGGCGAGCGGCAACATGGGCAGCGGCGTGCACCTCTCGACGACGAGTGCGCGTCACATCGGTGTTGCTGGTGCTAACGGCACGACCGCGCCGGAACTGAAGTACCGCACGCCGCTGGCGCCGGCGCTCGACGGCAACACCGTCGACACGCAGCTCGAACAGGCGGCCTTCGCCGAGAACTCGGTGCGCTACCAGGCGACGCTCACGTTCCTGAACTCGAAGTTCCGCGGCCTCATGACGGCCATTACCGGTCAATAAGAGGAGAGCGCCGAATGTCCTCCTTCAAGATCTTCGAAGTCGCCGGCAGCGGCATGAGCGCACAGTCGGTGCGCCTCAATGCCACCGCCAGCAATCTTGCCAATGCCGACAGCATCAGCAGCGACCCGAACCAGGTCTATCGCGCCAAGCATCCGCTGTTCGAAGCGATCCGCACCGGCCTCGGCTCGAAGGCGGAAACCAGCGGTGTCGCAGTACGCGGCATCGTCGAAGACCAGGCAGCGCCGACGGCGCGCTACGAGCCGGGCAATCCGCTGGCCGACGCCAACGGCTATGTCTATGCACCGAACGTCAACACCGTCGAAGAGATGGTCGACATGATTTCCGCATCGCGTTCCTACCAGAACAACGTCGAAGTCATGAACACGGCCAAGGACATGATGCTGGCGACGCTGCGCATCGGGCAGTAAGCCGTGATGAAAGTGACGAAGGCAAAAATCCATTCCGCTCTGGCCAGTCGCCAGTAGCCGACCGCCAGTAGCCCGGAGACCCCATGTCGACCACCGATCCCATCGCCGCCCTCGCTTCGCAGACGCAGGCCGCGCTCGCGTCCGCGCAGAAGCAGAAGTCCGCCAGCAATCTCGGCATCGATGATTTTCTGACGCTGATGACCACGCAGCTCAAGAACCAGGATCCGATGAAGCCGCTGGAAGGCACCGAGTTCGTCGCGCAGCTCGCGCAGTTCGGCGCGGTGTCGGGCATCCAGAACATGCAGTCGTCGATCGAGAGCCTGTCGAACTCGCTGCGTTCGACGCAGGTGCTCAACGGCACGACGCTGGTCGGACACGACGTGCTCGCCGCGGCCGACAGCTTCACCTACACGCAGGGCGTCGGCGTGAACGGCGAGATCGATGTTCCAAACGGGGCGTCGTCGCTGCAGATCCGCATCACCGATTCGACCGGCGCGCTCGTGCGCGAGATCAATGTCGTGCCGAAGGACGGCGTCAACGCCTTCGCCTGGGACGGCACCTACGCCAACGGTGCGCCGGCGCTGTCCGGCGACTACGACATCGAAGCCATCGCCACGGTCGGCGGCGAACGCGGCTCCCTCGAAGTGCTGATGTCGGGCCGCGTGTCCAGCGTCACGATCGACAGCACCGGCACGGGACTGACGCTCAACACCGGCGCGCTCGGCGCGCTGTCCATGAACAACATCCGCCGCGTGATGTAACGCCGGCGCAAACAGAAAACATTCTTCAGGAGACGGACTCATGTCATTCGGTATCGCGCTCAGCGGTCTCAACGCAGCCCAGACGGATCTGAACGTCACGGCCAACAACATCGCCAACAGCGCCACCAACGGCTTCAAGCAGTCGCGCTCGGAATTCGCGGAACTGTTCGCCGTGTCGCCGCAGGGCGTGGCGCGCAACCAGTTCGGCAACGGCGTGAAGGTCGCGGCGGTCGCGCAGCAGTTCACGCAGGGCAACATCAACACCACGAACAACAGCCTGGATCTCGCGATGAGCGGGCAGGGCTTCTTCGTGCTGAGCGATGGCGGCGCAACTGCGTACACGCGCGCCGGCGCCTTCCAGGTCGACAACGCGGGCTATGTCGTGAACAGCCAGAACCAGCGCCTGCAGGTCTATCCGGCCGGCGCCACGGGCACGTTCAACACCAGCACCACGACGGATCTGCGTCTGGTCACGAGCGAAAGCCCGCCGCAGGCGACGTCGTCGGTCGAGACCGTGTTCAATCTGCCGGCGAATGCGACGGAGCCCACCAGTGCGCCGTTCGATCCGGCCGATCCGAACAGCTACAACGAAGCGCGTTCGGTCACGATCTACGACTCGCTCGGCGCCGCGCACACCGCGAGCCTGTACTGGTCCAAGACGGCGAATGCCAACGAGTGGAACATGAACGTCTACGTCGACGGCAATGCCGTCGGCGGGCCGCAGGTGCTGCAGTACTCGAACACGGGCGTGCTGACGACGCCGGCCAACGGCCAGATCCCGCTGCCGGCCTACGATGCCGCCGCCGGCCTCGCGACCGGTGCCGCCCCGATTCAGCTCAACTTCGACCTGTCGCGCTCGACCCAGTACGGCGACACGTTCGGCATGACTTCGTCGACGCAGAACGGTTTCACCACCGGCCGCCTGATCGGCATCGACATCGACTCGACCGGCGTCGTGCAGGCGCGCTTCACCAACGGCCGCTCGACTTCGCTCGGCCAGGTCGTGATCGCCAACTTCTCGAATCCGCAGGGCCTGCAGCAGCTCGGCAACACCAACTGGTCCGAGACCAATGCCTCGGGCCAGCCGCTGTACGGCCAGGCCGGCGGTTCGGGCTACGGCCTGATCCAGTCGGGCGCGCTCGAAGCCTCGAACGTCGACATCACTGCCCAGCTCGTCAACATGATCACCGCGCAGCGCAACTTCCAGGCGAACGCGCAGATGATCCAGACGGCGGACCAGGTGACGCAGACGATCATCAACATTAGATAAGGAGACGACAGGCTACAGGCTACAGGCGACAGCCAGTAGCCCGTCGCCTGTAGCCTGTAGCCAATTCCCATGGACCGCTTCCTCTATCTCTCGATGTCCGGCGCGAAGGAAACCCTGCGCGCGCAGACCGTCAACAACCACAACCTCGCCAACGCGAGCACGACGGGTTTCCGCGCGAGCCTGGAGGCGTTCCAGACGCGCGCGGTGGCCGGCTCAGGCTACGCGTCGCGTGCGTATGCGACCGACGCGACGACGGGTTGGGATTCGACGCAGGGCGCGTTGCAGAACACGGGTCGCGATCTCGATATCGGTGTGCAGGGCGAGGGATGGATCGCGGTGCAGGGCGCCGACGGTCGCGAGGCCTACACGCGCGCCGGCGATCTGCGCATCGATCCGAGCGGCCTGCTCATGAATGGCGCGGGTCATCCCGTGCTCGGCGATGCCGGTCCGGTGACGATCCCGGCGAATTCGTCCGTGATGATCGGTGCCGACGGCACGGTGTCGATCGTACCGATCGGCTCGGGCCCGGAAACGACGGCGCAGGTCGGCCGCATCAAGCTCGTCAATCCGCCGGCGCAGTCGCTGGTGCGCGGTGAAGACGGACTGTTCCGTCAGATCGACGGCGCGGATGCGCCAGCCGATGCGGACGTGCGCGTCGTCTCGGGCGTGATCGAGTCGAGCAACGTCAACGTGGCGAATGCGATGGTCAAGATGATCGAGCTGTCGCGCCAGTTCGATCTGCAGGTGAAGGCGATGCGGACCGCGGAAGAGAACGCGGCGACGAGTGCGCAGCTGTTGCGCTCGACGTAGTCGAGCGGCGACTGGCTGCTGGCAACTGGCTGCTGGCCAGAGGACCGGAATACTGAGTTCGTATTGCAATGACAGGTGAACGCGTCGGGGCTTCTGGCCAGCAGCCAGTCGCCAGTCGCCAGTAGCCAACGGAGTGATCCCATGAACCCCGCCCTCTGGGCCGCAAAAACCGGACTCGATGCGCAGCAGACGCGCATGGCCGTGACATCGAACAACCTCGCCAACGTCGGCACCACCGGCTTCAAGAAAGGCCGCGCCGTGTTCGAGGATCTGCTGTACCAGAACTACAAGCAGGTCGGTGCAGCGACTTCACAGGACACGCAGGCGCCGACGGGACTGTCGCTCGGCACCGGTGTGCGCGTCGTCGCCACCGAAAAGACCTTCACGCAGGGCAACCTGGCGCAGACCGGCAACTCGCTGGACGTCGCCATCAGCGGCCGCGGCTTTTTCCAGGTGCTGCTGCCGGACGGCACGATGGGCTACACGCGCGATGGCAGCTTCAAGGTGAACTCGACCGGCGAGCTCGTCACGTCGAGCGGCTACCGCGTGCAGCCCGGCATCACGCTGCCGGATGGCACGCAGAGCATCTCGATCGGCAAGGACGGCGTCATCACGGCGCAGCTCGCGGGGCAGGCGGACGTCACCGAGATCGGCTCGCTGCAGCTGTTCGATTTCATCAATCCCGCCGGCCTGCAGCCGCGCGGCGAGAACATGTATGTCGAATCGGCCGCCAGCGGCACGGCGCAGTCGGGCACGCCCGGCCTCAACGGCCTCGGCATGACGGAGCAGGGTTCGCTGGAAGCCTCGAACGTCAACGTCGTGGAAGAGCTGGTGACCATGATCGAAACCCAGCGCGCCTACGAAATGAATTCGAAGGCGATTTCGACGACCGACCAGATGCTGGAATACATCACGAATCAGCTGTGATCGCTGATCAGGTAAGCACGCGATGAACGTATCGAACGCAATGAAGCAGCTCGGCCCCGCGATGGCGCTCGGCGCGATCCTGTCGGGCTGTGTCGTGGCACCGCCCGAGCCGGACTACACGGCGACAGCGCCTGCGCCGTTGCCGTCGCCGTCGGCCGGCAACGGTTCGATCTACCAGGCCGGTCACGACATCGCGCTGTTCGAAAATTCGGTGGCGCGTCGCGTCGGCGACACGCTGACGATCAAGCTCAGCGAGCGCACCAATGCCTCGAAGAGTTCGAGCACGTCGACCAAGAAGTCGAGCTCCGCATCGCTGCCGGGTCCGACGGTGGCCGGCCGTCCCGTGACGGTGAACGGCGTCGAAGTGCTGCAGATGGGCATCGACAACGAATCCGAGTTCGACGGGCAGGGCGGCAGCAGCCAGAGCAATCGTCTCGAAGGCGATATCTCCGTGACTGTCGCCGAGCGCCTTCCCAATGGAAACCTGCTGGTGCGCGGCCAGAAGTGGATCGCCATCAACCAGGGCCAGGAATACGTGCGCATCCAGGGCATCGTGCGGCCGATCGACATCGATCCCGACAACTCGATCTCGTCGCTGAAGGTGGCAGACGCACAGATCTCCTACGGCGCGAAGGGCGCGCTGGCCGACGCCAACAAGCCGGGACTGCTGGCGCGCTTCTTCAATGCGCCGTGGATGCCGTTCTGACGCGCGCAGCGCGAGTGACGCAGGTGACGAAAGTGATGAAAGTGACGCAGGTGAAGATGAAGAGGCTGCAGGCGTTCGGTCGCGGCTGTCTCGTCGTGCTGGCGATGGCGCTGGGCAGCGGCGCCGCGCACGCGGAGCGCATCAAGGATCTCGCCTCGGTATCCGGCGTGCGCGGCAACCAGCTCGTCGGTTACGGCCTCGTCGTCGGTCTCGACGGCACGGGCGACCAGACCAGCCAGGCGCCGTTCACGATCCAGAGCATCCGCAACATGCTGGCGAAGTTCGGCGTGACCATTCCGGCGAACGTCAATCCGCAGCTCAAGAACGTCGCGGCCGTGACGGTGTATGCCGATCTGCCGGCGTTCTCGAAGCCCGGCCAGACGATCGACGTGACCGTGAACTCGATCGGCAACGCCACCAGCCTGCGCGGCGGCAGCCTGCTGATGACGCCGCTGCGCGGCATCGACGGCGAGGTCTACGGCATCGCGCAGGGCAGCCTCGTGGTCAGCGGCTTCGGTGCATCGGGCAAGGATGGTTCGCGCATCGCAGTGAACACGCCAAGCTCCGGCCGCGTGCCGAACGGCGCGTCGGTGGAGCGGGCCGTGCCGAGCAACTTCGCGACCGAGCCGTACATCACGCTCAACCTGCACACGCCCGACTTCACGACGGCGACGCGCCTCACCGACAGCATCAACAACCTGTTCGGACCGGATACGGCACGCGCGGTCGATGCGGTGTCGATCCGCGTGCAGGCGCCTGCCGATTCGACGCAGCGCATCTCGTACCTGTCGACGCTTGAAGCGATGGAAGTCGAGCCGGGCGATGCGCCAGCGCGCGTTATCGTCAATTCGCGCACCGGCACGGTGGTGATCGGTTCGGCGGTGCGTGTGAAGCCTGCCGCGGTCGCACATGGTTCGCTGTCTGTGACCATTACCGAACGCCTCGACGTGAGCCAGCCGAATGCGCTCGCGCAGGGCGACACGGTCGTGACGCCGCGTTCCGACATCCAGGTCGATCAGCCGCAGGCACGCATGTTCGTGTTCAACGCCGGCGTGAATCTGGATGAGATCGTGCGTGCGGTGAACCAGGTCGGCGCCGCGCCGGGCGATCTGGTCGCGATCCTCGAAGCACTGAAAGAAGCCGGCGCATTGCGCGCCGAACTCATCGTGATCTGATCATGACGTCCGGTCCCGCCAACGTCTCCTTCTTCGCCGATCCGGCGGCGCTCGCGCCGCTGAAGAGCGAAGCGAAGGCGAACGATCCGGCCGCGCTCAAGCAGGTCGCGAAACAGTTCGAAAGCCTGTTCACGCAGATGCTGCTGAAGAGCATGCGCGAGGCGAACAAGAGCCTGTCGAACGGCGACTCGCTGTTCGGCAGCGATCAGGCGGATTTCTACCAGGACATGTTCGACCAGCAGATGGCCGTGCACCTGTCGCAGGGAAGCGGGCTCGGACTGGCGGATGTGCTGGTGCGGCAGCTGGCGGGGGGGGGGGGGGTCGGGGGGGCGCGGGCCACGAGGCAGAGGCGGGCCCCGGCCCCCCGCGAGCCGTCGCCCCTCCCGTCATCAAAAACCCCCTTCATTCGCCAGATGCTGCCGCACGCACAGGAAGCGGCGAAGGAACTCGGCGTCGATCCGAACGCCTTGCTGGCGCAGGCCGCGCTGGAAACCGGCTGGGGCAAGTCAGTGCCGTGCAACGGCGCCGGCGAATGCAGCTACAACCTGTTCGGCATCAAGGCGGGCAGCAGCTGGGACGGCGCCACCGTGAACGTGCCCACACTCGAATTCGAAGACGGCGTGGCCGTGCGCAAGGTCGATCGCTTCCGTGCGTACGAGTCGCCGGCCGACAGCTTCCGCGACTACGCACGCCTCATCCGCAACAACCCGCGCTACGAAGATGCCCTGAACGCGGGATCCGACGTCGCGGGATTCGCCTCGGCGCTGCAGAGCGGCGGCTATGCGACCGACCCGAACTACGCCCGCAAGATCGTCGCCGTGGCCCATGAGCTGCAGCGCGTGTCGAAACCCACTCTGAGCACCGACCATGGCTGATCTTCTTTCCACCAGCGTTTCCGGCCTGATGGCGTTCCAGCGTGCGCTGGATACCACGAGCCACAACATCACGAACGCCAATACGGTCGGCTACAGCCGGCAGCTGACGGAGTTCATGACCCGCAACCCGCAGGAAGCGGGCAACGGCTGGATGGGCAATGGTGTCGACGTCAGCACCATCAAGCGCGCCTATGACGACTTCCTGGCGAGCCAGAGCCGCAGTGCGTCGAGTTCGTACAACCAGTTCAACACCTATGCGACGCAGGCGAGCCGCGTCAGCAACCTGCTCGGCAACACGAGCACCGGCCTCACGGCGTCGCTGCAGAAATTCATCAACGCCTTCCAGGCGGTGGCCGACACGCCGACGTCGACACCGGCGCGACAGGCGCTGCTGAGCGAGGCGAGCACGCTGATGCAGCGGCTCGAAAGCTACGACGAAAGCCTGCGCAGCTTCGATTCGCAGGTGAATGCGCAGATCAGCTCCGAGGCGGATTCGATTTCGTCGCTGGCGCGCAGCATCGCCAAGCTCAACCAGGAAATCAGCGGCGCCTACGGCCGCACCGGTCAGCCGCCGAACGATCTGCTGGATCAGCGCGACCGTCTCATCGACGAACTCGCAACCCATGTCAGCGTGAACGTGGTCGAACAGAGCGACAACTCGCTCAACGTCTTCATCGGCAACGGCCAGCCGCTGGTCGTTGGACAGACGTACGGCCAGGTCGTCGCCACGGCGGATCCGTTCGATCCCACGCGCAATGTGCTCTCGTTCAAGACGGCGAGTTCGACCATCGACATCACCAAGAGCCTGAACGGCGGCACGCTCGGCGGCATGCTGGAATTCCGCTCGCAGATGCTCGATCCGGCGCGCAATTCGCTCGGACGTCTCGCCGCGGGGCTCGCAGAAGTCGTCAACGAACAGCATGCCGCGGGCATCGACCTGAATGGCCAGTTCGGCAAGGACTTTTTCGCGACCGGCCCGGCGCGCGTGCTTTCGCATTCGGCCAACGGCGGCACGGGCTCGATCACTGCCGAGCGCATCGCAGGCGCCGCCGGCGATCTGGCGGTGTCCGACTACATCATGGTGAACACCAGCAGCGGCTGGTCGCTGCGCCGCGCCGACACCGGTGCGACGGTGCCCATGACCGGTGCCGGAACGGCAACGGATCCGTTCGAGGCGGAAGGCATTTCGATCGTCGTCTCGCCGGGTGCGAACGTCGGCGACCGCTTCATGATCAAGCCCACTGCCGAAGCGGTGGCCGGCATGCAGCTGCTGATCTCGAACCCTTCCGAAGTCGCGGCCGCGGCGCCGATCCGTACGGGCATCCGCACGGGCAACACCGGCACCGGCACGATCTCGGCCGGCGAAGTTCTGACGGCCGGCAACGGCGCGCTGCGCTCGCCGGTGGACATCACGTTCACCAGCGCCACGACCTACACGATCAGCGGCGATCCGACGGTGCACATCTATGCGCCGGGCGGCAACATCGACGTCAACGGCTGGCGCGTGCAGATCGACGGTGTCCCGGCTGCGGGCGACACCTTCGAGATCCGTGACAACGTCGGCGGCACGGGCGACAACCGCAATGCGCTGAAGCTCGCGTCGATCCTCAACGAACCGGTGCTCAACAAGGGCACGGCGTCGCTGAGCGCCGCCGTCGGCGAATTCGTCGGCGACATCGGCGTCAAGACCAACCAGGCCCAGGTGTCGAGTGCGGCGCAGAAAGTGGTGTTCGACGAGAGCGTCGACTCGCTGCAGTCCGTGTCGGGCGTGAACCTGGACGAGGAAGCCGCGAACCTCGTGCGCTACCAGCAGGCCTACATGGCGGCGGCGCAGATGATCAAGGTGGCGGATACGATCTTTCAGTCGGTGCTCGCGGCGGTGAGCAGATGATGGAGAGGCGACAGGCGTCAGGCGACAGGCGTCAGCCAGAGGACTATCACGCCTCACCTCCGGCCTGTAGCCCGTAGCCTGTCGCCTGTAGCCTGTATCCAACAGCTTTCCAGAGTTCCCCCCATGCGCCTTTCCACCCAGTCCTACTACTCCCGATCGATCAGCGCGATGCTGGACCAGCAGGTCGCGCTGTCGAAGATCCAGAACCAGGTCGCCAGCGGCAAGAAGATCAGTTCGCCAGCGGACGATCCGATCGCGGCCGTGCACATCATGGAGCTGGAGCGCAGCAAGCAGGAGTCCGCGCAGTATGAGAAGAACAGTTCAATTGCGCGTAGCCGCCTCAACCTGACAGAACAGTCGCTGACGGATGCCGGAACGATGCTGCAACGTGTGCGCGAACTGATCCTGCAGTCGGCGAATACGGCCACCATGACGGATGCGGACCGGCAGTCCGTCGTCGTCGAACTGGAGGGCCTGCTGTCTCAGGCGCAGGACATCGCGAACAGCAAGGACAGCAATGGCGAGTATCTGTTTGCGGGCTTCTCGACCTTGACGCAACCCTTCAGCGGAGCGGCGAGCGGCAATGTCGTCTATTCCGGCGATCAAGGCTCCCGGTTGCTGCAGGTCGGGCCGACGCAACGCGTCGCCGACAGCAATTCCGGCTTTGAAGTATTCATGAAGATTCCGTCGGGCAACGGCACGTTCGATACGGCTGTGAGCGCCGGTAACACCGGCACAGGCACGATCAGCACTGGCTCCTTGACGAATCCTGCAGCCTGGGTGCGGGATGACTACACGCTGACCTTTACGTCGGCCACGACCTGGGAAGTGACAGACAGCGCAATGCCGACGCCGACCGTCGTTGCGAGCGGCGCATACACATCCGGCACGCCCATCGCGTTCAACGGCGCACAGTTCGTCGTGACCGGTACGCCGGCAGTGGGCGACACGTTCGAGGTGACGCAGAGCCGCAGCGAAGACATCTTCTCCACGCTGAACGATCTGCTGACGACGCTGAGGCAACCCGCCGGCAGTCCGGCTGCGAGCGCGCGACTGTCGAGCGACCTGAACGGCGCACTGGAACAGATCGACCAGGCACAGGATCATTTTCTGGGAATCCGGGCCCAGGTCGGCTCCCGTCTGTCGCAGCTCGATTCGGCCGATGCATCGCTCGAAGACCGCAGCATCGATATCCAAACGTCGCTCTCGGACCTGCAGGACCTCGACTATGCGGAGGCGCTGGCACGCATGAACCAGCAGATGGTGGGTCTGCAGGCGGCGCAGCTGTCGTATTCGCAGATCTCGCAGCTGTCGCTGTTCAATTACTTGAGGTAACGGGCAGATATTCGTGACGCGTCAGTGATCGGCGAAGGGACAATCGCCTGACACCTGCGTTTGCATCGTACATGGACGTACCGCATGCCCGGCCTGCCGCTGCTCGATCCCAAGCTCGACCTGATTTTCAAGCGCCTGTTCGTCGACGCGCCGGACCTGCTGGCGGATCTGATCAACGCGGTGCGCAGCAACGAACCGCCCCTCGTCGAACTGCAGATCCTCAACCCGCAGATCGCCCCGGAAGAACTCACTGGCAAGTTCGTCGTGCTGGACATCCTCGCCCGCGACCTGACCGGGCAGGTGTTCAACATCGAGATGCAGACGTGCAAGCACGCGGGTTGGTCCTCGCGCACGGTCTACTACCTGGCGCGTACCCTCGGCCGGCAATTGCAGGCCGGCGAGAGCTACGCCCAGGTGCAGCCGGTGATCGGCATTCATCTGATGGACTTCGATCTGTTCGAGGAAGCTCAGGCGTGCTGGGTGTTTGAACTGCGCGACGGCCAGCGCCCCGCGGTGCGACTGGACCGCAGCCTGCAACTGCACCTGATCGAACTGCCCAAGGCGGACCGGCTGCGTTCCCAAGCCGGGAGTGCTCTGGCAGACTGGATCGCGTATTTCAGGCACTGGCAGGAGGAGGCCATCATGCGCGGCATCGACCGTCCGGCGATCCAGAAGGCCCGGCAACATCTCGAAGCCCTGTCCGGTGATGAGCTAGTCCGTTACCAGGCGTTCGTGCGTGAGCGGGCGCTGCATGACGAGGTGACGGAGAAGGAGGAGGCTGAGGCCAGAGGAGAGGCCAAGGGCCGCGTGGCTGGCGAGGTCAACATCCTGCGCCGTCTGTTGCGAGCCCGGTTCGGCCCGCTGCCCGCTGCCATCGAACAGCGCCTGCAAACCGCCAATGAGGCGGAGCTGACCCTCTGGGCCGACCGGGTACTGTTCGCCGAGCGGCTGGAGCAGGTGTTCGCGGATTGATTTGTTCATAGAGTCACGCCCTCGGATCCCCTCCTCCGCGTAGCGGGGGAGGGTTAGGGTGGGGGCGAGTGGGAGTTGCGCAGCTTTTTCAAGCAACCCCCATCCTGTCCTTCTCCCCTCGCTGGGGGATCTCCGGCTCGCTTCGCGCGCCTCCTCCCCGCTGCGCGGAGGAAGGGACGCCTGATTCGCTCTCATCTCAAAGCCTGACCTGCAAGCCTGACCCGCAGCAGGCGCCTCTTCCTCCTGCACCCGCACCGCGGACAAACCACCGCGAAGCACAACGTTCCGTGATCCATTCCGCACTTCTCAACGATCGCCATTGCCCCTCTCAAGTTCGCCCGGCGGGCACCGATACAGCCCTTGAAACAGCAATCCGGCGCACATCACGCCGCCAGTGCTGAAATGAGAGCCGCGGACGGGCGTCCCGGCAAAGTAGTTACCAGGAGTTAGTTTCATGGCACTTGTTATCAACACGAACGTGATGTCGCTGAATGCTCAACGCAACCTCACGACATCGGGCAACCAGCTCGCGACGTCCCTGCAGCGTCTGTCTTCCGGTCTGCGCATCAACAGCGCGAAGGACGACGCCGCCGGTCTCGCGATTTCCGAGCGTTTCACCAGCCAGATCCGCGGCCTCACGGTTGCGGCCCGCAACGCCAACGACGGTATCTCGCTCACGCAGACCGCCGAAGGCGCGATGGCTGAAACCAGCAACATTCTGCAGCGTATGCGCGAACTGTCGCTGCAGTCCGCCAACTCGACCAACAGCACCGGCGACCGCCAGGCGCTGCAGGAAGAAGTGGTGCAGCTGCAGGCTGAAATCGACCGTATCGCCCTGAACACCGAGTTCAACGGCCAGCGCATCATCGACGGTTCGTTCAGCAGCGCGTCCTTCCAGGTTGGCGCGAACGCGAACCAGACGATCAACTTCGCCATCGGCAGCGTGAAGGCTTCCAGCATCGGCGGCATCGCGCAGGAAACCGGCACGGAAGTGTCGGGTGCTGCATCGACCGACATCACGATCAGCGTGAACGGCGGCGCGGCCACCACGATCAACACCAGCGCCGGCTTTGCCGGTACGGCGGATGGTCAGGACGGCACCTCGGCTTACGCCAAGGCTCGCGCCATCAACGACGCCGGCATCGCCGGTCTGACGGTCCGCGCCTCGACCACCGGTACCCAGACGGTTGGTGCGATCGGCGGCACGGCTGCCGATACGTACAACCTGTCGATCAACGGCACGGCGGTGTTCACGAACCAGGACGTCGCCACGGCCCTGTCGAACTCGGCTCTGCGCGACGCGATCAACGGCGTGTCGAACCAGACGGGCGTCATCGCCAGCCTGAACGGCGGCGCTCTCACCCTGACGGCGGCTGACGGCCGCAACATCACGGTGACCGAAAGTGGCACGGGTTTCACTGCCGGTACCGACGGTCTCACGGTGACGGGTGGTGACTTCGCCGATGCGCTGCGTGGCACGCTCGCGGTGTCCTCGACGGGCTCGCTGGACATCGGCGGCACTGTCGCCACCCTCGGCCTGAACGCCGCGATTGCCAAGGACGCGCTGGGCGTCGACTCGCTCGACATCTCGACGATCGAAGGCGCACAGAGCGCGATCATGCGCATCGATGCGGCGCTGTCCTCGGTCAGCTCCAACCGCGCCGCGATGGGTGCCTTGCAGAACCGCTTCACGTCGGCCATCACCAGCGTGCAGACGACTGCCGAGAACCTCTCGGCCGCGCGTTCGCGCATCCTGGACACGGACTTCGCGGCTGAAACGGCAGCGCTGACCCGTTCGCAGATCCTGCAGCAGGCAGGTACGGCGATGGTGGCGCAGGCCAACTCGGCTCCGCAGAACGTGCTCAGCCTGCTCCGTGGTTAATCCACGGTGAGGTGAGACGGCCATGACCCAACGCCTTCGGGCGAACCGGTCTGCAGCGGGCGGTGAGGGACGCAAGTCTCTCACTGCCCGCTGCCTTTTCTGTTTTCCCTCTTCGCAGGCGGAGGAGGTGCAGTCATGAAGGCAATGGAAACGGCCACGGCAGTCGTCGCTACGAAAGTCGCAAGCAATTCCAGCCCCCTTGGCGCGAAAGTTGCTACGGATGTTCGGATGGCCGCGACCGTCGAAAAGCCGGCGCAGCAGCCGTCTGCCGAGGAACTGAACGCAGCGGTGCGTGCAGCGGCCCGGCAGATCGATTCGTATTTGAAGAGCGTCGGTCGCGAAGTCGAATTTCGCGTCGACGACGAATCCGGCGTGACAGTGGTGACGGTACGCGAAACCGCGACCGGCACCGTCATCCGGCAGATTCCCAATGAAGAGGTGCTGCAACTCGCGCGGCGCTTCGACGCCAGGTCGATGTCCTTGCTCGACCTGACGGTGTAACGGCAGCGCGACCATGACTGGAGAAGGCTAGTGGCAACATCAACGGCAGTCGGCGGATCGCAGATCGACGTTCGGTCCCTCGCGTCGCAGCTCGTCGCGGCCGACCGAGCCACCGCGGATCAGCAGATCGCCCGCCAGAGCGCGCGCGTCACGACGCAGATCTCCGCGCTTGGCCAGTTGATGGGCTCCATGTCCACGTTCCGCTCGGCGCTGACGTCGCTCAAGACCGTGGATGCCTTCAGCACCCGCTCGGCAGTCAGCGGCAACAAGGAGGTTTTCACCGTCTCGGCAGGGTCCGCTTCCGTGCCGGGCACCTACGAGGTATCGGTCCAGCAGCTCGCCAAAGCCCATCAGATTTCCTCCAATCCGTTCGCCGGCGGCAGCGGCAGCACCGTGGGAACAGGTACCTTGACGCTGTCGCTCGGCAGTTCCAGTTTCTCTGTGGAAATCACCAGCGAGAATTCGACGCTGGCCGGTATCCGCGACGCCATCAACGGCTCGTCGGATAACGTGGGTGTGCGGGCGACGATCGTGCAGGGCACCGATGGCGCGCGCCTCGTGTTGTCTTCGTCCAGGACCGGCGAAGCCAATAACCTCGCCGTCGCGCAGACGGGCGGCGATGGCGGCCTCTCGGCGGTTGCATTCAGCGCTGACGATACGTCGAACTACACGGTGATCGCAGCGGCGCAGGACGCCATCGTGAACATCGCGGGTGCCGAGAGCCGCAGCGGTTCGAACGTCATCGACGGCGTCGTCGACGGGGTGACCCTGACGCTGCTCAAGACGACCGCGGAGGATGAGACCGTTTCGCTGACGATCGGCTATGACTCTGCGGCGGCGACCAAGAAGATCGAAGGATTCGTCAGTGCCTACAATGCGCTGGCAACCCAGATGGCGAAGCTGCGCAGCTACAGCCCCGGAACCAACGTTGCCGGTCCCATGATCGGCGACTCACTGCTCTCGTCCATCGAGAGCGAGCTGCGCCGGGCACTGGCTCAGCCCGTCGATGGCCAGGCAAGCGGGTTCCAGACGCTGGCGGCGATCGGCATCACCACACAGCGCGATGGCACGCTTGCCATCGACAGCACGAAGCTGCAGAAGGCCCTCACCGACAACTTCGATGCGGTCGGCAAGCTGTTTGGTTCGGAATCGGGCATTGCCGCCAACCTGTACAGCAAGGCGGACGCGCGACTGCAGTCGGGTGGTGGTCTGGATACGCGCAGCAAGGCGCTGACGAAACAGCAGGAAAGTATCGTGAAGCGCAAGGACGATCTCGATGCGCGAATGGAAGCAAAGCTGCAGGTCTACATCATGCAGTTCACGCGTCTCGACACGATGCTGTCGCAGATGCAGGTGACGTCGAGCTACATGTCGCAGCAGATCGAGTCGCTGCAGAATCTCAACAAGAAGTAGAGATTTCAGGGGCGCGAAGACGGATCTGGGCGGCGGAGTTGCTCAAGTCTCCCTGCAAGCCGCCGTTATCCTTCGTAGAAGGATTCGGAGCAGTTACATGTCAGGCTATGCGCGTACATCGAACTTGGCTGCATACCAGAGCGCTGCCGCTCATGGTGGCGTCGCTGCGTCCGATCCGCATGGGCTCATCGTGATGCTGATGGACGGAGCGCTCGAACGCATTGCGACCGCCCGCGGCTGCATGCAGCGCGGCGAGACCGCCGAAAAGGCCCGCTTGCTGAACCGCACGATCTCGATCGTCGCCGAATTGCACGGCAGTCTCGACATGACTTCCGGCGGACAGATCGCTGCCAATCTCGGCGACTTGTACGATTACATGAGCCGCCGGCTGCTGACGGCCCTGGCCAACAACCAGGCAGAACTGCTGGATGAAGTCAGCGGTCTGCTGAACGAACTGCGCGGCGCCTGGGTCGCCATTCCTGTCGACGCCCGGCCGGTGGCGCGATGACCTCCGCCATCGCCGACAGCGTCATGGCCGTCACGCACAAGCTCGTGCGGCAGGCCATGCACGGTCAGTGGCAGGATGTGCCGAAGACGGTCGAAGAGCGCCGCGTGCTGCTCGATCGTCTCAATGCCAGCGCGTCGCCGTCGGACCAGCAGTGGCTGCTGGCCTTGCGCCAGGCGATGGCCGAATCGGACGCCGCGGTTGCGAAGATCGCCGCCGTGGACTCGCCGGAGGCTGCGCTCGTCGCAGGGCCGGAGCAGGGCGTCCACACGGTCGACGCGACGCTCGAGATGATCCGACACAGTCGTTGAAGGGCAGGGCCTGACGATGTACGAAGGACTCGACACCATCGTTCTCTATGAAGAGCTGGCTTACGAGGATGTCGTGCCGCTCGAATGGCGTCCGTTGCCGGAACCGTTCGATCCCGCCGTCGTCGGCAGCTTCGCGGATCGCAACCTGCGTTCCCTGCAGGCGCTCGCCGCGCTCGAAGAGCACGGCCAGCTCGAAAAGCCGGACGACTCGCAACATGCCGCCGACATTGCGCGCCTCGACCTGAAGGTCAATCTGCTGCTCGACATGGTCGGCAAGCTGCTGGTTTCCAGCCAGCCGCGACCGCGACCGGCATCGATCCGTTTCAATGCACTCGGCGCCGTGTGGCATGCGGGTGCGCCGTATCCCCCGCTCGGCAATCAGGGCGTGCTCGAGATCTATCTGCGCGATTGCATCGCCGAGCCGCTGCGACTGGTGGGCCGGATCGCCTCGATCGCGCCGGATGGCCGAATCAAGGCGCGCTTCATTCCTCCGGGCGAGCACATCGCCGACCTGCTGGAGAAACTCGCGTTCCGGAAGCATCGGCGCCAGGTGGCGGGTGTGAGGCAGCCGAAGAAACCGTAGTCGTCGATCTCTTCTTCTTCACTGTGGGGCCGGCTTCAGCCGGCCTCTTTTCGGAGTCAGGCTAAAGCCTGACCTACAGGAAGAATTTGCGCCTCTTAACTGTGGGGCCGGCTTCAGCCGGCCTCTGAGGAGTCAGGCTGAAGCCTGACCTACAGGAAGAATTTGCGCACGCGCCTTCCTCGCCGAAATTTTTTTCGCAGCAGAACGTGATGCATTGCACGCGATGTCGTCACTAACACGCACTCGCGACTAAGTGCTTCCCCTACACGTGCGCCAAAAAATTGGCAGCAGTTCACGCGAAGCCGTTGTTCAGGGATCCCCTGATATGACATCAGCGACACCACAGCAGAATCGATCGCGAGCCGCATGATGTCGCGCGCATCGCGATGACGATGAGCGCCGTGCGGTTCAGGGAATCACTGAAGATTCTGCGCACCGCTGGGGAAGAAGATGAATTCGATTGAATCGGCAAGAACGCGAATGACAACGCTGCAGCGTGCGGTCGTCTACGACTGCGACGTCGAGCGGGCCGGGCAGGTCGCTGCCGTACTGAAGATTCTGGAACTCGAACCGCTGCTCATCGATCACTCGGCGCTGATGCGCGCGGTGATCCAGTCGCCCACCTCGCCGCCGGCATTGCTGGTGGGCGATGTAGGGGATTCCCTGGACTGGCGCGAACTCGGCGCCGCGCTGCGCGAACAGCTGGGTGACGTCCCGGTCGTCGCTTACGGTTCGGCGGAGGCGGCGGAGCAGCTCGCTGCGGCCGTCGGGCACTCGCGCGTCATCCGCCTGCCGTTTCCGTTCCGGCACCAGGCACTGGCGAAGGCGCTGCACGTGCCCTCGCAGGCCGCGCTCGAAGAAGCCGGCGACGTCGTCATGCCGACCGGCAACTCGCCCGCGATCTGCGACGTCGGTCGCCTGATCCGGCAGGTGGCGGCGCACGATTCCAGCGTCCTGATCCTCGGCGAGTCCGGCACCGGCAAGGAACTGGCGGCGCGCGCCATTCACGATGCCAGCCCGCGGCGCCAGCGCCCGTTCGTCGCCATCAACTGCGGCGCGATTCCGGCGGAGCTGCTGGAGAGCGAACTGTTCGGCCACGAGAAGGGCTCGTTCACCGGCGCCATCGCCGCGCGCAAGGGCCGCTTCGAGATCGCCGAAGGCGGCACGCTGTTCCTGGACGAGATCGGCGACATGAGTCTGCCGATGCAGGTCAAGCTGCTGCGCGTCCTGCAGGAACGCATTTTCGAACGCGTCGGCAATCACGCGCCGATCCGCTGCAACGTCCGCATCATCGCGGCGACGCATCGCAATCTCGAAGATTCCATCGCCCGCGGCAATTTCCGCGAAGACCTGTTCTATCGCCTCAACGTCTTCCCCATCGAAATGCCGGCGCTGCGCGAGCGCATCGAGGATCTGCCGCTCCTGATCCGCGATTTCTCGAACCGCAACGTCACCGAAGGCCGCAGCCGTATCGAACTGACGGGGCGCGCGATGGAAGCGCTGAACCGGCATCCCTGGCCCGGCAACGTCCGCGAACTCGGCAACCTGATCGAGCGCCTGTCGATCCTGTGTCCCAATCGCAAGGTCGACATTGCCGACCTGCCGCCGAAGTACCGGCCGGCCGGCGTGGTCGAGGACCTGCTGAGCCGCGAAGACGAAGAGGCCCTGCAGGTGGCGACGCTGCCCGAAGAAGAGGAGAGCGCGGTGCTCGACGAATTCGCCATCGACGACCGTGCGGCACTCGACATGCTCACCGAAGTGACCAGCCACGAGATGCTGGCCGAACTGCCCGCGGGCGGGCTCGACCTGCGCGATCACCTGTTCGAGATCGAGCGTTCGCTGATCCGCCAGGCGCTGAGCCGTGCCGGCGGCACCGTCGCGCATGCGGCGCGTCTGCTCAAGCTGCGTCGTACCACGCTGGTGGAAAAGCTGCGCAAGTTCGAAATGCTCAACGAGGCCGCGGCGACAGAAGTTTGACGCGGCAGCGGCCAGCGGTTGCCGCAGCGGACACGGATCACACGGCAGGACCCTGCCACCTGTGATGGAGTCCGCAGGATCGAATCGCAAATGAGCCCGGGCGGGGCACTGGAACAGAACTTGCTCCTTCCGTGCCGTGATGAACGCAAACGCATATGTAGATGAGACAGGCCGCGAGCTGCGAGCCGTGAGCCGCGAGCCGGAAGCGCTCGCCGCGAGCGCGGACCCGCTGGCTCATGCCTCGGGCCCCAAGCCTCAAGCCGTCGACTTCGTCGCCGTCGCTCCCGAATCTCTGCGCCTGGCCGCCCTCGCGCGCCGCGTCGCTGCCAGCGACTGCACGGTGCTGATCGCCGGCGAGTCCGGCACCGGCAAGGAAGTGCTGGCGCGATTCATTCACCGCTGTTCGCCGCGCGCGACGCAGCCTTTCGTCGCGGTCAACTGTGCGGCGATTCCCGAGAACATGCTGGAGGCGATGCTGTTCGGTCACGAGCGCGGCGCCTTCACCGGCGCGCATGCCAGTCATGCCGGCAAATTCGAGCAGGCACAGAACGGCACGCTGCTGCTGGATGAAGTGACGGAAATGCCGCTGGGCCTGCAGGCGAAGCTGCTGCGCGTGCTGCAGGAACGCGAAGTGGAACGCATCGGCGGTCGCCCCCCGGGCGGGCCCGGCGTCGGCGTGGCGGGCCCGGCCAACCCCCAACGGCCGCGCCGAGGGGGCCCGGGCCGCTTGCCGCCGGACCCGTACTTCCCGCCCAG
>OEIU01001079.1_pt1 | contig 19808 bp, 20 predicted proteins | sample 1539221 | NCBI WGS metagenome assembly OEIU01 (sample SAMN03792071, study PRJEB22550) | activated sludge metagenome | feature: wastewater treatment plant; material: activated sludge; isolation source: Wastewater treatment plant of a petroleum refinery complex | place: Argentina: Zarate | collected...
GGGGGGGGGGGGGGAATCGGGCCCGCGCCGCCCGCGGCGTGGGGGGGTACCCGGACCAGCCCCGCCACGGAGTGTGGGGGTACCCGGGAGGAATCCGGCGCGGAGCGGCGGGCCACCGTGGGGTCGGGGGCGCGGAGGATGGCGGTGGCGGCGTGGCGCTTTTCGACGGGGTCGTCGGTGGTGTTGACGATTTGGAGGAGGGCTCGCAGGGCGGTGAGGCGGGCGCTCGCGAGGCACTCGGAATAGACGTCGTCGGTGTCGGATGTGTCGGACATGGTGGCCCTCTACAGAGGGGCCGATGGGTCGCGGGCGCGCGCACAAACGCGACCGGGAGGGGTCGGCGGGGTGGGCGCAAGTTGTGGTGGGCGTTGGGGTTGGAGTTTTTTGTTGGAATCCGCGCGGGGGGGGGCTGGAAGGGGCGCGCTTGTGCGCCGGGAGTGGCCATTCCGCCGGAGTTGGGGGTTCGGTTTGTCGCCTCTTGCTGAGGCGAGAGGTTCTTTGGGGGGATCGGCGAGTGGAGCGTGGGTCGGTACACTGCCCCCCATGAAGAGCAACGCCAAGACCGTCGAGGAGTATCTCGCCTCCTTGCCCGAGGAGCGGCGCATCGCGCTGTCGGCGGTGCGGGAGGTGATTCTTGCGAACCTGGACAGGGACTATGAGGAGTGCATGCTGTGGGGGGTGGCCGCGTATGTGGTGCCGCACCGGGTGTGGGCGCGCGGGCATCACACGGATCCGGGCAAGCCGCTGATGATGTGCGGGGTGTCGAGCCAGAAGAACGACATGGTGGTGTACATGATGAACGTGTACGGCGGGGGGGGGGGGGATGGGGGGGGGGGGGGGCCCGCGGTGCGGGGGGGGTTGGGGGGGGGGGGGGGGGAGAAGGGGGAGAAAATTCAACTGGCGGGGGGGGGCGGGGGGGGGGGCTGCGTGCGGTTCAAGAAACTCGATGACCTCGCGCTGGATGTGATCGGCGAGGCGGTGCGGCGGACGCCGGCGAAGAGGCATATGGAGAATCAGCTTGGGATGCTGGTGGGGAGGGGGAAGGTGGCGGGGGCGAAGAAGGTCGCGAAGAAGAAAGTCGTGAAGAAGAAGGCTGCGAAGAAGAAGGTGAAGCGGTCGGCGAGGCGGTGAGGCTCGGGTCGGAGTTGCAAACATCCGGCCGCGCATGCACTCGCCGGTGGGATCACCGACTCCCTCGACGGCCCCGGCCAGGACGGCGCGCTGGCCGGCTCCTTGCGCGCCAAATACCACGCGCCTCCAAACCAACCACCAACCCCGACGCCGACGTCGAGCGCCTCACCCTCTGCTGGCCCGACGGGTCCGCACTTTCCGTTTCCACTCCGAGGCCCTCCGCAATCCGGGCCCGGATGCGTTCCTCGGGCGCTCGCCCATATCGACATCGGCCTCAATGAAATATCCACGCGCGACTCATCCTGAAAATGTGCCACCGATAGCTCTTGTGGTGCACGGCGTCGAGACCAAACGCTTGCGCTCACCGGCCCTCCAGGCCGGCGATGCGCGTTGGCTCGATCCGGCTCCGGCGCTTGCTCCTGATCCTGATCTCGAGGAGATGGCCGGGAGAGCGAGATCGGGATCGGGATCGGGATCAGGACTCGGGGAAGCCGGGCCATATACTCCGGGTCTATGGACCCCGACACCATCCTGCTCGAGACCGAAGAGACCATGACCAAGGCCGTGGACCACCTCAAGAAGGAGTTCCGCGGCATGCGCACCGGCCGCGCCTCCCCCGCGATCATCGAGTTCGTGAAGATCGACTACTACGGCGACATGCAGGACCTCAAGAACATCGCCGCCATCAGCGTCCCCGAGCCCACGCAGCTGCTCGTCAAGCCCTTCGACGCCTCCAGCATCCAGGCCATCAAGAAGGGCATCGAGGCCGCGGGCCTGGGCCTGAACCCGATGCCCGAGGGCAAGCAGATCCGCATCAACCTTCCCTCGCTCACCGGCGACCGCCGCAAGCAGCTCGTCGGCCACGCCAGGAAGGTCGCCGAGGAGACCAAGGTCCAGCTCCGCAACGCCCGGCGCGACGCCAACAAGCATGCCGACGGCCTCAAGAACGATCCCAAGGCCCATGTCTCCGAGGACGAGGTCAAGAAGCTCCACGAGGAGATCCAGGACCTGCTCAAGAAGTTCGAGAAGGAGACCGACGACCTCGTCGCGGCCAAGAGCAAGGAGATCGAGACGATCTGATCCGAGCGACGAAGGGCGAGGCGGGAGGTACGAGGTGAGGGCAAAGACAAGCGGCCCCGGTCGGGCAGACCCCGGGGCCGCTTCCATCTCGTGCTTCGGACCTCGCACATCGTGCTCCATCAATTGACAAGGCCCGGGCGGTCGCCCGGGCCTTGTCCGAATGCGTGCTTTGAGCTGTGTGCTCTTTGCTTTGGCTTACCAGCCGCCGCGACGGCCACCGCCGCCGCCACCACCGCCACGGCTGCCGCCGCCACCGCCGCCGCCACCCTCGCGGGGCTTGGCCTCGTTGACGGTCAGGTCGCGTCCGTCAACGTTCTTGCCGTTGAGGGCGGCGATCGCGGCCTTGGCCGCGGCGTCGTCGCGGAACTCGACGAAGCCGAAGCCGCGCGGGCGGCCCGTCTCGCGATCCATGACGAGAGCCGCGGAAGCGACCTCGCCGTGGGCCGCGAAGATGTCGCGGAGCTGGGATTCGGTGGTCTGGAACGAGAGATTACCGACGTAAAGCTTCATGAGCTTTGATCCTTGCCCGAACTTGGAACTGGAACGAAAGGCCGGTGCTTGAACTCGGGCGGAGAAAGCGTCGGGAGACACTGGGGACTCGACCAACGCAGGCCGGGCCGGACAGAAATCACGGGACAAGCGTAGGCGGTCCCGCCCCCCCACGCCCGACGGGAACCGGCGTCGGAGTCCGGCGTCCAACCGGGCAGATGACCCCCCGCACGCACCCCTCAACCGCCCGGCGAGCGCGATTCGGGCGTTGGCTGGCGACCGCCCTGGCCGGCGCGTTGCTGGCGCTCTGGGGGGCGACGCTCTGGGTATGGTGCGACGTCGGCACCGACCAACTGGGCGGAATATCCGTGTCGATCGCGCATGGATGCCTGGAGATCGAGCAAACCGACACAACCTTCATGTGGTCGGGCGGACCGGGGGGAGGAAGCGGCGCCTCGTATCCCGCCCGATCATGGGCCTGGGGCGGGGTGGACGGCACGCACGCGGTCTATTCGTCGGTCACGCTTCTCGACGACCTCCCCGGCTACGGCCTGACCGACCGGTGGGCCGTCCTGAAGTGGCTGCCGCACGCGGGCTCGATCGGCTCCCTGCTGGGTCCGGGGCGGCGCTGGTACCTCGAGCTCCCGCTCTGGATTCCCTTCGCGGGCGCCGCGGCGATTGCGGCGCTCGCGTGGAGAACGCACCTGCGCCCCAGAAGCCCCGCGGAGCTCGCGGCCTGCCCGGCGTGCGGATACGACCTTCGCGGGCTGGCGCCGAGCGCACCCTGCCCGGAATGTGGAGCCACGGCCGCGAGCCGTCAGCCGATCGGCATCTGGTAGCAGCGGCTCAGCGGATCCTCCCGATACGGCCCGAACGGCGGTATGGTCACGAATCCAAACCGCTCGTAGAGCCGGATCGCTTCGCGCTGGTGGATGCCGGTCTCGAGTCGCAGCACCCGCACGCCACGCTCCGACGCGTGCGCCGCGAGGTGCTCGAGCATCCGCCGCCCGAGGCCGCGCCCGCGAAGCGCGGGGCGCACGTACATCCGCTTCACCTCGCCGTACTCCGTGCCGGCGTATTGGATGCCGCAGCACCCCGACTCGGCGCCATCGCACCGCGCCACGAAGAACGCCACGCCCTCGCGGAGGAGCTTCTCCACGCTGTACCCATGCCGGCTTGCGGGTGGGTAGTGCGGGTCGAGCACCGCTTCCAACTCGGCGATGAGCCGGCTCGCGGCAACGGTGTCCGGGCGCTCGCTGACGATCTCGATCCGCACGAAGGTGCTCCTGCATCATGGGCGGGCCAGTTCGCGTCCCCGGTCCCGCCCCGCCACGATCGCCGCGACCACCGCGTCCATCACCCGTGCCCGATCGAGCTCTCCCACCGCCGCCTCCGTCGTCCCCCCCTTGCTCGTCACCGCCGCACGCAACGCCTCCGGCGGCTCGTGGCTATCGGCCAGCAGCGCGGCCGCGCCGCCGATGGTCTGGCGCACCACGCGGTCCGCGGTGATCCGATCGAACCCGACCTCCTGCGCCGCCCGGACCATCGCCTCGGCGAGGTAGAACACGTAGGCGGGCCCGCTCCCGGAGAGCGCGGTGAACGCGTCCATGAGCGACTCGTCGATCTTCACCACCTCGCCGATGCTCGCGAACAGGTCGTACGCCAACCCCGAGTGCGGCGGCTTGGCCCCCGCGCCGAGGCACATCGCGGTCATGCTCTTGCGAAGTCGCGCCGGGGTGTTGGGCATTACGCGGATGACCGGGCACGCCGTCCCGAGCGCCTCGGCGATCTTTTCTGTCGGCATCCCCGCCAGAATCGATACCACCACGCGCGGCATCGCGGCCAGCCCGGGTTGCAACTCCGCCGCCACCGCCACGAGCGACTGCGGCTTCACGGCCAGCAGCACCTGCCCGCCGCACGCGGCCAGCGCCATCGACGTCTCGATCTCCGCCAGGCGCCCCGGCACCGGCAGCAGGCGCTCCAGCGCCTCGGCGCCCTTTCCCACGACCTGCACGCCCCACCCCGCCATCGTGGCCCGCTTGGGCGCGTCGGGCTCGCAGATGACGATCTCGCCGGGGGCGAGGAGCTTCGCGTCGAGCGCCCCGAGCGCGATGGCCCGGCCCATGTTCCCACCGCCGATGATGGCCAACAGCGCGTGTTTGTGCATGGGAGATCATGGGATCGAAGGATCGAAGGATCAAGGCCACCGCGCTCTCCGACTTCGCCCCACGATCCCTATCCTTCACGATGCCTGCCTTTTACCAACTGGATTTCGAGAAGCCCGTCGTCGAGATCGAGAAGAAGATCGTCGTCCTTCAGGAGCGCCTGAAGAAGGCGGCCGCGCCGACCGGCGTTCCAGCCGTGACGCCGGACCTCGGCATGAACCCCTCGCTCGAGCCCGACGCCGCCGAACTCGGCGCTCTCGACCTCCCCTCGGATCCCGCGCTGATTGAGCGAGAGATCACGAGCCTCGCCACGCTCCGCGAAGAGCGGCTTCGCGCGGCCTATTCCAGGCTCAGCCCGTGGGACACCGTCCGCGTCGCCCGCCACCCCAACCGGCCGCAGACGCGCGACTACATCAACCTGATCTTCAAGGACTTCACGGAACTCCACGGCGACCGGCGCTTCGGCGATGACCCCGCCATGGTCGTCGGATTCGCGCGCCTGGGCCAGGGCGGGGCCAAGTGCCTCATCGTCGGCCATCAGAAGGGCAAGACCACGGCAGAGAAGATCGCCTGCCACTTCGGGTGCGCCCACCCGGAGGGCTATCGCAAGGCCCTCGCCAAGATGAAACTCGCCGAGAAGTTCAACCTTCCCATCATCACCTTCGTGGATACGCCCGGCGCCTACCCGGGCCTCGGGGCCGAGGCCCGCGGCCAGGCCGAGGCCATCGCCGTGAATCTCCGCGAGATGTCTCGAATCAGGACGCCCATCCTGTCGATCGTGATCGGCGAGGGGGGCTCGGGGGGCGCGCTGGGCATCGCCGTCGCCGACACCGTCGCCATGCTCGAGAACTCCTGGTACAGCGTCATCAGCCCCGAGGGGTGCGCCGCGATTCTCTGGAAGACCGCCAACGAGCAGACCAACAACGCCGCCGCCGTCGCCCTCAAGCTCACCGCCAAGGACAACCTCGAGCTCGGCATCATCGATTCGGTTATCCCCGAGCCCCTCGGCGGCGCGCACCGGAGCCCCGCCGGCGCGGCCCAGAACGTCGAGCGCTGGCTGGTCGATCAGATCACGCGCTTGAAGTCCCAGCCGCCCGAATCGCTGCCGAAGTCCCGCTACGCCCGATTCCGCAAGCTCGGCGCGTTCGGCGAAACGGCGGCGGCCTGAGCCCGGCAGCTCGATAATTCCCGCATTGACGGCCCCCGTGCCTTCCCGTATACTGCCCGCCTTTTTGGGAGGGGACTGTTCGGAGGGGTATGGTGGGGTTGGGGGGCGGTGGCCCTCCACGACGGATCGCGCGGCAGCGCAAGGAGCAGGTGCATATGGCCAAGTCCGGCAAGCCATCGAGCGGTAAGACCAAGCCTGCCGCGAAACCCGCTGCCAAGGCCAAGGCTGCGAAGCCCAAGCCCGCCAGGCACGCGCCGGCGAAGCCCGCACCAAAGAAATCTGCCAAGCCGGCCAAGCCCGCCTCCAAGGTCGCCTCCAAGGTCACCCCCAAGGGCACGTCCGCCAAGGGCTCGCCCGCGCCGGCGAAGGGCGCGGCAGCGGCCCCCGCCGCCGCCGCCGGCCAGAAGGTCCCGCCCAAGGGGATCACCATCGTCACGAGCAAGCCGATCCGCAAGCCCAAGCCCAAGAAACTCGAGATGCCCGTCTCCGAGCCGCTCATCAAGCCGGGCAACAAGTGGAAGCCGCTGATCCAATCCGGCCCCAAGGCGCCGCCCTCGACCGGCATTCCCGGCGTGACGGCCCCGACCGAGTTCAAGGCCGACCCGAAGGCCAAGCTGCCCAAGAAGGAACTCGACCGCTACCGCGAGATCCTCCTGCGCAAGCGCAACGAGCTCATCGGCGACGTGGCCCACATGGAGGACGAGGCCCTCCGCCAGAACTCCGGTTCGCTCTCGAACCTCCCGCAGCACATGGCCGAGCAGGGCTCGGACACGTGCGAGCAGTCCCTCTCGCTCGACCTGGCCCAGGTGGATCGTCGCCTGATCAAGGAGATCGACGAGGCCATCCGGCGCATCGACGACGGCACCTACGGCATATGCCTCCGCACCGGCAAGCGGATCAGCGCCGATCGCCTCGCCGAGGTCCCCTGGGCCAAGTACACCATCGAGGCCGCGCGGGAGATGGAGCGCACGCCGTTTGTCATCACGGCCCGCCCCCTCTCGGCGAGCCGGCCCAGCGGCGGCGACGAGGATTGAAAGCTCCGCGCACACAGCGCACAGTTCGGATGAACAGCCGAGTGCGACGATGACCCGGATCGAGCTTGGGCCCTGTTGGTTTGGACTTCGACCATTCGCTCCCCCCGCCCCGTGACCAACGCCCCCGCCAACCCCGCCGTGGCCGGTTCGACCTGGCGCTTCCCGCGCGCCTGGGTGTGGCTGATCGTCTCGTGCGTCCTTTCCATTTTCATCGACCTCGGCTCCAAGCAACTCGCCTTCGCCCACGTCGCCGACGCCCCGGTCGTCGTCCGGCGAGCGGATGTGCTCCGCGTGAGCGCCCAGCACGACCCGCGGGCCATCAGCGACCCGGACTTCGGCATCATCCCGCGCCACCGCCCCGTGACCGTCGTTCCCGGATTGCTCAACTTCACGCTCGTGCTCAACCCCGGCGCGGTCTTCGGCATGGGCCCCGGCCAGCGCGGCTTCTTCATCGGCTTCACCGTCCTCGCCCTCGTCTTCGGCCTGGCCATGTTCGCCAAGTGGACCGGGCCGCGCGACAGTTTCGCCCACGCGGCCATCGGACTCCTTGTTGGCGGCGGCCTTGGAAATCTCTACGACCGTCTCACGTTCGCCTGCGTGCGCGACTTCATCCACCCCCTCCCCGGCCTCAAATGGCCCGGTGGGATGACCATCCTCGGCAACGAGGAGGTCTGGCCCTACGTCTCCAACCTCGCCGACCTGTTCCTGCTTATCGGGATCGTGATGCTCCTGATCCACCTCTGGCGGCGCGATCGCGCGGCCGAGAAACGCCCGGAACAGGCCATCGGTGCCTGAGCCCGGGCAAGAACCCGATACCTACATTCGCTCTTGCATCCCGCGGGTCTTTCCCGGTAGACTGCGCCGCACACCCTTGGAGCCCCCCATGCGCGCCGCACTCCCCGCCCTCGCCTGCCTGACGATGGCCGCCTCGCTCGCTGCCTGCTCTGGCAGCCGAACGGCCAGCATCGACTCCGCGTCCCCGAGGCCCGCCCACACGCCGCCCGGGGCCGTCGCGCCGGCGTCGGCCGCCGAGAGGGCTTCGCTGCTGGATCGCATGAAGACGCTCGCGGGAACGTGGGAATCCACGGGTGAGGACGGCACGTCGCACACGTCCTCGATCATCGCCGTGACCTCCAACGGCTCGGCCGTCCGCGAGGTCATGCTCCCCGGGACGGCGCACGAGATGACCAACATGTACACGATGGACGGCCCCTCGCTCGTGTTGACGCACTACTGCGCCATGGGCAACCAGCCGCGCCTGCGCGCGGTCGCCGGCGGCGCGCCTGAGAACCAGATCCACCTCGCCTTCGACGGGGTGAGCAACCTGTCCGCCCCCGACCAGATGTACATGGGCCAACTGACGATCACCTTCATCGACGCCGACCACATCCGGCAGGAGTGGAGCTCGTTCAGGGCCGGCGTGCCCGCGGGCCACGCCGCGACTTTCGAGCTCACCCGCAGGCGCTGAGCCTCAAGGCTCCTTTGTCAGGCTTGTCCGGCACACCTCCGCCAGCCGCCATCCGGCGAGGTGGAGTTCTCGCCCGACCACTCTCCCGGCCCACTCCGCGTAGGGCACGCCGTCGGGCTGGGGAGTCTTTTCCTCGGCCACGATGCGGGTCCGGGCCCCGCCCGGGCTGCCGAGGTGGATCTCGGTGAAAGTCAATCGCTCGTAGGCCTGGCGCGCGACGGGCAGGATCTCGTTGGCCCACGCCTGGGCGCAGGCCTCGGGCGAGCCGTCCAAGCCCGTCTTCCACCCCTTCGGCTCGTGCGCGGCCAGGTACCTGGCGATGTCCTCGTCCGTTACATCCGCCCGGCCCGGCGTCTGTTCGAGCATGTCGGACCGGATCAGCGCCTTGGCCGTGCGCACCGCGTCCCCGTCCCAGTACGAGTGCATCCTCGCCGTACGCCCACCGCGTTGCTCCCGGTCGCTGCCACCCGTCAGCAGCAGGGTGATCAGGTTCCCGCCCTGCGACGGATAGGCCGTCACCTTGTCGGGATCGGCGGGGCCCTTCATGGTGAAGTACTGCGACCCCACGTGCAGCGGCTGGTGGATGTCGCCGACGTAGTGCGCGATCAGGATCAGGGCCACCGCCCGGGTGATCTTCCGCTCGTTGGTCTCCGGCACTTCGCGCCTGAGCACGCGCACGCAGTACGGCAGCATCTGCACGATGTCGCGTTTGCCCGTTCCGTGCCTCGCGTCCGCGTACTTCACGCCCGGCGTGGCCACCGGAACGTCGGTGTAGTGGTACACGGTGTGGTCCGCCCGCTCCGGGTCCGATCCCGGCGCGTGGTTCGCCTCCCAGAACGCCCGCAACTGCTTCTCCAGCCCCGGATGATCGCGCAGATGCCACGTGTTCGGATCGTCCGGCGGCTTTCGGTCCCAGGCCTTGATGTTGTCGGGCAGCACCGAGGCCTGCTCGAGCGTCAGTCCGTCGAGCAACTCCCGCACCCTCGCGCCCGCCGGTTCCGCCGCGAGCCGCGCATCCGCGATGGCCCCCACGAGGCGGTGTCCATCCGGGCCGTACGCGCGTGCTCCCGGCACGATGGCCAGCAGCATCACGCTCGCGATTCCCATCCACCCGCGTGCCATGAACGCCATCAAACGCTCCTCTCCGGGCCGGCGCTCTCGAACGCGCCCGCCCGCGCCGCCGCCAGCCGTCCCCGCAACGCCCCGACGAGAACACCCTTTGCGCGATCCATCGACGGGCACTCGCCGCCCAGCTCATTTTCCATGCTCGTCACCGACCGCCCCACCAAACCGCACGGCACGATCAACCGAAAGTGATCGAGACGTGTGGAGACGTTGAGCGCGAGCCCATGCATCGACACCCATCGGCGCACCCGGACACCCATCGCGGCGATCTTTCTGGCCTCGCCCGACGCCTCGATGCCTGGAGGCCTGGAGGCCGAGTTTCCCACCCACACGCCCGTCGCCCCGGGATCCCGCTCTCCCGCGATCCCAAAGGCCCCGAGCGTGTCGATCACGCTCTGCTCCAGCAGCCGCATGTACGCGTGCAGGCCGAGGTGGTAGAGGTTCAGGTCGAGTATCGGGTATGCCACGATCTGCCCGGGCCCGTGGTAGGTGATGTCCCCGCCCCGATCCGTCTCTTCCACCACCACGCCCTCGCGTGCGAGCACCTCCGGCGTCGCCACCAGATGCGCCCGCGCCCCCTGCCGCCTCGACACGGTGATCACCGGCGGCGCATGCTCGACGAGCAGGATCCGCCCCGGGTCCACGTCCCCGGCCTCACGCGCGGCCAGGACCTCCTCGTGCTCCGCCACCTGGCGCGCGTACGCGTCGGCATACGACATCCGTCCCAGATCGATCGCTCGGACAACCGCTGACATTGTGCGAACGATAGTGCATCGCATGCATCCACGATTCGCCAAACTTCCCACCTCCCTGGCCGAGCGTTCCCGCACCGTCCGCCTCCGGCCGGGCAACATCCCCGCCCTGCTCTGCCATCCCGACTGGATCTCCCCTGCTCCCACCGTCATCTGGATGCACGGGCGAACGGCGAACAAGGAGCTCGACGCCGGTCGCTACATCCGCTGGCTGAAGGCCGGAATCGCCGCCGTCGCCTTCGACCTTCCCGGGCACGGCGAGCGGACCGATGCCCGCCTTGAGGGAGCCCCCGGCACCCTTGCCGTGCTCGCCGAACTCATCGCCGACATCGACCTGGTCGTCGAGGCCCTCGCCGATCCGATCTGGCAGGGCGTCTTCGACCTCGACCGTCTTGGCATCGGCGGGATGTCCCTTGGTGGCATGGCCGCCCTCCGCCGCTTGTGCGACCCCCACGACTTTCGGTGCGCGGCCGTCGAGTGCACCACCGGCGACCTCTGGTCCTTGTACCGCCCCGAAGGCCCGAAGCCCTGGGGCCAGACGTTTGCGGAGTCCGAGGTCGCCCCGCTCGACCCACTGCCGCACATCGGCGCGTTCAAGCCGATCCCTCTGCTCGCGCTCCACTCCGAGGCCGACCGGATCGTGCCCTGGCCCATCCAGCAGAACTTCCTGCAACGCCTCCGCGAGCAGTACGCCGCGAGTGGGGCAGAGCCGCACCTCGTCCGGCACGTCACATGGCCGACCACCGGCGCGCCCGAAGAACACTCGGGCTTCGGGCGCGTGGGCAACGATGCCAAGAACATCCAGACGGAGTTCCTCAAGGCCCACCTGTTCGATTCCCCCGCCCACTGAGGCCACGCGCTTCGTTCCCGCACACTTCGTGCTTCGGCCTCATCCGCCCCCAGCCGCCGCGGTGTCCTTGCCGAGGTATCTGGCCCCCCACAGCCACAGCACGCCCGCGACCAGGATCATCCCGCTCACCACCCCGAACCCCGCGTTCATGCTGTGGGCACGATCCGACACGAACCCGATGATCGCCGGACTGATCGCGTCTCCGAACGCGTGGATCATGAAGATGCACACCGCGAACGCCGTCGCCCGCACCGCCGGCGGCGTGACGTTCGCGATGATCGCGTTCGACGGCCCGGTGTTGAAGAACAGGGCGAACACCGCGGCCGCGATCAGCCACCAGCACATCGGAAACGGCGTGAACAGCACGCCCAGAAAGAGCGGGAACCCCACCACCATCGCGGCCCCGCTCACCAGGAAATACGAGCCCGAGAACCGGTTCCGCAGCCGGTCCCCCAGCCACCCGCCCGCGATCGTCGCCAGAAACCCCGCCACAACCACGATCATCCCGAACCGCGAGTTGGCCTGATCCAGCGCCAGCCGCAAGGCTTCATCCCGGGTCGCCGCCGTCACGATGCCCTCGCTCGTCAGGCGCTCGGCCACGTACCGCGGCATCCAGAACGAGACGCCACCGATTGCGAACGTCATCGCCGTCATCCCCAGCACATCCAGCACGTACGACTTGTTGCGCAGCAGCGAGCGGTACGCCTCTTTCTTGGATACCTTTGCCGCGCCGGGGTCCGCCGCCCCGCGCGCCGGCTCGGGCCGGAAAAAGCACCACGCCCCGAGCAGAATCCCAGGCGGCACGACCGCGTAGAACGACCACTGCCACCCGAACCGCGTCCCGATCGCCCCGCCCAGCACGTACCCAAGCGCGCTCCCGACGGGAATCGCCGCGTAGAACCACGAGAGGGCCGTCCCGCGCTTCGCCACAGGAAACATGTCACTGATGAGCGAGGGCGCGATCGGCCCGTACGCCCCCTCGCCCACGCCCACGAAGCAGCGCGTCACCAGCAGCACCCCGAACCCGCCGATGAACCCGATGCCTGCCGCGTGCAGGTATTGCCCCGCGGCGTGCGAAAGCCCGCTCGCCCCGCTCGCGATCGACCAGAGCACCACGCCGATCCCGATAAGCCACCACCGGCGCGACCGATCCCCCAGCCACCCGAACACGGGTGCCGTGAGCATGTACGACACCATAAACGCCGTCGCCAGCAGCCCCATCTTCCCCTGCGCGTTCGGGTCGTTTGCGGGCAGAAGGTCTTTGGCGATCAGGGGCTCCACCGCCGCGAGCACATACCGGTCGATGTAGTTGATCAGGTTGATGAGCAGCAGCAGGGCGAGCGACACCCGTGCGCCCGGAACCCGCACGCTCGGCCCGCCAGAACTTGCCCCAACGCCGCCAGCCATGAAGCGGCCAGCATACGCGAGCCGCGCCGAAGGCCCGGCCTTCCACCCTCCCGCTTCCCCCATCCACCCTCAAAAGCCACCTGTCGGATTCGAACCGACGACCTGCGCTTTACAAAAACGCTGCTCTACCAGCTGAGCTAAGGTGGCGCTCCCAGCGCGGCCGCTGCCGACCGCCGTTGGACCCGATTCTACGCGTTGATTCCGGGCCGTCGAATCCGCCGAACGGTCCGGACCTGCGCCCGTACAACCCACCCGACAACGGCCGCGCTACCCATGCGCTCCGCCAGCGTCCGGGTACACTCCGGCCCGTGCCTGCCGTACCGGCGGGGGGGGGCGGCCGGGCTTGACCGGTCGGCCCGGGGTCCGCCTCCTTGCGGGGTACCGGGGATGGCGGTCGGCTTCGGGGAATGGTCCGGGGTGTAGGCGGGCGGGGCCTTCGGAACTCTCTGCATGATCGAGATCAAGTCGCTCGTCAAACAGTTTGGAACCTTTACCGCGGTCGATGGCGTCTCCTTCTCCGTGAAGCGCGGCGAAGTCCTTGGCTTCCTCGGCCCCAACGGCGCGGGCAAGTCCACGACCATGAAGATGATCACCGGCTACCTGACGCCCACGTCGGGCTCGGCGATCGTCTGCGGCCACGACGTTTCGAAGGATCCCCTCGCCGTCAAGCAGCGCATCGGGTATCTCCCCGAGGGCGCGCCCGCCTATCCGGACATGACTCCGGAATCGTTCCTGAACTTCATCGCCTCGATCCGCGGCCTGCACGGAGCCGCCCGGCGATCCCGCATCGACGAGGTCGTGGCCCACGTCCACCTCGAGGGCGTCATGCGGCAGAGCATCGACACGCTCTCCAAGGGCTACAAGCGCCGCGTCGGCCTCGCCCAGGCCCTGCTCCACGACCCCGATGTGCTCATCATGGACGAGCCGACCGACGGCCTCGATCCCAACCAGAAGCACGAGGTGCGCACGCTCATCCACGAGATGGCCGCGCGGAAGGCGATCGTGCTCTCCACTCACATCCTCGAGGAGGTGGACGCGGTGTGCACCCGCGCCATCGTGATCGCCCGCGGCAAGATCGTCGCCGATGGAACCCCCGAGATGCTCAGGGCCAAGTCCCGGTATCACCACGCCGTGGCCATCACCATCCGGGCGGCCAACTCCAACCTTGTCGGCGCGGCTCGCGGTGAACTCCAGCGACTCTCCCACGTCATGGGCGTCGAGGACGCCACGCTCAACGACGGCCACGCCTCGTTCGTCGTCATGACCAAGAGCGGCGCGAGCATCGTCGGCGATGTGAGCCAGCTCGCCCGCTCCAAGGGGTGGGAGGTGGACGAACTGCGCGTCGAGCCCGGTCGCCTCGACGAGGTCTTCCGCACACTCACCACCACCCGCTCCGCCGGAGGTGCCGCATGAGCGCCATCCCCGCCCCCGCCCAATCCACGCCCGCCTTCGACAGGTCTCCCCCGGCCCCCTCCATGCTCGCCGGCACGCTTGCCATCATGAAGCGCGAACTCGGCGGCTACTTCCTCACGCCCGTCGCCTACGTCTTCATCGTGATCTTCCTCTTCGTCACCGGCGTCTTCACCTTCCAGCTCGGCGGGTTCTTCGAGGCCGGCCAGGCCAACCTCCGCTCCTTCTTCACCTTCCACCCCTGGCTCTATCTCTTCCTCGTCCCCGCCGTCTCCATGCGGCTCTGGTCCGAGGAGCGCAAGACGGGGACCATCGAGCTGCTCCTGACACTCCCCGTCTCCCTCGGCGCGGCCGTCATCGGCAAGTTCCTCGCCGCGTGGGCCTTCACGGCCATCGCCCTCGTGCTCACCTTTCCCATCTGGGTCACGGTGAACTACCTCGGCAAGCCCGACAACGGCGTCATCGTCGCGGGCTACCTCGGCTCGCTGCTCATGGCCGGGGGTTTCCTCGCCATCGGCTCGGCCATCTCCGCCGTCACCCGCAACCAGGTGATCGCGTTCGTCATCACCGTCGTCGTGTGCTTCGCCTTCCTCCTCTCGGGTTTCCCGCCCGTCATGGGCTTCCTCTCCGGCTGGGCCCCGCAGCCCATCCTCGACGCGGTGGCGAGCTTCTCGTTCCTTACCCGCTTCGACTCCATCAGCCGCGGCGTGATCGACCTGCGCGACATCATCTACTTCGTCTCGCTCATCGCCACATTCCTCTTTGCAACGGTCGTCATCGTTGACGCCAAGAAGGCGGGGTGAACCACATGGGAAACAAAGGACTCATCTCCATCGGAGCTCTCGGCGCGGCCCTGGTGATCTTCTTCGCGGTGAACATCGTCGCCGGGCGAGCGTTCACGAACACCCGGGCCGACCTCACCGACGGGAAGCTCTACACGCTCTCCCCCGGCTCGCGGGCCATCGCCAAGAGCATGGGCGAGCCGGTGCACCTCACCCTGTACCTCTCGCAGAAGACCTCCAACGACCTCCCGCAGATCAAGTCCTACGCCCAGCGCGTCCAGGAGATGCTCCGCGAGTTCGCCCGGGCCTCCGACGGCAAGATCATCCTCTCGGTGGTCGATCCCGAGCCGTTCTCCGAGAACGAGGACAAGGCGGTGGCCGCGGGCGTCGGCGCTCTCCCGACCGGGCGCGGCGACGAGCGTCTGTACTTCGGCCTCGTCGGCACCAACTCGGTGGACACCACCGAGGTCATCCCCTTCTTCGACCCGCAGAAGGAGGAGTACCTCGAGTACGACCTCGCCAAGCGCCTCTTCAACCTCTCCGACAGCGTCAGCAAGACCCGCCCCGTCGGTCTCATGACCTGGCTTCCGCTCGAGGGCTCCGAGGGGAACCCGATGATGGGCGGGCGCGGCACCCCCGAGTGGCAGATCCACCGGCGGCTCAAGGAGTCCTTCGACCTCAGGCCCATCGCCACCAACGCCAAGGAGATCCCCGCCGACATCAAGGTCCTCGTCATCGTCCATCCCAAGAGCATGTCCGAGGCGACGCAGTACGCCGTGGACCAGTTCGTGATGCGCGGCGGGCACGTCGTGGTCTTCGTCGATCCCAACTGCGAGGCCGACGTGCCCCCCGGGATGAACCAGTTCCAGGCCATGCAGGTGCCCAAGAGCAGCGAACTGCCCAGGCTCCTCGGGGCGTGGGGCGTGGAGATGGAGCCCGCCAAGATCGCCGCCGACACGGCCTCGGCCGTGCCCGTGAACGTCGGGCAGGGCAACCGACCCGAGGTCGTCCGCTATGTCGCGTTCCTCAACCTGGACAAGAGTCGCCGCAGCGCCACCGACCCCGTCACGGGCCAGCTCGAACGGCTCTTCCTGGGCACGGCGGGCATCCTGAAGAAGAAGGACGGCGGCACGACCGACGTCCAACCGCTCATGACGACCTCCAAGGAGGCCATGGTGCTCGACGCGAGCAAGGTCTCCGTCTTCCCCGAGCCCAAGAAGCTCCTGGCCGAGTACGTCCCCGGCGGAAAGGAGCTCTGGCTCGCGGTCCGGGCCACCGGCAAGGCCAAGTCCGCGTTCACCGGCCCGCCGACGGAAACACCGACGCCCGAGGGCGACAAGAGCAAGAAGGCCCCGGGCGCGTTCCTCGCCGAGTCCGCCGAGCCCATCAACGTCATCGTCGTCGCCGACTGCGACATGCTGACCGATCGCTTCTGGATCAACGAGTCGCGCCTGGGCAACCTCCTCCTGGGCTACGACGAGTTCACCGACAACGGCTCGTTCGTCATCAACGCGGTGGACAACCTCTCCGGCTCCAGCGACCTGCTGAGCCTCCGGGCCCGCGGCAAGTTCTCCCGTCCGTTCACCAGGATCGAGGAGCTCAGGCTCGACGCCCAGCAGAAGTACCAGGCCAAGGAGCAGGAGCTCCAGAAGAAGCTCGCCGACACGGAGCGCCAGATCAACGAGATGCAGCAGAAGCGCCCGGATGCCAAGGACACCCGCGTCGTTCTGACGCCCGAGCAGCAGAAGGAGATCGAGAAGTTCCGGGCCCAGATGGTGGAGACCCGCAAGGAGCTCCGCAACGTGAAGTTCAACCTCGACAAGGACACTCGCTCGCTGCAGAACCGCCTCATGGCCCTCAACATCGGGCTCATGCCCGCCGTCATCGCCATCTTCGCCCTTGGCCTTGCCGCCTACCGAACCAGCCGGCGCGCCGCCGATCGGCAGACCGCCAGCAAGGGCTGATCCACACAGAGCCCCCGCGATGACGCGGGGGCCACAGGGCCCTCCCCGCTCATCTCCCCCATCCGCCCCTTCGGATTTTCAGTCCATGAACCCAAAGGCTCTCACCACCCTCGCCATCCTCGCCGCCGCCGGACTCGGCGCGGCCTACTTCGCCACGCGCCCGGTCGCGAACACCACCAACTCCCCAGCCTCCGGGGCGTCCAACGCCCTTCTCTTCCCGGACCTGACCGCCTAGGCCGAATCCATCGCGCAGATCACCGTCAAGCGGGCCCCGATGGAGTTCACCATCAAGAAGGACCAAGACGCCGCGGGGGTGTGGCGCGTCGTGGAGAAGGCCAACTACCCCGCCAAGCTCGACACGGTCCGCGCCGTCATCGTCGGCCTCTCCCAACTCCGCCTCGTCGAGCAGAAGACCTCGCGCCCGGACCAGTACGCCAAGCTCGGCGTCGAGGACCCGATCGCCCCGCCCCCGGACTCGGCCGACAAGCCGGTCCCGCAGTCCGCGCTGGTCACGCTCAAGGACGCGAGCGGCAAGCCCCTCGCCGCGGCCATCCTTGGCAACCCCAAGTACTCCGGCCCCGGCGTGGGTGGCACGACCACGCCCCAGATGTACGTCCGCGCGTCCGGCGACAAGACCACATGGCTCGCCTCCGGACAAGTCGAGGTGCCGCGCGACCCGATCGGCTGGCTCGAGTCCCGCTTCGCCGATATCCAGCGGGATCGCATCAAGAGTGTTGTCATCACCCACCCCGACGGTTCCACCGTGACCGTCTCCCGCGACAAGCAGGCCGACCCATTCTCCGTCCGCGATATTCCCGCCGGGCGCGAGCTCAAGGATCCCGGCGTGGGCGAGACCATCGCCTCCACGCTCACGGGCCTTGCGTTCCAGGACGTCGCCCCCGGCGCGTCGATGCAGCCGCCGGCCCCCCCACCCGGCGCGAAGCCCGATGCTCCGCCGACGACGGACATCACGCCCGGTCCCACCATCGTCGTGCGGACGTTCGACGGTCTGATCGTGAACGTGAAGTCGGTCTCCAAGGAGGCCAAGGCGTGGTGGACGCTCCACGCCGATGTCGATGAGTCCTTGGCCGCGCCCCCCCCTCCGCCTCCTCCGCCCGAGGCCAAGCCCGGCGAGCCCGCTCCGGCTCCGGCGGCGCCCGCGGTGGGCACGCTGGAGGCCCTCCGCAAGGAGGCGTCCGAGCTCAACGGCGCGTGGGCTCCCTATGCCTTTGCCCCGGCCGATTGGAAGGTGCGATCGATCAACTCGCTCATGTCCGACCTGCTCAAGGAGCCGCCCAAGCCCGCGGAGGGCGCGGGCGCCCCGGGTTCGCCCCCGGCGGTGCCCCCGCCCGCCCCGTCGGTCAAGCCTTGACGCCCGCCACGCGGGCGTTGGAGCCCGTCGCGGCGGCGAGCGCGTGATTGAGGTCCGCGATCAGGTCGTCGGGATTCTCGATCCCGACGGACAGGCGGATGAGCGTGTCGGAGATGCCCAGGGCGGCCCGCTGGTCGGGCGGGATGCTCGCGTGCGTCATGATCGCGGGATGCTCCACGAGCGACTCAACTCCCCCGAGCGACTCGGCGAGCGTGAACAGCCGCAGGTTCTCGAGGAAGCGGCGCGACTCGTTCAGGCCGCCCTCGACGAAGAGCGTGATCATGCCCGAGTGGCCCGACATCTGCCGCATCGCCAGGGCGTGCTGCGGGTGGGACGGGAGCCCCGGATAGACCACTCTCTCGACGCCGGGCTGGGACTCGAGCCACTGCGCGATGCGGAGGGCGCTCTGGTTGTGGCGGGCCATGCGGAGGGCGAGGGTCTTGATGCCGCGCAGGACGAGGTAGGCGTCGAAGGGGCCCATGACGGCGCCGACGGCGTTCTGGTGGAAGCGGATCCTGGCGGCGAGTTCGGCGTTTGCGGTGGCGAGCATGCCGCCGACCACGTCGCTGTGGCCGCCGAGGTACTTGGTGGCCGAGTGGTGGACGATGTCGAAGCCGTGCTCCAAGGGCCGCTGGTTGATCGGGGAGGCGAAGGTGTTGTCGCAGACGAGAAGCGCCTTGGGGGCCTGGGTGCGGGCGATGGCCGCGACGCCGGCGAGATCGACGATCTTGAGCGTCGGGTTGGTCGGCGTCTCGACCCAGATGAGGCGGGTCTTGTCGGTGATCGCCGCGGCGGCCTGCTTGAGGTCGGTGAGATCGACGTACTTGAGTTTAAGGCCCTGGGAGCGTTCGCGGACGCGGGTGAACTGGCGGAAGGTGCCGCCGTAGACATCGTCCATGCAGACGACCTCATCGCCGGCGGTGAGCATCTCGCAGACGCAGTCCATCGCGGCCAGGCCGGAAGAGAAGGCGAACCCGCCGAAGGAGGCGTCCTGTCCTTCGGTGATTTTGGAGCCTTCGAGGCGGGCGAGCATGCGCTCGAGGGCGTAGCGGGTCGGGTTGTGGGAGCGGCTGTACTCGAAGCCGGAGTGCTCGCCGGGGGATTTTTGGGCGTAGGTGGAGGTGGTGAAGATCGGGGGCATGACCGCGCCGGTGATGGGCTCGGGCTTCTGGCCGGCGTGGATGACCTGGGTGTCGAGGTGCATTGGGGCTTTGTTGTGCGCGGGGTCGTGGGGCATATGGGGGATCGTTCGGGTGTCGGGGGGGTTGGGCAAGTTTCATGTTTTCGGTGTGCTTTGGGGACGGCGAATTCCGGGGCTCCGCCCCCGGCACCTCCGCAGAGCCAAGGAACCAACAGGCAACCTCGGGTCTGATGGGCCCGTGGTTGCGATTGGAGCGATTTCGTTGACGGCTGGCACGACCCGCCGGGCTTGGTTCGCGCATGGCGATGCCGGGGGTGTGACGGCCCTTGTGCTCACTCGCTCCACGCGTCATGGCGGCGGATCGTGGCACGATCGTGGTGGGAATGGTTCGCCGCTCTCGGGGTTTCAGGACGAATCGTCGGCGGAGGTGGCTTTGGGGCCGATGTCGATGTGGGCGATTTGCCAGAGGG
>OEIU01001080.1_pt1 | contig 19771 bp, 18 predicted proteins | sample 1539221 | NCBI WGS metagenome assembly OEIU01 (sample SAMN03792071, study PRJEB22550) | activated sludge metagenome | feature: wastewater treatment plant; material: activated sludge; isolation source: Wastewater treatment plant of a petroleum refinery complex | place: Argentina: Zarate | collected...
GTACTGCCCTCCGAAGGCAGGGGTTGCAGGTTCGATTCCTGCCGGGCGCGCCATCGGGCCGTCTGCGCGGCCGGGCGTGGGCGGCGCCCACGCCCGCCAGCGTCCGCCGCGGCCGCGTGCGATGTTCGCCAACGGTCACTCGCCGCCCTGGTGGCCTTCAATGAGCAGATCGTTGAGCCGCGCGACTTCGTTGCTGGTCGCGGTAAGCGTTTGCCCGTCGACGGTCTCGACGGCCTGACCCTTCTTCAGGTAGACGGCGCGTCCGTACCTGTCTTCCTGGGCCATCTTCCCGTCCTTGAAGACGTAGAGCGTTCCGCCATCCTTCAGACGGTACAGCTTCTGCGCGTCGGCAGTCGCCGCATCATTGGCGAAAGAGGGGACGGCGAAAACGCTCAGGCCGGCAACGACCAGGGCGGATGCGATCTTGATCTTCATCTTGACTCCTTTCGTGAGCGTGGACCGGCATCCTGCAAATGCCGTGTGCGAATGCACGACGTGTATTGTGCGAAGTGCGCCTGACGAGAACATGTCCTCGGCGTTACATCGACGAAGGGCCAGTGTCATGTCCGGCGTCGAGCGTTGTTGCCCGGGTGCAATTCACGCGGAGGGCGCCTACCCGAAGTCACCGCTGGCCGCAGCAGCAACCGCCCTGCTTCGGGGCCTTGCCGTCCGCCGCCGGTGCCGTGGCGCTTCCGCCATCTGCCTTGCTCGACAGGCGAGAGTCGTACCCGGCATTGGCGAGTGCCACCATCAGCATGGTCGCGGCGACTGAAGGCGAACCCTTCACCCGGGCCGAGCCGCTTCGCAGGTCGACATCGACCATTTGCACCCCTGGAACACGCCGCAAGGCGCGCATGACCGACGCCACACACGAACCGCACGTCATCCCCTTCACTTCGAGTTCGATCGTTCCCATTCGGCATCCTCGTTGAGTTGATTGTCGCTCCTGTCGCGACAGCTCCTATGAGAGACCTTCCCACCGTGGCAAAGTCAAGCCGAGGTGGTGCGCTTCGTGCATCGGCCCCACACAATGGCGAGTCGTTCGCCCCGATGCCTCGTCGGTGCGGGCGCCCCGCCGCCTCGACGATCGGTCGCACCAGTCGATGACGCGTTTGTAATCGTTCGGTCAGGCTGCAGACCGCAATCGACGCTGATCATGTCAGCCAATGAACCGTCACATTCGCACCGCCGACGACCTCGAGCGTTCGCCCAGCCATCGCAAACAGCACGCTCACGCGAACGCGCTTCGGGAAGGGGCTTGCCGCCCGCCGCGCATTCGCGGCGACGCGCGGGGCGCTGACGTCTGGCACGGGCGCGCCCCAGGCGTAGAATCGATCGTCGATCGAGCGGAACGGCATGAAAGCATTCCGACACCGTTGCTCAAGGCGCGGCTTCTGCTGGCTGGCGCTGGCGACGTGGCTCTTCGCGGCGTCGGCAGGCGTCGCGAACGCCTGTCGACTCGAAGGGCCGGGCGGGCACGGTCACGCGCCGTGGACGACCCCCGACGGCGCTCATCGATCGTATTCCCCCGATGGGCACGACGAGCCCACCCACGACTGCTCCGGGCACGAGGCTCCGGGCGGGGCGACGCAATCGTGCCTGAAGGTCTGCGACGAAATCTCGCATTCGGCGGGATCGCGGGCTTTCGCTGCCGACGACGTCGGCGCGGTGCCTCATCCTGCGGTCGAGCCGACTCGGCACCAGGCGATGCCTGCGCACCCCGCACGGCGCGGGTCGTTCTCCGCGGAATCGCTGCCGCCGGGACCGCCCTCCAGGGTCCTGTACTCCCGCATGGCCGACTAGAGGTCGCCACCGGGCCGACACGCCATTGCGTGCCGTGCCCCGGGGCGCTGATCGGCCCGCGACCGGGTCGACGACGATCGGCGCTCGACGCAAGGCACCTCGGCACGTGTCATCCAGGATTCCCCAGCGCACCATGAGCATTGCACATCGTCACGCTCCACGCGATTCAGGGCCACCCCGATTCTGGCGCTCGCGCTACGCAGTCGGCTTCCTGGTCCTTGGCGCGGTCGCCTTGTTCTACCTGGTCGCCGAGCACAAGGCTCACCTGCTCGGCGCGCTGCCCTATCTGCTGCTGCTCGCTGGCCCTCTGATGCACGTCTTCATGCACGGCGGCCACGGTGGGCACGGCCGCGAAAGCGGCGACGGCAAGCGCGCGCCGAACGTCGCGTCACCCGACAAGGGAGATCGGCCGTGAGCGGCGACGCTTCCGGCTATGGCCTGTGGATGCTCGTCGTGCTCAATTCGGCGATCTTCATCATGTTCGCCTTCAGTTTCTTCAAGCCTCGGACCGCGCGAGACTGGCGTACGTTCGGCGCCTTTTCGGCCTTCATCGTCGCGCTGTTTGTCGAGATGTACGGTTTTCCGCTGACGATCTATCTGCTGTCAGGGTGGCTGCAGACGCGCTATCCGAACCTCAACCTGCTGGCGCACGACAGCGGGCATCTGTGGTCGACGCTGCTTGGCTGGGGCGGCGACCCGCACGTCAGTCCGCTGCATGTTGCGAGCTACGTGTTCCTCGGGCTCGGCTTCTATCTGCTGTCCGCCGCGTGGAACGTGCTCTATCACGCGCAGCGCAGCGCAACGCTGGCGACCACCGGCCCCTATGCACGGGTGCGACACCCGCAGTACGTCGCCTTCGTCCTGATCCTCCTCGGGTTCCTCCTGCAGTGGCCGACGGTGCTGACACTGGCGATGTTCCCGGTGCTCGTGGCCATGTACGCGCGGCTGGCGGTCAACGAGGAGCGCGACATGCGGCGTGCGTTCGGGGCCGCCTTCGACGACTTCGCTGCGCGCACGCCACGCTTCTTTCCTTCGCTCACTCGTGCGGGCAAAGCCGCTCGGCGCCAGCGCGTCGCAGCGGACGTGCATTCACCCGAACCGAACGGAGGTACGATCGATGAGCCAACACGCAAACAGTGACCCGTCTCGCCGCCGGTGGCTGGCGGCGACCTCGATCACGGGCGGCGCAGGGGTTGTCGCTGCCGCGGTGCCGTTCGCGGCCTCGATGGCACCGAGCGAGCGCGCGCGCGCGGCGGGCGCTCCGGTGGAGGTCCCGATCGGCGGCCTGCCTCCGGGCGGCCTGCGCACCGTCGAGTGGCGCGGCAAGCCCATCTTCGTCCTGCGACGTAGCGCGGAGATGCTCGGTGCGCTGCGCGCGCACGACCATCTGCTGGCCGATCCGGCCTCGCGCGAGTCGATCCAGCCGGCCTACGCGGCGAACCCGATCCGCTCGATCCGCGACGACGTGCTCGTGCTGGAGGCGATCTGCACCCATCTCGGCTGCATTCCCACCTTTCGGCCCGACCAGGGCGCCGCCGATATCGGCGGCGTATGGCCGGGCGGGTTCTACTGCCCGTGCCATGGATCGAAGTTCGACTTCGCCGGACGGGTCTTCAGGAACGTTCCCGCACCGACGAACCTGACCGTGCCGCCGTACCGATTCGCGACCGATTCGACGCTGGTCATCGGCGAAGACGCGGGCGCCTGAGGGACCGCGATGAGCAAGAAGATCGGCAAGAGCGAGAAGAGCAAGAAGGGTGGTCATTGGCCGGATCGCGGCGGCCATGCCGGCGCCGTGGCGCGGCGCGACGCCCGGGCCGCCGAGGACGAAGGCGAAACGTCCACCGACGTGTCGCTGTCGCGCGAGGACTACGAGTCCCGGCTCTACGCGCTGCAGGTCGAGCTCGTAAAGCTCCAGCGGCACTTCATCGAGTGCGGCGATCGCATCCTCATCCTTCTCGAAGGCCGGGACGCGGCCGGCAAGGACGGAAGCATCAAGCGCATCGTCGAGCATCTGAGTCCGCGAGAAACCCGGGTCGTCGCGTTGGGCAAGCCTTCGGATCGGGAGCGCGTCGGCTGGTACTTCCAGCGCTACGTGCCGCACCTGCCGGTGGCCGAGGAACTCGTGCTGTTCAACCGCAGCTGGTACAACCGCGCGGGGGTGGGACACGTGATGGGATTCTGCACACCCGAGGAGCACGAGGAGTTCATGCAGTCCGTCCCCAGGTTCGAGGCGATGCTCGTCGGCTCGGGGATCAAACTTCTGAAGTATTACCTCGACGTGAGCAAGGACGAGCAGGTCCGGCGGCTGAGAGATCGGCGTCGCGACCCACTGAAGCAGTGGAAGTCCAGCCCCATCGACGCCGTGGCCGTCAAGCACTGGAAGGCCTACTCGCGGGCGCGAGACGAGATGCTGATGCGTACGCACGTCGCTGTGGCGCCCTGGCGCGTCGTGCGCGCCGACGTCAAGCGACTCGCCCGACTCAACCTGATCCGCGACATCCTGTCGCGACTGCACTACGCGGGCAAGAACCAGAAGCTCGTGCGCCCCGATACCGGCGTCGTCTTCGAGTTCTCGCCCGAATGCATCGCGTCAGGTCGTCTGGCTTACTGACGCCCACGAGAAGGAACGCGATGAAGACCAGCACCGTTGAAGTCGGCGAACTGGTGTCGAGCCTGAGCGCCGCCGGCGTTCAACGCCAGATCGAGGCACTGCCAGGCGTCCACCACGTCGACGTCAACTACGTCGCCGGCAGTGCGACCGTCCACTACGACGAGACCCAGGTCACGCTCGAAACGATCCGCCAGCGCATCGTCGACTGCGGCTATCACTGCCGCGGCGAGATGCTCCCCGCTCACGCCTGCCCGCAGGAGGGGCACGCCCATGTGCCGGGTGGGCATGCCGGGCACGCAGCCCATGCAGGGCACGCGGGCCACGGCACCGATGCGGGTCACGAGATGAGCGGCATGATGCACGACATGGGCCACGCACCCGGCATGTCGATGCAGGACATGGCCAACGACATGCGCAACCGCTTCCTCGTCGCGCTGGTCTTCTCGATTCCAGTGTTCCTCTACTCGCCGATGGGCGAGATGTTCGGGCGCTTCGACACGCCGTTCGGAATGGACCGGAATCTGTTCTTGTTCGTCGTCGCCACCGCCGCGATCGCCTATCCGGGATGGCCGTTCTTCGTCGCGGCCTGGCGCGCGGCCCGCAACAGGATCGTCAACATGGCGACGCTGGTCGTGCTGTCGGTCGGCACAGGCTACCTCTTCAGCGTCGGAGCGACCTTCTTCTACACGGGCGAGGTCTTCTACGAGGCGGCCACCGTGCTGCTCGTGTTCATCCTGCTCGGCCACTGGCTGGAGATGCGCGCCCGTGCCGGCGCGTCGGACGCGATCCGCGCGCTGATGGACCTGGCGCCGCCGATGGCCACCGTGCTGCGCAACGGCGTCGAAGCCAAGGTGCCGACGGCCGACGTGCTGGTTGGCGAGACGGTGATCATCAAGCCGGGCGACAGGATTCCGGTGGACGGCAAGATCACGGACGGCGGCTCTCAGGTCGACGAATCGATGCTGACCGGCGAGTCGATGCCGGTGAAGAAGGCCGTCGGCGACGCCGTTATCGGCGCGACGATCAACAAGAGCGGCAGCTTCCGCTACCAGGCGACCAAGGTCGGCGCCGACACGGCACTGGCACAGATCGTCAAACTGGTTCAGGAAGCGCAGAACTCGAAGGCCCCGGGCCAGTTGCTGGCCGACAAGGCTTCCCAGTGGCTGGTGCTGGCCGCCATCGCGGTCGGCCTGCTGACCTTCGTAGCCTGGTACTGGGTGCTGGGCCAGCCCCTGTTGTTGGCCGTGACGCTGACGATCACGGTGTTCGTGATTGCCTGCCCGGACGCGCTGGGGCTCGCGACCCCGATGGCCATCATGGTCGGCACGGGGCTGGGCGCGATGAACGGCATCCTGTTCAAGAACGCAGCGGCGCTGGAGAACGCGACCAGGCTGACCGTGGTCGTGTTCGACAAGACCGGCACGCTGACGCTGGGACAGCCAGACGTCGTCGAGATGGTGCCGGCGCCCGACGTCGGCGAGGCCCGGCTGCTGTCCACCGCGGCGGCGGTCGAGAAGTTCTCCGAGCACCCCCTCGCGTTGGCCATCCTGAAGCGCGCCGGCTCCGGGATCGCCGAGACGGCCTCGGACTTCGCCAATGTCGACGGTCAGGGTGCCCGGGCGTCGATCGGCGGCGAAACGGTCCTGCTGGGCAATCGCAAGCTGATGGACGCCGAGGGCGTCGCCCTCGGCGCGCTCGCCGCCGAGGCGGCGCGCCTGCAGGGCGGCGGGCGCACGGTCGTGCACGTGGCACGGGCCGGCAAACTGATCGGCCTGATTGCCATCGCCGACGCGGTGCGGCCGACGTCGAGGCAGACCATTGCCAGTCTGCAGGAGCGTGGCGTCAAGGTCGCCATGATCACCGGTGACAACCAGGCGACGGCCGAGCGCATCGGCAGGGAACTCGGCATCGACATCGTGCTGGCCGACGTGCTGCCCGGCCGGAAGGCGTCGAAGCTCAAGGAGCTGCAGGGCCAGGGCCACAAGGTCGGCATGGTCGGCGACGGCATCAACGATGCGCCGGCCCTGACGCAAGCCGACGTCGGATTCGCGATCGGCGCGGGCACCGACGTGGCGATGGAGAGCGCCCAGGTGGTGCTGATGAAGAGCGACCCGTACGACGTGGTGGGCGCGATCGAGCTGTCGCGGGCGACGCTGCGCAAGATGCACCAGAACCTCTGGTGGGCCGTGGGCTACAACGTGATCGCCTTTCCGCTCGCTGCCGGAGTCTTCTACCCCTTCACGCTGTCACCCGAAGTGGCAGCGCTGTCGATGTCGGGAAGTTCGGCCATCGTCGCGATCAACGCGCTGATGCTCAAGCGCACCAGGCTGGCGGGGATCCGCCGCGCTTCGGTCGGCGAACCCGCGACCGTCGTGGCCACCCAGGGTGCCTGACCCGATGATTCACTCTCCGACCGGGGACGGCTTGGCAACGCGGAAGTGCACGCAATGACGGCCCACGCTTCGCCCGACCTGAAGCGTGGCCAGCTTGCCTGGCTCGCCTTTGCCGTCGTCGTGGTCTCGGCCGGCTACGGCGCTCTGATGCCCCTGTTGCCTGGCTGGCTCGGGCGCCTGATGGCGGCGCACGGACAATCCGAGGTGGTTCGCCATGTCGGCCTGATCAGTGGAGCGTACGCGGCGGGCGTGCTGATCGGCGCGCCGATGTGGGGCATGGCGTCGGACCGACTCGGTCGCAGGAGCGTCCTCATCGTGGGAATGCTCGGCTACGTGGCCAGCACGCTGCTTCTGCTGGCGCCCGAGCGGGCCGGGCTCGTCGGGGTCTACGCCCTGAGAGCGTCGACCGGCCTCTTCGTCGCCGCCGTGGTGCCCGTCGTGTCCGCACTCGTGGCCGAGTCCACGCCGCAGATTGCCCGCGCGCAACGATTCGCCTGGCTCAGCGCGATGTCGCTGGTGGGGTTCCTGATCGGCCCGGGGGTCATGGCGGTCGGCGGCAGTATCGTCGTGGCCGTCCTCCGGACCGACGCGGAGACGCTCGATGCGACCCAGCCCGTCATCCTGTTGTCGGCGCTGCTCGGCGGGGTGGTGATGCTCGGCCTAGCCGTATCGCTACGCGACATGCGCGTCCCGGTGGACCGTGCGCAGGTCGAGGCCACGGGGGGCGTGGATGACCGCCGCGCGATGGGACTCTGGCTGCTGAACGGCACGGTGATGTTCGTTCTTGCAGGCTTCGAACTCGGCATCGTCATGCAGGACAGGCAACATGTCGCTCTTTCACCCGCCGACGTCTCGCTGATGTTCGCCGAGTGCAGCCTGGTGATGCTGAGCGTCAATGTGGCGTTGTTCTGGACCCGCCTGCTCGAGCGTGCCGCAGGCGCCGGCGTGATCGCCGTCGGTATCGCATTGGCCGTCAGCGGGCTGGCAGTCCTGGGGCAGCATCGCGGCATCGCGCCGATGTACCTGGGGGTCAGCCTGACGGCCGCCGGAACCGGGCTGGTGCTGCCGACGGTGGCCTACCTGGCTGCGGGCGCGTCGCAGCGCCGACTGGGACGCACCATGGGAGGACTGACGGCCGCGGCCGGCCTTGGGCAGACGATCGGATCGGCCGCTTCCGGTTGGCTGTTCAGCCTGGTCGCGCAGGTCAGCTTCACGTGGCTGTCGCTGCCCCTTCTGGCGACGCTCGGGCTCCTGCTTGCCAGGCCCGACTGGTGGAGCAGGCAGGCCGACCCGCGCGGCGCATCGCGCGCCTCCTGAGCGTTCTTTCGACGGAGCCGACATGCAACTCCAGTTTCTTGGCGCGACCGGGACCGTGACCGGCTCGAAGTACCTGCTTCGGCACCGCGGTTCGGCACTTCTTGTCGACTGCGGACTCTTCCAGGGCTTCAAGCAGTTGCGGCTGCGAAACTGGGCGCCCCTGCCGGTCCGCGTGACGGACATCGACGCGATCGTGCTGACGCACGCGCATATCGATCACAGCGGTTATGTTCCCCGGTTGGTCAACCAGGGGTTCCGCGGCAAGGTGTACTGCTCGGAAGCGACCTATGATCTCTGCCGGATACTGCTGCCCGACAGCGGGCATCTGCAGGAGGAAGAGGCCGACTATGCGAACCGGCACGGGTTCTCCAGGCACAAGCCCGCGCTGCCGCTGTATACCCGCGAGGAAGCGGAGCGCAGCCTGAAGCAGTTCGTGCCTCAGCCGTTCGGCGCCGCCTGGGCGCCGGTCCCCGGCCTGCAGGCGCGAATGGACCCTTCCGGACACATGCTCGGCTCGGCCTTCGTGCGCGTCGATGACGGTCGGCGGGCGATCCTGTTCTCCGGAGACATCGGGCGCCCCAACGATCTCGTGCTGGCGCCACCGACGCGCGTTCCGGGCGCCGACTACGCGGTGATCGAGTCCACCTACGGCGATCGGCTGCACGATGCGTCCGATCCACTGCGCGTGCTCGGCGAGGTCATCAATCGCACGGCAGCGCGCGGCGGCGTGGTCGTCATCCCGGCTTTCGCGGTCGGCCGGGCGCAGAACCTCATGTACAGCATGCATCTGCTCAAGCAGCGAGGCGTCATCCAGCACATTCCGGCCTATCTCGACAGTCCCATGGCCATCGATGCGACGCGCATCTATCACGCTCACCGCGACGAGCACCGCCTGACGCGCGAGCAGTGCGAGGCGATGTGCCGGGCAGCCACGATCGTCAACAGTCCCGAGGAATCCAAGGCGCTGAGCGCGCGCCGGGGCCCGATGATCATCATCTCTGCCAGCGGGATGGCGACCGGCGGCCGGGTCGTCCATCACCTGAAGTCGTTCGCACCCGAATACCGCAACACGATCCTGTTCGCGGGTTACCAGGCGGGCGGCACGCGAGGCGCCGCGATGCTTCGCGGTGCCACCTCGGTGCGTATTCACGGCACTGAGGTTCCGGTTCGCGCCGAGGTCACTTCGATCGACGGATATTCCGCGCATGCCGATGCCGGGGAGATCCTCGACTGGCTGCGCGGCTTCGGCGCGGCGCCGGCGACCACCTTCGTGACCCACGGCGAGCCGGCGGCCGCCGACGCGATGCGCGCGCGCATCGACCACGAACTCGGCTGGCCGTGCGAAGTGCCCGACTACCTTCAGACCGTCGACCTGAGCTGACCGCGAGATCATGAACAGCCCCCGTGACGAACTCGTCCCGAACGCCATGCGCGCCCGGCGGCTTCACGTCGACACCTATCAGGAGCCGGTCGTCTACATGCGCGAAGACTGCGTCGTGTGCCGCTCGGAAGGGTTCGCCGCCCAGGCGCGCGTGCAGATCGACTTCGCCGGGCGCCGTGTCGTGGCCACGCTCAACGTCGTGCACGGCGACTGGCTCGCGGTGGGCGATGCCGGGCTGTCCGAATCCGCATGGGGTGCGTTGCTGCCCACCGAGGGCGCGACGCTGATCATCTCGCAGGCGCCTGCACTGGACTCGCTGAGCCACGTGCGCGCGAAGATCTACGGGCATCGGCTCGACCCGGACGCACTAGGCGCGGTCATTGCCGACGTCGCGTTGGGCCGATACTCCGACATCCATCTGGCCGCCTTCATCACGGCCTGCGCGGGCGATCGCCTGGACGTCGACGAGACGATCGCGCTGACGAAGGCCATGATCGGCGTCGGAGAACGCCTCGACTGGGGACGCGAACGGGTGGTCGACAAGCACTGCGTCGGTGGCCTGCCCGGCAACCGCACGACGTTGCTGGTCGTTCCGATCGTCGCAGCCTGCGGCCTCGTCATGCCCAAGACCTCGTCCCGCGCGATCACGTCGCCGGCCGGCACTGCCGACACGATGGAAGTGCTGGCGCCCGTCGAACTGTCCACCGCCGCAGTGCGGCGCGTGGTCGAGCAGACCGGCGCCTGCATCGTCTGGGGCGGATCGGTCGGGCTGAGCCCGGCCGACGACATCCTGATCCGCGTCGAACGGCCGCTCGACCTGGACAGCGAAGGCCAGCTGGTGGCTTCGGTGCTGTCCAAGAAGGCGGCCGCCGGTTCGACGCACGTGCTGGTCGACCTGCCGGTGGGGCCGACGGCGAAGGTTCGCAGCATCGAGGCGGGGCAGGCGCTCGGTCGCCGACTGGTGGAGGTCGGCACCGCGATCGGCTTGAGAGTGGCCCTGCGTTTCACCGACGGGATGCAGCCGGTCGGCCGCGGCATCGGCCCTGCACTCGAGGCACGAGACGTGCTGGCGGTGCTGCGGGGGGCGCCCGATGCGCCGCAAGATCTGCGCGAGCGGGCGCTGCGGCTGGCCGCCGACATCCTCGAACTCGGCGGCGCTGCGCAGTCGGGTCATGGGTCGGCGCTGGCGCAGCAGGTCCTCGCCGACGGCCGCGCGTGGGAAAAATTCCAGGCGATATGCGAGGCGCAGGGCGGGATGCGGGCGATACCCGCAGCGGCGCACCGTCTTGAAATCACGGCGGCGCGGTCCGGCCAGGTCCGCGCCGTCGACAACCGTGTCCTGGCACGTGCCGCGAAACTCGCCGGTGCACCCCGGGCGCCGGCCGCCGGTGTCGAGGTGCACGTGCGCCTCGGCGAGGCCGTGCGGGTCGGGCAGCCGCTGTTCACGCTGCACGCCCAGGCGCCGGGCGAACTCGACTACGCGCAACGATTCGTCGCGTCGCGCCCGCCGATCTTCGCGATCTCGGAGTCCGCATGAATCGCATCGTGCTGCATTTTCCGGAAGACGAGCAGTTCGCCCGGAAACTGGCGGGCGCACTGGAGGCCGTGTACGCGCCACTCTCGCTGCATCGCTTCCCGGACGCCGAATCCCTGGTCCGCCTCGACGCTGACGTCGGCGACCGGACCGTGGTGATCAGCAGCAGCCTGGCGCGCCCGGACGAGAAGACGCTGCCGCTGCTGTTCGCCGCGGATGCAGCGCGCGAACTGGGTGCGCGCGGCGTCGTCCTCGTCGCGCCGTACCTCGCCTACCTGCGACAGGATCGCCGGTTCAAGGCCGGCGAGGCGGTCACGTCGCGCAGCTACGCGCGCCTGCTGTCTGCGGCGTTCGACGGACTGGTAACGGTCGATCCGCACCTGCACCGCTACCGCGCGCTGGAGGAGATCTACGGCATTCCGACCCGTGTCGCGCATGCCGCACCCCTGATCGCCCAGTGGGTCGCCGGCGAGGTGCAACGTCCGCTGCTGATCGGCCCCGACGTCGAGAGCGCGCAATGGGTCGCCGAGGTGGCGGCGGCCTGCGGCGCTCCGTTCACGACGCTGACGAAGGTGCGTCGCGGCGACCGCGACGTGGAGGTGAGCCTGCCCGACGTGTCCTCCTGGAGCGACCGTCAGCCGGTGCTGATCGACGACATCGTTTCGAGCGCGCGCACGATGATCGAAGCCGTGCGCGGTGTTCAACGGGTAGGCCTGCTGCCGCCGGTGTGCATCGGTGTGCACGCGCTCTTCGCAGCGCGCGCCTACGCGGACCTCGTGGCCAGCGGCGCTTCGCGGGTCGCCACCTGTGACACCGTCCCCCACGTGTCCAACCGAATCAGCGTCGTGCAACCGGTGGCCTGCGCGCTCGACGATCTGCTCGAGGGGTGACTACTTGGTCCGCGACGGAACTTCGCTCGCTCGCCGCCTCTGGCTGCTGGCCGCGCAGGCGATCGCCGTCGCGGCAGGGCTCCTGATCGCCTGGCGCGCCTTCGGACCTGCACCGGCCGCGCCGGCGCGTACGGAGGTCGTGGCGCTGCGCGACGCGCCGTCCGAGGCGTCCGCGCTCAGGGGCTCCGAGGCTCGCCTGGAGGCAGGTTTCCGGGGCGCCGCCAGGAAGGCCGCGGCCTCGGTCGTCAACGTCTACACCCGCACGGCGCCGCCGCGGCGGCTCCCGGAATGGCTGCGTCCGTACGGCGAGCCGGACGGCGCGGTTGCCCAGGGAGCGTCCAGCCTGGGCTCCGGGGTCATCGTCGCCGAGCAGGGGTACATCCTGACGAACAACCACGTCATCGAAGGCGCCGACGACATCGCCGTCATGCTGCCGGGGGGCAAGGTCGCCGAGGCGCGCATCGTCGGCAGCGATCCCGAGACCGATCTCGCAGCCCTGCGCGTCGATGCGAGGGGCCTGCAGCCGATCACGTTCGCCGACCCGGAGTCGGTGCAGGTCGGCGACATCGTGCTCGCGGTCGGCGACCCGTTCGGCGTTGGCCAGACGGTGATCCAGGGCATCGTCAGTGCAACGGGCCGCAACCGACTGGGGATCAATACTTACGAGAACTTCATCCAGACCGATGCGGCGATCAACCCGGGGAATTCGGGCGGGGCGCTCGTGGGCACCGCGGGCCACCTGGTCGGCATCAACACCGCGATCTATTCGCGATTCCTGTCAGCCTGGCCCGGCACGTGATGGAGCAGATCATCGCTACGGGCCGGGTGAGCCGCGGCTGGCTCGGCGTCAGTGCGCGCGACGTCGTTCAGGAGGCGACGGGGGTCGCCGCAGGTGCGGCACTGGTCACGGTCCAGTCCGGCGGGCCCGCGGACAAGGCCGGCCTGCGCGCCGGCGATACCGTGGTGGCGATCAATGGCAGGGAAGTTGCCGATACCGCGCCGCTCGTCCGCGAAGCCGCCGCACTGACTCCGGGCACCCGGGCACGGTTCGACGTGCTTCGCGCCGGAGCGGGCGTCGTCGTGGAAGTCGAGATCGGGTTACGACCCGTCACCCGCCGACGGTGACGGGCGGGCATCGACAATGCCGAACGAAGACGACATGGACAGGGGCTCGCGGCCATCGGGTACCGGCGGGCCGGCGTCGCCGACAAGGCACTCCCGCCTGCGTCGCATCTGGCAGATCGGCCTCGAGTTCTCGAAGTTCGGACTTTGGGTCACATGGCACCGCGGGCTGATGCGTTGCGGCACGCACGCGGTGGCCGAGCGCTTCGTGCTGGTGCTGCAGCGCCTGGGGACGACCTTCGTCAAGCTCGGCCAGCACCTCAGCCTGCGGACTGATCTCCTGCCCGAGGACGCACAGCGCGTGTTGGCGCGCCTGCAGACTCATGCGGCGCCCTTTCCCGCGGAGGATGCCGTTCGCGAAATCGAGTCCGCGTTCGGCGGCCCCTGGCAGCGCGCATTTGCGCGCCTGGAAATGGTGCCGTTGGCGGCCGCGTCGATCGCGCAGATCCACCGCGCAACGCTTCCGGACGGCCGCGAAGTCATCGTGAAGATCCGCCGGCCGGGCGCTGCCGCGCAGGCGCAGGCGGACATGCGAATTCTCCGCACGATCGCGCGCACGGTGAACCGGGTGGTGCCGCCGCTGCGCCGTTGGGGCCTCGTCGCAGTGGTCGAAGAGATCGCCGAAAACCTCGACCTGGAGATGGACCTTGCGCGCGAGTCGCGTTTCGTGCGGCGATTTGCCGATGCGTGGCGCGGGTCCGCCGAGATCGACATCCCCGACGTGATCGACGGGCTGTGCACGCCGACGGTCATGGTGCAACGGTTCAGCTCCGGCACCCTGCTCGACGAGTTGTCGCCGGATGCGCGAGCGCCGGCCGCCAGGCGCCTCGTCGACAGCTACGTCACGCAGATCTTCCGCGACGGCCTGTTTCACGGCGATCCGCATCCGGGGAACGTCTTTGCGATGGCAGACGGGCGGCTGTGCCTTCACGACTTCGGAATCGTCGGGCGGGTCGATCGGCGAATGCGCTGGGCGCTGGCTGCTTTCGCGCTCGCGTTCGTCGAGCAGGATGCCGACTGGGTGGTGGACGCGTGGATGGATCTCGGACTGGTCGGGGCGCACGCGGACCGGGCCGCTTTTGCGCCTGCCGCACGGGCACTGCTGGCCGAGTTCGCGGAGCGCCCGCTGCGTGAATGGTCCCTGTCGAGTGCTTTCGGTCGGCTCGTGGCCGCAGGACGCTTCGCCGACGTGCGGCTGCCGCGCGACCTGCTGGTGCTGACGCGAACGGTGCTTCTGCTCGAAGGCACCGTGCGGGCGCTTGCACCGGACTTCTCGGTGTTCGAAGCCGTGTCGCGGTACGCGTCGTCGGGCATGTTCGACAATCCGGCGGTGACGCCCACCTCGAAGCGGTTGCAGTACGAACTCGGCGGCCTCGCCGGCGAGATGCCGTCGCTGCTGGCCAGGCGCTTGCACGAGGCGATGGGCCGGCAGTCCATCCCCGGACTGAGGACTGCGACGGGCGGTCGGTCGCGGGCCGATGTCGACGGAGCAAGCCGGCGCGTCGCGCTGGCGCTCGTAGCGGCAGGGCTGTACGTCGCGTCGAGCCTGCTGGTCCAGGGCGGTGGTGGGGGCCCCCAATGGGCGGGTATGCCACTGCTCGCGCTCGCAGGGTATGTGCTGGCGATCCGGTTCACGTTGTTGGCTGTCCGTGGCGCGGCCTGAGACGTCCTCGACACCTAAAAGGGGCGCGCAATGAGCAAGGTCAGGGTGGCGGTCAATGGCTACGGGGTCATCGGCAAGCGCGTTGCCGATGCGGTCCGGGTGCAGGACGACATGGAGCTGGTCGGCGTTGCCGACGTCGCCGACGACTACCGACTGCACGTCGCCGCGCAACGCGCGTTCGCGGTGCACGCCGCGACGCCGGAGGCCGGCGAGGCGATGCGCACGGCGGGGATTCCCGTGGCCGGGAGCCTGCACGACCTGCTGCGCCATGCCCAGATCGTCGTCGACTGCACGCCGAAGAAGGTGGCGGCGGCGAACAAGCGCCTCTATGACTCGGCCGGGCTCAGGTCCGTGTTTCACGGCGGCGAGGCCCACGCCCTGACCGGTCATTCGTTCGTCGCGCAGGCGAACTACGGGTCGGCGATCGGGCGCGCGTCGACGCGCGTCGTCTCCTGCAACACGACGGCGATCGTGCGAACCCTCGGCGCATTGCGCGCGGCAGGCCTGCTGAAACGCGCGCGGGGCACCTTGATCCGGCGTGCCTCCGACCCGTGGGAGTCTCACCGGGATGGCATCGTCAACACGGTCGTTCCGGAGCGATCGATGCCGAGCCACCAGGGCCCCGACGCACGAACCGTCATCCCGGACCTCGACGTCGCGACGATCGCCGTCAAGTCGCCTCACAACAGCAGCCACCTTCATGCGTGGTGGGTCGAGTTGACGCGGTCCGCACGCCGCGAGGAGCTCGTCGAGGTGTTCCGGAGCGCGCCGAGGATCGCATTCGTGCGGGTGTCGGACGGTGTCGAGGCACTGAACAGCACTGTCGAACTGATGTCGGACCTCGGCAGGCCACGCGGCGATCTCTGGGAGGCGGTGCTGTGGGAGGACACGCTGACCGTCGACGGCGATCAGGCCTACTACACGTGCCAGGTGTTCAACCAGGCCATCGTGGTTCCGGAAACCATCGATGCGATACGTGCACTGACAGGCGTCGAGCTCGACGCGGCAAGATCGATGTCCAGGACCGACGCGGCACTGGGACTGCGTCGCGACTTCCTCCGCAACCTGGTTACTTAGGGAGAGCCCACTCATGAGCTACCATTTCAGCAAGACCGTGTCGATGGCCTTTCCCGCCGCCGTCGAGAAGGTCACCGCAGAGCTCACGGCGCACGGCTTCGGCATCCTGACCCGGATCGACGTGCAGCAGACGCTCGAGGCCAAGCTCGGCGTCGGCTTCCGCCCCTACCTGATTCTCGGCGCGTGCAATCCGCCGTTTGCGTACCGGGCGCTGCAGACCGAGGACAAGGTCGGGACCATGCTGCCGTGCAACGTCATCGTGCAACAGCGCGACGGCGGCACCATCGAGATCTCCGCGGTCGATCCGGTTGCCTCCATGGCGGCGATCGACAACGCCGAACTGGCCGCCGTGGCCGGTGAGGTTCGGGAGATGCTTCGGGCAGTCGTCGACGCGGTCTGATCGCCGCGAGGGAATCGGTACGCGCCGGCCGCGCGTTGTGCGGTCGCGCGACCGGCACGGCGAACAGGGCGGCTCCGAGAACCCCGGTTGGTGGCTCGTCAGCCGCTCATGACGATGCGCGGATTGCCGCGCCCAAGGACCGCCGCGAGCTCGTCCTCCGTGAGAAGCGACGACGGATCTGCGTTCGCCAGCGGTGCGGCCGTGGCGACGATGTGAGCCCACGTGCAGCGGTTCGCGAAGAGCATGCCCCCGACATCGAGCGTACCGCCGCGACTGATGAATCCGAGGCCGACGGTCCGGTGCGGGCCGGTGTCGATCCGGCGCAGGAGGCCTAGCATCGGCTCCGGCCGCGCGTGGCTCACGATCACGCGCGCGCTGGCCGACGCCGGAAAGAGCCGTTGCAGGTCGGCGTCGCTTGCGACGAAACGGCCCTCGCGCGCATCGCGCGGCATCCTGAACCGGCCCGGTTCGAGCATGCACGTCACGGCGGTGGCAAGCCCCCTTGCGTCCAGGCGCTCGGCGGCGAGCAAGGACTGTGCCAGCTGGTACGCCCCGATGGCCACGATCAACACCACGGCGCGCTCGGCGGTCTTCACGACCAGGGCCCCGTCCGAGACGAGTCGCCCCGCCTGTCGCGCCGTCAGCCGCGATGGCACGGGGCGCTTCGGAACGACCATCGTCCAGAACTGACCGTGCGTCAGGTACGCGGCCCGCAGGGCCGCGACCGTGCTGTTCGCATCGACCGGGAACATCACGCGGGACACGTCCGACATTTCGCCGAGCAGCGCCTCGGCGAGGGTCGGGTCCTGGTGTGACAGTTCGTTCTTGCCGTTTTCCCAGGTGTGCGACGTGGCCAGCGTCACGACGGAGAGCCAGCGGGGCGTCTGGCCGTGCTCGGACTGGTGGCGGGCGAACAGGATTTCCTGCCGCAGCGCGCCCAGCATCTTGACCGCGAACGCTTCGTACGACACCACCAGATTGAGGCCCCCCTTGTTGCCGAGTGCGGCGCTGACGACGGCTTCCTCGTTGAGCGCCGTCACGACGGCGCCGTCGACCGCCTCGGCGACGCCGGCCTCGGGGGCGAACACGCGGTGCTTCAGGAGGTCCAGCGTGCCGTCCATGCGATTGCTTCGCAGCTCGTCCGGGTTGCCGACCCGCGGACGCAATGCCGGGTTGGCCGAGACGATCGACGCGAAAGCCCGATCCAGGGCGGCCATCGGCGACGAGGGGCTGCCATCGGGTGCCGACCAGCGCACGCGGGGGAGCTTGGGCGGCGCCACGTCCCGACGCGCCAGCGGATGGTCGCGCTCACGCGGCCGTCGCTGCTTCTCGTGGATGCAGAGCAGCTCCAGCGACAGCTCGATGTCGGTCGGATCGACGCGCAAGGCCTGCACGCCCTCGTTGAACAGGCCACGCGATACCGGATCGACGGAGGGATTCCCCGGAAGCGGCAGATTGTGTGCGGCGTTGGTTCCGGCGCCCGGGAATCCGAAGCCCTTGGGCGCCTCGGCGATCGTGTAGTGCAGCGGCACCGGGTATGCGTCGCGGCCGTCGCGTACCGCCGACGCGCACGCGGCGAGCCGTTCTTCCATCGCATGGATCGCCCACGCGAACGCCGCGGGATCGGTGCCGTCGATCTCCATCGGATCGAAGCCATTGAGGCGCAGGTGCTCGCTAAACCATGCCAGGCCGCCTTGCTGCTGCATCGTGCTGCGCTGCTCGATGCGCCGGCCGTTGAGGATCATGAACGGCGCCACGAACCCGGAATCGCCGGCCCGCCACCACCGTGGCGCCCAGTCGCTGCCTCGCTGCTCCTCGAACGCGCCGTCGCTGAGAAACACGACCAGTCGTTCACCGGGCAGCGGCATGTGTACGTACTGCAGCTCGGCGAAGCCGAGGTATCCGCCTTCGGACAGCCCGCCGGCGGTACCGGGTCCGACGTGGCTGCCGAGGGGCGATGCCGGACGGCCATCGGGGTCGATCTCGTAGCTGTAGAAATCGCGCACGAACCGCGTGAGACCCGCTTCGCTGCGGTCGTAGCGCTCGGCATGGCGCGCGGTCATGTTGTCGACCAGCAGGTTGCACGCGTCGATACCGGCGACGCAGTGGCCCTGTCCCATCAGCCAGCTTCGGGTCGTGCCGCTGAGCGTGTTGGCCGCCAGGTAGCCCACATAGGCTGGCACGATGTTCAGCGACCCGCCGGTATGTCCTTCGGGCGCCTCTTTGAAGTCCCCGGGCGCGAGCGGCCGACCGTCGAGATAGACGTTTCGCGCGTAGGTCATGTGGACGGTCAGCCACATTCCGGCTGCGGCAATCCGGTCGGCGGCCCAGAGCACGCGGTAGACGGACTGCGCGTCCGGGGCCTTTCCCTCAGCGGCCAATGCATGGGCCAGATCGTGGACCCTCAATTGCGTCGGATCGCCATGGACGATCGGACCGAACCCACTCGCCCAGCGCTCGAATTCATGGTCCGACTGGCGAAACAGGCGCGCACGCCTCGCGATCCAGTGAACGGTGTGGTCCATGTTCGATGCTCCGGGTCGCGCCTTTCGGGGCACGGTCGCCTGGGCGACGGTCCGCCCAGGCGTTCCATGATGTACCACCCGGCTCCATCGACGCCAGCGCGCGCCGCCGCCGGATCGATGACGCGCCCGGTTCGGACGGCTCGGCGGGCGACATTTCGCGGAAGCCGGCACAATGGCGTCGACGGCAGCGGGTCGACCCGGCACTTCCGGTGAGGTCGTGCCGGGCGCGAGCAGCATGCCGCGAAACCACTTCGAACCGGAAGCCTGTTCGTCCGCCATGACCGAACCCGTCCGCCGCCTCGACTTCGGCCGCGTCAGCGTCTTCTTCGGCGAGAAGTCGGGCAAGTATCCCGACGGCAACCAGGTGGTCGTGCGCGGCAGCGACACGCGCGCCGCGTTCGACACGCCGCTGGTCGCGAACCGGATCGGCGCCGAGCTCGACGACGCCGAGCTCGTCATCCTGGGGCACGCGCACGAGGACCACATGGCCGGCCTGCACCGGCTGCCGAAGGCCGCGGTGCAGGTGCACGAGCGCGACCTCGACGCGGTGCGCAGCTGGGAAGGGCTGCTGCGGCACTATGGGCTGTCGGCGTCCGCGGCCGGCCCGATGCTGGCGAAGATCCGGCGAGAGTTCTTCTACGCGCCGCGGCCCGACGCGACCGGCTACCGCGACGGCGCGACCTGGGAGCTCGGCGGCTCGCGGGTGCGCGCGATCCACATGCCGGGGCACACCTCGGGCCACTGCGTGCTGCTGGTCGAGCCGGAGGGCGTGGCCTTCCTGGGCGACATCGACCTGAGCGGTTTCGGCCCGTACTACGGCGACGCGACGTCGAGCCTGCCGGCGTTTCGCCGCACGCTGGCGCGCGTGGCCGACCTGCCGGCGACGGTCTGGGTCACTTCGCACCACCGCGGCGTCTACACCGAGCGCGCGGCCTTCCTCGCGGCGCTTACCGCCTTCACCGCGAAGATCGACGAACGCAGCGATCGGCTGCTCGAGATGCTGGCCGACGGCCCGAAGACGCTCGACGAACTGGTCGCGATCCGGCTGATCT
>OEIU01001081.1_pt1 | contig 19770 bp, 19 predicted proteins | sample 1539221 | NCBI WGS metagenome assembly OEIU01 (sample SAMN03792071, study PRJEB22550) | activated sludge metagenome | feature: wastewater treatment plant; material: activated sludge; isolation source: Wastewater treatment plant of a petroleum refinery complex | place: Argentina: Zarate | collected...
GCCCCTCGGGCACACCACTCACTACGGTGGTGGCGTGTTGAATGCAGCTACGGAGAAGATTAGAGAGCGGGAGGAATGGGCCGATCGCTTAAGTCAGTGCCATTGGGCTTCAGCCTGACAGTTCTCAGGCCGGCTGAAGCCGGCCCCACAGGAGGACAACTTCGCACGCCACAATTCATCACAGTTCATCGCTGATCCAACCCGATCGCCCGCTAGCCTCGCAAGGCATGGACACAGCAACCCGGTTGAACGTGGGCGTGCTCTTCGGCGGGCGATCGGCCGAGCACGAAGTTTCGATTCTCTCTGCGCGTAACATCATTGCCGCGCTGGATCCCGGGCGATTCCAGGCCGTGGCCATCGGCATCACGCGCAAAGGCCGGTGGATCCAGCAGTCGACGCAGCGATTGCTGCGGGAGAAGGGCGATCCGCGCTTCGTGCAGCTCAGAAATGAGGGGCGGGAATTCTCGCTGCTGCCGTCGACGCGATCCAAAGCCCCGCCGGTCGACGTCGTGTTCCCCGTCGGGTTTTCGCGGACCATGGCAATGATGGGGTGGAAGTCGTGGTGGGCGGGCTGCGGCTGTCGGAGGCCCCGCCGGTCGACGTCGTGTTCCCCGTGCTGCATGGGCCGCACGGCGAAGACGGAACGGTGCAGGGACTGCTGGAACTCGCCAACGTACCGTTCGTGGGCGCCGGCGTGCTCGGTAGCGCCGTGGGCATGGACAAGGATGTGATGAAACGTCTGCTGCGCGATGCAGGCATTCCCGTGGCGAACTTCATTGCGATCCGGCGTCACGAGTATCGCCGCGATCCGCTCGCGGTGCTGCGCAGGGCGGAGTCGCTGGGTTTTCCACTTTTCGTGAAGCCGGCGAATCTCGGATCGTCGGTCGGTGTTACGCGCGTCCTGTCGCGCGCGCAGTTGCCGGCCGCTCTGCAAACGGCATTCGACTACGATCTGAAGGTGATCGTGGAAGAATCGATCACGGGTCGCGAGATCGAATGTGCAGTACTCGGCAACGATGTGCCCGCAGCGTCGATTCCCGGCGAGATCGTCGTGACCCGTGCCGACGGCTTCTATTCCTACGACGCGAAATACCTGGACGAGCAGGGCGCCAGACTGCAGGTGCCAGCCGCACTCGATGCGCATCTGACGCGCGAAGTGCAGCGGCTGTCGCTGGCGACGTTCCAGGCGCTGGAATGCAGCGGCCTGGCGCGGGTCGATTTCTTTCTCCGCCCCGACCGCCAATTGCTGGTCAACGAGATCAACACGCTGCCGGGATTCACGGCGATGTCCATGTATCCGAAGCTCTGGGCGGCGAGCGGCGTGTCGCCGCGCGAACTCGTTTCCCGGCTCATCGACCTCGCCATCGAACGGCATGAACAGAAACGCTCGCTGCGTTCCCTCTGCTGCGTGCGCTGAATCACGGTGTCCCGGAAGAATGTGAACTGCGTATCAGAGCGGCCAGACGGCGCCCACTAGAGTCGCCGCGTCCAGCTCACGTTGTGCGATTCAACATATTCCCAACGCCGACAGGCGTGCGAGGCAGAGACATGGGCCTGTCGGAAACCATCCTTGCCGCGATGATCGGTGCGGCTGCGACTGTCGGCACCGCGCTGTTCCAGCTGCTGGGCGCATTCAGGGCGAAGGGCAGGACCGACATCAAACCCAAACGCGGCACGACGCTGCGATCGATCATCGCGATCACCGCGCTGATGGTGGCCTCGGCGGCCGGCGGTTTTCTCTACTCGCAGTTCCTGCAGCAGCGCGCTGGCGAGGACATCCGCGCAATGCGTCAGGAGCTGCGCGAACTGCGCGATCTGACCGCCTCACGTGTCCTGGAACGCAGTCAGCCGCAGCAGTTCGCCGATGTGGCAGCCCCGGAGTCAGCTATGCCCGTGCCGGAGCCGCATGCGATACCGATCAGCCTCGAGCCCGAGAGCGGGGTGGCAGAGTCGATCGCTTACGTACCGGCGTGTCGCGTAGCCGGAGCATCGGACTGCCCTGAGGCGCAAGCCCAGCGCATCGCGCTCTGCGGTACCGTGCCGGCCCATGCGCGAGTCGAGACGATCCACTTCTTTGCCCAACCTGATGCCGTGCAGCACCCGTGGGATCAGCATGCAGTCGCTCTCGAAGCGGATGTCGGCGGCGCGAAGTTCTCCGGCAATACGTTCGAATATGCGCAGGGTCCCGCCGCCAAGGCCGTCTGCGTGAACTTCATGCAGTGGAGCAGCCAGCATCCGCACATTGCACGGATCGTCGTGCAGTACTCCACGGGTTCGTCGACTGAGGTCGCGACTCCCGGCACCAGCGAGGCATCGCCGGCGGTCGAAACCACGATTGCCGGGTCGGATCCCTTTTCGTCGGCCGTGCCTGCTGCGCTGACGTCCTCGACGACCGCATTGCGGTAGAGGCCTTTCCGAACCGCCTCGCGCGAGGTGCCTGAATCCGTGCTTAAATCCCCCGTACTACAACGCAAGATCGGGGGATCGAATGTTCGGTCAGATGATGGATCGGCCTCTGTTGATCAGTTCGCTGCTGCGCCATGCCGATCTGCAGCATCCGCAGCGGGAAATCGTCTCCATCACGGCCGATCATCCGCGCCATCGCTATACCTATAGCGAAGCTTTCGCCCGGGTCCGCAAGCTCGCCAATGCCCTGGTGCGGCTCGGCGCGCAGCCCGGCGATCGCATCGCCACCCTGGCCTGGAACGACTTCCGGCATTTCGAGATCTACTACGCGGTGTCCTGTTCGGGTTTCGTGTGTCACACGATCAATCCGCGCCTGTTCGAGGAACAGCTCACCTTCATCGCCAATCACGCCGAAGATCGCCGGCTGTTCCTCGACCCGGCCTTCGTCCCGCTGATCGAGAAACTGCAGCCGACGCTCAAGACCATCGAGGGCTACATCATCCTCACGGATGATGCCCACATGCCGGCGACCACGCTGCCCAATGCGCGCAGCTACGAATCCCTGATCGCGAACGAGTCCGACGCATTCGAATGGCCGGAGTTCGACGAACGCACCGCGAGTTCGCTGTGCTACACGTCCGGCACCACGGGTGATCCCAAGGGCGTCCTCTACAGTCATCGCTCCACCATCCTGCACTGCTATGCGATGGCGCTGCCGGACTCTGCCAATCTCGCGGCGACCGACGTGGTCATGCCGGTCGTGCCGATGTTCCACGTCAACGCCTGGGGACTGCCGTATGCGTGCGTGATGGTGGGCACCAAGCTCGTATTCCCCGGACCGAAGATGGGTGATGCGCCGACGCTGCAGGCGCTGATCGAAGAAGAGCAGGTCAACAATGCGGCGGCGGTGCCGACGGTGTGGCAGGGTGTCGTCGCCTACCTGCAGAAATCCGGCAAGCGCATCGACTCTCTCAAGCGCATTCTCTGCGGTGGCTCGGCAGTACCGGTGGCGCTCGCCGATGCGTTACGCGACCCATACGGTGCACATATCGTGCAGGCGTGGGGCATGACGGAGACGAGTCCGATCGGCACGATCTGCAACTGGTCGCCCGAGGCGATGCGTCTGCCGGCACAGACGCGCGATGCGCTGCGTGCCAAACAGGGACGCTCCGTGTTCGGCATCGAAATCAAGATCGTCGATGAGGACGACAGGGAACTGCCGCGCGACGGCCGCGCCTTCGGCGCGTTGAAGGTTCGAGGACCCTGGGTCGCGTCCCGTTACTACCGTCGCGACAGCGACGACGTCTTCGATACCGATGGCTGGTTCAGCACCGGCGATGTGGCCACCATCTGCCCGCTGGGCTACGTGCAGATCACCGATCGCACCAAGGACGTCATCAAGTCGGGCGGCGAATGGATCAGCTCCATCGAACTCGAAAATCTGGCCGTGGCGCATCCCGCCATCGCGCAGGCCGCGGCGATTTCCATTCCGCATTCGAAGTGGCAGGAGCGGCCGCTGCTGGTCGTGGTCCTGAAGCCGGGCGAATCGGTGACGCGCGAGGAAGTCCTGAACTTCTTCCTCGGCAAGGTCGCCAAGTGGTGGGTCCCCGACGACGTTGCGTTCGTCGAGAAGCTGCCGCTTACGGCCACCGGCAAGCTGAGCAAGCTGCAGTTGCGCAAGCAGTTCGAAGGGTACGTGCTGCCGGGCGATGCCTGATGTCCTCTGTGGGGCCGGCTTCAGCCGGCCTCTTCCTGTAGGTCAGGCTTTAGCCTGACAGTTCTTAGGCCCGGCTGAAGCCGGCTCCACAGGAAGGGCCTGCCCTCAAACGGCGCCCCCTCGTGCATTCCTGTCCAACGATGGTGCGTAAACACGGCTCTCGTCCGTCTTCTCCTGCCATTCGTCACATGCACGAAACTTGCACCGCGGAAGGTATCGCTGACCGCAACCTTCACGGTGCCAAAGATGGCTACGTCGCTCGTCGCAGTAGAAGAACAGACCGCACGCGAAGATGACCGCACTGCATTGACAAAGGAGGCGTTCCAGCACGCCTTCCTCGACAACCTGTTCTACATCCAGGGCAAGTTTCCGGCGCTGGCGACCAGGAACGACTACTACCAGGCGCTTGCCTATGCGGTGCGCGATCGCATGCTGCAGCGCTGGATCAGTACCGCGGCGGCTTACACGAAGCAGGGCTCGCGCACAGTCGCGTACTTCTCTGCCGAGTTTCTGATGGGGCCGCATCTCGGCAACAATCTCGTGAATCTCGGCATCTACGATGAGGTCCGCAAGGCCGTCACCGAACTGGGACTGGACTTCAACGAGCTGCTGCTCGAAGAAGATGAACCGGGACTCGGCAATGGCGGTCTGGGACGGTTGGCCGCCTGCTTCATCGAATCGCTGGCGACGCTGGAGATTCCGTCGCTTGGCTACGGCATCCGCTACGAATTCGGCATCTTCCATCAGGAAATCGTCGACGGCTGGCAGACCGAGCGCACCGACAAGTGGCTGCGCTTCGGCAATCCCTGGGAAATCGCGCGACCCGAGTGGGCCGTACACGTGAAGCTGGGCGGTTACACCGAGCAATACCACGACGAACTCAACCGCCTGCGCGTTCGCTGGGTGCCGGACCGGCTGGTGGCGGGCGTTCCCTACGACACGCCGATCCTCGGCTATCGCAAGAACACCGCGAATACGCTGCGATTGTGGAAGGCCGAGGCGCCGGAATCGTTCGACTTCGCCGTCTTCAATCGCGGCGACTACTACGGCGCAGTGATGCAGAAGGTCTCTTCGGAAAATCTCAGCAAGGTGCTGTATCCGAACGACGAGCAGCTGCAGGGCAAGGAGCTGCGCCTGTCGCAGCAGTACTTCTTCGTCTCGTGCTCGCTGCAGGACATGTTCCGCATCCTCAAGGTGCAGAAGATTCCGGTCGAGCGCTTCCACGAGAAGTTCGCCGCGCAGCTCAACGACACGCATCCGGCGATCGCCGTGGCCGAACTCATGCGCCTGCTGGTCGATGAGCACGTCGTCCCGTGGGAGCAGGCATGGGAAATCACCCGCAAGACCTTCGCGTACACGAACCACACGTTATTGCCCGAAGCACTCGAATGCTGGCCGCTGCCGTTGTTCGGCCGGCTGCTGCCGCGGCATCTCGAAATCATCTGCGAGATCAATGCGCGCTTTCTGGACGAGGTGCGCATCCGCTTCTACGGCGAGGAGGATCGCATCGCGCGCATGTCGCTGATCGACGAACGCGGCGAGCGCTACGTGCGCATGGCGCACCTGGCGTGTGTCGGCAGTCATGCAGTGAACGGCGTGGCTGAACTGCATTCCGAACTGCTGAAACAGGACGTGCTGAAGGATTTCTACGAACTCTGGCCGCAGCGCTTCGGCAACAAGACCAACGGCGTCACGCCGCGCCGCTGGATGGCGCTCAGCAATCCGCGGCTGACGGAGCTGATTTCATCCAGTATCGGCGCCGGCTGGATCACCGACTTGAGTGAATTGAAGAAGCTCGAACCGCTGGCGCAGGACGGCGCGTTCCGGCAGCGCTGGCTCGACGTGAAGCGTGCGTGCAAGTGCGACTTCGCAGCGGTCGCCTTGAAGAAGACCGGCGTCATCATCGATCCGGATTCCCTGTTCGACGTGCAGGTGAAACGCATCCACGAGTACAAGCGCCAGCATCTCAACATCCTGCATGTCGTTGCGCTCTATCACCGCCTGCGCTCGAATCCGAATGCGGACATCGTACCGCGCACTTTCATCTTCGGCGGCAAGGCGGCACCGGGTTATCACATCGCCAAACTGATGATCAAACTCATCACTTCAGTCGGCGATGTCGTGAATCGCGATCCGGCGGTCCGCGACCGGCTGAAAGTTGTGTTCCTGCCGAACTTCAACGTGAAGAACGGCCAGCGCATCTATCCGGCCGCCGATCTGTCGGAACAGATCTCGACCGCTGGCAAGGAAGCGTCAGGCACGGGCAACATGAAGTTCTCGATGAACGGTGCGCTGACGATCGGCACCATGGATGGCGCCAACATCGAGATCCGCGAAGAAGTCGGCGCGGAGAACTTCTTCCTGTTCGGCCTCGATGCGCACGAAGTCAGCGCACTCAGGTCATCGGGCTACCACCCGTCGAATTATCTGCGCGGAGAGTTGAAGGAAGTCGTCGACCTGATCCGTGGCGGTTTCTTCTCGCGCGGCGACACCGCACTGTTCCGGCCGCTGATCGATGGCCTCGTCTACCACGATCCATACCTGCTGTTCGCCGACTTCGATTCGTATGCCGACGCGCAGCAGGCCGTTTCCGCTGCCTACCAGGACTCCCAGCGCTGGGCGCAGATGTCCATCCTGAACTCGGCGCGCTCGGGTAAGTTCTCGTCGGATCGCACGATCCGCGAATATTGCGACGACATCTGGAAGGCGCCGACCGTGCCGGTGAAGTTGCTGTCGCAGGAGGATGTGAAGGTGGGGTTCATGCAGTGAGGCATGAAATCGGGCGATCTACCCAGATAGTCGCCCTCACGGCAGAGCGCGGACGACTATCCTGACTGCGTGTTTCCTTAATGTCAGGTCTGACATACAATGCGCGGCACGGATGCCAAGCCATTGGTCTGGCTACATAGCGAGATAAAGACACCCCCGTTCTCGACGGCCGGCCGCATCGGGGCGGGCGTGCTGTTGCGTCGGCTGCAGTTGGGTGAACGGCTGTCGATGCCGCACTCGCGAGCGATGCAGGAAACGCCTGTTGGCCTATCGTCGGGCTCTGGAGTCATGATGGCGAAGTCGACCAAACTCGAGAAGCTGCGACGGGCTGGCTGGCAGGTCGGCGGAGCGAAGGAATTTCTCGGGCTGTCCGACGCGGAGGCCGCCTTCATCGAAATTCGCGTCGCGCTCAGTCGTCATCTGCGCGAGCGGCGCATGGAACAGGGATTGTCCCAGTCGGATCTTGCCGCGAAGGTAGGTTCGAGTCAGTCGCGCGTGGCCAAGATGGAAGCGGCCGATCCCACGGTGTCGCTGGACTTGCTGGTTCGTTCCTTGCTGGCGCTTGGAGCGAGTTCCGCCGATATCGGCAAGGCGCTGCGACGCTGAGGTCAGTCGCTCATCACCAGGCGCACGGCGAATATGCCCCACATCACATACAGCACGATCGTGCTCGCGACGAATACCTGAAACCGGCGGATCACCTTGTTGCTGGTGAGATGAATCCAGGTGTGGCACGCGCGCAGGGAAACGAATCCCCAGGCGCAGGCCAGCAGCAACAGCGTCGTCAGCTTCGTGATCGCCAGAAATCCGCACAGCACATAGAACAGCACGGGCACTTCGAACAGGTTGCGGAAGTGATCGGCGGACTGTGTGTTCTCCAGTTTCTCGGCCATTTGCTTCGACGTTGCGACCTGCTGCGGATGGATGCGTCGTGTGCGAAGTTCGCCCAAACGATCTGATCCGAGGCGCAGCCAGACGAAGCCCGTCAGGAAGGCGAGGACGGTAGGCGGCAGCAGGATGGCGTGGTCGAATGGCATGGGACATCCGTCAGGTATTTCTTGCCGTCAGCGGCGGTCATTTTCAGTTGGTGAGTGTCGCTCACCAACTGACTTCGTTCGGCGGTCAGCCACTTCCAGTAGTTGCGTGCTTTGATGTAGTCGGGTCGGTCAGAACAGCAATGATGTCCACCACCGAGAACCACCATTTCTCTGCGGCCTCATCCCACTCGGTGCGAACCTGCTGGCTTTCGAACAACTTGAGCCTGCCTTTCACCTCGATTCCTGCCATACGTCCTCCAGGTACGTCACGATGGCCTCAACCTCCACAAGAGGCCGGCTGAAGCCGGCCCCACAGCACAGCACAGAAAAGAATCGATCATCTTGTTCTCTTTTATGCGGTCTTTCGCGGCTGCTGTTCTTCTTATACGACCTTCACCGGAATCTTCCCGATCCGCTTCTGCCATTCCGCCGGCCCCGTCTCATGTACCGATGTGCCCTTCGCATCGACGGCTACCGTGACCGGCATGTCCTTCACGTCGAATTCGTAGATCGCTTCCATGCCGAGATCCGCGAAGGCGACGACGCGGCTCGACTTGATCGCCTTCGAAACGAGATAGGCGGCGCCGCCGACGGCCATGAGGTACGCGCGCTGGTATTTCTTGATGACCTTGATCGCTTCCGGACCGCGTTCGGACTTGCCGATCATGGCGATCAGGCCGGTCTTGCCGAGCATCAGTTCGGTGAACTTGTCCATGCGCGTCGCGGTCGTCGGGCCTGCAGGGCCGACCGCTTCGTCTTTCACCGGATCGACTGGACCCACGTAGTAGATGACGCGATTGGTGAAATCGAGGCCGGCGGGCAGCGGCTGGCCGCTGTCGATCAGCGTCTGCAGCCGCTTGTGGGCGGCATCGCGGCCGGTGAGCATCTTGCCGTTCAGCAGCAGGCGTTGGCCGGGTGTCCAGGCGGCGACTTCTTCCGGCGTCAGCGTGTCGAGATTGACGCGCGTCGCATCCGCCGATGCCTGGAACGTGAGCTTCGGCCACAGATCCAGATCGGGCGGATCGAGTTTCACCGGACCGGAACCGTCGAGGACGAAGTGCGCGTGGCGGGTCGCGGCGCAGTTGGGAATGACGGCGACGGGCAGCGAGGCGGCGTGTGTCGGATACGTCTTGATCTTGACGTCGAGTACGGTCGTGAGACCGCCGAGGCCCTGCGCGCCGATGCCGAGCGCGTTGACCTTGTCCATGATTTCCAGGCGCAGCGCTTCGAGCTTGTTCTGCGGGCCGCGTTCGCGAATCTCGTGGATGTCGATCGTCTCGAACAAGGACTCCTTCGCGAGCACCATGGCCTTCTCTGCAGTCCCGCCGATGCCGATGCCGAGCATGCCCGGCGGACACCAGCCGGCACCCATCGTCGGCACCGTTTTCAAAAGCCAGTCGACGATGGAGTCGGAGGGATTCAGCATCGTGAGCTTCGATTTGTTCTCTGACCCGCCGCCCTTGGCCGCGAGTGCGATCTCGACTTCACTGCCCGGCACGACTTCCATGTGGATGACGGCCGGCGTGTTGTCCTTCGTGTTCTTGCGCTCGAAATAGGGATCGTTGACGATCGACGCGCGCAGCATGTTGTCGGGATGGTTGTAGGCGCGGCGCACGCCTTCGTTGATCATGTCGGTGAGACTCATCGTCGCGTCCCATTGCACGTTCATGCCGACTTTCACAAAGATCGTGACGATGCCCGTGTCCTGGCAGATGGGGCGATGGCCTTCGGCACACATGCGCGAATTGACCAGAATCTGTTTGATCGCATCCTTCGCCGCGGGGCTTTCTTCCCGTTCGTACGCCGCCGCCATTGCGCGGATGAAATCCGGCGAGTGGTAGTAAGAAATGTACTGCAGGGCATCGGCGACGCTCTGGATCACATCGTTCTGGCGAATCACGCCGCTGGAATCTCGGGTCGGTGCTGGCTTGGCGGACATGGGCTGGGCACGGGAAATTGCGGGGCCGGCAATCTAACATCGGTGCCGGGAGGGTGGAAGAATGATGCAAATGCCTGCGGTTCTGCTGCAGGATCGCCCGATACGCAACGAAGAGGAGTCCCGATGATCGACCCCAGGCCCGTCGTGCTCGAACGATCCGGCATCCGGCTGGAACCGCTGACCGAAGAACATCTGCCGGGCATCGGGCAGACGGCGGCCGACGGCGAGCTGTGGAAACTGTGGTTCACGGGCGTGCCAGGGCCGGGAGAGGTGCAACGCTGGTACGACCTTGCCATGACGGGCCTGCGCGACGGCACGCGACTGCCGTGGGTCGTGCGCGAGCTGAGCACCGGCCGGATCGTCGGCAGCACCAGCTATCACGACATCGTGCCGGCGGTCGACCGGGTCGAGATCGGTTACACGTTCTATGCGCAGAGCCGGCAGCGCACCTCAGTCAACACGACGTGCAAGCTCTTGCTGCTGTCGCATGCGTTCGACACGCTTGGCTGCAAGGTCGTGGGATTGCGCACCGACAATTTCAATTTCCGTTCGCAGCGCGCCATCGAAGCGCTGGGTGCAAAGAAGGATGGCGTGATCCGCCATCATCAGTCGCGCAAGGACGGTTCGGTGCGCGACACGGTGATGTACAGCATTCTCGCGAGCGAATGGCCGGATGTGAAAAGGCATCTGGAATTGCGGCTGGCCAGACACCGACAGTGAAGCGGTGAGCGGGCGGAATCGCCGCTCACCGCTGCCTGTTATTGCTTCTTGCCGGTGAACTTGCCTTCGCCCATGCCGCCGAAGTCGACGGTGCCGCTCATGGTGTCGCCGTCGACCGTGCCCGTGTATTTCACGTCGAGGCCGGTGCCCTGCATTTCGAGCGTGTAGTTCAGCTCGAGCGCATTGCCCTTGAGCGTGCCCTTGACCGGCGTTTCGCCGCGCTGACCCTTGAGCGTGCCGGTCAGTTCTTCGCCGGACTGGGTCAGTGTCAGGGTCGATTCGCGTACGCCGCGCGGGCTTTCCACGCTCAGCGCCCACGTGCCGGCGATGTCGGCGGCATAGACGCTGGCCGCGGCGATGAGACTGGCTACCGATGCCAGCAAGGTCTTGTGCATGGTCTTCATGTCGTCCCCTGGATGTGAGTGATCGAAACCGGTGGGATTGCCCACGCTGCGCAGTGTGCCCGCGCCGCTGCAGGCGGCGACGGGCTTTGCGATTCTTTTTTTCCGCGGGCTATTTGATCGCCCGCTGTCGGGCGCGGCCGAGAAAGGCCTGTTCGTCCGGCGGCAGGCCGCTGCGTTGGGCCTCCCACAGCGTTTCGGCGAGACATTCGATCAGCTCGTGCTCGGCGTCGTGCGCATTGCCGGTTTTGCGCACGAGCGCATCGAAGGCCTGTCGCACGCCCGTGGGGCGGTCGGTGGCGAGCTGATCGCGCACGGCCAGGTGCAGTCCCATGTGCAGGAACGGATTCGATTGGCCGCCTTCGGGCGAGTAGTCGCGATCGAGCACGCTGTCGGGATCTTCGAGCGCGCGCTGGTACTCAGGATGCAGCTCGATGACGTCGGCGATCTGCATTTCCAGCGGCTGCATCGGCAGTCGCTCGCGTCGCTTGCGCCAGGCCTCGAGATAGGCAGCGCGGAGCTGGTCGCGGGATTGGGTATCGAAGAAGGGCATGGCGGGAGTTTACTGCTGCTTTCTTCTGTAGGTCAGGCTTCAGCCTGACAGTTCTCAGGCCGGCTGAAGCCGGCCCCACAGCAAGAACATTCAGCGGCTTCCCGATCGTCTGCTCTGCTTTCGTCCAAGTTGCGCAATCTTGCGCCGGATGGATTGCTTCTTTGCCGCCGCCGTTTGCGGCACCTCCTTCTTCGTCTTCTCCTTGAACTCGCACAGATCCGCGATCAGGCATTCCGGGCAGCCGGGCTTGCGCGCGAGGCACACATAGCGGCCGTGCAGGATGAGCCAGTGATGAGCGTCCTGTTTGTACTGCTCAGGCACGACTTTGTTGAGTCTCTCTTCCACGGCCCGCACGTCCTTGCCTTTGGCGATGCCGGTGCGATTCGAGACACGAAAGATGTGGGTGTCGACGGCAATCGTCGGATGACCGAACGCCGTGTTCAGGATCACGTTGGCGGTCTTGCGGCCGACACCTGGCAGTGCTTCCAGTGCTTCGCGCGACTCCGGCACTTCGCCGCCGTGGCGTTCGATCAGCAGGCGGCAGGTTTCGATGACGTTCTTCGCCTTGGTGTTGAACAGGCCGATGGTGCGGATGTACTGCGACAGTCCATCGACACCGAGCGCGAGAATCGCCTGCGGCGTATTCGCATGCCGATAGAGCACCTGCGTTGCCTTGTTGACGCTCTTGTCGGTGGCCTGCGCGGACAGGATGACCGCGACCAGCAGTTCGAACGGCGTGCGGTATTCCAGTTCGGTCGTGGGATGCGGTCGCGCCTGTTTCAGACGTTCGAAGATTTCAGCGATCTTGACTGCATTCATGGGCTGGGTTCATGCCGGTGTCGTAGCCAGTTGCGTGCCGCCAGCAGCACACCGAAGGCGATGAAGGCGCCTGGCGGCAGCATCGCCAGCAGGAAGCCCATGTCTGCGGGGAAGAGCTGCAGATCCAGCCCGGCTGCGCGCGGTCCGAGGGCGTCGGCAGCATCGTGGAACAGCGAGCCGCGTCCCACGAGTTCGCGCGCGAGGCCGAGCACGATGAGAATGGCGGCAATGAAGACACCGTAAATCAGCGCCGAGCGCCATGCAGAGATCAAGCCGGTCTGTCGGCTGCGGTCCGCGAGCGCGACGATCGCGAAGTTCACGGACAGCAGCGGCAGGAACACACCGAGCGAACCGCGCAATTCGTGAGCCGCCGCGCTCATCCACAAGCCGAGCAGGCTGACGAGCGCGGCGAGGACGAGCGTCGTCAGCACGTGATGCAATGGTGAAGCGATCGTGCGGGTCAGCCAGCCGGCCGTCGTGCCGATGAAGCAGGCAATGATGGCGGATACGCCGAGCGCGATCGCATTGGTTGCCAGATCGCTGGTGGCGAGTGCCGGACAGAGCGCGATCAGCAACCAGATCGACGATGGGCGGCTGGTGGTGTTCATTTTCCCGCTTCGGTGGCGAACAGCCGGTCGCGCTGCGATCCGTAGTATTCGAGCGCACGCCGCGTCGCCTTGACGATGGCGCGGGGCGTAATGGTCGCGCCGGTGAAGGCATCGAAATCGCCGCCGTCGGGACGCACGCTCCAGCGCTGCTGCGGCGGATCGGCGAGCGACTTGCCGCGGAAGGCATCGAGCCAGTCGGTGCGGCGATTCTCGAACTGGTCGCCGAGACCCGCCGTCTCCGAGTGACGCACGACCTGCACGCCCAGCAGCGTGCCGTCATGCGCAATCGCGACCAGCAGTTCGATCGGGCCGTGGTAACCATCGGGCGCCACGGTCTGGACGATCGCCGCGACCGGCGTGCCGTTCCTGAAGGCGCGATAGATCCACACCGGCTCGGCAATGCCGAGAATGTCGGGCGAGGTGACCTGGATGCGGTCGGCGAGCAGATCGTTGTCATGGCTGTCCGGCGGCACCAGGACATCGAGCCGTTCCAGCAGCCATGCCTGTTCGTTGCGACGCGTTCGTTCGTGCGTCGCGCTTTGCATCATCGCAACGAAGGCCGCCAGCAGTATCGCGACCGCGACCACGATGAGCACCGCGGTGGTCCGCTGCGGACGCCGGCGGGTTTCAGCGTTCGTGTCCATAGATCCTCGGAATGGTATAGCGGTCGATCAGCGGCACCGCGAGGTTCATGAGCAGCACGGCGAAGGCGACGCCATCGGCATGGCTGCCCCAGGTCCGGATGACGTACGTGACCAGTCCGATGCCGGCGCCGTAAACGAGTTTGCCCTGATCGCTGGTCGCGGACGAGGTCGGATCGGTGGCGATGAAGAAGGCGCCGAGCAACGTGGCGCCCGCGGTGAGATGGAACAGCGGGCCGGGATAGGTGCCGGGATCGATGGCGTACATGAATGCCGCCGGCAGCATCAGTCCGGTGAGCATGGCGACGGGGGTGTGCCAGCGGATGATGCGCAGCGCCAGCAGCCACACTCCGCCCGCGGCGATGCCGAAGTTGATCCAGTCCCAGCCGCGGCCGCCGAAGGGGCCGAAGATCGGACTCGCAACCGCTTCTTCGAGCGTGCGGCCCGAGGCCAGCTTGATCGCGCCCAGCGGCGTCGGTGAGGTGATGGCGTCCCAGCGCAGCGCATCGGGCAGATGACCCATGAGGATCGCGTGCAGCGTGTCCATGAATGGGATGTCGATGGTCTGCAAGCCCGCGACGTCCGGCGCCAGCCAGCGCGACAGATGCGTGGGGAAGGAGACCAGCAGCACGGCATAGCCGACCATCGCCGGATTGAACGGATTGGAGCCGAGTCCGCCGTAGAGATGCTTGGCGATGACGATCGCGAACGCGGTGCCGCTGGCGATCAGCCACCAGGGCGCGAGCGGCGGCAGACACAGCGCGATCAGCATGGCCGTGATGATGGCGCTGCCGTCGGTGAGGAAGGGGCGCAGCGGCTGACGGCGCAATCGTAACGCCACCGCTTCGGTGGCGAGCGCCGTCGCGATGCCGAGCGTCATCTGTACGAGGATGCCCGGCCCGAACACCACGACGTGCAGCGCCGTGGCCGGCAGCAGGGCGTAGATCACCAGCCGCATCACGCGGGCTACGCCCTTCGGTGCGACGTGCGGTGCGACGGTGTGCGGTGCGCTTGCCGTCGGGAACTTCATGACTTGCGCCCCGCCAGGTGCCGGCGCTTTTCTTCCAGCCGGGTGCGCTGTTCCTGTTCGATGCGCTGCAGGCGGTCGCCGCGCGCTTCGTAGTGCGCGCGTGCGGTAGTCGCATCACGACGGGCCCGCAGCGTTGCCAGCAGCGCGGGCTTGGCTTCGCGAAAGCGCTGCGTCAGCGGGATCTGGCTCGGACACACGTAGTCGCAGCAGCCGCATTCGATGCAGTCCATCAGGCCGTAGCGCTCGAGGTTCGCGAGGTCGCCGGCTTGTGCATGCCAGTGCAACTGCTGCGGCAGCAGTGTCGCGGGACAGACTTGCGCGCAGTCGCCGCAGCGGATGCAGGGCATCTCGGCGCCGCGCGGCTGCAGATCGGCGGCAGTGGCGGCGATGATGCAGTTCATCGCTTTGACCACGGGCAGCTGATCGCTGGTCAACGCCTGGCCCATCATCGAGCCGCCCATGATCAGCTGCTGCACGTCGGCAACGTAGCCGCCGCAATCGGCGATGAGACTGGCGACAGGCGTGCCGAGGCGCACTTCGAGATTGGCGGGTTCGCTGACGCCGGCGCCGGTGACGGTCACGATGCGACTGATCAGCGGTTCGCCATCGCGAATCCAGCGCGCGGCCGCGGCAGCGGTGCCGACATTCTGGACGACGATACCGATGTCTGCGGGCAGGCCATCGCTGGGAACCTCGCGCCCCGTGATGGCGAGGATCAACTGGCGCTCGCCGCCGGCCGGATAGATGTCGCGCTGAATGCTGATCGCGATGTCGTTGGTTTCCCGCAGCGCCGATCGCAAAGCCGCTTCGGCCTGCGGCACGTCATCCTCGATGGCGATCGTGCACTGCGTTGCGCCGGTGGCGTGTTTGAGGATGCGTGCACCGAACACGACATCGGCAGCGCGCTCGCGCATGAGCATGTCGTCGCAGCTGATCCAGGGTTCGCACTCGGCGCCGTTCAGCAGCAGGTGAATGCCGTCGACATCGGCCGATCGCGCCAGCTTGGCGGCAGTCGGAAACGTCGCGCCGCCGAGGCCGACGATGCCGCCGCGCGCGATGTGTGCGCGCAGGTCGGCGGCGGAGAGCGACGGATAGTCGACGGGGGATTGCGCGTAGCGTGCATCGCGGCCGTCGTTGGCGATCACGATGCTCCTGGCTCCTTCCCCCGCTTGCGGGGGAAGGTTGGGATGGGGGGCTGCGGTGCCGCCGTCGCCCCCTCCCTGGCCCTCCCCCGCAGGCGGGGGAGGGGATGACAGAATCGTTCCCGACACCGGCGAATGCAGCCACGCACTGATGTCGCCCTGCGGCTCGGCGATGGGCTGTCCCAGCAGCACGGCGTCGCCCGGTTGCACGATCGGTCGGGACGGCGCGCCGGCGTGCTGATCGAGCGGCAGGATCAATCGCTCCGGTACGGTCGCGGCGCGCAGCGCAAGCTGCGTCGAGCGCGTCTTGTTCGCGTCGAGCGTCAGGCCGCCCCGGATGCGTGCGCCCATGCGCTATCTCGCCGCCATGAGTGGCGGGAATTGCTGCATGCCTGCCGGCGCAGGACGCATGTCGATGCAGTCGACGGGGCAGGGTGGAATGCACAGTTCGCAGCCGGTGCAGTCGGCAGCGATCACCGTGTGCATGAGCTTGGAACCGCCGACGATGGCATCCACTGGACAGGCCTGGATGCACTTCGTGCAGCCGATGCAGGTCGTCTCATCGATGACGGCGACCGCCGGATACACCGGCATGACGCCGTATTGCGGATCGACGGCGCGTCGTTCGCGTCGGAGCAGAGTCGCCAGCGCCGCGGCCGTGGTGTCACCGCCGGGCGGGCACTGATCGATTCCCGCTTCGCCGCGTGCGATGGCGGTTGCATAAGGCAGGCAGCCATCGAACGTGCAGCGCCGGCACTGCGTCTGCGGCAGCAGTTCGTTGATGCGTTCGGCGAGGATGTCTTCGCGCCGCTGCGTCGCGGGAAGCCACAGCAGCACCAGTCCCAGGCAGGCGGCAAAGGCGGCGGTGATCAGCAGCGCTGCGACCATGACGTCAGTCGCGGATGAGCCCGGTCAGTCCCATGAGCGCCAGCGCCATGAGTCCCGTCGTGACCAGGGCGATGGGCGTATCGCGAAACGCCAGCGGAATTCGCGCCGCGGTGACGCGGGCGTGCAGCGCGGTGAATGCGAGCAGCATGACGGCGAAGGCGGTGCCGATGCCGACGCCGGACCACAGTGCCGTCGTGATGTCGGCGAAGTCCGCCGACATCAATGCCGTAGCGAGCACGGCAGGGTTGCCGATCGCCACCAGAACGAATGCCGGACGGACGGGCGTCCAGGGTCCCAGTCGCGGCAGCAACAGTGCCAGCAGCGGCGCGAGGATCATGACGAGAATGACCAGCACGTAGGTCCGCAGATACGCGGTGTCGAACGGCCGCAGGAGCGCGTGTTCGATGAGGTAGCCCGCCGGTGCGATCACCGCAATCAGGATGAACGAGGCGAGCGCCCAGCCGATGCTGTTGGAATGCTCGTCGGTCTCCTCGAACAGCCGCGTGCCCAGCAGCGCCGGCGCGTAATGACTTGCCAGGACGGCACTGAGCAGGATGAGGAGGAGGGCGGACATCATGGTTTGATGCCGATCTCGCTACTTCACCTTCATGCCCGGCGTCGCGCCTGCATCCGGCGACAACAGGAAAATATCCTTGCCGCCCGGTCCCGCGGCGAGAACCATGCCTTCGGACGTGCCGAACTTCATCTTGCGCGGTTTGAGATTCGCCAGGACCAGCGTGAGCCGACCGGCGAGTTGCTCTGGCGTGTAGGCCGAACGGATGCCGGCGAACACGGTGCGTTGCGCGTCGCCGATGTCGACGGTGAGCTTCAGCAGTTTGTCGGCACCATCGACCGTCTCTGCAGCGACGATCTTCGCGATGCGGATGTCGAGCTTCGCAAAGTCGTCGACGGTGATTTCGGCAGCGCTCGCGGCTTGAGGCGTGGGGCCTGGGCCAGAAGCGGGAGCCTCTGCAGTTTTCTTCGCGGCTTCGTTGGCGCTTTCGAAAAGCGCGTCGAGCTGTTTCGGATCGACGCGCGTGATCAGCGGCTTGAACGTGCCGAAGTGATGGCCGGCGGGCAGCAGGCTCGCGGCGTCGCCGCGCTCGAACAGGTTCCAGTCGAGCGGGCCGCTGTTCAGATAGCCTTCCGCCTGTTCGGCCAGCGCCGGCAGGATCGGCTTCAGGAACAGCGTGAGCGCCTTGAACGTCGCCATCGACGACGCACAGATCTCGCCGAGCTTCTTCAGGTTGTCCGGATTGTTCGCCGCATCCTTCGACAGGATCCACGGCTTGTAGACGTCGATCTCGGCATTCACCGCGTCGGCGACTTCCATCGTGAGGCGGATGGCCTTGCCGAACTCACGCTCGTCGAAGGCGGCGCGGATCGCAGCCTGATGTTCGAGGGCTGCGCTGATGCCGCGCGATCCGGCGGGCAGTGGCGGCATGCGGTTGTCGAAGAACTTCGCGATGAACGGCGCCATGCGGCTGGCGATGTTCACGTACTTGCCGACCAGATCCGAGTTCACCCGCGCGATGAAGTCTTCCGGATTGAAGTCGATGTCCTCGACGTTCGCATTGAGCTTGGCAGCGATGTAGTAACGCAGCCATTCCGGATTCATGCCGACGTCGAGATAACGCAGCGGACTGATGCCGGTGCCGCGCGACTTGGACATCTTCGCGCCGGAGACCGTGATGAAGCCGTGCACGTAGACGTTGTCCGGCACTTTCTCGCCGGCGAATTTCAGCATCGCCGGCCACAGCAGGGTGTGGAAGTAGATGATGTCCTTGCCGATGAAATGAATCTGTTCGACGTCCGGCGCGGCGAGGAATTCGTCGAAGCTGCGTTCTTCGCCGTTCGCGCGGGCCTTGCCGCTGTCGAAGTAGTTCTTGAGCGAGGCGAGGTAGCCGATCGGCGCATCGAACCAGACGTAGAAATATTTTCCGGTGGCGCCGGGAATCGGGATGCCGAAGTAGGGCGCATCGCGCGAGATGTCCTTGTCGGTGAGCGCCTGATCGCCTTCGCCTTCCAGCCATTCGTTGGCCTTGTTCCTGACGGCCGGCTGCAGGCGCGGCTTGCCGTTCTGCTCGGCGTTGAGCCACTCGCGCATGAACTGCTTGCAGCGGGGCTCGGAAAGTTTGACGAAGTAATGATCGGAAGTGCGACGCACGGGCGTCGCGCCCGACAGCGTGGAATACGGGTTGATCAGATCGGTCGGCTCGTAAGCCTTGCTGCACACCTCGCAGGTGTCGCCGTACTGATCCTTGGCATGGCAGTTGGGACACTCGCCCTTCACGTAGCGATCCGCCAGGAACATGTTCTTCACGGGATCGAAGAACTGTTCGACGGCCTTGACGTAGACGAGCCCCGCCTCCTGCAGCTCGCGGAAGATCCGCTGGGTCAGCTGCGTGTTTTCGGGCGAATGCGTCGAATGCCAGTTGTCGAAGGCGATGTGGAAGCCTTCGAGATACTTCGGCCGGTCGGCAGCAATGCGCGTGACGAGCTGTTCGGGCGTGATGCCCTCGCTCTCGGCCTTGAGCATGATCGGCGCGCCATGGGCATCATCCGCGCCCATCCAGTGGACCTTGTTGCCGACCATGCGCTGGAACCGCACCCAGATATCGGCCTGGATGTACTCCATGATGTGGCCGATGTGGAACGGGCCATTGGCGTAGGGCAACGCCGTCGTGACGAACAGGTGGCGGGGGCGGGAAGTCATTGGGAAAGCAGGCAAATCCGGGGGAAAGCGGGGGCGGATTATGCCATGGAGGAAGTGACGAAGGTCACGAGGGTCACGGAAGTCACGAAGGTGGGAGAAGCCTCTACCCTCTGACCTTCGTCACTTTCGTGACTTCCGTGACCCTCGTGACTTTCTTCGTCACCCCACCTCTTTCAAATGCTCGAACTTGGCCTTGTTGATGGCCTTCTTGTAGGCCTCCTTGCCCGTGATCATGGCCTTGTCGAGCAGGTCCTGGATCGCCGAGTCCATGACCTTCATGCCGTGGGCGGCGCCGCTCTGCATGGTGTTTTCGAGCTGGTCGAGCTTGCCCTGGCGGATCAGGTTGGCGACGTCGCGCGCGGTCGGCTCGCTGTCGCCGCTCAC
>OEIU01001082.1_pt1 | contig 19736 bp, 14 predicted proteins | sample 1539221 | NCBI WGS metagenome assembly OEIU01 (sample SAMN03792071, study PRJEB22550) | activated sludge metagenome | feature: wastewater treatment plant; material: activated sludge; isolation source: Wastewater treatment plant of a petroleum refinery complex | place: Argentina: Zarate | collected...
CTGGCCCTTGATGTAATTGTTCACGACATAGGACCAGATGAGATCGGTCGGCCGCAGCATGTTGAAGGCGTTGGCCATGCGCGAGCCGTCGAGATATCCGGTCGAGGCCATGTCCGTCTCGACGTTGCGGATCGTATTGGCGTCGGTGAACACCTTGAGTTCGCCGGGATCGGTGAAATCGACCTGCGTCGTGAAGAACGTCGTCGACGCGATCCGGTCGTCGCCGATCGCGGCCATATAGGCGAGCGCAACCGCCATCAGCGTGCCGCCGACGCAATAGCCGATCGTCGACACCTGCCGCTCGCCGGTGATCGTTTCGATCGCCTTCAGCGATTCGAAAATGCCCTCGCGCATATAGGCGTCGAAGCCCTTGTCGCGATGGCGTCCGTCCGGATTGACCCACGAGACGACGAAAACCGTCAGCCCGTGGTCGACGCACCATTTGATGAAGCTCTTCTCGGGATTGAGATCGAGAATGTAGAACTTGTTGATCCAGGGCGGCACGATCAGCAGCGGGCGTCTGTAGACCTGCTCCGTCGTCGGCGCATACTGGATGAGCTCGATCAGGTCGTTGCGCCACACCACCTTGCCGGGCGTGAGCGCCATGTTCTCGCCGAGCTTGAACTTCGAGGAATCCGACTGGCGCAGGCGCAGCGTTCCGTGGCCGGCCTCGATGTCCTCGGCCAGCATGTTCAGGCCGCGCACGAGATTCTCGCCTTCTTCCTTGAAGGTCGTGCGCAGCAGCTCCGGATTGGTGCCGACGAAATTCGACGGCGACAGCGCGCTCGCGAATTGCCGGACATAGAAGGCGGCCTTGGCGCGGCTGAGATTATCCAGTTCGTCGTCGCGCGCGACCATCTCGTTGGCCCAGTCGACGCTGAGCGCGTAGGCCTGCCGGATGAAGTCGAAGATCGGGCTCTCGCGCCATTGCGGATCGGCGAAACGCTTGTCCCTGGAATCGTAGGGCACGACGGGCTCGACATGCTCGCCGGTCATGCGGCGCAGCGTATTGCCCCAGAGATCGATGAACTTCGTCGAGATGGCGGCCTGAGCCTCCATCGTGCGCGCGGGATCCTTCAGCCAGTATTCGGCGACCTTGCCGAGCGAGCGCACGGCGTCGACGATTTCGTTCGCCGCATTGTTGGGATTCTCGCCCGCCTCCAGCGGCTTCATGTAGGCCGCCATGACGCGCGAGCCTTCCTGCATCATGCGCGACACGTTCTGCGCCAGGCGCTCGAAATTCGGGATGGGCGCGGCGATCGCCTCGCCATCCTGCGGCGGTTCGGCGAGCGCGGCGCGCGGCCGGGCGGCGGGCTTCGGCGCCGGCTTCGGCATGGCCGCCGTCAGCGCTTCCACGACTTCGGCATGGGCGGCGGCGGCCGGCGTCATCTCGACGTCGGCGACCTCGACCGGCGGGGGCGACGGCGTCTTCGCGCTCTTGCGCGGCGCGCGCTTGCGCGCCGGCGCCGCTCCCGCCGCGGGCGCCTTCTTGCCCGCGCTGTGCGAGCCAGAAGTTTCTGCCATTTCAAACCTCCCGAACTGATCTCGACCGTCCGCCGCCGCGGCTGGCCTGTTTCCTACATAATAGCGGTTTATTCACCGTATTGGCCAATGATCAAAACGTTGTAGAACGACATTTCCAAGACCGGAGGCCCGGATCGAACGGCCATGAGCGAAGCGGCGAAGATGTGCGCGAGAAGGTTGCGGCCCGCAGGCGCGGCCGTGATCGCGCTCGCGCTCGTCTGCGGCCCCACGCTCGCCCAGGACATGAAGATCGGCGAGGACCCGCTCTCCGTCATGATGAAGTGGAAACCGGCGGCGCGCGAAAAGGAAATGCCCGATTTCGTGAAGAAGAGCCGGCCGCCCGAAGGCCAGCTCGGCTTCACCCCGCTGACCGGGCAGGAGCCCGACCGGCCAAAGCGCAAGACGCCGGCCGAAGTCGCCGCTGAAATGAAGAAATTCGACGCAGCCGCCGCCGCCGCGCGCGCCCGCGCCGCCCGAGCTTTCGGCGCCGTCAGACCCGCCGCGCGCCCACCGGCGAAGCGCGCAGCGGCGGAATAGCCGGGTCCAGACGGCGTTTTGCAATTCAAAACGCCGCCGTTTCGCACTAAAAGCAGGTCGCGCCGCCCGAAGGCGCACAAAAAGAGAGCCATACAATGTCGGACTTCTATCGCGTCAAGCGCTTGCCGCCCTATGTCTTCGAGCAGGTCAACCGGCTCAAGGCCCAGGCTCGCAACGCCGGGGCCGACATCATCGATCTGGGCATGGGCAATCCCGATCTGCCCGCGCCGAAGCATGTCGTCGACAAGCTGGTCGAGACCGCCGGCAAGCCGCGCACCGACCGCTATTCGGCCTCCAAGGGCATCGCGGGCCTGCGCCGCGCGCAGGCCGCCTATTACGACCGCCGCTTCGGCGTGAAGCTCAATCCGGATTCGCAGGTCGTCGCCACGCTCGGCTCGAAGGAAGGCTTCGCCAACATGGCGCAGGCGATCACCGCGCCAGGCGACGTGGTGCTGGTGCCCAACCCCTCCTATCCGATCCACGCCTTCGGCTTCCTGATGGCCGGCGGCGTCATCCGCTCGGTGCCCGCCGAGCCGACGCCGGACTATTTCGTCGCGCTCGAGCGCGCGATCATGCATTCGATCCCCAAGCCGATCGCGGTCGTCGTCTGCTATCCCTCGAACCCGACCGCCATGGTCGCCTCGCTGGACTTCTACAAGGACCTCGTCGCCTTCGCGAAGAAGCACGACATCTTCATCCTGTCCGATCTCGCCTACGCCGAGGTCTATTTCGACGACAACCCGCCGCCGTCGGTGCTGCAGGTGCCCGGCGCCTTCGATTGCACGGTCGAATTCACGTCCATGTCGAAGACCTATTCGATGGCGGGTTGGCGCATGGGCTTCGCCGTCGGCAACGAGCGGCTGCTCGCCGCGCTCGGCCGCGTGAAATCCTATCTCGACTACGGCGCCTTCACGCCGATCCAGGTGGCGGCGGCCGCGGCCCTCAACGGTCCCGACGATTGCATCAGGGAGATGCGCGCGACCTACAGGAAGCGGCGCGACGTGATGGTGGAGAGCTTCGCGCAGGCCGGCTGGACGATCCCGGCGCCGGCCGCCTCCATGTTCGCCTGGGTGCCGATCCCCGACCAGTTCAAACAACTCGGCTCGCTCGAATTCTCGAAGCTGCTGATCGAAAAGGCCGATGTGGCGGTGGCGCCGGGCATCGGCTTCGGCGAGCACGGCGACGATTATCTGCGCCTCGCGCTGGTCGAGAATGAGCAGCGCATCCGCCAGGCGGCGCGCAACCTGCGCAAGTTCTTCGAGAACGCCGACCGCCTGCACAATGTCGTGCCCATGAAGGCGGGATTGCAGGCAGCCGGCTAAGGCCGGCCTTTCTCACATCCAAAGCAAGACGCGCGGCCCGGAGCCCGCGCGTTTTTCCGTCAGCGGCATTCCGAGCCGCATCCGGGCTCGCGATAATAGGGCTCGCTGCGCGGGATCGGCGCCCGCGTCAGCGTCCGGCCGCGCACCAGATCGTCGCGCGCCGCCGGCAGGTCGAAGTTCGGCGTGTCGCCGCCGAGCCGGTCGATGCCGATGTCGAACCGCGAGGCGTCGGAATTGTTCGGTTGCTTCTTCGCGCCGCCGCGCTGCGCCGCATTGCTCGTCACGCGCGCCGTGATCTGCGCCAGCAGATTGGGATCGACGCGGGCGGGCGGGGAGGGCGGCGTGTTGAAGTCGGCGACGACGGTCTCGAAGCCCGAGCGCAACAACTTGACCGAACCGCCGGCGTTCGTCACGTCGACGACGCCATAGTGATGGATGACATGCAGGCGGCCCGCTGCGTCGTAGCCCGCCGAAAAAACGCCGCCGCGCACGCCGATCGTGGCCGCGGGCGTTTTGATCGTCGCTCCCGCGCCGTGACTGACCTTGCCGCCGACGAAACGCAGCGCGCCGCGCGTCATCGACGTCGTCATTTCGCCCGCGTTCGACGCGGGATCGAACACGAACTTGTCGATCGTCACGTCCGAATTGCGGCCGATGCTGAGCGCGGAGGAATCCGTGAAGGCGATCTGCGCCGAACCGTTGGCGTTGGTGCGGATGCGCTCGCGCTGCGCCACGCCGGCCCCGACGACGAGGCCGCGCGCCGCCGCGCCGGGCGCCTGGCCGGTCGCGTCCTGATTGGCGGCGCCGACGCTGCCGACGGTCTGGGCGAAGGCCGGGCCTGAGATCGCCGCCAGAAGCGCTGCGATGAAAAGCGGGCGGAATGTCATGTCCACCTCCCTAAAAGCGCAGCGTCGGGCCGATCAGGCCGGACCAGGCGCTGGCGCGATAGTTCGGCAGGCTCGAAGTGTTGCGCATGTATTGCACGAGCGCGGCCACGCCGAACATTTTGGTGATCGGCATGTCGATCTGCGATCCGACGCGGATCTGTCGGTCGACACGCACGACGAAGGGATCGACCAGCGGGTCCGCCGCGTCGAAGCGCGTTTCGGTGTAGCGGACGAAAGGCGTGACCGACCAGCGCCAGCCGATCGTCTCCGACGGCGGATCGAACTCGTAGCGCACGGCGCCTTCCAGCCCGAAGCGGCGCGAAGTGAGCGTGCTGGTGAACGACGAATTGCGCCCGAACAGGATTTTGCCGTCCAGGGTCAGGCGGTCGGTCGCGCTCCAGCGCGCGGCGAGGCTGCCGGTCCACTGGCTGCCGGTGTTCTGCGTCGCCGCGACCTCGAGGAAGCGGCTGGTCGCCGCAATGTCGAGATGGCGCCATTCGACGCCGGGCTCGACGTAGAAGACATTGCCGAGCGGGAAACGCACGGTCACGCCGGCGCCGATGCTGGAGCCGAGGCGCCCGAGCGCTAGCGTCGCGTAGGACGCCGTCACGTAGGGCCGGATCGACGCGCCGGGCAGGGCTTCCGGCGCGAGCGCCAGCCGCGGGCCGGTCGTCGCTTCGACCAGAACGGAGCTCAATTCGCCGAACGCGAATTGCGACGAGGCGATTCCGGCGAAGCGCGATTCCCAGACATCGCCGCGCTGGTTCTCGAAATCGTAGATATGCCTGACCTCGCCGAGCGCGGTCAGATTGGCGCCGCCGCGCTGGTAGTAGGGCCCGGGGTTCGGAATGTCGGCGCCGTTCGAGCGGATGAAGCCGAAGGCCGGCGCGACCGGAACGTTGGAGCTGTAGCCGACGCCGAGCTGCAGCACGCCCGACAGGCGGGAGGGCGCCATCTCCTTCCTGACGGCCGGCAGCATGATCTCGATGCGCCCGCGCAAATCCGGCTCGAGGCCGGGCGCCGCCAGCGCGTCCTCGAAATAGCGCTGCGCCATGTCGTAGGATTTCAACCGGTAATAGAGAACGCCGAGCTCATATTTCGCCCGCGTGAGATTGGGATTGAAGAACAGCGTGCGTTCGAGCGCGACGATCGCCGCCTCGTAGTCGCGTCCCTCCGCCGCCGCGCGCGCATAGGCGAAATTCGCGTCATTGTCGTTGGGGTTTGCGAGCACGCGCGGCAGCAGCGCCGCCTGGTCGGCGAGCGCGGTCTGCGCCTGCGCGGCGTCCCCGACGCAGGCGAGCGCCAGCGCGCCCGCGCATCCGAAAGCTGCGCGACGCCGCCGCGCGCGGGACATCCTTCTCGCAAACATCGCATCCCCCACAGCGGCGGCCGTGCGCCCGCGAGCGCGCCGCCGGGCCATTGTAGCCACGGGCGGACGGAATGGGATTGGCGAAATCGCCGGCTTTGCGAGCATTTTGCCAGACATGTGGCAAGTCTGACACAAGGCCGCGCCCCGTCCGTGCGTCGTGGCACGCGACTGTCGCCGGAGCCGCGCGCCGTTACAATCCGGCGAAACCAACGGATCGCACGCCATGCCCCAGCTCTCGCACATGTTCTCGCAGCCCTGGTTTTTCTGGGCGCTCGGCTCCGCCGGCTTCGCCGCGCTGACCGCCGTTTTCGCCAAGGCCGGCGTGGCGCAGATCGATTCGAGCCTCGCCACGCTGCTGCGCACGCTGGTGGTCGTGCCGCTCGCGGCGCTCGTCGCCTGGCTCTCCGGCGGATTCGCGACGGCCGGCGCGATCCCGGCCCGCGCCTGGCTTTTTCTGGCGCTTTCCGGCCTCGGCACCGGCGCCTCCTGGCTCTGCTATTTCCGGGCGCTGCAATTGGGCGAGGCCGCGCGCGTGGCGCCGGTCGACAAGCTCAGCGTCGTGCTGGTCGCGATCTTCGGCGTCGTCTTTCTCGGCGAGGTCCTGAGCTGGAAGAACTGGGCGGGCGTCGGATTGATTTTGGCCGGCGTCCTGCTGATCGCGCTGAAGGATTGAGTGGACAGGAGCCAATGTTCCCATTATGTTCTCATTTCGTTGCGGAGTGAGTCGCATGATGAAACTGTATTGGGCCCCCGGCACGCGCAGCCTGCGCACGCTCTGGATGCTCGAGGAAGCCGGCGTCCCTTACGAGCGTATCCACGTCGACATCCGCAACGGCGGCCAGAACGACCCGGCCTTCCGCCGCATCAACCCGATGGGCAAGGTCCCGGCCTTCGAGGATGGCGCGGCCCAGCTCGCCGAAAGCGCCGCCATCTGCGCCTATATCGCCGAGCGCTGCCCCGAGGCAGGGTTGGCGCCGCAGATCGGCGACCCCTTGCGCGGCCGCTATTTCCACTGGCTGTTCTTCGCGCCGGGCTGCATCGAGCCGGCCTTCACCCAGAAGTTCACGAATATCGAACTGCCGACGACGGCGGCCGGCTGGGGTTCGCCAATGTCGACCTGCCGACAACGGCGGCGGGCTGGGGCGATTTCAACCGGGTCTTCGACACGCTCGAAACGGCGATGAAGCCGGGTCCCTGGATTCTCGGCGAAAAATTCTCCGCCGCCGACGTGATGATCGGTTGCGACCTGCTGTTCGGAATCGAGCGTTTCAAGATCGTCGAGCCGCGGCCCGTCTTTGCTGCCTATCTGGAGCGCTGTCACGCGCGCCCGGCGCTGCAGCGGGCGCTGACGATCGACGCGGGCGGGTAAGGGGCGCCCATGTCGTCCCGGACGATCCGAAGATCGATCCGGCAGCTACGGGCGACGCGCGGCAGAACTCTTTTCCTGTGGGCTTCACGGCATTGGCGGGCGCGCCGCATACGCCAGCCGCGTAAAATCCTCACGTGACCGACCCCAACCTCCGCCTCTTCCTCGACGTCGAAAGTTCCGCGCTCGGCCGTCCCTGGCGCCCGCGTCTCGACATCGCGGGCGAGCAGCGCGCGCTGGCCATCGTCCAGCGCCACGGCCTCTCCGACATTCTCGCGCGCGTGCTGGCGGGCAGGGGGGTCGGCATCGACGAGGCGTCGGCCTATCTCGATCCGACCATCCGCGCGCTCATGCCCGACCCCTCGTCCCTGCAGGACATGGACGCCGCCGTCGAACGGCTCGCGCGCGCCGTCACGAACGGCGAGACGGTCGCGATCTTCGGCGATTACGACGTCGACGGCGCCTGCTCCGCCGCGCTGCTGGCGAGCTTCCTCGACGCCTGCGGCGCGCCGCGGCTGGTGCGCATTCCCGACCGCATCTTCGAGGGCTACGGCCCGAATGCGGAGGCCATCAAGGAACTGCGCGCGGCGGGCGCCAACCTTCTCGTCACCGTCGATTGCGGCACGACCTCGCACGAGGTTCTGGCCGGCGCGAAGGCGCTCGGCATGGACGTCATCGTCCTCGACCATCACCAGGCGCCCGAAATCCTGCCCGACGCCCTCGTCGTCAATCCCAACCGGCAGGACGATCTTTCCGGCCTCGGCGCGCTGTGCGCGGCCGGCGTCGTCTTCATGGCGCTGGTGGGTCTGAACCGCGCGCTGCGCACGATGGGATTCTGGACGGCGTCGCGCCCCGCGCCCGATCTGCTCGAAAGCCTCGATCTCGTCGCGCTGGCGACGGTCGCCGACGTCGCGCCGCTGACCGGCCTCAACCGCGCCTTCGTCGTCAAGGGCCTCGCCGTGCTGCGCGGGCGCGGGCGGCGGGGCCTGGCGGCGCTGATGGACGTCGCGCGCCTCGTCGGCCCGCCACAGGCCTGGCATCTCGGTTTCCTGCTCGGCCCCCGCATCAACGCGGGCGGGCGCATCGGCGACGCCGCGCTCGGCGCGAAACTCCTGCTGACCGACGATCCCGCGGAAGCCGGCCGCATCGCGGCCGAACTTGACCGCCTGAACCACGAACGCCGCGCCATCGAACTCGCCACCGTCGAAGCCGCGCAGGCCGAGGCCGACCTGGCGCTGGGCCGGAGCGGGGAGGGCGCGGCCATCGTGGTCGCCGGCGAGGACTGGAGCCCCGGCATCGTCGGCCTCGTCGCCTCGCGCCTGAAAGAGAAGTTCCAGCGCCCGGCCTTCGCCGTCGCGCTCGCGGGCAGGACAGGCACGGGCTCGGGCCGTTCGATCGCCGGCGTCGATCTCGGCGCGGCCGTGCGGCAGGCGGTCGAGGCCGGGATATTGATCAAGGGCGGCGGCCACGCCATGGCGGCAGGCGTCACCGTCGCGCGCGAAAAGCTGGGCGAATTCCGCGCCTTCCTCGAACAGAAGCTGGCGACGAAAGTGGCCGCCGCGCGCGAAAAAGACGCGCTCTATGTCGATTCGGCCGTCACGGCCGCGGGCGCGACGCGCGATCTCGTCCATGCCGTCGCCGCGGCCGGCCCGTTCGGCGCGAGCGCGCCGGAGCCGGTCTTCGTCCTGCCGCGCCACCGCATTCTCAACGTCATGCCGGTCGGCGAGGATCACCTGCGCGTCTCGGCGCAGGCGGCTGACGGCGCGCGGCTGGACGCCATGGCTTTTCGCGCGGGCGCGTCCGGCCTCGCGGAAACGCTGCCGGCGCTGTCGGGCGGCCCGGCGCATCTCGCGGTCACCTTGTCGCTCGACCATTACGGCGGCCGCGAGCGCGTGCAGGCCCGCATTCTCGACGCCGCGCGCGCCGATTGAGGACGGTGCGGATTTCGGCCGAACGCACGTTGCAAGCCGCGCCGCAGAGCCGTATAAGCGCGCCGTTCGCCCACGCGAGCCCGCGCCCATCGTCTAGCGGTCTAGGACGTCGCCCTTTCACGGCGAAAACAGGGGTTCGATTCCCCTTGGGCGCGCCAGAGCGCCGCGAGCGCCGGCCGAAGCGGCTTTGCTGGCGCAGCGTTCCGATCTGGTCATCGCCTTTGGCGTTCGCGTCGAAGGCGAGGGTTTCGATCTGTCCGATCTGTCGTTGCCCTGGGGCCAGGATATCGTCATCGACGCAGTGGCCTCCCTCAATCCGAACACCATCGTCGTGCTGGAAACCGGCAACCCCGTTTCGATGCCGTGGCGCGACAAGGTGAAAGCGATCGTCGAGGCATGGTATCCCGGACAAGCCGGCGGCCAGGCGATCGCCGAGGCGCTCGCCGGCCGGGTCAACCCGTCGGGCCGCCTGCCGATCACGTTTCCGGTCGATCTCGACCAGACGCCACGTCCGAAACTGCCGGGCCTCGGCACGCCATGGGGCACTCCGACCACCATCCGCTACGACGAAGGCGCGGAAGTCGGCTATCGCTGGTACGCCAAGCGAGACGCCAAACCGATGTATCCGTTCGGCTACGGGCTGAGCTACACCAGTTTCAGCTACAGTGATTTGAAGATCGCCGGCGGCGACACGATCGTGGCGACATTCACGCTGACCAACACAGGGAAGATGACAGGCGCGGATGTTCCCCAGCTTTATCTCGTCGAGGCGCCCGACGAGAAACGGATGCGGCTCCTCGGCTTTCAGAGGGTCGAACTGACGCCCGGCGAATCGCGGGAGATCACGCTGACGGTCGAGCCTCGCCTGCTTGCGCGTTTCGATGGCAAGGCGAGCCGGTGGCGGATCGCTGCGGGCGTCCATCGGATCGCGCTCGGCGCGTCGGCCGACGATCTCGAGCTTGTCGGCAGCGCGAGTCTCGACGGAAGATTGTTTGGCAAGTGACCTCCGGGCAGCCGGTCCCCGCATAGACTTCGCGCAATGGCTCCCCGCTTCATCCTCTCCGGCGCGCTGTCGGCGCGCCCGGGATCGGGGAACAATTCGCGCGACGCGCGGACAGACGCGCCATCCGGCATTCTGAAGCGGTTTGACCTGCGTTCGCAGCGCGCCTCGAGCTGGGCTGGAAGCGCGGCGCGACGCTGACGGCCGGTGGACGCGGACGCCGGGAGGCAATACCAAGGGCTCCCTTTTGGATCGTCGTGGGGTCGGCGTCGGACGGCCGTGGGTCGACGCGCAACGGAGTAGGCATTTTGATGCAGGGCGCCCTGCCGAGCATTGATCAGGCGCCGCCTGTCTCGCGCCCGCGTGCGATGATAGAACAGGCCGAGCTTCTGTACGGCGATCCGGCGACGCGCCCCGAGGCGCTGCGGCTGCTCGCGCGGGCAGGGCTCGCGGCGCGCAATCCCGGCTTCGCTGGTCGGATTCGGACCGTCTCGTCGCCGCCCAGGCGGCGCTCGCCGAGCGGCGGTTCGACGTCGTGCGCGAGCTTTCAGCCTCGGCCGAAGCCGCCGGCGAAATCCGGGTCGAGTTCGCGCTGGTCAGGGCCGCCGCGGCTCTCGCGCTCGGCGATGCGCGGAGCGCCGAGGCCGACCTGCTCGCATGCGATGCGGCGGCCCGCGCCGCGGTGGATCCAGGCCTGGTCCGCAGGCTCGACTGGGCCGCCGCCTATGTGTCGAGCGCGCTGGGACGCCCGCCGGGCGCGCGCGCCTACGGCGCCGTTCCGCTCGGCGGACGCTGGACCGCGCCGCCGCGGCCGGCGCGCGAGACGCCGACCATCGCCATCATGGATTACCGTTCGCCCGATCTCCGGCGCGTCAGCCTCAATATCGGCGATTACGTCCAGACGCTCGCGGCCATGCGCCATCTCGCGCGCTTCGCCGGCGTGGAATGGCGCGCGGCGCAACCGGAAGTCGCCGACATCATGCAGCGGCTGGCCGCCACCTGGCCCGCCGGCGAACGGATCGCGGCTAAGGGCGTCGCCGATCTCGTCGTGCTCGACCGCGACCAGACCTGGCCCGCGCGGACCATGCTCGGAGACCGGGTCGTCTGGGCGATCCTGAACGGATGGTACGATCATCGCGCCTTCGACGCGTTCGGGCCTTTTCCCGCCCCGGCGAATGTCGAGCCCATCCTGCTCTCCTACCATCTCGCGCGGCCCCAGGATTTGACGCCGCCGGTGATCGACTGGCTGCGGCGCGTCGGTCCGGTCGGCTGCCGGGACTGGGCGACCGTCTACACCTTGCTCGGCGCCGGCGTGGACGCCTTTTTCTCCGGCTGCCTGACGACGACGCTGGCGGTTGCGGAAAATGTTGCGCGAAGCCGCGCCGGAAGCCTTCGGGTCGAGGCGCCGGGAGAGGACGGCGAGGCGGAAGACAAGATCATTCATCATCGCCCCGAATTGCGCACCATGGCCTTCCATGAAGCCCTGTCGGCCGCATGGGGCCTGATCGAGACGTATTCCGCGGCCGAGGATGTCGTCACCAGCCGCCTGCATTGCTATCTGCCGTGCCGCGCCTTGGGCACGCCGGTCCGCTACGAGCCGCCGCGGCCGGGCGACCGGCGCATGGAAGGGTTGCTCGACATTGACGACGCCGCCTTCGCCCTCATGCGGCAACGCCTGTCGCAGCGGCTCTCCGACATTCTCCGGCTCGTTTTCGACGGCCGGTCGCGCGACGAGGTCCGCGAAGCCTGGCGCGCGCTCTGCGCCGACGACGTGCGCGCGGCGCGCCGACGTGTCTTCGGCGACGAAACGATCGCCGCGGGTCCGCGGAAAACGCCTGATTACGCGATGGCGCGCGCCCGGCCCGCCGAGGTGACCGTGGCGCTCGCCTTCGACGATCGCCTGCTCGGGCGCGCCAAGGCGCTCGTCCGCTCCCTGAGGGCGGCGACGACGGCGCCGCTGCGCCTGGCGATCCTGTCCCGCAACATAACCAGCGGCCAGTTGGTCGACGTCGCCGCCGCTGCGGAGCCGATCGACGTCCGCATCTTCGACATGGCCGGGCGCTTCGACGGCGTCGACGTCTCGCTCGCGCGCGGCACCACCGTGTCGACCATGGACCGCCTGTATCTCGATCAGTTGCTTCCCGATATCGATCGTCTCGTCTATCTCGATCTCGACACGATCTGCCTCGGCGACATCGCCGAGCTCGCGGCTTTCGAGCCGTCCCGCCTCGGCGTCGCCGCGCGGCCGATCCCGATGGCGGCGAGCGCGACGATCGGCCAGCAGGTGGAACTCGCCGCGCGCGGCATGTCGGCCGCCAAGGCCGGCGAATTCCGGCGCTGGGTCGCCGCCAATGCGGATTTCCGCGCGCCGGCGTTCAACGCGGGCGTTCTCGTGCTGTCGCTCGCGCGTCTTCGCGACACCGGGACGATGGCGCGCGCCATCGATCTCGTCGAGCGTTTCGGCCTGAACGATCAGGAGGCGCTCAATCTCGCCTGCGCGGGAGACTACGCCGTCCTGCCGGCGAGCTGGAACGCGATGCCTTATGCCGACTGGATCGACGCGCCGCGCCTTCTCCACTGGGCGGGCGACGTCAAGCCCTGGAGCAGCGGCAGGGCCGTGCGCGCCGCCGCCGCCTGGCGCAAGTTCGACGACGCGCCGGCGGCAACGCGCGTGGGCAGCGCGGATTACTGGCGCGACCCCGTGAACTTTCCCCAGAACTGGGACGAGCGCGCTCGCATGGCGGCCGCCTGGGTCGACGCCCCGGCGCGCGCGCTCGATCTCGGCTGCGGCCCGCGCATGGCCCTGAAGGGGCTTATGCCCGAAGGTAGCGAATATCGCGGCGCCGATCTGCGCGCCTGGTCGGAGGAGGTCGAGCAGGTCGACCTGAACGCCAACGAATTTCCCGCAGGCAAGTGGGATCTCGTCTTCCTGCTCGGCGTCGCCGAATATCTGGAGAGGCCCGGGATCGTCCTCAACAGGATACGCCGCGCGGCCGGACGGCTGATCCTCAGCTATTGCCATCCCAAACCCTGCTACAATCGCGAGGAAAGACGCCGGCTGGGCTGGATCAACGCCATCAGCGAGGCGCGGCTGGCCGAAGTTCTGCAAGCCGCCGGCTGGAAGGCGCATGCGACGAAAGTCTTCGGCGAAAACGCGGACCACGTTCAAATCCTCTACGACGTCCGTCCGGTGGAACGCGTCGCGCCCCCAAAGCCCGCCGCCGCGGGCTTGTCGCCCTTGTGCCGCGCCGTGCGAACCGAAAGACTGACCTATCTGCGGCCCGAGAAGCTCACGCGGCTGGAGGCGGCGGCGCGGGAGGCGGGGACCCATGCGCCGACCGGCGATTTCGCGGAATTCGGCATGGCGCTCGGCGGGTCCGGCATCGTCATCGCGAGTCAGGCGCGCAGCTTCGGGCGACGGTTCTTCGGGTTCGACGTGTTCGCGATGATCCCGCCGCCGGCCTCGGAACATGACGGCGACGACGCCAGGGCGCGCTATGCGACGATCGCGAAGGGCGGATCGCGCGGCCTCGGCGGCGACGTCTATTACGGCTACCAGTCGGACCTGCAGGGCAAGGTGGCGGAGGCTTTCGGGCGACACGGACTGCCGGTCGACGGGCGCGACATATCGCTCGTCGAGGGCCTGTTCGAGGCGACGCTGCCGCAGAGCGGGCTCGATGCGATCGCTTTCGCCCATATCGACTGCGACTGGTACGACCCCGTGGCCTTCTGCCTGCGCGAAACCGCGGCGCGCCTCGTTCCCGGCGGGGTCGTCGTCGTGGACGATTATCACGACTGGAGCGGGTGCCGCGCGGCGGTCGACCACTTCCTGGCCGAGCGCGCCGACTTCACGCTCGACGACGGCGCGAACGCCATTCTGCGACGCGCCCGGTAAGCCGCCGCGCGATCAGTCCACGGGAAAGCGCAGCTCGTAGCGTCGTCCGTTGGCGCGCGGGTCGGAGCCGTCGGACGCGGTGAAATACATCCACCAACCCCGCTGGCAGAACCGCCCCGGCGGGCCCTCCGCGACGGCTTCCGGACTGCATGCGACGAAGGGCAGTGGCGCGTCGTCCTCCATCACGACGAGCGGCGACCTGAACGGCCGCCGCTGCGTGCCGCCGGCAAATCCCAGGTCGCGCACCTCCACGCGGCGGGCGCCGCCGGGCGCCTTGACCATCCGATCGGGGGCGATGGGGGAGCGCCGCGCCGGACGTGGGGCGATCCGGCCGCCGACGACGACGAACGGATGGAAGGTCGCCATCTCGATCCGGTCAGTCGGCCTGCCATGACGCACGTCGTAGATCGACTGGGAAGGCGTGCGCCAAGGCGAATCCGCCTGCGCGGGCTTGCGCGCGACCACGACATGAACGTCCCGGTCGGGCCCGCGCGGTTGCGACGCCGCCTCGTAAGGCGGCAAGAGGTCTACGGCGTAGAATTCGCCGCGCGCGGCGTCCTGCGACAGGCGGATCCGCGCGCTCGCCAGCAGTTCGAAACCGTTCTGAACGAAGACGTCGAACCACAGCGTCGGCGAAAACTGATAAAAGCCGTGATCGGGCCAATTGTTCATCGGCCCGATGTGGACGAAGAGGCCGAGCGGCTCGAGAAGCTCGATGCAATTGCGGAGCGCGGTGGCGAAGTCGAACACGTGCTCGAGCGTCCCGCCGTCGTAGACGACGCTGTATGCGCCGCGCCACGCGGACGGCAGATCGACGCGATTGAGATCGAAAACATGCGTGCACCCCTCGTAGTCCGACACGTCGAGGCTGTGCACGGCGCCAAATCCCATCGCCTCCAGCACCGTCTCTTGCGTAAGCGGCGCACGGCGCAAGCGCTCCGCCGCCGCCACGTCGAACAGGCCGTCGGCCAGATATCCGTCGATGGCCTCATGGCCGAACCCCACGGTCTGCCGGCCGAGCGTGAGGATCGAGCCGCCCGGCTTCGCCTGCTGGAAGCACAGTTTGAGGACTGGAGGCAGATCGATGTTGATCATGGTCGGAAACTTGGCCGCCGTCCCGGCGAGCAGGCGGCGCCGTCTGCGGAATTGCCGGACACATCTGCCCGGAGTCGAAGCGCTTGCGCAAGGCCCGCGCGACAGCCGGAGCCGATCGACCCGGCCCCCAATCGCAATCGGGCGCCGCTTGTCCTAGTCTGGGGACAAGCTGAATCGGCCTTTGGAACCAATGCGGACTGTCACTTCTGACGCGTTGCGCGTCGCGCCGGGCGCATGAGCGGGTTTTCGCTGCGCCCCGGCTCCGTTCTTCGCCGCCTGCTCGAAAGCGAGGCCTCCGGCGGCGTCGTGCTCATGGCGGCGGCCGCCGCCGCGCTGCTCGTCGCCAATTCGGGCTTCGGCCCGGCCTATTTCCGTGCGCTCGAAACTCATGCAGGGCCGCTCAGCCTGCTGCACTGGGTCAACGACGCCCTGATGGCGCTGTTCTTCCTGCTCGTCGGGCTGGAGATCAAGCGCGAGACGATCGGCGGCGAGCTTTCAACCTGGCGCAGCCGCGCGCTCCCCGGACTGGCGGCGGCGGGCGGCATGATCGCGCCGGCGCTCGTCTATCTCGCCTTCGCCGGCAAGACCGCGTTGTTCGCGCGCGGCTGGGCGATCCCGGCGGCCACCGATATCGCCTTCGCGCTCGGCGTGCTCGCGCTCGTCGGCGCGCGCGCGCCGGCCTCGCTGAAGGTCTTCCTCGCCGCCCTCGCCATCATGGACGATCTCGGCGCGGTCGTGATCATCGCGCTGTTCTATTCGTCCGGCCTTTCGGCGCCGATGCTCGGCGGGGCGGCGGCGTGCCTCGTCGCATTGTTCGCGCTCAACCGGCTCAAGGTCGCCGCCCTCTGGCCCTATCTCGGGCTCGGCCTGCCGCTCTGGGGCTTCGTCCATGCGAGCGGGGTGCACGCGACCATCGCCGGCGTGCTGCTGGCGATCTTCATTCCTCTCGCGCAACCGGAGGCGGAAGACGGCGAGGAGCGCTCGCCGCTGCACCGGCTCGAACATGCGCTCGCGCCCTGGGTCGCCTTTGTCGTCACGCCGATCTTCGGTTTCGCCAACGCCGGCGTCTCCTTCGAAGGCGCCTCGCTGACGAGCCTCGTCCATCCCATAACGCTGGGCGTGGCGGCGGGCCTCTTCCTCGGCAAGCAGATCGGCGTGTTTCTCGCGGCGCGTCTGGCTGTCGCCTTCGGCCTCGCCAGCCGTCCGCAGGGCGCGAGCTGGACGCAGGTCTACGGCGTCGCGCTGGTGTGCGGCGTCGGCTTCACCATGAGCCTGTTCATCGGCATGCTCGCCTTCCCGCCGGAAGCCGAATTGCTGGACGAAACCAAGATCGGCGTGCTCATGGGCTCGCTGGCGTCGGCGGTCTGCGGCGTGCTGGTCCTGCTGCTCGCAAAGCGCGAAAAAACCGCTTAAGCCGCACGCCCCCTGAGGTCGTAGGCGTCGGCCGCCTCCACGCGCACGTCGACGATGTCGCCGGGCCTGAGCCGCCGCGACGAGGCGATGTGAATCGCGCCGTCGATCTGCGGCGCATCCGCCGTCGTGCGGCCCCTGGCGACGCTCGGGCCGACCTCGTCGACGATCGCCTTCACGCGCTTGCCGATCTTGTCCCGCGAGATTTTCGCCGAAACCTTCTGCTGCGTCTCCATCAGCCGCTTCCAGCGCGCCTTCTTCGTCTCGGGCGCGACCGGCTCCAGTCCGAGATCGTTGGCCGGCGCGCCCGCCACCGCCTCGTATTCGAAGGCGCCGACGCGGTCGATCTTCGCTTCCGCGAGGAAGTCCAGAAGCTGCCGGAAATCCTCCTCCGTCTCGCCGGGGAAGCCGACGATGAAGGTCGAGCGGATCGCCAGATCCGGAACGTCCCGCCGCCACCTGCGCACGCGCTCGAGCATGGTCTCGTGATCGCCCGGCCGCTTCATCGCGCGCAGCACGCGCGGGCTCGCGTGCTGGAAGGGTATGTCGAGATAGGGAAGGATCTTGCCCTCCGCCATCAGCTCCAGCACGTCGTCGACATGAGGGTAGGGATAGACGTAGTGGAGCCGTGTCCAGACCCCGAGCGAGCCGAGTTCGCGCGCGAGATCGATGAACTTGGTGCGCACCTCGCGGTCGCCGAAGGCCGACGGCGCATAGCGCGCGTCGACGCCATAGGCGCCCGTGTCCTGCGAAATGACCAGCAGTTCCTTCACGCCCGCGCGCACGAGCTTTTCCGCCTCGCGCAGCACGTCGCCAGCCGGCCGCGAGACGAGGCGGCCGCGCAGCTTCGGGATGATGCAGAAAGAGCACGTATTGTTGCAGCCCTCCGAAATCTTCAGGTAGGCGTAGTGGCGCGGCGTCAGCTTCACGCCCTGTTCCGGCACGAGATCGAGGAAGGGGTCGTGCGGCGCGGGAACGGCGCGGTGCACGGCCTCCATCACGCTCTCGTAGGCCTGCGGGCCCGATACGGCGAGAACGCCGGGATGGGCGGCCATGATCTGCTCGGGCTCGGCGCCCATGCAGCCCGTCACGATCACCTTGCCGTTTTCCTCGAGCCCCGCGCGGATCGCGGCGAGCGATTCCGCCTTGGCGCTGTCAAGGAAGCCGCAGGTGTTGACGATGACGGCGTCGGCGCCCGCATGCGTCTTGGCGAGCTCGTAGCCTTCCGCGCGCAGCCGCGTGACGATGCGCTCGGAATCGACCAGCGCCTTGGGGCAGCCGAGCGACACGAAGGATATGCGGGGGACGGGACGATCGTTCATGCCGCGCAGATAGAGAAGGGCGGAGGCAAGGGCAAGGAAAAGCCGCGAAGCAAACGAAAAAGCCCGGCCGCGAAGGCCGGGCTTCCCCATCCGCTGAAGCGGATGAAATCAGTATTTCGCGACAACCGGACCGGCTACGCCGCCGAAACGATAGTTCAGACCGGCGCGAACCGTGTGGAAACGATTGGAGATGGTCTGGGCGCCGGACGAGAGCGTGCAACAGGCGAAATAGCCGCCGACAGCCGCGCCGGCGTTCGTCAGGTTGAGCGTGGAATTGCCGAGATCCGTGTAGAGATACTCAAGCTTGAGCGACCAGTTGGGCATGCTCGCCGGGGCGTACTCGAAACCGCCGCCGATCGTCCAGCCAAGTTTGGTGCTGCTGACGCTGGACTGTCCGCCGAGCAGCGAACCGCCGGTCACGTTCACGAAGACCGGCGTCGCGGTCTGCTTGACGTTGCCGTAGGCGAGGCCGCCGGTAGCATAGAGCATCAGGTTCGGCGCGGACGGCATGGCGACGCCGAGACGGCCGCGCAGGGTGCCGAACCAGTCGATCCTGCTGCTGGCGGCGACGGCGATGAACTGCGCCGCGCCGTTATTGCCCGCGCCCATAACGCCGCCGGCCTGCTGGTTCGCGCGCAGGCCCGCGCCCTGGATATCGGTCTCGATACCCGCGACGAGAGAGCCCATCTGATAATTATAGCCGATCTGGCCGCCGCCCAGGATGCCCTTCAGGCCGCCGCCGCCGCCGGAAATGGCGCCAATGTGCTGCGCGGTGGCCGGCGGCAGGACAACGCCGAAGCCGTTGCTGCCCGAACTGCCGCCGAATCCATAGCCGACGTTCAGGCCGACATAGAGGCCGGTCCAGGTGAAGACAGGCACGGGCGCGACATAGGCGGGAGCGACCTTGCGCGAGGGAAGGTCGGCCGCGAAAGCGGAGCCGGCAACGACGGAAGCAGCGAACGCCGCGGCGAAAAATTTGAGCTTCATGGTTTCCCCCGAATCCAGATGCAGCGGCGGCGCTTGGGTCCGCGCGACATGTCGACCAAACCGGCGACGCTTCCGCGCATGGTCAAGTCATAGGCTGAAACTAGCAAATCGCCGGCATGATGTAACGTCGTCAATCGGCGCGACCGTCGCTTTCCGGCGAGATGTGGTGTCCGCGCCACGCCGGGCGCGCCAGGGCGACGGCCGGCCGGCTCGCCGGCGCCCGAACGCCGGACGGAGCTAGAAAACAAAAAGCCCGGCCACAAGGGCCGGGCTTTGCTTCCGCCGAAGCGGAAAGAACGCAGGTCGCTCAGTACTTGGCGACGACCGGAGCCGGAGCGCCCCAGCCGAACTTGTAGTTCACCCCCGCGCGCACGATGTCGGCGCGGTTCGTGCTGTGCACGCTGTAGAAATTGCCGGCCGTGGGGCTGAACATCGCAATGTTCCGCGAGCCGAGGTCGACGTGCAGATATTCGACCTTGACCGACCAGTTCGGCGTGAAGGCGTATTCCACGCCGGCGCCGGCGGCCCAACCCGTCTTGCCGCTCGAAGCGGAACCGAGCCAGAAATTGCCGTTGGACAGAGCCATGACCTGCGAAAGCTGGGTGTTGCCGAAAGCGAGACCGCCGGTGCCGTAGATCAGGAACTGATTGATCGCGAGGCCGACGCGGCCGCGCAACGTGCCGAACAGACCCTTCGAGCCCGCCGCCGTGGCGGAAGTCTCGAGCACGCCCGTCGTGGCGATGCCGGCCCTGGTGGCGGAGCCAACCGTGTTGAGATAGCCGAGGTCGCCCTCGACGCCGGCCACGAACATGCCGATCTGGTAGTTGAACCCGACCGTGCCGCCGCCCGTGAACGAATTGCCCTTGGCGGAGCCGCTCGTCACCGAGAAGAACGTCACGGGATCGGCGAGGGCGACGTTGCCGTTGGCGCTGTTGTACTTGTTGTCGCCCCAGCCGTAGCCGGCGTTCAGGCCGACGTAGAAACCGGTCCAGGTGAAGATCGGAGCGGGCGCGATATAGGCGGGCGCAACCTTGCGCGAGGGCAGGTCGGCCGCGAAGGCGGAGCCGGCGATCGTGGTGGCGGCGAGCGCC
>OEIU01001083.1_pt1 | contig 19720 bp, 14 predicted proteins | sample 1539221 | NCBI WGS metagenome assembly OEIU01 (sample SAMN03792071, study PRJEB22550) | activated sludge metagenome | feature: wastewater treatment plant; material: activated sludge; isolation source: Wastewater treatment plant of a petroleum refinery complex | place: Argentina: Zarate | collected...
CTGCTTGGAATGCCTGGCTGGGTCGCTCCGTCGAGGCGCCTCTGGCTGAGCCAACCGGGCAACCGGTCCTGCCGGTGAAACCGGCCACCCTCACCGATGCGCTCCGACCTCTCGAAAATGGCGAACACCCGCTCCTGCTGGCGAGTCGTACGCTGGCAAGCGCCGCGCGAAGCAACGTCGAGCTCGAGCGGCGCAACCGGTTTCCCGACATTTCCCTCGGTGTTGGCGCCATGCAGCGCGGTTCGGGCCTAGACAGCTACGAATTGATGCTTGAGGTCGAAATCCCCTTTCAGCAACACGCACGACGGGAACGCGAGCGGCAGTCGCGACTGCTTGAGGATGCCGCGCTCACGCGCGCCGATGCATCGCGGATCGATCTTGAGGGTCGGCTCGGTGCCGCGTGGGTGCGCTGGACCAGCGCGCGTGAACAACGCGATCTGATTGAACACACCCTGATTCCGCAATCTGACGCGAACTTCAAGTCGGCGCTGGCCAGCTATCAGGTCGGCGAGGTCGATTTCGGAACCCTGCTTTCTGCCTTGCGTGAGTGGCAAGGGGCTGACCTGGCACGCGTGGATGCCACTCGCGATGAACTACTGGGCGCTGCGGAAGTGCGCGCCATCGATGGAGAGTATTGATGAAGCGTTCTTATGGAATCGCCGTGGCGATCGGTCTTCTGCTTGCTGTGGCAATCGGATGGATTGCCGGACGCGCGTCATGGGTGGAACCGGCGGCCCCCGCGTCGGGCACAGTCACACCTGCGACTCCGAAGGTCTTGTACTACCGCAATCCAATGGGTCTCCCGGATACCTCACCGGTCCCAAAGAAGGATTCCATGGGCATGGACTATGTTCCGGTCTATGCGGGCGGCGACGTGCCGGTTGCCCCGGGCACCGTCGTGGTCTCACTCGAGAAAGTGCAGCGGTTGGGGGTGCGGACGGAGCCCGTGCGGACGCGCCGATTGGCACCTCGCATCAATGCCAGCGCGACCATTGAGGTCGATGAAACGCGCCAGTACGCAATAGCACCAAAATTCGAAGGCTGGGTTGAGCACCTGTATGCCAATCAGACAGGCATGTCAGTCAAGCGCGGCCAGGCACTGCTCCGGGTCTACAGCCCGGAGCTGCTGACCGCCCAGGAAGAGTTTCGCATTGCAGAATCGGCCGCCCAGGCGTTGCAGGCGGCCGACCCAGAGAGCGCCGCCACCATGCGTCGCTTGCGCGATGCCGCGAAGTCACGGCTACGCAACTGGAACATCAGCGGATCCCAGCTGGCCCATTTGGATGGCACCAAATCGGCGGGCAACTTGCTGATTACCTCGCCCGCCGACGCCGTGGTTGTCGAAAAACCTATCGTCCAGGGTGCGCGCTTTGCACCCGGTGAGACTATTCTGCGGCTCGCCGATCTCTCGACGGTCTGGCTGATTGCTGACATTCCCGCGTCCATTGCGAGCAATGTCGCCGTGGGACAGCAGGCCACGTTCCAGTCGCCGACCTTGCCGGGGCGATCCTTCGAGGGTCGGGTCAGCTTCATCCAGCCGATCGTGGCTATGCAGACGCGGACGCTCGGTGTGCGCGTCGAGTTGCCGAACGCCGATGGAAGTCTGCGCCCGGGATTGTTCGGCGACGTATCGATTACCCAGGAACAGGCCAACCCGGTGCTGGTCGTGCCGCGATCGGCCGTTCTCGACAGCGGCGAGCGCCAGATTGCGCTTGTCGAGCTCGCCGAAGGACGTTACGAACCGAGAAACGTCGAGCTGGGCGAGCGTGCTGGAGACTTTGTGGAGATACGCAAAGGTCTCGCCGAGGGCGAGCGCGTCGTGACATCGGCCAATTTCCTGATCGATGCCGAGAGCAACCTCCAATCGGCGCTTGACGGATTCAGCACACACAAAAGCCACACGCGTCCTGAAGCTTTAGCGCCACGGGAGCCGGCTGAGCCCTCGGACGCTGCAAAGCCGCGACCCTCGGCAACGGAACCGCAGGCTCCCGGCAGCCTGCCGCACCCGGCTTCTCCGGACGCCGATCACGGGGATCCGGCCGCCGCCGATCCGCATGCCACCCACAGTCAGCACGAGGGGGCGCACTGACATGCTCTCGAGACTCATCGAGTGGTCGGTACGCAATGTCTTTTTGGTGCTGATCGCAGCGATTGCGCTCACCGGCGCGGGAATCTATGCCGTCATCAAGACCCCGCTGGACGCGCTGCCGGATCTCTCTGACGTACAGGTCATCGTATTCACTGAAGTGCCTGGGCAGGCCCCCCAGGTGGTCGAAGATCAGGTGACCTACCCCTTGACCACGTCAATGCTGGCGGTGCCCCGGTCCAAGGTGGTCCGCGGCTTTTCCTTCTTTGGCGCGTCGTTCGTCTATGTGATCTTCGAGGACGGCACCGACATCTACTGGGCGCGCTCCCGTGTTCTCGAATATCTCAATTTCGCCTCCAAGCAGCTTCCGCAAGGCATCACGCCGACGCTCGGTCCGGATGCCACCGGCGTCGGCTGGGTCTACCAATACGCTCTGGAAGGCGAACAAAAGACGCTCGACGAATTGCGCGCCATCCAGGATTGGTATGTCCGCTACCAGCTGACCAAGGCCCCTGGCGTTGCCGAGATCGCCAGCGTCGGCGGCTTCGTTCGTCAATATTCAGTCACGGTCGACCCGAGCAAATTGCGCCAGTACGACATTCCATTGAATCGGGTGTCCAAGGTGATCGCCGACAGCAATCGCGATGTCGGCGGTCGCGTCATCGAGATGACCGAGACCGAGTACATGGTGCGCAGTCGCGGGTATCTCCGCGGCATCGAAGACATTGAAAATCTTGTCGTCAAGTCCGACGCCGGCACGCCAGTACTCATCGGTGATATCGCCAGGGTTGAACTCGTCCCTGATGAGCGCCGCGGGATCGCCGAGCTCAACGGCGAAGGCGAAACCGTTGCCGGAATTGCGGTCGCCCGGTATGGGGAAAATGCGCTTTCTGTTATTCAGGGACTCAAGGAGAAGGTCACCGAAATTCAAGCCGGCCTGCCCGACGGGGTCACCTTGCGTGCCGTCTACGATCGTTCGGACCTGATCCAGCGCGCCATTTCCACTCTGCGTTCCACCCTGTTTGAAGAAAGCATCATCGTGGCACTCGTCTGCATTTTGTTTCTGTTTCATGTGCGCAGCGCGCTCGTCGCCATCGTCATGTTGCCGATTGGCGTACTGATCGCCTTTATTGCGATGCGCGCGCTGGGCATGAACTCCAACATCATGAGTCTTGGCGGAATCGCCATTGCGATCGGCGCGATGGTCGATGCCGCCATCGTCATGATTGAAAACGCGCATAAGCACATCGAACACGACGACGGCAGCAAGTCGCGCTTGCAGTTGATCATCGATTCCTCCCGGGAAGTCGGTCCATCGCTCTTCTTCAGTCTGCTGATCATCGTGGTCTCGTTCCTGCCTGTATTCGCCCTTGAGGCGCAGGAGGGCCGACTCTTTCACCCGCTGGCTTTTACCAAAACATTCGCGATGGCAGGCGGTGCCTTGCTTTCGGTCACCCTCGTGCCGGTGCTCATGCTGTTGTTCGTTCGCGGCAAGATCCTTCCCGAGCAACGCAATCCGATCAATCGGTTTCTGATCGCGATCTACCGACCGGTCATCGGACTTGTACTGCGGCACAAGGCGGCCACGCTGGTGGTCGCCACACTGGCCTTGTTGGTCTCGATCTGGCCTGCAGCGCAGCTCGGCAGCGAGTTCATGCCGACGCTCAACGAAGGAACCCTGCTGTACATGCCGGCCTCGTTGCCGGGCATGTCGGTCACCAAGGCTGCCGAGTTGCTGCAGCAGCAGGATCGCATCATCAAGCGCTTTCCTGAGGTAGCGTCGGTCTTTGGCAAGGCCGGTCGCGCCACCACAGCGACGGATCCAGCGCCACTGGAAATGTTCGAGACGGTCATTAATCTGAAGCCCGAAGACGAATGGCCAGCCGGCATGACGGTCGACAAACTGATCGGCGAAATGGACAAGGCTTTGCAGTTTCCGGGCGTCGCGAACTCCTGGACGATGCCGATCAAGGCACGCACGGACATGCTCTCAACCGGCATTCGTACGCCGATCGGCATCAAGGTATTCGGTACCGATCTCGCTGAGATGGAGCGTCTTGCCAAGCAGATCGAGACTGCCGTTCGGCAGGTTCCAGGTACAACCAGCGCCTACGCCGAACGCCTGACGGGTGGCTACTACCTCGATATCGAACCTGATCTGCGTCTGCTGGCTCGCTACGGTCTGACCGTTGGCGAGGTTCAGGACGTGATTGCCGCCGCATTGGGTGGCGAAAAGGTGACGACCACGGTCGAGGGTCGCGAACGCTTCGCCGTGGTCGTGCGATATCCGCGTGAAATGCGCGACGACCCGCAACGGATTGGCAGCGAGATCCTCGTGCCCACGATGGCGGGAGCACAGATCCCGTTGGGTGAATTGGCGACGATTGCCATCAACAAGGGCGCTCCGTCGATACGCACCGAAAACGCCCTGCTCTCTGCCTATATCTACGTGGACACGCGCAACAGTGATATCGGCGCCTACGTCCGCGCCGCGCAGAAAGCGGTGGCCGAGTCTGTCGAATTCCCGTCGGGCTACTACGCGACCTGGAGTGGTCAGTACGAATACATGCAACGCGCGATCGCCAAAATGAAGATTGTCATCCCGGTCACGCTGTCGCTGATCTTCCTGCTGCTCTACCTCAACTTCCGTCGCGTCACCGAATCGCTGATCGTCATGTTGTCGGTGCCGTTCGCCCTGGTCGGCGGCATCTGGCTGATGTGGGCGCTGAACTACAACCTGAGCGTGGCGGTTGCCGTCGGCTTCATCGCGCTGGCAGGCGTCGCGGCCGAAACCGGTGTGGTCATGTTGATTTATCTCGATCAGGCCCTCGAGAAGCGCGCCGCCGTCCGTCGTCAGGAGGGCAGTCACTTGAGCGCCGAAGATCTGCACAACGCCATTGTTGAGGGTGCTGTCGATCGTGTGCGACCCAAGATGATGACGGTCGTCGCGATCATGGCGGGCGCGTTGGCGATCGTGTGGGGCCCCGGAACCGGGGGGGAAGTGATGCGGCCCATCCCTGGCCCCACCGTCGGCGGCATGGTGTCGTCATCCATCCTGACTTTGATCGTTATTCCAGTGATCTATGCCGTCGTCAAGCGCCGCCAAAACCTGCGAGTTGGATCTCATGAACCGTTGTTGAGTTCTTGACGTGTGCGTCGCGCACAGGTCTAGGCTGAGGATGCCATGAACAAAGTTCACTTAACCATCACAAAAGACATCGTGTCGAGGGCATGGGCATCGCGGGACGTGGTGACCGGCTCAAGACTGGTTTCGCCTGACAGCGAACCCGCACCAGTGGTCCGCCAGTCCTACCAAATCACGGTGCGTGCGCGGGTCGCGGGCAGCGCCAATGGCTATCGAATGTTTAGCCAGGACAGACCGAATCGAATTCTTCCGACTCGTCGTATTCAAGCGCTCGACTTCGCGCTGGGTCAAATCCCGACATTCATGCGGGGAGCCGACGATGGTTGTGATCCAGAAACAAGGTTCTCGAAGACTCTCTATCGCGCTCTCGCCCAGATCCAACAACTCAAGGGGCTGGCCCGGCTCGGTTGTGCGCCATCGAATTGTTCGCGAGTTTCTGGATTGGCGCGCTATGTGCGGCGGCGAACAGTGATCGGAAGGTCGGCACGAGCCTGCTGGCGCGATGCACAGAATCGAGTGCGCAACTCGATTTCAATCGCGCCGCGTACATCGATTCGATCTGGTAGTGCCGTTTCTGATCACGGGATCGTCAGATCTGCTGAACAGCTACACAAGGGTCACCCTCTCTCACTCGCCCTGATTGGGAGAGTCCTTCCGAAGGATGGCGCCCGCCCAGGTTTCTTCTTTTGCCGGCATGGGTGCGAATTCGAGCTCGATCGCATCCGCAGGGGACTAACCAATGAGGCGTCTTCAATTGTTCCCGTTGAGTCTCGCTTGCCGAATGGTATCGCATTTACATCGCGGATCGGCCTGGGCTGAGGATGTCATGAACAAATTTCATCCACATATCAGAAACGACGTTACCTCGACGGCGCAGACTCCGCGGGAGCTGATGACGGTTTCGAGGCTGGCATCAGCCGCCGACGAACCAGCGCATGCGGTCCGCTATTACTGCCGGATCGGGCTGCTCGTGCCGGCATCGACCGGCGCCAGCGGCTACCGACTGTTCGACCAAGGCAGCCTGAAGCGGCTGCGCTTCATTCGTCGCGCGCAAGGTCTTGGCTTCACGTTGGACGAGATCGCAGCGTTCATACGGAGCGCCGATGCTGGCTCCGAACCCTGCAATGAGGTCATGACGATCCTGGATCTTCGGCTTCCAAAGATTGGTGCTGAACTGGACAAGCTTGTCTTGTTGCATGCGCGAATGACCCGGGCACAACAGCGATGGCAAAAGTTCCCTGATGGTATCCCCAGCGGCTTCGATATCTGTCGCTTGATCGAATCAGAGGGTGACCACCCCACCAACCATTCAACGCCAACCGACCGGGAGCACGCCGGCACTACCGAGGACTTGTCATGAACATCCTGCATCTATCCCTGGCGATATCAGCCGCATTACTTTCCCCAATCGTCTGCGCCCAGTCCGCAACGACGCCCACCCAGGAGCCCAGTGGAGCGTTGGGTCAAGTCGCGGGAAGTGAATCGCCCATCCTGTTCAATTTCGCCGGCTACGCCGATGTGACCTACATTCGCCCTCAAGGCAGTTTGGACGCATATGGCGTTGCCACACTGGCGCCCATTTTTCAGCTGCTGATCAAGGAGCGCATCTTCCTCGAGACTGAGCTGGAGCTGGAAGTCGATGATCACGGCAATCGGGAGACCGCCGTGGAGTACGCCACGTTCAACTGGTTGATCAACGACAACCTGGCCCTGGTGGCCGGAAAATTCCTCAGCCCGGTTGGCTACTTTTTCCAGAATCAGCATCCGTCATGGGTCAACAAACTCGCATCGAAGCCAGCCGGTTTTGGCCATGGTGGTGCCAATACGATATCCGATGTTGGCGTACAGCTGCGCGGCGGCAAACTGTTCGCCAATGGTCAACAACTGAACTACGCGATCTATAACTCCAACGGGCCTCAGCTTGGCTTGGAGATCGAGGGGATGGCCATGGCCAAGGGTGCAACGGGGGAGCCCGAGTTTGCGCTGGATCTCGATTCGACAGGCAGACCACGAAATCCCGATGGCAAGCGCACCAGCGGCGGACGCATCGGATGGCTGCCCGTCCCGGACGTGGAGATCGGCGCATCGTTGGCACGCGGCGATGTGGTGCTTGACGCAGGAGAGCTCAGCCAGGGAGTGGAACCTTCCCGTACCTACCAGGCCGACGGAATTGACGCGGTCTGGCACGCCACCAAGGCGCTCGAGCTGCGTGGTGAGTGGATTCGCCAGCGCGTCGGCGACGCGCCCACGAGCATTGCCCCCGATCAGACTACCTGGCGCGCCTGGTATGCACAGGGTGCCTATCGCTGGGGAAACGATCGATGGGAAACCGTGCTTCGCTACGGCGATTCAGTGTCTCCGCATGCGGAAGCAACCTACAAGCAGACCGCCATCGGACTCAACTACCTGTTTCGACCCAACGCCATTGCCAAGTTGACCTGGCAGTTCAATGACAGTGCCGATCCGGTTACCAACGCCAACGCGCTGCTCCTCCAGTTCGCCTACGGCTTTTGAGGATTTCGCCATGCCTGCACGCAACTGCCCATCAGTTTCTCACCTCAATGCACCGAGATCGATCACCCGCAACGGAGTATCTGACATGAGTCGCTTTTCGATGATAGCCATGACATTTTTTCTACTCGGCGCTTTCCAGACGGTATCGGCAAATGATGGCAAAGCCCTCTACGAAACGACCTGTATCGCCTGCCACGGTGCCAAGGCCGAAGGCGCTATTCCCGGCGTTCCGAACCTCGGCACAAGCGGTCGACTCGCGCAATCCGACGCCGTGCTGGTGGGGCATATCATCAACGGATTCCAGACCCCGGGGTCGCCGATGGCGATGCCGCCCAAGGGCGGAAATGCCAACCTGACGGATGCCGACGCCAAGGCCATTGTGGAGTATTTGCGAACCGTTACCGGCTCGAGCGCCTCTACCCCTTGTGCCGATACGTCGAATCCTGCTCCAGCACCGGACACCGCGACCACATCGACCCCAATCAGTGCAGCATCCTCGGTCGCTCCAACCGATATGACCGCGTTCGCTCGAGGTGCCAAAGCCTGGGCTGACAACTGCAACCGTTGCCACAACCTCATCGATCCGAAGCGCCTTTCAGATGGCCGCTGGAGCGTCGTCACGACACACATGCGCTTGCGCGCCGGACTGGATGGACAACTGGCCAATGATGTTCGCGTGTTCCTGCAGGCGAGCAACTGATCCGATCTCCACATGGCCAGCCTTGTGCTGATGCGCCCGTCGGATGATGCCTTTCGCGATGACATGAACCGTATGTCGCACTTGTTTACACGCCGGAACCCGACTACCGAACACCGAAGGACAAGTCCATGACAAATACACCTCCTCGACTAAGGAAACGGCTGTGGCCGGTCGGAAAAATGTGCACAACAGGGTGTGCGACGACGCTTGAGCGCACCACAGCCAAGCTCCCCGGTGTCACCGAGGTGCAAGCGAACTTCAGCGCAGGAACGCTGATGATCACCTACGATCCTGCCCGCTTGGCACCTGCGGCCATTGCGCGTGCAATCCGAGCGGAAGGGTATTCCTGCGCCGATGAACGCACTGACCAGAAAAGGGGTCAGGCGACTGTTGCAAGGCCTAGCTCGGAGTCATCGACAAGGGAATCGACGTCGATGCCGATGCCGATGCCGATGCAGCATTCCAGTCACACCCACCATCATGCGGACAACAGACCGAAAGGCGCGGAAGCGGCCTCCGGATCAACAGATGAACACGAAGGCATGCATCATGGCGGCGACTTGCACGCGGCCGCTCGCGACATGGGGCGACGGTTTCTGGTCGCGTTGACGTTTGGGATCCCGCTGTTTCTCTGGTCGCCGATGGGACTGTTCGAGCCACCCGCGATTCCATTTGGATTGGATTCCCAGGTGTGGCTGTTCCTCATTGCATCAGGGGCATTGCTCTATCCAGGCTGGCCGTTCTACACCGCCGCGATCCGCTCGCTGCGCCACGGCGTGCTCGACATGGCCGTGCTGGTGCTGCTCAGCGTGGGCACCGGTTACCTGTTCAGCCTGGGCGCAACATTCCTGTTCGAAGGGGCCGATTTCTACGAGGCCACCTCCGTTCTATTGATCTTCATCCTGCTCGGGCATTGGCTGGAAATGCGCGCCCGTGCGGGCGCGTCGGATGCAATGAAGTCCCTCTTGAAGCTCTCGCCGCCGCGCGCCCTCGTTCGTCGCGGTGAGGAAGAAGTTGAAATACCCACGTCAGACGTCGTGGTCGGCGACATCGTCGTCGTACGCCCCGGTGCCAAGGTACCTGTCGATGGCGAAGTGACCGAAGGCAGTTCGCAGGTCGACGAATCAATGCTGACCGGCGAATCCATGCCCGTGCGAAAAGATCCTGGCAGTCAAGTCGTCGGCGGCGCGATCAACAAGAGCGGTGCGTTCGTGTATCGGGCAACCAAGGTCGGTGCCGAAACTGCATTGAATCAGATCATCAAGCTGGTCCAGGAGGCGCAGAACTCCAAGGCACCCGCACAACTGCTGGCCGATCGCGCCTCGACCTGGCTGGTGCTGGCGGCGATCCTCATCGGCCTGCTGACCTTTGCCGTCTGGTTCTGGTGGGTGGGCCAGACCCTCCTGTTTGCCGTGACCCTGACGATCACGGTGTTCGTCATTGCCTGCCCCGATGCGCTCGGCCTGGCCACTCCGATGGCCATCATGATCGGCACAGGCATGGGCGCGCGGCACGGCATCCTGTTCAAGCATGCCGAAGCGATTGAGTTGGGTGCTCGACTGGACGTGGTGATCTTCGACAAGACCGGCACGCTCACCATCGGCAATCCCGAAGTTGTTGAATTGGCCTTGGCTGCGGGACGCACCGAGGTCGAAGTGCTGACCCTGGCGGCCGCAGTCGACGCGCACTCCGAGCATCCACTGGCGCGCGCAATCGTCACCCGCGCAGGAACTGTATCCAGACGCGCCGATGCGTTTACCAATATCGATGGTCGCGGTGCGCGCGGTACGCTCGACGGTCAACGGATTTTGCTGGGGAATCGCTTGTTGATGGAAGACTCCGGCGTTTCCTTCGGTGAACTCGAAGCCGACGCCGCGCGCCTGCAGGGCGGAGGTCGAACCGTCATCTATGTCGGTCTGGACAACGTCGTTGTAGGCCTGATCGCGATCGCCGATGCGATTCGACCAAGCTCGCGCTCGACGATCGCCGCGCTGCATGAGCGCGGCGTCAAGGTAGCGATGATCACAGGCGACAACCGTGGAACCGCCGAACGTGTTGCCGCGGAGCTGGGCATCGATATCGTCCTCGCCGATGTCTTGCCGGGTGGCAAGGCGGATGAAGTGAAGAAGCTCCAGGCGCAGGGCAAGCGCGTGGCCATGGTCGGCGATGGCATCAACGATGCGCCGGCCCTGACCCAGGCCGATGTGGGATTTGCGATTGGCGCGGGAACGGACGTCGCCATCGACAGCGCCGACATCGTGCTGATGCGCAGCGACCCCTACGACGTCGTCCGTGCGATCGCGATTGCACGCGGGACCTTGCGCAAGATGCACCAAAACCTCGCTTGGGCGGTCGGCTACAACGTCATCGCGTTTCCGCTGGCGGCCGGCGTGCTCTACCCGTTCGTACTCTCGCCTGAAATTGCCGCGCTATCGATGTCCGGTAGCTCGGTCATCGTCGCGGTCAACGCGCTGTTGCTCAAAGGTCTGCAACTGAATCCGGGTGCCCTCGCATCCCCCAACTCCCCCACCAAGCCGAAGGAGACTTGAATATGAACGCAGATCAGCACCCACTCAAGTCATCGCGCCATGTGTCCGTGCGGCGCCATGTAATGTCACGACTTATCGGCGTGTCCCTCCTGCTAGGTACGGCGGCGCTAGCGGGTTGCGCCACCAACAGCCCGGCGCGTCATGAATACATCATGCGCGGTCAGGTGCTCTCGGTCGATGGCAGCACCCTCACTGTATGCGTCGGCACACTCGATGGCGCCAAAGTCGGTCAATTGCTCGATGTAATACGGCATGTTCGACGCACGCACTCGCCCAAGGCATCTGGTTCCGACTTTAGACGTGAGGATGTAGGACAAGTCCGCATCGCCAGCCTCTTTGATGAGCACTACGCGACCGCAGAAATCGTCAAAGGCCATCCTGAAGTTATTTACACCGTCGAGCTTGACCACTAGCAGAGGGCCGCCGCCGATCTAGGTTTTTCCCCTTGCTTTCTGACGTGTGCTGGCAGCAACCGCTTCACCACAGTTGATAGATGGAGACTTTTATGACTGAAAATTCGAAACATACACTGCAGTTCCTCGGTGCAGCCGGCACAGTCACCGGATCGCGCTATCTGGTTGAAGCAGCTGGGCAGCGCATCCTGGTGGATTGCGGACTGTTTCAGGGCTACAAGCAATTGCGTGAACGAAACCGCGCCGATTTTCCAGTCCCTCCGGAAAGCATCGATGTCTTGTTGCTGACACACGCCCACCTGGACCATTCGGGCTACATCCCTGCTCTGGTTCGCAACGGCTTCCGGGGCAAGGTGCATTGCACCCATGCGACGCGTGACCTGTGCGGATTGCTGCTGCCTGACAGCGGGCACTTGCAGGAGGAAGAAGCCAGGTACGCGAAGAAGAAGGGTTACTCAAAGCACGCCGAGCCCACGCCGCTCTATACTGTCGAAGATGCCGAAGCGGCTTTGAAGCAGTTTGCAACCCACGATTTCGAGGAACTCGTCGATCTCGGCAGCGGAATCACCGCGCGCTTCCACCCCGCCGGTCATTTGCTCGGCGCCGCGCAAATCGCTCTTGACCTGAATGGCACCCTCGTTCACTTTACCGGCGACCTGGGCCGAGCACACGATCCCCTGATGAATCCGCCCTTGCCGCTGCAAGGCGCGGATGTGCTTGTATGCGAATCGACCTACGGCAATCGCAAGCATGCGCGGGTTGACGCCGAGGCGGAGCTGGCCCCGGTTATCCGGCGGGTGGCCGCGCGTGGCGGCGTCATTCTGATCCCGGCCTTTGCCGTGGGTCGGTCGCAGGGCGTCATGCTGCACATCGCCCGTCTGCGCCAGCGCGGTGAAATCCCCGCCGTCCCGGTCTTCCTAAACAGTCCCATGGCGATCAAGGCGACGGATCTCTACCACCGCTACCACGCCGAGCATCATGTTAGTGAGGCGGAATGCGAGTCGATGTATGAGCTCGCCACCATGGTGCGCACCGTCGAGGAATCGAAAGCGCTCAACCAGCAGCACGGCCCGATGATCATCCTCTCTGCCAGCGGCATGCTGAGCGGCGGTCGGATTCTGCATCACCTGGAAGCATTCGCCCCGGATCACCGCAATGCGATCGTCCTTTCAGGCTACCAGGCTGGCGGTACCCGCGGTGCGGCGCTCGTGGCCGGTGCAGAGTCGCTGCGGATGTTCGGGCGCGAAGTACCGATTCGGGCTGAAGTGGTCACCCTGGGCAGCTTTTCCGGCCATGCCGACGCGGACGAAATTCTGACCTGGATGGGCGATGCCACTCGCAAACCTGCCATCACCTATGTCACACACGGTGAGCCGGACGCCTCCGACGCGCTGCGCCAACGCATCGAGGACAGATTGGGCTGGGAAGTTCAAGTCCCGGAGTATCTCGAGCAGGTAACGCTGGGAGCCCCTCAATGAGTGCCAGTCACAATCGCATGCGACTGGCACGAGCGGGCATCGACACCTACCAGCAGCCGGTCGTCTACATGCATCGCGATTGCGCGGTTTGCCGCGCGGAAGGATTCACTTCGTTGACGCGCGTGTTGATTCGCACCCGCGAACGCGAGTTGGTGGCCACCCTCAATGTCGTCATCGACGATCGTCTCGAACGGGATGTCGCCTCGCTTTCCGAAGCGGCGTGGGCGGCGCTAAGCCCCGATCCAAATGAAATGGCTCAGTTCAGCCATCCAGAACCGGCCGCGTCCACCCCGGCCCTGCGCGCCAAGGTGTTCGGTGGCACTTTGGGTGGCGATGATTTCCTCTTGCTGATGCGCGACACGATCAACAATCGCCTGTCTGACATCGAGCTCGCCGCCTTCGTCACGGCGTGCGCGGGCGATCGGCTGAGTCAGGAGGAAACCACGAGCCTGACCAAAGCCATGGTGGCGGTCGGTCAGCGCATCGACTGGGGCAGCGATCTGGTTCTCGACAAGCATTGCGTGGGCGGACTCCCCGGCAATCGGACGACGCCGATAGTCGTCGCCATCGTGGCAGCGGCCGGTTATCGGATCCCGAAAACCTCATCGCGAGCGATTACCTCACCGGCTGGCACCGCCGACACCATGGAGGTCATGACGCCCGTTGCGCTGGATCTGGCCGCCATGCGGCGCGTGGTCGAGCGTGAAAACGGGTGCCTTGTTTGGGGAGGCAAGGTTCGGCTCAGTCCGGCCGATGACATCTTGATTCGGGTTGAACGACCGCTCGACTTTGACAGTGACGGGCAACTGGTGGCCAGCGTGCTGTCGAAAAAAATCGCGGCCGGATCTTCCCACGTGCTCATCGATATTCCGATCGGCCCAACTGCAAAGGTGCGTTCAACGGCCGCCGCTGACGCCCTGGAAATACGCCTGCGCGGCACTGCGACCGCGATGGGCTTGGCGTTGTCTGTCCTTCGAACCGATGGTCGCCAACCCGTCGGTTATGGCATTGGACCTGTTCTCGAAGCCCGCGATGTGTTGGGTGTCCTGCGCAATGAAGCAAGTGCGCCTTCGGACCTTCGCGCGCGCGCTCTGGACCTGGCCGGGGCTCTTCTCAATGTCGCTCCCAGGACAAAGCCGGGAGCAGGTCGATTGGTTGCAGAGTCGCTGCTCGACAGCGGGGCCGCCTTGAGAAAATTTCTCGCCATTTGCGATGCCCAGGGAGGATTCACAGAACCGGTCCTGGCTGCTCACAGACGCCCCGTGTTCGCGTCGACGGAGGGTCGACTGAAGGCTATCGACAACCGGCGACTGGCGAAGATCGCCAAATTGGCCGGCGCGCCGGCCAGTGTTGCCGCCGGCATCGAGTTCCGATGGCGCATCGGCGACACCATCCGGGTCCATGACCCGCTGTTTCATATCCATGCGGAAACGCCGGGCGAACTTGAGTACGCACTCGCTTACACCCACGCGCATCCAGACATTCTGACCATCGAGGACATCGGGTGAGTAGCGCGTTCCAGCACCCTGACAAGCAAAGAGGGGCGAGGATTTCGCACCCGTGGCGAAACCCAAGCCGATATGGCCTGCACGTCAACCTCGACTGCCCCTGGAGAAGATCATGTTGAATTCACGACTTGTAACACTCTCGGTCACGGTATTCGCAACTTGGAGTTATCTCCTGTGCGTTGCGTTCGGCCTTCTGACACCTCAAGGCATTCACATGCACCAGCTACTGGAGCTTTTGCTTCCTGGTTTTGTGTGGATTTCGCTCGGCGCGTTTTTTATTGGACTGGTTGGAAGTGTTCTCTGGGGCGTCTACATTGGCGCCGGGTTCGCCCTGACCTATAACGTGATCCATCGACTGACAGTGGGAAGAACAGTCGCATGAATCGCGTCCTGCTCCCGTTTCCAGCCCAGCACGACCTTGCGCAAGGCATGGCCACGCTGCTGCAGGTGCGTCTTGGACGTCTGGAGTGGCGCCGCTTTCCCGATGGCGAATCCCTGGTCGCGATCGACGAGGCGATCGACGGGGCGAGCGTCGCCATCGTCAGCAGTCTCCATCATCCCGATGACATGGCGCTCGCCCTGCGTTTCGCGGCGGCGACGGCGCGTGAGTTCGGTGCGCGGCGCGTGGGTTTGATTGCCCCCTATCTGGCTTACATGCGACAGGACAAGCGCTTCCATGATGGAGAGGCCGTCAGTGCTCCCCTGTTCGCTCGCTTTCTTGAAGAAACCTTTGACTGGCTGGTCACGGTGGATCCTCACTTGCACCGCACACCCAATCTTTCGGCGCTATATCGCATGCCGGCTCGACGCGTGGCTGCAGCGCCGCTGGTGGCCGACTGGATCCGCGATGAAGTTCCGGACGCCGTCATCATCGGTCCCGATGGCGAGAGCGAGCAGTGGGTTTCGGAAATCGCTCGCCGCGCCAAAGTACCCCATCAGGTATTAAACAAGATCCGCCGAGGCGATCGCGACGTGGAAGTGAGCTTGCCCGATCTCGAGGCCGCTCAGGGCCGCACACCTGTCATCGTTGATGACATCGTTTCATCCGGACGAACCGTCATAGAAGCACTCGGACACCTGAATCGTCTCGGGCTCCGCGACGCCGTCTGCATCGCGATCCATGCGGTGTTTGCACAGGACGCCTTCCAACAAGTGCTCGCCGCCGGCGCCGCACGTGTCGTGAGTACCGACTCGATAAGCCACCCATCCAATGCAATCTCCCTCGCCCCGTTGCTGGTCCAGGCATGCGCTGATCTGCTCAGCGCCGATGAGCAAACATGAACCCTTTCAGGAACGATCATGACGAATGCGAATGATCCGATGTTACGTGCCGATCATGCCCGACCGTCTCCGATTCGGGCGAACGGTCCCGCTGATCGCTCCGATGCCATGCACCTCGTGCAGAACGCACCCTGTCAGGGGGAATCCGGCACTGCGACACTCTTGAGGCACTTGTTTCGCCGATTTGAAGGCAGCCTGGCCATGCGCCTGTGGGACGGGTCGACAATCCTGGTAGGCAAGCCGCCCGCCGATGAAGCGTCGACGGCATTTACCCTGATCCTTTGCAATCCGTGCGTTGTTCGGACGCTTGTTCTCGGACGCGATCCGCTGCGCGTGGCAGAGGCCTATTTCCACGGTGAGATCGATATTGAAGGCGACTTCTTCGCCGCACTCGTCCTGAAGGACCACTTGCAGTCCATTGGTCTTTCATGGCGCGGAAAATTTGCTGCCGCGTTCAAGGCCCTGCAGCTGCCCTCATCCGGGCGCGATCTATCCGGCCCCGATCGCCCTCGGAAGTTGCGCCACGCACGAACGTCCAAAGCCAATTCCAAGGCCGGTGACCGAGCGGCTATTCAATTCCACTACGACGTTTCGAACGCGTTTTATGCGTTGTGGCTGGACCAGGCGATGGTGTACTCCTGCGCGTACTTCCAGCATAAGGATCAAAGCCTCGACTTGGCCCAGATGGCCAAACTCGAACACATCTGCCGAAAGCTCCAACTGCGGCCGAACGATCGCTTCCTGGATATTGGTTGCGGATGGGGCGCGCTCGTCATCCATGCCGCTCGGCATTTTGGCGTTCGTGCGCATGGGATCACGCTGAGCAGACAACAATTCGAATTGGCGCAACAGCGAGTCGAAGACGCCGGGCTTGCCGATCGGGTGATCATTGAATTACGCGACTACCGCGACGTTCCGGGTGATGGGGCATTCGACAAGATTGCCAGTGTCGGCATGTTCGAGCACGTCGGATTGCAGAATCTACCGGCGTACTTCGCGACGGTCCACCGGCTGCTGAAGCCGGGCGGCCTGTTTCTGAATCACGGCATTACCCATGACGTCGAGGGTTGGGAGAAGACCCTCTCGACGACGTTTATCAATCGATATGTCTTTCCAGATGGTCAGCTGGATACCGTCAGCAACATCCAACGCGGGATGGAGCGCGCCAGATTTGAAATCTGTGATGTGGAGGCGCTACGCCCGCACTACGCACTCACGCTCAGGCACTGGGTCGCGCGGCTTGAACGCCAGCATGCGCAAGTCTTGGAACAGGTCGATGAATCCACCTACCGCGTGTGGCGCCTCTATATGGCCGCCTGCGCGCTGGAATTTGAATCTGGCGAAATCGGTGTGTATCAGGTTTTGGCAAGAAAGCGCACGCCCGGGGCTGTGTTGCCATTGACGAGGCATTACATGTACCCCGCCGAAAGCACGACGAAACGGGAGCTCAATTGAACGCTTCGAACGCACTGGCATCCGCCAACGCGGCGCGCATAAGGGTTGCGCGCAGGCCGGACCGGCAGCGTCGCTCAATCGATAGACCCGACAGGAGAAATCAACGATGAACACCGTCGATGGCACCACCACGCTGACTGCGGATTCGTTGCGCGCAATCGACGGATACTGGCGCGCCGCCAACTATCTGTCAGTCGGGCAAATGTATCTGCGTGACAATCCGCTCCTGAAAAGGCCGCTGGTACTGGACGATGTCAAGCGCATGCTGCTCGGACATTGGGGGACGACGCCTGGACAGAATTTCATCTATGCGCATCTGAATCGGATCATCAAGCAATTCGATCTGAACATGATCTATGTCTCCGGTCCTGGGCATGGCGGACCGGCCGTCGTGGCGAACACTTACCTCGAAGGCACCTACAGCGAAATCTATCCCGACATCAGCGAGGACGAGACGGGATTGCAGAAACTCTTCCTTCAGTTTTCGTTTCCTGGCGGAGTTCCCAGCCACGCATCGCCGGAGACCCCTGGCTCGATCCACGAGGGCGGCGAGCTGGGCTACTCGCTCAGCCACTCATTCGGCGCGGTGTTCGACAACCCCGATCTGCTCGTTGCCTGCGTGATCGGCGACGGCGAAGCCGAAACCGGTCCGTTGGCCACGGCTTGGCACTCGAACAAGTTCCTCAATCCGGTCAGCGACGGTGCGGTGCTGCCGATCCTCCATCTCAATGGCTACAAGATCGCCAACCCCACCGTCCTCGCCCGTATCACCCGAGACGAACTCGAACAGTTGCTGCGTGGCTACGGATGGACGCCCATTTTTGTCGAGGGTCATGAGCCGGCGCTGATGCACGAAGCCATGGCGACGGCCCTGGATAGGGCAATTGTGCAAATCAAGCAGATCCAGGAACAGGCGCGCGTCCACGGTCAAACCGAGCGTCCGCGCTGGCCGATGATCGTGCTCAAATCGCCCAAAGGCTGGACCGGCCCGAAAGTTGTTGATGGTCTCCAGATCGAGGGCACCTTTCGGGCGCATCAGGTACCGCTGTCGGATCCGGCCGGAAATCCCGAGCACCTCGCACTCCTGGAAGACTGGCTTCGCAGCTACCGACCGGAGGAATTGTTCGACACGCACGGCCGCCTGATGACGGAGCTTGCCGCGCTTGCTCCCGATGGGGTACGTCGAATGGGTGCCAACCCGAACGCCAACGGCGGCATCCTGCTGCGCGATCTGCGCATACCGGATTTTCGCGACTACGCAACCGATGTGCCCACTCCCGGCATTCGAGGCATCGGCGACACGCGCGTGCTCGGACCGTTCCTTCGGGACGTTGCCAGGATGAATCAGCAGCAGCGCAACTTCCGTGTTTTTGGCCCGGACGAGACGCTTTCCAACGGTCTGGGCGCCCTGTTCGAAACGACCGATCGTCAATGGGACGCGGCCGTGGAACCGAACGATGAATTCCTCGCCCCCGAAGGCCGCGTGCTGGACTCCATGCTCAGCGAGCACCAGTGCGAGGGCTGGCTGGAAGGCTACCTGCTCACTGGCCGACATGGCCTGTTCAACTGCTACGAAGCCTTCATCCACATCGTTGATTCGATGTTCAACCAGCACGCCAAGTGGCTGAAGGTGACCTCGCATCTGCCCTGGCGGCGCAAGATCGCTTCGTTGAACTACCTGCTCGCCTCGCACGTCTGGCGCCAGGACCACAACGGCTTCACCCATCAGGATCCGGGCTTTCTCGATGTCGTGATGAACAAGAAGGCCGAAGTGATCCGCATCTATCTGCCGCCGGACGCGAACTGCCTGCTGTCGGTGATGGACCACTGTCTGCGTAGCCGTCACTACGTCAATGTGGTGATCGCCGGCAAGCACCCTGCCCCGCAATGGCTGACCATGGAGGAGGCCGTCAACCATTGCACCCGCGGCATCGGCGTGCGGCAATGGGCCAGCAACGATCAGGACGCCTCGCCGGACGTGGTGATGGCCTTTTGCGGCGACGTGCCGACGCTGGAAACCCTGGCCGCCGTCTCGATCATGCGCGAGCACCTGCCCGAGCTGAAGATCCGCGTGGTCAACATTGTCGATCTCATGCGGCTGCAGCCGCAAAGTGAGCATCCGCATGGACTCAGCGATCGTGATTTCGATGCCCTGTTCACGCGCGACAAGCCCATCATCTTCGCCTTCCACGGCTATCCCTGGCTGATTCACCGTCTGACCTACAGGCGAACCAACCACGAGAATCTGCACGTGCGCGGCTACAAGGAGGAAGGCACGATCACGACGGCATTCGACATGACCGTACTCAACGATCTGGACCGCTTTCATCTGGTGATGGATACGATCGACCGCCTGCCTCAGCTCGGCGACAAGGGCATCTATCTGAAGCAACGGCTGCAAGACAAGTTGATCGAGCACCAGCAATACATCGTTCGCCATGGCCAGGATATGCCGGAAATCCGCGAGTGGACGTGGAGCACCCCGCAGTGAACGCTTCCTCGGACACCCAGACCATGAACGGTCGGCTCGACATGTCCAAATCGCCCGACGGCGGATCAGCATCGGCTTCACCCGACCAGGCTCTGCTCGA
>OEIU01001084.1_pt1 | contig 19709 bp, 20 predicted proteins | sample 1539221 | NCBI WGS metagenome assembly OEIU01 (sample SAMN03792071, study PRJEB22550) | activated sludge metagenome | feature: wastewater treatment plant; material: activated sludge; isolation source: Wastewater treatment plant of a petroleum refinery complex | place: Argentina: Zarate | collected...
AAACCAGTTGCCACCGATGACCTTCAGAACCTACACCACGCCGTGGGACACGACCTCGCTTCTCGGACGTTCAGCTCGAAGCGCGTTGGACGAAGGAGTTAACGGGCGAGTGGCGCAGACCGGACGTGCGCGCCCGGCTCGGTGAACTTTCGGTAGCGTTCGAGGTTCAGCTGTCCACGGCGCACCTAAATGTCGTCGTTGCGCGTCGGGATTTCTACCTGCGAGAAGGTGGCCTGCTTGTTTGGGTGTTCGCAAACTTCGATGCCGGCGCCCGGCGGCTGACCTTCGACGACATCTTCTACAACAACAACCAGAACGCCTTCCTGGTCAACGAGCGCACTGTTGCCGCATCGCTCGAGCGGGGAGAGTTCCTGTTGGAGTGTCTTTGGGCAGAACCCCTCGCAGGCGGCCGCGTTACCCCTTTGAAGCGCGCAGTCGTGCCATTTCACAAGCTGACCCTGGACCAGGGGAATCAACAGGCGTTCTACTTCAACTACCACGGGGTCCGGCACCGTCTGGATGCCGAAGAGGCTGAAGCACTGGAAGGTCCGAGAAAGGCGCTTCGCGACCGATTCGAAGCGTACTGGATGGCGGTTGTAGGCCGAGACCTTGAACCGCCAGACCTTGTTGAATGGCGCTCTCTGCGAGCGGACTTTGCGCGCACGGGGGTGGCACTGCCCGCGCATCCAGAGAACTTGCCTACAACGCTGCTCAAGGCACTGTATTCAGCGAAGCATGGTCGCCCTGTAGGGTGGCGGCATTCAAGGCTAATCGAGATAGCGCACTGGGTCGCCCTTGCGCATCGCGAGCATCTACGAATGTTCCGCCGCGCGCTTGCAGTTTACGACCGGGCCGACCAGTTGCTAACCGAGGACAAGACCGGCAAATGGAGAAAGCGGGTGAGTGAGTACCGTGTTGCGCTGGCAATCGGCGACCCCGCATACGAGCCGAATACAAGGTACGCGAAACTGATAGCCGTACTTTTCCCTGAATTGAACCCTTCGCAGCAAGCACTTCGTCGACAGGGCTACTTATTCGGATTTTGCGGTTGGTTGCTTTTGGCTTCCGGCAGAGGGCTTCGGTCGGGATTCGCTACCCGTATGCCGTGGCCGGTCAAGGTCCCCGTGCCGGGGGTGAAACCCTCGGGCACCATTTTCCCTCCGAAAAAAAGGGGGGTGAGTCCGACTCGATAGATTTCCTTTCACTCATTTTCGTCTCAGTTGCCTAGGGTACGAGTAGGCGTGCGGCAACAGCAAGAATGAGACAGACCAGCCCGAGCCCGAATGTAATCACTGTAACCGGGTGCACCATCTCAACGGAACACTCTAGAAGCGCTGTCCTTCGGCATCTGCCAGAGTCGTCGCCGATGACTGCTTCAAAGTACCGACAGTTCGCGGCACAGTTCTCGGACCAGCGCTTCGGTTTTACGTTCGGACATGGTGCTTTGGCGATTCCAAAGCACCGTGTAGGCCGTGGCTTTTGTCCTCGGTCGCGGCTTGCAGAGGCGCTGCCAATGGCCTTACCTTCCCGCTCGGGGGTAGATGCGGACTGTCCCAGACCGCATTCTCTCAGTACTTCGCGTACATGCCAGGGAGGGTCGACGTGTGGTTACTGGTCCTTATCGCAGTGGGTGTTGTCCTGTGGTTTTGGATTCGCTATCGGCAGGCGATGTCGAAAGCGGCACCGCGGCAGGGGCGTTCAGCCGTTACATCGGTATCGACCGCCCCGGTCACCAGCCTGAAGGAGGAAGTCGAGTGGAAGCCGGTTGACGGGGGATTCGTCCTCGGCGCCAACCTGTCGCAGCCGCTGACGTTGCTCGGGCTCAGCGCGGCCGATGCAAGGAAACTGGCTAGCGCGCTGGAGGCGGAGAAGTCCTACGAGATTCGCGATTGGCTGGTTGAAGTCGTGGCACGCGAGAACGTGCGCTGCAAGGAGCTGGACGATTGGGTCGCGCTGAGCAAGCCGAAATTCGACGCCGCGGTCGAACAGGCCAAGCAAGCCTCGGAGGGGTGGGCGAGAGCGTCCGAGCGTGACAAAGAGGACTACCTCGCCGGCTTTCGAGAGGCGGCAGCCAGGAAACTGCCGGTAAGGCCGGCAGACGTGGAGACAACGCTCGCGCTACTCACGGAAGAACCCGAGGACTTGACGGTCGATGACAAGCTCCTATCGCGCTTCAAGGACGAGCCAGAGCTGTATCGGGCCTTGCTCTGGGCGTTTGCCGGAGGCAATCGAATTCAAGCCGTCCCAGCGGGGGCCTACCGCCGCAAGGAGTTTGAAGAGTTGGCGGCTAGGGGCTACCTGCGCCGAGGCACAGAGATTCCGATGGACGACATACTCGCCTCGCTGACGCTCAAAGAGATGTCGGAGGTCGCAGGCGATGCTGCACCCAAGAAGTTCACCCGCAAAGCACCTGCCATCGAGTTCCTCAAGACGCTTCCGGACCTCACCGAGCGGCTCGGGCGGGTCGTCGCGTTTCGCGAGCTGTTTCAGGCGGCGCCGCTGGCAGACGTCGACATCAACGCTGTGGCGGCCAGCTATCGCTACGCCGGTCGAGTCGCCGAACTGATTGCCCAGACACTGGAATCGGGCGTTCGTACCCTGCAAGACTGGGTCGTGGAGGCCGATTTCGAGCCCACGTCGTGGAAGCTCAGTTCGGAGGATTGCTGCCCTCAATGCCAAGCCGACAACGGCAAGACGTGGAGGAAAGCGCCGAGTCGTCGACCGCCTTTTCACATCGGTTGCACGAGCAGTCTCTGGTCGAACTAGGTCCACTTGAGGAGAGGGTGACAAGGTGGTGCGCGGCTCGGCTGTACCTGCGCGCCTGCCTGCACGCGGTCGACTGGCTCTTCATGCAGGCGCCGCGACGGCTTGAAGACGCCGGCGATGCGGCTCGGACTGGCGAACGGGCCGGTGCGATTCGAAGACGCGCTTCACTTCAGCACGCCGAGTGCCGGCGGTTGAGAGGGGCGTCATCAGATAACCTTGAGCGGCCCCGAGGGTTCGCGTCGCAGCGCGTCGCGGGCGACTGCGCCTCTCGGCAGAGTGCCTGTGCGCACAGATGGGAGCGGAAATGGGGCTCTTCGACAAGCTGGTTTCAAAGCTCACGGGCGGCAGGGCCCAGGCACCTGCGCTTTCTGCCGCTCCTGCGTCACCAAGTACGGCAGGTAGTTCCACCGTCACCATCACGGGCCCTACCGGCCCTGCCGTCGAGGTGTCGGACGCCGAGGTCGCTGAACGGGCCGAGGCACACGCGTTCGTGCTGACGACGAACCCGCCTGCGCTGAAGACCGCCGACCAGTGGTGGAACGAGGAGACGCACAAGCGCCGTAGACGCGAGGGTTCCGAGAAGGCCTACGCCTGGCTGCTCCCTTTCGTACCGCTCGACATCGCCAAGCTACCGCAGCTGCAGGCCGCCCAGGAATGGGGGCCGCACGGCGCCAGCTCAATCGCCAAGGAGCTGCGGGCCCTCATCCGCGAGAAGCGGAAGGCTAAGGAGTCCCACCTGGGCCTCTTGCGGGCTCTCTACGGCGTTTGCGTGGCCGCCGACCTGGCGAAGTCAGTCGCCTTCGAAGGCACGCAGCCTCACTACATGGTTCGCTTCGTCGACATCAACGAACTCCAATCGGTCAGGCCCGACTATGGCGTCATGGGTTACCAGCTCATCGAGTCCCTGTCGAAAACCGACGTGAGGTGGCTCGTCGAAGCCTTTGGCGAGCCCGCCGAACACCGGTCCTTCGATGCACTCTGGCCGAACATCCGCCGCAACGCTATTGCCCGCCATTGCTGGCAAGAGCTACGCAGCTGCAACGACGCGAACAAGTCCCTCGGCCTGCCGCAGCAGTCGATGCAGGAGTGGCTCAACGAGCTGGTCAAGCGAAACATTGGCTACCACAAGGAATGGCAGGAGGGAGTCGCCGCCCGACAGACCTACGTGACCGAACTGGCGACGGTGTTCGACGCCGCGTGGGCGGCCACGAGGCAGCCATTCGTCGTTGCCGACCTGGAGACCACAGGGCTGAACCCCGAGACCGATGAGGTGCTGGAGTTCGCCGCTGTGCGGGTGGCGCCCGATGGTGCCGTCGCCGGAGAGTTCTCAGCGCTCGTTCGAGTAGCGCAGGTTCCCGCCGAGATTGCGCGCCTGACCGGTATCACCCAGGAACTTATTGACCGCGAGGGCCAGCCGCTGGCAGAGGCGATGCAGGCGTTCGTCGAGTTCGTCGGGGCGCATCCGCTGTTCTTCCACAACGCGCCGTTCGACCAGGGATTCCTCAAGAAGGCCGGCGCGCGGGTCAAGGTGAACCTGGGCAACTCGGTGCACGATACGCTGCCGCTTGCCCGGCGGGCGTGGCCCTCCCTCGGCACGTATAGACTGGCAGCCTTGGCGGTGCACGTAGGTGCCCCCGTCCCGAACCATCGGGCGTTGGCAGATGCTCGGGCGGCTCTCGCGGTTTTGCTCGCGGCACGCGCCAGGATTTCATCTTAGAGCGGCGGCACTGGCAGTCCGCCCTTGGCGCACTCTTCCTGAATTGAATTCGACATGCTCCCTGCAAACGTCCTGCAGACGACGCAAGCACACCTTGAGCAGCTCATCGCTGCCCAGGCCCAAGAAGGGCCGCATCTTGATTTCAAGCGAGACCTGCCAGCGGTATGGGACGACAGGTCGAAGGTCAAATTCATGGCGGATGTGACGGCATTCGCCAACGCCGGCGGTGGCGACATCGTCTTCGGAATGGACGAGAACGCTGACGCGCAAGCCTCTGCCATCGTCCCGCAGACACTTGCGAGCGCTGATGAAGAAGTCCGGCGCATCCAAGACTTCATCTTGAACCTTGCCGAGCCGCGGCTGCCGGGAACCCAGGTCCATGCTCTGGCGGTATCCGTCGGCGGTACGAGCGGACATGCAGTCATCGTTCGCGTCCCGCAGAGTTGGGCTGGTCCGCATCGTTCCAGGCCGAACCTGCACTTCTACGTGCGTGACGGCCTGCGCAATCGTCAGCTCGACGTACCTGAAATCCGCGGACTGTTCCTGCGCTCAGAGAACCAAGCACAGCGCGTTCGCGACTTCCGCACCGACCGTCTTGGCAAGATTCTGTCCGGCGAAGCGCCGCATAGACTCGTGCCCGGCCCCTTGCTGGTCGTTCACCTTGTGCCTACGCAAGCGGCCTTGGGTCTTGTGCAGGTAAATCCTGTGCCTTACTCGGACAGCCGCCGCCTGCCAGTCTTGGGAACGACTCCAGGGCTTTCGCGGCTGAATGTCGACGGAGCCCTCTGCGTTCGAAGCCCGAGGCCTGAAGGGGCGCAGGGCTACTCCCAGTTCTTACGCAATGGGTTCTTCGAATCTACCTACGTGATTGCGCGGCGCAATGATGCAGGCCGCGCGCATCTCGCCAGCTTGAGTTACGAAGAACATCTCATTGCCTTGCTGCAGTCGTTCCGCGCAGAGCTGACCCACTTGGGTATTGAGCCGGAGTTGTCAGTGATGTTGTCCATCCTCGGCGCAGACGACGTTCAACTGGGCGTCGCCGCGGACCACGACTTCTTGGATGAGCATCAAACGCTATTCGACCGACGGACGCTTGTGCTTCCCGACGTTCTCGCCCAGGCTGCGGTGGCGCCAGAGCAGGCGCTCAAACCCGTGTTTGATATGGTTTGGCAGGCAGCGGGCTTCCCGGGCTCTCGTAACTACAACGCCGCGGGGCATTGGGCGCCACCTCGCAGGTAGCTACGGTCGTGCCGCCAGGTGGGAGCCAGCCGCAGAGGCGGTCCTCAGTGCTCTAAGTCCACAGCTAGCCTTGGTGAGAGCTTGACGCCAACAACTGTACGAACGTTCAGTATCGCCGAACACCCATTCGGCAAGGCGAATCCATGCTCCCCACCGACGAGCAGCACCTGGCGGCGCTGCGCACCTACTGCGAGCGCCATCAGGCCTTCCCGCCCATGACCAAGCTCTGCGAGGTCGTGGGCGACGCTTACCGTTCGTATCAATCCGTCAAGTCTACGTCGGAGTGGATGTTCTGGGCATTGCGGAATTTCGTCTCGAGCAGCGCGACGATTGCCTCTTTGGGCCAGAGCGCGCGACGCCCGACATAGAGCGGCTTCGCAAGGGTTCCCTTCTCGACCCATGCCTCGACAGTTCTCGTCGTAACTCGCAGCGTTCGGGCGAGTTCGGCTTTCGTCATGAGTTCCAACGCATCCTCCGTCCGTGGAACTCTGTATAGCTGGGGCGTTTATCCCCCTCAGATACATTCGCGCCTCGCCGGCACCGTTGCGGCGCTCAACGCTAGCGGCGACCGGCGATGGCCGACAGCATCGGCACCGTAGCAGTGCCGGCCGCGATTCGACCGTCTAAGGCGCCCGGTTTCTCATGGCCTCTGACGAGTCACGCCAGCGGCCTGTCACCGTTGGCGTGCGACGCAACGCGAAGTCGTCGAAGTGCCCCAACAACGCAAGAGGCACAAACGGCTCGACCCCTTTTACCTGGTTGGCACCGGCCGCTGCGTAAGCAGCGGCCGGCAACCGTGGCCTTGCACCTCGCACATCTCCGACTTCGACGTGGTGCCGTATAAACCGCAGTCGCTACACAGTGTGTCGGGCCCCTTCCTCGGGTAAGACTCTAACCTCTCCTAGAACTTAAAAAGAACTCTTACCCTTGGGTAAGACTTGCTGCAACCCACCGCGAAAACTGCCTGGTACGCATCGCCTCAACCCGACCCACGCGGCCACGCAAAATGCGGCGGCCTCATGGACCGATTTTTACCCTCATCCCTTTCGCGGGATGCGCTGCCCCGACACCGTCTTGTCAACGTGCTGGGCGTAGTGACGCATTCCGTCATCCGCAGCCAAGTGACAATAGTTTGCGACTACGGTCTCGAGTTTGTCGTGCAGAATCAGCGCCACAGTCATGTAATCCCTCGGGTGCGTCTTGAGCCAATCAGTCGGCACGATATGGCGGAAAGCATGCGGCCCGAACCCGGAGCACTCAGGTATGTATCTCGTCGCCATCGAACGAACGACTTCGTACACGGCTTCGTCGCTAAGCGGGCGGGCATGCTTCGCGTTCTTGGTCTTGCATGGGCGGAAAAAATAGGCGCATTCCGGGCTCTGGAGGAGCGGTCTCGCCTCCGTCAGGTACGTCTCGATTCGCTTGGCCACGCTCTGCGGAAGCGACACGTCGTAGTCGCGGTCGGCGGCGGCGCCCTTGAAATTCTTGAACAGACTCCGCTCGAAGCGAAGGGCCCACCCCCCGTCCGGACGACGATAGAGATGTCCCGAATTGTCCGGGCGATAGGTCATTAGCCCCAAGTGCTTCGACCGCACCACGGTGGCGAGCAGGACCGCCCACAGGAGCCCGTCCCTGCAGTGCACCGCCCACTGCAACTTGTGGTGGCGAGGCGGCTCCGACCGGTCGTGCGCGGCCAGGGCTCGCGCAAGGTATTCGAGGGGCGCCGGGGACTGGAGGATTGCACGAATCGGCTCTGATGTGCTCCTGCTTTGCTCGACGAGCTTCTCCTTCCGCAGCGAATGCATCAGCTTTCGAACTCGCTCATGCACATGGGCGCACCAGGCTTGCCACCGCTGGGACTCCGGAACGGCCGCGAACTTCCGATGCAACGCAGCTTGAATATCCGCCGGCGCACGGGCCGCCAACTCCGCCCGTTGCCACACGAATCCCGTCCTCGGACGAAGCAGGCTTGCGGTCGTCCCTAGAATCGAAAGTGCGCTCTTGTTGAAATGCCCCATCCGCCCCTTGTGCCACTTCAGATATGCGAACAACCTGTCGATATCGGCAATGTGTGCGAGCGACATGTCAGTTTCCGACATACCTTGCCCCTCCGGGCCAGGAAGACACAGAAACCCCCAGTATCGCGTGAGCATCTGAAACACGTTCTCAGCCGTAGGAGACTGCTCGGTTCCGACCGTCGCAAACCAGCCACGGTCTCGAGTGTCGTCATCGCGCGGCCGAAGTGTCCAGCGCTCCAGACGCGACTCACCGTCCGTGAGCAAGACGTCGGTCTTGAACGCGAGAAGCGCCAGCCACTCGGAGCGCAAACGCTCGGAGTAAACGCGCAGGCGGTAATGCGTCTTTCTCAACTCTGCCATGAGCACGCGGTAGGCAATCGGCGGTTTGACGAATTCAGTCCGGCGGTTGCGCTCGCGCTCGTACCAGGGGCAGCGGGACGCCAGCACGTCCCGCTCCAAGCCCAGCCCTTCCTCAATCTTCGCAATATGCCCCCAGGAAACCGCCTTTGGCTCGTGGTTCATCCCGAGCCATCCGCGAATGAGTTGGGGCGGCATGCCGGCCGCCTTGGCAAGCTCGAGGACGTCCACGTTGCGACTGCGCATCGCGGTTTCCAGCGCCTCACGAAACTTGCCGATACCATCGACAAGCGTGATGGAGCGTGCGACTCGATGAAACTGCCGCAACTGGCTCGCGCGTGTCTTGAGCGACGACGCCTTGCGCCCCAGAAGTGACTTCGCGTCAAGGTATGCCGTCAGGCTCTCTTCAAACTCGGTGGTGAGTGCGAAGTCGACCGGCGTGTCCGGGCTCTTGTCCAGGTAGGCCATGAAGCCGCGAAAGGCGCACAGAGTGTTCGAGATGACGGCTTCGGATGCACCGCGCCCTCGCAGTCTGTCGGCAGCATGGATTTCGACATCTGCATACGTCGGTACCATGCGGTCGGTCGCTACACCGCGATGCTTCTGGCGTGTGACCGATGAACGGGTCGCAGATACAGTTGCTTTGGTCATTCAATAATTACCGATTTACGAGGGAGATATCAACGAGCGGGCGCAAAGCCGCACCAGTCCTTGTTCAACGTGGTGGTAGGCGGGTGCCGTTCTTCCCACCCCTCCCTTGTATAGCGTCAATTTTTAGCCTGAAATAGCGCGAATCGACGCGAACTTCAAAGGCGCGACGTCGACATATAAATGCTTAGGTTTTGCGCACATGGGCGTAGTGACGCCCTGTTCGCTCGCGTTCCACGTCACCCTGCGGAGGTCGGCTCTGACTTCGGAAGGTGGCACCTCGCGGACGGGCCACCCACATTGTCCGTACGGGCGACACGCGATACATGCTGGCGCTTCAAGACCCAAGCGGCGCCGCTTAGGCGTCTAGCCACTCGCCCAACGGGGTATCGGCTCGCGCGGCACCTTTTCTGCAGCGAGAGCGGCTCAATCGGTATCTGACCGCGGGCTTACCGGTTCGTAGGCCGGGTTGTCTACTGCGCGCCGATATGAGATTTTCGGGTGTTAATACTCTGTTGACCCAAACCGGCCGGCGGTCGTTCCTTCACTGCGGTAACGTCAACGCCATGACCTGCCGCCGTGTGCACAAAAACCCCGCCGCACCTGAAGTGGCTTTTGAACGAGCGAGCGATGCTCGCCGGCGAGTTCCTGCGGCTGGACGAGCGCATCGCCGCGCTGTCGACGTCGCGCGCGGCCATGCACGAGACGCTGCAGGCGCTCGACCCGGCGCTGACGCTCACGGGCCAGCCGGACGCGAGCGCCGCAGTGGGTGCTGTTCGGGCGCATACGCGCTACGGGGCGCGGGGCGCGCTCACGCGCTTCATCGCCTCGGAGTTGCGCAGCGCGCTGCCGCTGGGGCTGGACACCGCCGAAATCGCCCGGCGGTGCGCCGCCCGCTTCGAGCAGGACTTCGACACGCCACAGGCCCTGCAGCGCTTCCAGGACGTGAACGTCTGGCGGGCGCTGCGCACTCTGCGAAGCAACGGGCTCGCGGCGGCGACCCGCCAGGCCGGGCGCCACGGCGCCAACCTCTGGCACTGGGTGGTGCCCGCCTCATCGCTGGGCGACCTGGCCTCGGGCGGGGCGGCGCGCCTGCCGCCCACGACCGAGCCCGACTGAAGGCGCGGCCGTGGCCCTGACGATGACCCGCACACGCACGCAGACGGCGCTCACCCGGCTCGCCGAAGCGGTCGCGGCCGTGCACGGCGAGCTCGCTGCGCTCGAGTGTCTCCTCGAGACGTTGCCCGAGTCCGCGCCGGCGCTCCAGGTGCGGCGCCAGACCCTGCTCGCCGACCGGGCGGCGCTGCACCTGACGCTGCGCCAGTTCGATGATGCGCTCGATGCGCAGTGCATCGGCGCCCTCGGCGCCTGGCTGCGGGCCTGGCCAGGACGCGGGGTCCGCCAGCGGCTGGCGGCCTACCTCCAGGCCCTCGGAGCGCAGCCACCCGATGCTTGCGCCCTCGAGCGGGCGCTGGCGCGGCTGCGGCCTGTGCTCGGGCGGTAATCTCCGTGCGAACGCGCACGCCTGCGCACCTGAAGTGGCTGCTCAACGAGCGCGCGGCGGTGGCCGGCGCGCTGCGAGGCCTTGCCGTGCGCGAAGCCGAGCTGCAGGCGCTGTTGGGCGCGGTTGCGCGCGAGCGCGAAGCCCGCGAACGCGAGCTCGCGGCGCTCACGCGCGCCGTGGCGTACTTCGAGCGCGAGTGTGCGCGCCGGCCGCTGGGCGTGGCGCCGGTTCGGGCGCACCAGGGGCGCTACGGGGAGCGCGGCGGGCTGGGCGAGTTCCTGCTTGGGGCGCTTCGGGCGAGCGCCCCACAGGCGCTCGACACCGTCGTGCTGACCGAGCGCATCGTCGAGCGGTTCGGCGTGGCGTTCGCCACGGCGCGCGAGCGCGAGCGATTCATCGCCAACAGCGTCCGACCAGCGCTCAGGCGGCTGCAGGCCAAGGGTCTGGTCGAGCCGCTCGGGAGGGTGCGCCCGGACGCGGGTGCGGGGTGGTGGCGCATGACGAGCACAGAGCTGACGCTACAAGAACTCGCGGCCACCGCCTTCGCCACGTCGCCACGAGGTGATGCCGTCTGTCTTCTGACGACGCCCTCTACCGTGGCGCCGTCACCTGGCTGAGAGCTCCGGCGGCGCGCACGCCGCAACGAGTTCCTTGGTCGCTTGAAGATGCGACGCCAACTCGTCGCTCATGGTGATGCCGAGCACCTGAGACGCTTGCGCGACCACGATGTCCATGACGTCGTCGTGCAACCGCTGGCCACATCGGTGCATGCCAACGCCCAGCGTGGTCGGAAAGATGCGGTCAAGCCGCAGGATGCTACCGGCGCCTTGCCCCTTGAAGTCCCGCACCCATGAAAGATGCGCGTACTGGAGCATCTTGATACGAGCAACCAGCTCGGGTGGGAACGGCCCGCTGGGCTTTGACGGACTGTTTGCAGATTGAAGAGGCGCCACGAGATAGCACCGCTCCGCGAGCACTTTGGACATGCGCTGGTCACTGACGGAGGCCAGAGTCGCATGGTCGCTTACACATGCGGACCCGAGGACCAGACAAGGTCGGAGCTTGGACTTGAAGAGAAGTGCCTCGGTGTTGTCGCCCAAGCCTAACAGTTTGACCGGAAGGTGGTCCTTCTCGCGGTAGTGCTTCTTGGCATCGAACTGGCCGAGAACGAAATCCAGACGAGCATGCGCGTCTGGAGTTGAACGCTTTGCCTCCAGCACATGGAACTTCAACTCTGGAGCAGGGACCCAGAAGAACTCGCCTGCCTGCGGTGCGCCCTTTTCCTCGCAGGAAACCAGGAACGGGTCAAAGAGTTGACTGACGCCCATCGAGTGAATTCCTAGAGCGTCAGCGTGCCGCCCTTGCCGGAGGCATCCTCGAGTTCGTCGTCAAGATAGGCCATTCCTTGGGCGTACACCTCGTCGAACGGCCCTTCCCACAGAAACGCCTGACGTCTTGCCTTGGTCGCGCGCCGGTCAGCCAGCTTTTCCCGGTATGCGCGAATCGCATCGGCGGGAAGCTTCCGAAGTTCGACAGGCTTTGTCTCCGAGAAGAGGTCGCGTCGGCAAAGGCTGAAGTCGAGAACCTCTTCGGGACGAACCTCTTCCATTGGCTCCGTCTGGAAATAGACGAAGTTCAGAAGCCGGGGGAGGTTGGTCGCGAATTCGCGCAATTGCAGGCGCAGGTTCGTCGCGGCGCGCTTGATGAGGCCAACCGCTTCAAGCGTGCGACGTTCGACTCCTTCGGGCAAAGAGAAAAGGTAGTAGTCCTTCTGAACACTTGTGCCCGCGGTCTCGTTGACAAGACCCAGGTCACGCAGCGCGTCAAGTTCCGTTGCGAAGCTTGCGGCATAAGGACCGAAGTGCAGGAATCGCCACTCTGTCCCCGTCAGCGTCTGGCCCTGCGTCTCTTTGGCTTGGTGATAGTCGGCCAGATAAAGGAACTTCGCCAGGGTCGTCGTCGTGACCGAACGAAAACCGGCGCTCTCCAGTTCGCTGAGAACGGCCAATACGACTTCTTGGGTCTTCGTCAGTTGCATCGGAGAATGGCGCGCCGGGTCGGGAACCTGTCTATCGAGATGGGTTTAGCCCTTGCGGCACTCGGAGCCGCAGCGTAACAAGTAGCGCGCCGGCGGGTGGGAATCTTCCGCTGCACGGCGGGGATAGGACAAAGGGCTTTTGTGCCAACTACAACACTTCGCGCTCCGTCGGTGTAGGGAAAAGGCCACGAAATGCCGGAACGCACCGCGGTTTCAACCTCCCAAGTACGCACCCCTGCCTAGGTGCTGCGCCTTCGGTGCGATTGGCGGGTCCCTCTAGTACGGTACCTTCGGCTTCGCCCCCTTGCGCTTGCCGCGCCCCCGGGCCTCCTGCGGTCCCTCCACCAGCATCTCGAAGGTGCGATGCCGCCCCTGGCGGTAGCCGCGCCACCAGCGTGAAAGCCCCACGCCCATCGCCACGCGCAGGAGCGCGCGAAGCTTCTGCCCCGTGGAGAGGTGCCGCGCGTCCTCGCGCCAGGCGGCCTCGACCGCGTAGTCGGCCAGGTACTTGTTGCTGGGCGACAGGTAGATGCCTTCGGCGGCGCGACGCATGCGCCAGTTGAAGCTCTCGGCCTGGTTGTTGTTCGTACCGTCGGGCAGTCTGTCAGACTCTGAGTGACCGGTAGCTTCCGACAAAGCAAGCTCGCACGACGCCGGCCTTCCGCCCCAGGCAGGACCCTTCCCTACAAGTGCGGCAAGAACACCCGGAAAAAATCCTCGTAGGCGACGTGTGGGTCGTAGCGCATGCCTACAGGCAAGTAGCCTTGCATGTCGTTCAGGAACTTGCGCGACCTCATCCGTCGTTCCATCTCGGTTTGAACGTCGGCAAGGGTGAAGCGGTCGCTGCCCTCCTGCTGAAGATAGAAACGGAAGGCTTGGCCAACGCGAGCGGGGTCAACGACACCCGTGCCTCGTGCCTCGCTCGTGCGCCACGCATGCCAAAGGTCGAAGAGGTCACGTCCATGCTCGCGCTGCAACAGCGCCCGCAGCTTTGTCGCGAGCATTTCATTGAGGTCATAGGAGACGACCTCGATACTCTTGGAAACGTCTCCGGTCAACGGTACTTCTACGGGCACCTGTGCTAACGGGAAGAAGGGCTGCGTCTCGTTGAGGTTCACCTCAACCTTCAACGTCGCCAAGGCTGCACTCGAATCCGTGGGCCCGTACCGGTAAGTCAGGCGCGCAATCTTCGACTTGGCCGTCAGATTGCGCACGAAGAGCGTCACCCAGGTGATGACCGATTCGCTTGGTTTGCCGAGCAACGGCTCCAGCGCATTTGCGAGGTCCTTCCGAATGCCGCTGTGGCTGCGGCGCGGTTCGATAAGCACCAAGTCAATGTCCTCGGAGTATCGGGCCGCGGGCGCGAGATGTCCTTTGTGCAGCACGGTGCCGCCGCGCATGGCGAGCTGGGTTCGCAGCTTGGCGTTCGCGAAGATGAGTTCGACCGCACGGCTGATGAGCCAGTCCTGCTCCACCATCAGGTCGCTTGCCCATGGCGCCTTGGCGCGCCAGGCGATGATGTCTTGCAGTGGTATCACGCGAGCTCCCGGACGAGGTCAAGCTGGGGCGCGAAATAGGCAATGCGCCACTTCGGGTGGTAGTTGAGCGGTTCGTCTACGAGTGTTTCGCCTGGCTCGAGCTGCTCACGTCGATAGTTGCGCCCAGTCAACCACGCATCCACGGTGCCGGCGAGTCGAGAGCCAAGCGCCTCGAGAATGAAACCCAACCGTTGAGCCGCCGCTGCCTGGCCCAGGCCATCGAGCGCCTTGCGCAGGCCCACGCCCGACATTGCAGGCACGAAATCCTTGGCGATGCGTGCGATGGCTTCCAGGCCGCCGATGTACTTGCAATGACGAATGAGGTCAAGCAGCGTTGCCTCGGGTGTGCTGACCCGGTAGGGGGCAACCGAACTGGTGACGGTAACCGTGGGCGTTTTCGCCAGCGCTGCCTTGTAGGTGAAGACAACACGCAGGCGTCCGACCTCTATCGGGCGGCGTGCTCGAGCCACCATGACCTGCGTTGTCTGTTGCGCGTAGTGCGCTGACCCCCAATGGCGAGCTGCGGAAAGCAGGGCAACATAGTGATGGGGGTCGGTGTGGCGAAGAAAATCGTCAATCCACCAGGTCACCGGAGGCGCGCCATAGTGCTGATGCTCGGCAGGAACGATGAGCCAGGTCGACGGGTGGCGAACCAGTGAAGTGATGCGACCGGTCTTCGAAAGCCGCGCCAAGGCCGCCTTGGTCGCAACGCTGTTCGGGTCTCGCCCGGTCAGAGCAGCAAACTCGGATGCCTCGAAGACGTATCGTCCCTTCGCCTGTATGGAGCGCAGAGCGGCGTCAGGGTCTACCAGCGAAGCGCTGGCGATGGGAGCGAGTTGCATGATGGACGGCGGCAAATTTCGCAGATGGTAGCGTATAGCGCTACTTTCTGCAAAATTTGCCGCGCGTAATGCGGAGCGTCAGAGATGGGGGACGCGTTGAACATCGGGGCCGTGCAACACCAGACCGCAGCGAAAGCCAGGAAGGCGACCTGCGCCTCTGTGCGGGTGGCAGTGCCGGAAGAGCGGAAGAATCGACACAGGCCATAGAACTCTCTGGATAGTTGTTCACCCGTCTAGGGATTTCCGTAAAACCGGTCGACGGCGCTTGGCTGCACGTGCAACGTTGCCGCGCCGCCCCGCACCTGCCTGAAGAAGGCGGGTTCAGCACCCCTCTTCCGACTACTGCAGCGTGAACGGAACCCAACCCTTGGCGGCGGAGCGCCGCAGGCAAGTCGCCTGGTGCGCGGTAGACGCATTCCGGCGCGCACGAAATCTGCGCGAAGCGCCCGGCAAGTGGACGGGTCATGGCCGCCGACCTCGTGGTCCGCGTAGGAAAGCCGGAACGCCTCGAAACTGTCTCGCAGCACTCAATGCCGAGCCTCGGCGGCCAAGCCTGCCGCCGCTTCCATTGTGGTTCGCTGGCCGCGGCAGTCGTAGTAGTACGCCGGCTGGCGCGCCGGGTCCAGACGGGCTGTCTCGGCTATGCACCGGCGCATAAGCCGCCCGCCCACGCATCAGCCGCGGCGTCTGCCCGGCGAGAACGCCGACGTCTCCGCCCAAGCTTGCGCTTGAGCGCTCGTGAGGACCGCCTCGGGTCGCACCCACCGCACCCCGTCCGGGGTCGCCAGGCCGACCCGCAGGTCCTCGCCCCACAGTCTGACCGCCACGAGCCGGCCGGCGCGAACCGCCAGAGGCCGCGAGGCCCAAAGCGTCTGAGCCGGCCTGCGGGCGTTGCCGGCCTGGCGTTGGACCGCTGGCTCGCGGTCGTCGTCGAGAAGGGGCGCCGCGACGGCGGCGCGCGGGGTACGGATGTAGCTGTGCATCGCTGAACTCCTGTGAACGCCACGCCGGCGGACGCAATTCGGGCGTCGGTCGGTGGCGTCTGGGGTTCAGCGGGAGGGCTACATCGTCGAGGGGGTCGTGGGCCGTCGAAACAGGATGGCGATGATACGACGCCGGACGTCGGCGTCAACCATTTTCGTGAGCCCAGGTAGGGAAAGCCAAGGCCCGAGTGCTACTGCTCGATATCGGCGATATAGCGCGCAATCTCCGAGGGTTCTTCAACGGCGCGGCATTGCAGATTCTGATGAGTGGCAACATCGGTGAGCTCGGAGAGCGCCTCGCGAACGCGCTGAAGACCCCTTGGCGTCACCTGAACGCTCTCGTCGGTCGGACGGTGGACGATGAGCTCGAACCTCGTGACCGGCATCTCGAACAGGCCTCTCTCCACGAGTGAGCGCGCCTCGAGAAGGTCGATGAGGCCGGACTTGGCCGCCTTGACCGCACTGGCAAGTTGGTGGGGCCAGAGGTGGGCGAAGTTGGCCACGATGTGCTCGCCCGCGAAGCCGAGTGTGAACTCCCGTGCCGTCTCGGCGACACGGTGCTTGCTGCCAAACCGAGCGACCAGGGCCGGGCGCAGCCGTGTCATTTCTTCGCGAACGAGCCGGGTCAGCCGCGCGTTGCTCAACGCGGCCGCACGCTCGCCGACTGGTTCGTCTTCGTCCGTCGGGGAACCGTGAAACAGGCTTGCGTATATGCGAAGCTGCCCCTCGAGCGCGCTCGGGAGCGACCGGGTGGCCACCCGCACGGTGTCCGACAGAAACATCCCGCCAACCGGCGCGCGCCATCCGGCAAGCGAGCGCTGCTCCGGGGCCTGGGCCTGCAGGTGCGCCTGCAAGGAAGCGAGGGAAAGGTCGGTGGCGAGCCAGACGGAACGTATCGCCTCTCCGTAGACGCAGCGCAGCCTGCGCAGTCCGGCAACCTTGTGCGCATAGACGCCCTGCGAGTCCCACGCGATGCCCCCCGCGCAAACGCGCTCGGGGGAGTGCTGCGCAAGCTCGCTGTAGAGCAGCGCCACATACGCCGTGTCGAAAGAACGCGGGTCAGGAAACTGCAGGCCACCGATGGTGATGGTGTTCATCGTCGAAAATCCAGGACCGAAACGCCAACGGCCTCTGCCACCAGTCGTTGCAGGTGCGCGATACGATTACTCAGGTATAGCGCCAGCGCATCATGTTCGCTTGCCGGCATGAAGCTCGCGGCAAGACAGTCGCTCAGGGCTCCGGGGATATCGACGATGGACGCCTGCTCCATAACCTGTGGCGCCACGGCATCTACGAGCTCGTGGCGTAGCCTGAGCGCTATCGCGGCCTCGTGCAATTCGATAAAACGGTTCGTTGTTCGCGCCGCCGCGTCAAGCGTCGCAAAGGGCGCATCGCCGAGAAACGCCAGGTCGTGGTCAATCAGCCAGAGCTGCAAGGTTGCGGTGAAGAGGATGTTCGCGCGGTGCCGGTCGGCATTGGCGACCCACGCGTCAAACACAACGATGCGCTGCCACTCCTTGAGCGTGGTGAAGAACCAATGTGCTACCTGCGGGTCGCTCAGGTCAAGCCGCCTGGCAAGCTGACCGCCGAAGACGGCCTGGCTTCCGAAGCACACAAGGTGCTGCCCCGGGGCCTCCTTGGCCAGTAGCGGATACTCCGTCTTGGGCACGAGCACGATGAAGCTCTCGGGGACATTGAATCCGAGCAGGCGCGCGAGCTCGGCGGCGACGAGCTCGTTGACTACGCGCTTGGGCGGGAGACGCTTGACGTAGGCTAGTCGTGAGGTCCCGTCCAGCAGGTGAATGCCTCCGAGCAGCGTGGAATTGACGCCACCTTCTTGTCTGGACAGGAGCTGCGCTCCGGGCCCGAGAAAGGCCGTCTGAATCATGCGTGTCTGGCCGCTTTGTTCTTATGTGCTGAACCTTAGCAGGTGTATCGGTGGCTTGCAGCAACGACGATGCAGCGGCGGCGAATGCGCCTCGTCATCGACCGCCGCATGGCGTTCGACCGCAGGGTGCGTTGCCAGCCATGCTTCGAGTCCCGCTTGGCGCCCGCCGTAGGCACGGCAGCCCGGTGTTACGGGAGTCGACCCGATGACACGACTCGCACTCGGGGGGAGCAACCTGCGAATGCCGACGACGTCACGGCCTTCGCGGTGGCTGAGCGCAACCACCACGCCGAGCCCGGGAATCGCCCGCAGCAGGGCCAAAAGCCCGTCACAGCGGGCCATGTCGTCCCAGTCGTCGAGTGCGGGGTTTGCAGCACCCCGTCCACGTCCAGCAAGAGGACACGGGTCGGGGCGTGCGCCGGGGCAGCAGCGGAGTTTGGCGTCTCCATGCCTGGTGTTGCGCCCCGAGACCAGGCAGGCAGTCTCTTGCGCTGCAAGCGGGCCTTCGTTGTGCCGAAGTGGCCCGTGGGCGCCCCGGCGTCAACCCCCTATGCGTCAACGGCGAGGGGCGCCGCGATTCGAGAATTTTGCCCAAATCGCAGGCAGAGAAATTCTGGGCCCTGCCCGAAGAGCAAGACTGGGCGCGGGTTTGCGGGGTTTTTGGGTCAACTGAGCATTAACACCCAGATTTTCAACGCTGGTGCATCAGCTAAGGTAGCGAGCTCACCCTTCCCAACGGTTCGGCGGAGACTCGCAGTCTGTACAGAATCGGTCATCGACTCAAGGGGAGCGTGCGCGGCCTGACCGCAGAGACACGCCGGCCAACATGCAGTGCAGCCGTGACGCTCTCTACATTCATGCTTGATACACACAGCGAGCGCGCATCTACATGACGGGACCGACCAGCGCCGGCAGCCTAGACCTTTTGCTCTCGCAGGCCCGGGTCACCGAATGTGGCCGGGAACTTGGCGCGGACTATGCCAGGCTAGGCATGCGCCCGCCCGACGACGCTCCGGCGAGCGTTCTCGAGGGGTTCGCAGCGGCCGCCCACACCGGCTTCCGGCCCCGGGCACTTGACCGCTTCCAACGAAAATGCCTGCAGCTGCGGACCGGCGCGCTGCGTCGGCGGAGGCTAGTCTCGCCGCATGTCACACCGAATTTCCTCCGTGCTATCGACGTGGAGCGGTGCCCCGTTCTCCGCACGTCTCTCACGCACGGTGAGTGCGCCGATACCGACTGGTCTGTTGACCGCCTGAACAATGACGGCGCCTACGCGCCGGGCAATATCGTAGTGATGAGCACGCGTGCGAACGTCGCAAAGGGCGCCCTTGGCTACGATGACGTCAGAGCGCGCTCAAGAGCCGCGCGCCCGACAGACGGCCTTGAGCCTGCGCAGTGGATGCGCATGGCGTGCGTAATGTATGGAGCATGCCACGTCGACGACACGGTGCCGCGGGAATGGCTACCTCTGGCGACCGTCATCCCAACCGAGTCGACGTGGCCCCTTGAATTCGCACTTCAAGACTCTCTCTTGAGGGCGGCGGCGACCTCAAGGCAGAAGAACCAGTTGGCGAGAAGCCTCGAACCTTTCCGGCGGTCGGAAGCGCACCACAGAGGTCTGATGATGCTTCTCGAGCGACTGCACTACGCGGCAAAGGGCTTGGAGTACCGGCACGATGCACTTCTCGATGAGCGCATTCAGCGCGACATCAAGTCATGGTATGCGAACGTACCCCAGTCATCGTGGAACTCACTCAGACGTGCGCTTCGAGAGATTCATGGAGGAGAGAGAATCTCGTCCGAGCGATGGGAAGCATGGTCAACCCGGACAAAGGGATATCTCGAATAGTTCGGTCGCAAGAAGTTGCCGAGACGGCACAGCTTGCAGAGAAGGCGCCCGGCAAGTGCGTCTGCCGGGCGTGAATGACCGCGTCTCAGGGATGCCGAAGGCGGGGGCCTAAACTACGCTTCCTCGATGTACCGGCCGTTTTCGTCGAGATGGTCCAGAACCTCGCGCGGCCCAATGCCGAAGCGAGACATGAGCGCGTGAATCCTGCGCTCACCATCATCGAGGTATTCGTGAATGAAGCCCGGACGGTCTGCCCCCCGGTACCATGCCAGAACGGCCAGCACGTCGATGAAGTGCTCGCGGTCGACCCTCCGGCAGAGAT
>OEIU01001085.1_pt1 | contig 19704 bp, 21 predicted proteins | sample 1539221 | NCBI WGS metagenome assembly OEIU01 (sample SAMN03792071, study PRJEB22550) | activated sludge metagenome | feature: wastewater treatment plant; material: activated sludge; isolation source: Wastewater treatment plant of a petroleum refinery complex | place: Argentina: Zarate | collected...
CGCGAGCCAGGCGCCGCGAAAGCGCGCCGCGGCGTCGCGAAATCGCGCCGCATCGTCCGCCGCGTCGGCGGCGATCGCATCGGCCAGCGCGGCGTCGATCGGTGCGCGCACGGCGGCGTCGCGCGTGCGCGCGGCGACGCGGCGCAGCGCCGCCGGCTCGACGAGAAAGCGGATTTCGTAGATCTCGTCGACGTCGTCGATCGTCAGTGCCGGAACGACGTAGCTGCGTCCGACCGTGGACAGCAGGCCTTCGCTCGACAGCCGCATCATCGCCTCGCGCACCGGCGTGCGCGAGACGCCCAGCCGCTCGGCGAGCTGCACCTCCTGCAGCGGCTGCCCGGCGACGATCGCGCCGCTGCGCAGATGCGTCTGCAGCGCCTGGTAGACCTGGTCGCCGAGCGCGGCCTGGCGCTTGACTGGCTTGAGCGAGGGTGGCAAGGAGGGCCTCCGGCGAGACGTGCGCTGAATGCGTACTGGACACTGTATACAAACGTCGGGGATTGTCAAGCGGGAAATCGCGGGCCGCACGCAGGCCCTGCGCTACGATCGCCGCGTCCGTCCGGAGCCCCTCCCATGCACCTCGTCTGCCTCGATCTCGAAGGCGTCCTCGTCCCCGAGATCTGGATCGCCTTCGCCAACCGCACCGGCATCGCCGCCTTCGCCCGCACGACGCGCGACGAACCCGACTACGACAAGCTAATGCGGTTTCGCCTCGCGCTGCTGCGCGAGCACGGGCTCGGGCTCGCCGATATCCAGGCGGTGATCGGCGCGATGGCGCCGCTGGACGGCGCGAAGGCCTTCCTCGACGACCTGCGCGCGCACTACCAGGTCGTGATCCTGTCCGATACGTTCTACGAGTTCGCCGACCCGCTGATGCGCCAGCTCGGCCGGCCGACATTGCTGTGCCACCGTCTCGAGATCGATGCCGACGGCTTCGTCGCCGGCTACCGGCTGCGCCAGCCCGACCAGAAGCGGCGCGCCGTCCAGGCGTTCAAGAGCCTGAACTACCGCGTCATCGCAGCCGGCGATTCGTACAACGATACCGGCATGCTGCTGGCGGCGGACGCCGGCTTTCTGATCCACCCGCCGCCCAATGTCGTCGCCGAGTTTCCGCAGTTTGCGGTGCAGGCCGATCTGCGCGCGTTGCGGGCGGCGATCGACGCCGCGGCGCTGCGCCTGCCGCCTACTTGAAGATCCCGCGCAGCAGCTTGCGCAGATCCTCGGGCCCGGCGGGGGGCTGCTTCTGGCCCGGCTTCGCGCCGGCCGGCGCGGCCGGCGCCTTTGCCTCGACCCCGGTCAACGCAAAGACGCAGGGATGCGGGTCGGGCGCCGGGCCGGCGAGGCCGCTTGCCAGCGCCGACCAGCCGCCGGTGGCCGCCGCCGCACCGATGGCGAGCGCCAGATTCGCCGCGCCCTTGGCGTCGAGCGCGAGCTTGGGGTCGCGAATCGGTCCCTTCGCGACGACGAGCGAAGCCAGTTGCGCCGGATTGACGCCGAGCGCCTTGCGCGTGCCGGGGCGGATCGCGAGCTCGAGCGTCTGATCGCGCAGGTCGATGCGGCCGGAGGCGGAGAAGGTCAGCTCGCTCGTCTCGGCCGCGATCGAGCGATCGACCGTCGCGACGCCGTCCTTCAGCGGCAGCCGCGCGACCGCGCATTCGACGGTCGTCACCTTCGCCGCGCCGCGCTCGGGCTGGACGATCTGCAGCAGACGCGGCAACAGGTTCGAGCCGATCGGCAGCGCCCCCTCGGCAAGCGTCATGTCCTTCACCGACAGCAGCAGATCGCCGGTCGCGCTCGCCGCGAGCGTGCGCGGCGTGCTGCCGCTCATCGCCAGCGCGGTCGCGAGCTGCACCCGGCCGCCGCCGACCTGCGAGCGGCCCGCCGCACGCGCCAGAACCTCGGCCGACAGGCCGCTCGCGTCGGCCTTCAATTCGAGTTTCGGCACCGCACCGGGCCGCAGCGTGACGCCGGCCTGCAGCTTGCCGCCGGCGATGCCGAAGGCAAGCGGGTCGACGCGCAGCACGCCGGGCTCGAGATTCATCTTCGCCGTGACCGCCGAAAGCGGCGGCAGATCGGGCAGCCGCAGTTGATCGACGTGCAGATCGACCCTGGCGATGGCCTTCGGCAGGTCGTCGAACGGCAGCTTGTCGTCGCCGAACAGCGGGCCCGCGCCAGCCCCGGACGTCGCCGCTCCCGAGCCGCGCGCCGCGCCCTTGGGCAGCACGCCGGCAAGGTCGATCGTGCCCGCCTTCAGGCTCGCATCGAGCCGCCACGGATCGCCACCGCGCCACGTCGCGCGTCCGGCCAGCGTCTGCCCGGCGGCCGATAGCGTCAGCGGATCGGCCCGCACCGAATCGCCGGAAGCGGCGATCGCCGATTTCAGCTCGATCGGCAACGGCACGCGCTCGGCCGCCGCGAGCCAGGGTGCGAGCGCGGCCGGCTTGTCGACCTTGGCGTCCAGGCTCAGCCGCGCGGCGGGTGGCGCGCTGCCGCGCAGAAGCTGCCCCTTCGCCGCGATGCGCGCGCCGCTGGTCGTCAGTTCGAGATCGAACGGCCACTCGCCGGCGTCGGCCAGCAAGCCGGCGATCGGCCCGATCTGCCCCGCAGCGCGCCAGTCCTGCTTCTGCAGCGTCCACTGCGCATCGACCCGGTTGCCGGCCGCGTTGCGGTCCAGATCGAACTTGCCGAGCGCCAGCGTGTGCGGCGCGCCGGGGTTGCGCGCATCGCGATAGGTGACCACCGCATCGCGCAGGCGAAGCGCCTCGAGCTCGAACGAACGCGAGCCGCTGCCGTCGCCGGCCGAGCCCGCCGAGCCCGCCGAGCCCTGCCCCGCCGGCGCGAGGACCCAGTTGCCCTCGCCGTTGCGATCGACCTCGAGCAGCAGGTCGACGCCGTCGAGTTCGACGCTGCCGATTCTGATATCGCCCCGCAGCAGCGGCCAGAGTTCGAGTTCGAAGGCCGCGCGCCGAACCAGCGCCATCTCCTTGCGCGAACCCCAGGGCGCGTTGCCGAGCACGAGGCGGTCGGCGACGACGGCGATCCGCGGCAGCACGCGCCACGACAGCTTGCCGTCGATCCGGAAATCGCGCCCGGTGCGTGCGCTGACCTGATCCCCGGCCAATGCGGCGATCCGTTCGGGAGGGAAGGCGACCACGAGCGCCGCGTAGCCGCCGCCGATCAGCAGCGCGAGCACGGCCGCGGCGACGATCAGCCGCTTCTTCCAGCACGAAGTCGATGGACCCATCGGGACGAAGATAGCAGACGATTCGGGGCGCGACCGCCACGGCGCCGGCCCACCCTGCCCACACCCCAGCCTTCGCGCGGCGTGCGCCGGCCGATTCGGCGCCCGGTTCGAATCCCGCTTAAAAGAAGTATGTGTTTTGCATGTTATGTGCTATGCTTGGTCATCCGTCAGCGAGCGATGGCCAGGAAGTTCCCCGATTCCCCCGCGCATCCCGAGCGAACCTGCTGGGGCTGCGACCGTTATTGCTCGGTGAACGCAATGCTGTGCGGCAATGGCTCGGAGCGCACCCAGCATCCGGTCGAACTGTTCGGCGAGGGATGGCGCGAATGGGGCGAAACGCCGGCCGCCCCGCCGGTGGACGCGCCGCCGTCGCAGGCCCGCGCCCTCGCGGCCTGAATCCACGCCGCACCGGCGGCGGCCGTCAACGATGCCGGCGCCGCAGCCAGGCAGCGAAGAGCGGCGCGAAGACGATGACCAGCAGCACGAGCGGCCACAGGTTGCCATCCCGAAACGTATAGGCTTCGAGCAACTGCGCCCACGTCTTGTGCGCAACGGCGCGGCCGAAGCCGAACTCGAAGCCGAGCGTGAGCACGAGCCAGAAGATGCCGATGGCGAGACCGCGTCGCCTCGAGACCGCCCCGAGGCGCGGCGCGAACAGCAGCGCGACCGCAAGCACGCACGCCGACAGGATCGCGCCGCTGAGCATCAGCCCCGGCCTCGCGCCGAGCGCCGGAACGAGCACCGCTTCGCGCAGGACGCCGTTGCCGATCGCCAGCCCGAGGATCAGCAGCCAGGCGATGAAGGCGCGAACCAGGGTCGCCCCGATCGAGAATTTCATCCTCGCCGCCGCGTCGTGCTGGCCGGAATTTGCGGCTGGAAATGGTCCACCGTTCACGCGATTTTGCCTGTATTTCCTTCCCATCCTACCGGAATTACCTCGACGGTTGCATCGGAAATATATTCGTGTATAATGCGCAGCATGACTGATTCACACCTGCAAACCAATTTCCATCTCAAACTCATCGAACTCTCCGCAAATCCTGCCGGGTTTGGCGCAAGCGAGCTGACCGGATACTCTCCGGAACAGGTCCGCCGCGCTGCCGAGGCCCTCGTCAAGGCAGGGAAGATCGTCCGTGCCAAGACGGCCGCCCAGCGCGTCCGCTATTTTGCGAATGACGTACTCGCCAAGGCGCATATCGCCGGCCAGGCTCCCGCGCGCGCAATACATTCGGTTGCCGGGGCACGTGCCAGGGCCAACTGGAAACCCGACGCGCCGATGCACATCACATCGAAAACCAAGATATACATCGCGCCGCCGCTGCCGCGCGACGTATTTCGCACCAATACCTATCCACAGTTCTGAGCTGAGAATCCGCATGGCGGGAGGAATTATTCACTTTCTCCCGCCCTTGCAGTCCAGCGCGTCTCAGATCAGGTATTTCTTGCCGACCGCCGACGGCACGAGCGCGTCGCCGAACACGCCTGCCAGCGCCGTCAGCGCCCGCCATCCGGTGCAGTGGCCCGGCGCAATCAGTTGCAGGCCGAAAGTCTGCAGGTCGCGGATCGTGTCCGGAATGATCTTCTCGGTCGCGCCGGACAGGTGCAGGCCGCCCATCGCGCCGTAGAGCGGCACCGCGGGAAACAGCTCGCGCGCATGCGTCAGCACGTTGATCAGACCGGCGTGCGAGCACGCTGAGAAGATGAACTGCCCCTTGTCCTTCACGTGCACCGAGACGAAGCGCTCGTCGATGATGAGCGGGTCGGGCTCCCAGCCGTTCCCGTCGCCGTTGCCGCGCACGTGGCCCGGCAGACCGGTCTCGTAGGCCGTGACGCGCGGCACCTCGCCGCTGATGTAGAACGCGCCAGCTGCCGCAACCCGCGCCTCCCGGGTGCTGATGGCGTTGGCCCCCGCCTCGGTGAGTTGCGCCGGGCTCGGCACCGGCTCGAACGGAAGGTAGTTGCCATCTGACCACCGCGTCGCGCGTTCGGCGAACATGCCCGGGTGCACGAAGCATGGGGTGCCCGCACCGCGTGCATCGGCAACCGCTCGCAGCGCGGCGACGAGGCCGCCCGCGTGATCCCAGTGCCCGTGCGAGAGCACGACGGCGTCCACCGCGCCGAAGTCGATGCCGAGGACGGCCGCGTTGCGCAGGAAGGTCGCGCCTTCCGGGCCGGCGTCGAACAGCAGCGTGTGCGATTCACTGCCGCGATGCGCGGTGATCAGCAGCGACAGCCCATGGTGCGCGCAGCACGTGCCGCGCCCGGAGACGAGGCGCATGCGCCCGCCCGTCAGCAGACCGGTCCATTCCGGAATCACGTTCTTCGGGTTCGACGACAGGCTGTCGGTCGCGTTGTCGACGACGACCAGCACTTCGAGGCGGTCGACGGTCAGGACGTCCTGCATGATGGCCACTCCGCGGAGTCGTTCATCGCTGCTGCACCGTCAATGTCGAGGTTCAGGCCGCGATGGCGACGAACAGCCGTAGCTGCTCGTAGTAGACAAGCGGTTCCTGTGGCTCGGACCGCACCGCGAGCGAAGAGAGATAGTGTTGGCGTACGAAGCCGAGCGCATCGGGAGGAAGCAGAGCAAGATCGTACATGTCGAGGAAATACAACCAACCTTCTTCCGGCGTCAGGCGACGGGTGATGCTCAACGTCTGCTGACGCGGCGGCAAGAAGCGACCGGCCAGCAGTTCGAAGATCCCGCCGTCGCTGCGAAGGCGCTTGTCGCCAAATCGAACGCCCAACTTTGACTCGTGCCGGGGAAAGATCTCGAAGAGTGCTCTGTAGGCATCCAATGGCAGCGACGGCGGCGCTTCGGCCCCGACGACGGCCACGAACTTTCCTCCGGGCGCGAGTACGCGATGGACTTCATCGAGAACGCGATCGACCGAGCCCATGAGCATCAGCGCCAAGTGGCAAGTCACGATTTCGAAGCCTTCCTCGCGGAATGGAAGGTTCTGGGCTTTGCCCTCGATGAGACTCACCGATGCAGGGAGGGCGCGTCGCGCAAGTTGCAACTCCGCATGGCTGAAGTCGATGCCATGAAGGCTCAGGTTATGTTGTCGCCGATCGGCAAGAAGGCCCAGGAGATGGCCGTCCCCGCACGCAAGGTCGAGAACCCGCAACGGCGAGGGCACGGTTGGAACCTCATGGATCAGTGCGGCATACGACGACGCCCATGTCGACTCGCCGCAGCGAGCAGGGGTGTTTGCGAACGCCCGCGGTGTGAGGCCAGGCCGGATCGCGTGAAATGCCTTCAGGAACTCTTCGCAGGCAAGGGGTGGTTGCTCCATTCACGACCTGACGAATGAAAAGGACCTTTCCGCCCCGAGCCCGCAGTGAAGCGGAGCACGGCAACGAGCGCCACAACGGGGTTGCGATTCTCGGACCGATGCCCCGCGGGTCCGGCACCGTCTACGATGGCGCGAGGACTGCCGCGTCCGCAAATTTCCCATCACGCAAGCGCCGGATAGAGAACACAAGGGTGATGAGTGAACAGCGTGGCAGCCGGCAGCGGATGGACGCGCTGGAACACCCTCGGCTCGCTCGATCCGGTCGGCGCCACGCGAACGACTCCCGTCTCGCGCTTGACGTCGTATCGATTGTCCAGCGCAGCGCTGAAGTAGTGCAGGTACGGCTCGATCCACCCGACATAGTCGGCCTGCGCCTTCACCGACATCGACAGGATCTCGACCGCGTCCGGATCGAAGCAAAGTGCATCCGCGAGCTGGACCGCATTCGACGGACGCTGCCGCACCAGCGGCACGGCATCGAACTCTGCGTCAAGCATCACCCACGTCCCGCAATCCGGAAGTTGGACCTCCGCGACCACGTGGCCCGCCCCGAACTCGCGCGTTTCGACATCGGCCGTCATGAGACTCAACGTCCGGGACCGATAGCCGAGCGCGGCCAGCGCGCCGGCCAGGACGATGGAGAACTCGACACATCGAAATCGTTTCCCCTCCGCGGCCTCCCGAAGGATGGAGAGGGGATCGTTCCTGGCCGGGACGTTCCCGCCGTCATGCTCCCATAGACCGCTTGCCCAGTGGACTACCCTGCGCACGCGCTCGAGGTCGCCTTCGCCACTCGCGACGGATACGATGCCATCGAGGCCGAACTCGGATCGCAGCCGCGTGAGATACGGGCTGGCCGCGTCACCAAAGAGGAACTTCGCCGGAGGAGCGAACGAAGCGTCAAAGCGGGACAGGATTCGTCGAGACTCGGACATTGCCGGCCGCCTGAACTTGCGGCTCATCGGCCGCCGAAGACGGCACGCAGCACCGATGGGCGCGCCGTCGGCCTCACGCCGCGACGCGCTGCTTCAGCGCCTCCTGTGCCAAGGCATTGATGCTTTTCCCCTCTGCTTGAGCAGCAATCGCCAACTGCTCATGAAGCTCCGGCGAAATGCGCAGGTTGAACCTGCCGGAGTAGTTGCGCCGCGGCTCGATACCCTTCTCGCGGCACACCTCCAGGAATACCTGCAGCGACTTCTTGAACTCGGCCCGCAGCTCCTTCGGATTCTTGCCGTAGAAGTCGACTCCGCCGGCAAGGCCAAGGATCTCGCCGCGAAACATGTCCAGTTCAGCGTCGTATTCGATCTTCGCGCTGTATCCGTCCAAGGTCATGATGTTCATGGGACAACTCCATGTTGCTCGAGCCACTTGCGAACGCTTGCGGCGGCGCCCTTGCCCGTGTGCAGCGACGGATGGAACGATGAAAGACACACACTTCGCCAGTTCAGTCCAACAGGGTTCGCCCCACGCGGCCCGCCTCGGCGGCTTATGTCGCAAGCGCGGCGCGTCAGCTGAACGCTACTGGTCAGGCTGACGCGTCGCGGAACGCACGAAGCACGGCATTGATGCGGGTTTGATAGCCCGACCCCTTCGATTTGAACCACTCGAGGACGTCTTGGTCGACGCGCAACGAGACAAGCGTTTTTGACGGAGCCGGCTCTAGGCCTCTTCGAACGATGCCTCTCACGATGTGCTTGACATCTGCTTCAGGATGCTCCTTCGTGGCCGTTCCCGGACTCGAACGATCGTGCAGGCGAGCCCAGTCAGTCTTGGACTTGCTCGAAGTAGAGATTGGCTTCACGTTTCGTGGCTTTGCGGAACGAGATGATGCGGATTTCATCTTCGGTCTCCGTGTGAACGATGGACACTGGGACGCCAGCCAGAAGGCCGAGCGTTTCGAACCGCTGCTCACCGTAGGCGAAGCGATCATCTTCAAAGGTGTAGGTTGCTCCCTCGAAGACACTCGGTGCGTCAATGAAGCCCTGGCCATGCTCTCTGAGATTGATCGCCCGCTTGCGCTCCGACCACGTGAACGGCATGCGGCCAGTGTAGCTACACAGGGCAGCTACTGCAAGCTACCGCAAGCGACCTGCGCCTTCGGCGGCAACGTTGAGCCAAGCGTGCCCAGCCGCGGCGGCAGGACGCCGGGTCCGGGCCGTTAACAATGTGTCGTGTACCCGCGAACCGGGCCTGGCGGCCTGCCGTTGGCGCTCCGGTCGAGGGCAGAGTCATGCCCCACGGAGACCAACTGAGTGAACTTCAGACTTGCCGCCGACCTTCGCCCCACACGGTTGGAAACTCGCTTCACCCTACGTGCTCGAGCACAGCGCGTGCTTGCTCGAGCGTCACGCCGGGAAACCACTCGACGAACTGATGGACGGATGCGTCGTCTTCGAGGTTCTCGAAGAGCGCCGCCACCGGCACGCGCGTCCCACGGAAAACCCGTGCGCCGCTGACGCGACCGGGGTCGCGCTCGACGGCAGTGCATGTGGACCAGTCGATCATGGCGAAATGGTTGCACTGAGGGTGTTTGCGGCGGCTAGTCGGGGTACGAATGCGAGAGCGCTTTCTCGCGGGAAGTCGCTGCAAAGGGGTCAGTTCTCACCGGCGTAGGGCGCGGTGTGACGGCACTTTGGATACGCGCTGCAGCCGTAGAACCTTGATCCTGCCGCTGCGCCCTTCTTGGCCGTGCGGAGCACCAGTGCGCTTGCGCACTTGGGACATGTGGTCGTGCTTGAATGCCGCGCGTGCAGCGACTCGATGTGCGCTCTGCGTGTCGACCACGTCTTCGGAAGAGATCCGCTGCGCAGCGCGGCGACAAGGGCAACGACCTCGTCATCCGAGAACAGCGGCTTGTCGAAGCCCTTGATGTAGCTCGCGTAGCCCCGGAGCATGACGTTGGCAGGCATCGGTGTCTTGAACTCGCACTCGCCCCAGAACATCACGAGCGAGTGCAGGCGATCCTCCTCTATCTCGAGAAACGCCGAGATCGCCTTCACATGCCGGTAGTTCTGTCGCAACGGATTCTGAAACCTGAACTTGCGCCCCGGTTTCACGACCGACCATTCCGAGGAGCGCTCGTCCCCGAAGATCCAGCCGTCGATGTTCTTCGCCTCGATGACGAAGATGCCAAATTTCGAGACGATCACATGATCGATCTGCGTCGTGCCGTTTTTCGTCGGCAAGGTCAGATTGTCGAGCGGGAAGTAGATCGACTTGTCCAGGAAAGCCCAATGCGCCACGGCGCCCATCGCTTCGCCGGCCCATCCCTTGATGACGCTTGTGAGAGACATCGCTGCGACTGTGGGGCGTAACGTCAGCCAGCTTTGCTAGACAGCAGCACCTGCATCTCTGCAAGCACCAAACCGCGCCAGCCCGGAAGCTCGGGGTCGACGTCGTACTTGGCTCGAACGTTCAGCTTTGCCTGCGCCTCGGCGACACGCCGTTCGGCAACGGTCGGTTGTGGCGGTTGTGCAGGCGCGAGTTGGGGTTGGAAGTGTGATGGGCGCGGCGCGGGCGAAGTTTGGCGGCTATGTGCGGCCTTCGCAGCTGCAAGCTCCGCCTGACGCGCAACCTCGGCCTCGTACTCCGCTTCGAACTGCTGAATGAGGCGGTCAGTGTTCTCGATGAGGAGTTGACGCTCCTCGTCGGTGAGGTGGCGCCCGTCAGCCGAACCGTAGCGAGGCGAGGAGGCCGCGATCGGCAGTTCTGCAAACAACCTCTTGAAGCATTCTGATCCGTAGACCGAGATGGCAGCGCCCTCACGAACAACGTGAATGCGCCGAAAGACCGGATGATTGCAGCCAGCGGCTTGGCAACGCACGCGCTCGTCGCGCGGGACTTCGACGACGGCGAGAAGTTCCGGTGCGTACATGATGCTGGCTAACAGTGGACCTTCAACGCGCCGCGAAGCGGCGTCGACTTGAATGATGGGTTTGCGTGTATCCGCGAGTGAACTCACAGCCATGCCAACGACAACACAGGCCAGACGAGAGCACCAACGATTACGAACAGAGCCAGAAAGAGCGCGGCATACCAGCGAACGCCCGTTTGAACAGCGCTTGGCAGCTTGCCGATGACCTTGCTGCCAGGTTGCAAGTTGCCGCGCTCCGGGTGAAACCACACACACGCGCAAAGCAGCGCCCACGGCACGAAGATGACGGGGCCGGCGAGAGCGACGACAACGCCGGCGGTTTGGAAGGACCCATACGTGAACGCGGCGAAGAGGAGCGCGATACCAACGACCGAGACGCCGAGGAACCACCAGCGCCGAGAGAACATGCGAGCCGCAACCAGAGTGAAGAAGCTTGGTGACACAGCGATAAACACCCACCTTGTTCTGAAACGGTCTGTCAGGCGCGACACGATACGCCATACACGGACCTATCCCCCCACGCCTGACAGCCCGAGTTCCTGCTCACGTGCTGCGCGAGACGGGCAGTTGCCTCACGCCTCCTGCATCACATCATCCCGCGCATTCATCCCCACCATCCGCTGCAACCTCGCCCAACCCTCATCCACCTCCGCCTGCAGCGCGGCGATCGCCTCGGGCGGGGTATGCCGGTAGCGGCGCTGCAATGCGAGGTACTCGCTCACCGGCCGCGTGCGTTCGGTGTGGTTGAGGGTGTAGCGGCGGCCGTGGTCTTCGACTTCGTAGAGCGGGAAGGCGCCGCACTCGACGGCGTGGCGGGCGGCGGCGAGGCCGCCGTCGTCGGCGAGGCCCCAGCCGTCGATGCAGGGGATGAGCAGCGTGATGATGCGAAAGCCGCGCAGCGCCTTCGCCTTCTCGACCTTGCGGATCAGGTCCGGCAGGTGGCCGATGCTCGCCGTCGCGGCGTACGGCACCTGGTGCGCGGCCATGATGTCGGTCAGGTTCTTCTTGCGCGTCGTCTTGCCGGCGGGCGTCGAGCCGGTCTTCGCGAAGTGCGGCGTCGACGACGACTTCTGCGCGCCGGTATTCATGTAGCCCTCGTTGTCGAGGCAGAAGTAGATGATGTTCTCGTCGCGCTCGGCGGCCGACGACAGGCACTGAAAGCCGATGTCATAGGTGCCGCCGTCGCCGGCCAGCACGATGACGTGCGTGTCGCGGCGGCCCTGCGCGTCGAGCGCGCGGCGCAGGCCCGACGCGGCGGCGGCACTCGCTTCGAGCGTCGGCTGGTAGACCGGAATCTTCAGCGAGCTGTACGGCTGCGCGCCGGCGATGATCGCCATGCACGACGGCGGGATGACGGCCATCGCGTCGGTGCCGATGGTGGCCAGCACGTGGCGCACCGACAGCGCCTCGACACAGCCCGGGCACGCCGCGTGGCCCGAGCAGAGCATCGCCTCTTCAGGCAGATCGAGTACTTTCATCGCGCTCCCCTCGCCCCTTCCTTCACTTGACCCAGACCGAAGCCACCGGCGGCTCGCCCTGCTGCAGCGCCTCGCGCACGATCTGCGCGATCTTCGCCGGCGAGACGTTGACGCCGCCGACGCCGGCCAGAAAGCCGTGCAGCCGCGGCGCGCCCGCCGCGCCGTAGAGCGCGCCGCGCAGTTCCTGCAGCACAATGCCGCCGAGCCCGGGCGAGTGGTTGCGATCGAGCACGACGGCGTCTCGCACGCCGGTCAGCGCAGCGCGCAGCGCCTGCACCGGCAGCGGACGCAGCAGCCTGATCTTGACGAGGCCGACCGCCTCGCCCGCATCGCGCAGCGCGTCGACCGCGTCGCGCGCCGTGCCGCACATGCTGCCGATCGCGACGACGACGGTTGCCGCGCCGTCGCAGCGGTAGCGCTCGACGAGGCCGTGGCTGCGCCCGCTCAGCTCGCCCCATTCGCGGTCGGCGGCGAGCGCGGCATCCAGCGCCTGCGCCATCGCCGCCTCCAGCTCCTGGCGATGGCGGCAGAACATCTCGGCCGACACCACGTTGCCCCAGGATTCGACCTTGTCGGTCGACAGCCGGTGCGTCGGTGCGTACGGCGGCAGGTAGGCATCGACCATCGCCTGCGACGGCACCTGCACCGCCTCCAGCGCGTGCGAGACATAGAACGCGTCGTGGCTGACGAGCACCGGCAACTGCACCTGCTCGGCGATCCGGAAGCCCTGGATCACGCTGTCGAGCGACTCCTGCGCGCTCTCGGTGTAGAACTGGATCCAGCCGGTGTCGCGCTGCGCGAGGCTGTCGGTCTGGTCGGGCCAGAACGCCCACGGCGAGGCGACGGTGCGGTTCACGTTCGCCATCACGATCGCCGCGCGCGCGCCGCTCGCGTAGTGCAGCAACTCGTGCATCAGCAGCAGGCCCTGCGACGCCGTCGCGGTGAAGACGCGCGCACCGGCGAGCGACGCCGGAATGCACGCCGACAGCACCGAGTGCTCGGACTCGGGGGTCAGGATCTCGGCGTCGAATGTTCCCTCGGCCTGGAAATCGGTCAGCTTCTCGAGGATCGGCGTCTGCGGCGTGATCGGGTAGACCGGCACGACCTGCGGCCGCGCCAGCCGCGCCGCCCAGGCAACGGCGTGATTGCCGCTCAGCAGCATCGGCGTCTGCGCCCGCACTGGCGACTGGCGTTCGAGCATGGCGCCCTCGACGGCATTGCTCATGGTGTCACCTCCGCATGCCAGTCAAGCAGTCGCCGCGGATCCGGCTTTGCCGGTCCGCTGGCGGCGCCCCCTCGAGGGGGTCGAGCCTGGACACGGACAGTCCCTGCGGACTGTCCGTGCCTGGCGAGGAGCCAGACCGTCCCCGGTCCGGCGCGGCCTGCAAGGCCGCCGAAGGCGCTTCGGGGGTGGGTCATTTCGCTTCCTCCAGCATCGTCATCGAGCCGGTCGGGCATTCCTTGACGCAGATGCCGCAGCCCTTGCAGTAGTCGGTCAGCACGATGTAGCGGCCGGGCTCGGACGCATCGGCGCGGCGGATCGCGAGATCGGGGCAGTAATGCAGGCAGTTGTCGCAGGCGATGCACAGGCCGCACGAGAAGCAGCGCTCGGTTTCGGCGAGCGCCGCTTCGAGTTCGAGGCCAAGCTGCACCTCGGCGCCGCTCGCGAGGCGCTCGTCGACCGGCCGGTGCGTCTCGGCGACGCGCGGTCGCTTCGGGTAGTAGTAGGTCGCGATATTGCCGAGCCCGACCACTGCCGGCTCGATACCCTGCACTGCTGCGCCGTCTTCGCGCAGCCAGTGCGCGATCGCGATCGCGGCGCGCTTGCCCATGCCGATCGCTTCGGTCACGAAGCGCGCCATGCTCGCGACGTCGCCTCCGGCCCAGACGCGCTCGTCGCTCGTCGCCTGCTGCGCATCGACACCAAGCAAGGCGCCGTTCACCGCGAGGCTCGCGCGCAGCGCGTCGAGCTCCGGGTCCTGCCCGATCGAGACGACGATCGCATCCGCATCGAGCGTGAAGCCGCTTCCTGGCAGCCGCTCGAGCGTGAACTGGCCGCGCAGCGCGCCCGGCTCGAACCGCACGCGCACGCAATCGAGCGCGACGCTGCCGTCGGCGCGCGGCGCCGCCGCGTCGAGCATCGCGCCGGCGACGAGCGCGATGCCCTCTTCCAGCGCCTCGGCGACTTCCTCGCGCTGCGCCGGCATCTGCTGCGCCGCCTCGAGGGCGAGGATCGTCACCTCGTGCCCGGCGCGCCGCGCGCTGCGTGCCGCATCGATCGCGGCGCTGCCGCCGCCGATGACGACGATGCGCCTGCCGAGCGTCGGCGGGGCGCCGACATTGGCGCGCGCCAGATACTCGGCGCCGTCGATCCACCACGCTGCGCCGGCAGGCAATTGCGGCAGGCGCTTCGGACGCCCGGCGCCGGTCGCGACGTAGAGCGCATCGTGCGTGCGGCGCAGTTCGGCGAAGTCTTGCGCCGTCGCCAGCGTGTGGCCGCACTTCACCTCGACGCCGAGGGCGAGGATCGCGGCGATCTCGGCGTCCAGCACCTCGCGCGCGAGGCGGTAGGCCGGGATGCCGTAGCGCATCAGGCCGCCGAGTTCGGGCTGCGCTTCGTGGATCGTGACCTTGAAGCCGCGGCGGCGAAGCTGGAACGCGGCCGAAAGCCCCGACGGCCCGCCGCCGACGATTGCCACATGTTGCGCGTACTCGATCTCCGGCGCGGCGTAGGCCCAGCCGTGTTCGATCGCAAGGTCGCCGACCGTGCGCTCGAGCTTGCAGATCGCGAGCGGCGCATCGAACCCGGCCCGGTTGCACGCCGTCTCGCAGGGGTGGTGGCAAATGCGCCCGGCAACGGCCGGGAACGGGTTGTGGCGCGTCAGCACGTCCCACGCGGCGCGGAAGTCGCGCTGGCGCGCCAGGCCGATCCACTCGGCGATGTCGCCGTTCACCGGGCACGCCTGGTGGCAGGGCGATGGCGCGTCGATGTAGTGCGGCAGCGCCGCGCGCCAGGTGCCGGTGCGGACCGCCTCGGTGCTGCCGGTGGTCCAGATCGCGGGGATGGGTTGCGGTGCGTTCATGCGGCGGCGGCCTCCAGTTGGGCGTGGACCGTGCGATAGCCCTCGACGCAGGCGGCGACGTTCTCGGCCTGCAGCTTCGGGGTCTGCTCGCGCAGCACGCGCTCGAGCGTCTCGAGCGGCGGATCGCCGACGGCGCGCGCGAGCGCGCCCAGCAGCGCCGAGTTGACGATCCGCCCGAGCCCGTTGCGGCGCGAGATCGCGAGGCCGTCGACCGGAATGACGCGATAGCCCGGCAGCATCCGGGCGAACTCTTCCGCGCCGCGCGCCGAGTTGACGACGATCAGCGTGTCGGCGCGCGCCGCGGCAAGCAGCCGGCCTTCGAGCAGGCTCGCGTCGAAGCACAGGATCGCGTCGGCCCGCTCGATATCGCAGCGCAGCCGCACCGGCTTGTCGTCGACCCGGATGAACGAGCTCACCGGCGTGCCGCGCCGCGCGCCGCCGTAGCTCGCGAAGGCCTGCACCTGGCGCCCTTCGGCAAAGTAGACGGCCGCGAGCAGGTTGCCTGCGGTCTGCGCGCCCTGGCCGCCGCGGCCCTGGACGATGATCTGCAACATGGCTTTGGCTCCTTGCGCTACTCGCGTAGCGTCTGAAGTCTGGCTAGTCCTCGAAGGCGCGCACCGCGACCGCCTCGAGCTTCAACGCTTGGGCAGGACGGCGGTCGCCTCGAGTTCGATCTTGCCCGGGTTGTCGAGCAGATCGACGACGAAGATCATGCTCATCGCCGGGTAGTGGTTGCCGATCAGCTCACGCCAGATCGCGCCGAGTTGGCGGCGCGCCGCCATGTAGGCCGGCTTGTCGCAGCAGTAGGCCGTCATGCGGCAGATGTGCTTGGCCTCGCCGCCCGCCTCCTTCAGCACCGCGAGGATGTTCAAGAGCGCCTGGCGGAACTGCGGCACGATGTCTTCCGACTCGAAGATCTGCTGCGCATTCCAGCCGACCTGGCCGGCGACGAAGACGATCCGGCCCTCGGCCTCGATGCCGTTGGCGTAACCGATCGGGGCCTTCCAGCCTTCGGGCAACAACACGTTCATTCGCTTTCCTCCTGCGTTCTGCTTTGGGTGGCACACGCGCTGCAAGCATCGCGGCGCGGGTTCGAAAAAACGGGCCGCGGTCTCCTGCAGCCCCTGAGCTTGCTTCTGCCTAGTCGATGTAGCGCGGCGGGTCCGGGTCATTGGCCCAGTCGCGATCCGGTTGCGGCACCTTCTTCATCCAGGCCTTGACGAGTTCGACGTGCTCCGCCTCCTCGGCCTGCAGCTCGAGCGCCTTGGCGCGCACTTCGTCGTTCGTCGCCGCCGCCGCGAGTTCGCCGAAGAATGCCTCGGCGCGCTGCTCGGCGGCGAGTGCCAGCTGCAGCGCGTGCCAGGGCTGCATCAGGTAGTGCACCGCATCGATGGACGGCGACTCGGGCGAATCGAAGCCAGCCCAGCGCACGCCCTGCAGCGCCAGCACCGGCGGCTCCTTCCAGCCCATCTGGTCCATGATCTCCTGCGCGTGCTTGGTCTCGTAGCCGGCCATGGTGCGAAACATCGCCGCCACTTCGCCGTTGTTGTGGGTCTCCATCTGGTCGGCGAAGTCGGTGTAGCGCTCGATCGCGTCGCGCTCCATCGCGAGCGCGTGGAGCATGAATTCCTCGAGCGTCGCGGGCACGTGCACGGCGTGGCCGGCGACGGTGGTTTCGGCGCTCACAGTGCGAACTCCGCTTCGATTTCGGCCACCGTGTTGCGCGCCGGCTTGCCGCCGACCGGATACGGCGCCCGCTCGCCGGCGTAGAGGACGCCGATATTGAAGCCGTCGTCGGTCATGATGCGGCGCGCGGCGCGCGCCGGATCGTTGGTCGGGCCGACGGTGGCCGGATGCACCTTGTCCTTCCACTCGCGCTGCTCGGGGCGGAACGTGACGCACGGGCTCATGACCTCGATGAACGAGAAACCCGGATGCTGGATGCCCTGCGCGATCATCTGCGCCGTGCCGTGCTGGTCGCCGGAGAACGCGCGGGCGACGAAATTGGCGCCCGAGGCGAGCGCGATCACGAGCGGGTGATACGAGCGGATGCCGGTGCCGCCGGGCGAGAGCTTGTTGTCCCAGTCCGGCTCGGTGGTCGGCGACGCCTGGCCCTTGGTCATGCCGTAGACATGATTGTCCATCACGATGTAGGTCATGTCGACGTTGCGCCGGCAGGCGTGCATGAAGTGATTGCCACCTATCGAATAGCCGTCGCCATCGCCGCTGGCGACGACCACCGTCAGGTCCGGGCGCGCCGCCTTCAGGCCGGTCGCCGCGGCGAGCGAACGGCCGTGCACGCCGTGAAAGCCGTAGCACGAGGTATAGGCCGGGATGCGCGACGAGCAGCCGATGCCCGAGACGACGGCGACGTTGTGCGGTTCGAGCTGCAGCAGCGCGAGCGCCCGCGTGATCGCGCTCAGGACCGTGAAGTCGCCGCAGCCGGGGCACCAGATCGGCTTGACCTTCGATTTGTAGTCGCCGGCGCTGCGCGCGGCCGGAGTTGCCGGAGCGTCCGGCGTTGCAACGTCGTTCATGCTGCTTCCTTCTGTGCTGATTCGATGGCGGCCCACGCGACGAGCGCGGCGCAGACCTCGGCCGGACGCAGCGGCAGCGGCCCCGGCTTGTGAAAACTCGCCGGCCGGCCCGGCAGGTCGAGCGTGCCGCGCAGGTGGCGCAGCAACTGCGCACCGTGGTTCTGCTCGATCACCATGACGCGCTCGACGCCGCGCAGCACCTCGGCGAACGCCGCCTCGCGCAACGGCGCGAGCAGGCGCAGCACGACGAGGCGCAGCCTGACGCCCTGCGCCGCGGCGCGCGCGACCGCCTCGCGCACCGGCTCGGAGGCCGAGCCGAAGGTGATCACGGCAAGCGGCGCGTCGCCCTCGACGTCGGCCCAGCGGCTGCCGTAGTCGTGCAGCATGAGCTTCCTCTCGCGCTTGTCGAGCTGCAGCAGGTGGTCGTGCGCCTGGCTGCTCGGGATCGCGTTCTCGCTGTGCTCGAGGCCGTCTGCGGTGTATTCGATGCCGGGCGTGCCCGGAATCGCCATCGGCGAGACGCCGGACGGCGTATCGAGGTAGCGCTTGTAGTCCGGCGCATGCGCTTCGGCGACGAGGCGCTTCGGGGCGACAGGCACGGCATCGGGCTTGTCGATGATCGCGCGCGACTGGCCCATGAACTGGTCGGTCAGCACGATCGCCGGCGCCTGCAGCGCCTCGGCCAGCTCGACCGCCCAGGCGGTCGTCAGCAGGCAATCCGAGATCGAGCTCGGCGCGACCACCAGCCGCGGTGCGTCGCCGTGCAGCCCGCTGACCGCGAACGAGAGGTCGCTTTGCTCGCTCTTGGCCGGAATGCCGGTCGACGGCCCGCCGCGCATGACGTCGACGACGACGATCGGCGTCTCCGACGCGACCGCCAGGCCGATGCCCTCGGTCATCAGCGCCAGCCCCGGCCCCGCGGTCGCGGTCAGCGACGGCACGCCGCCGAACGACGCGCCGATGATCATGTTGACCGACGCCAGCTCGTCCTCCGCCTGCAGCAGCGAGCCGCCGATGCGCGTCAGCGCCGGCGCCATCCACTCGAGCATCTCGGTTGCCGGCGTGATCGGATAGGCGGCGACGAAGCGGATGCCGCCGCGCAGCGCGCCCGCCCCGGCGGCCTCGTTGCCGCTCAGCAGCCAGCGTTGCCGGTCCGCCGCTTCGCGCTTCGCGCTCGGCGCCAGCCGCGGCAGCGCCGGCAGATCGGCGGCTGCGGCGATGCCCGCCTGCAGCGCCTTCAGATTCGCCTCGAGCGCGTCCGCACTGCGCTTCCAGCTCGCGCGCACCGCGGCTTCGAGCGCCTGCGCCGGCAACCCGGCGAGCGCACCGGCGACGCCGAGCGCGGCCATGTTGATCCAGCTCCCCGGGATCGCCTTGACCATCTTCTTCAGCGGCAGCGAGACCGAGCGCGTCCCGGTCGCGAGGAAGACCTCGGGCGCCGCGCCGCTGTCGGCGTCGCCCAGCAGCAGGCTGCCGGCATGCAGCGGAATCTCGTCCGCGAAGCGGTTGATATTGAGCCAGTCGATCGCGAGCAGGAGGTCGAAGCGGTCGTCCAGCGACTGCAGCGGCGTGCGGCCGATGCGCAGCAAGGCGGCCGCCTCGCCGCCGCGAATCTGCGGCCCGCTGGTGCGCACCATCAGCCCGTACAGGCCGGCGCGCGCCGCGGCGTCGAGCAGCAGCGTGCCGGCCGTCATCACGCCGCTGCCGCCGCTGCCGGCGAGCGCGATCGACAGGCTCGCGCACTCGTTCCCGGCCCCCTCCGACGGCGCCTCGCGCGCCGTCACTTCAGGACTCGATATGACATCCACAGCTTTGCTCCTTGCTCATTGCTTATGCCGAGTAAACGTTTTGGGCGCGCCCTTGTTACTGACCCAGATCAAAGAGTGCGCAGGCATTCGTCATCACAATGCCTTAAACCGGCATTGCAGTACCAGTTTACCAGTTTGGGCCCTGCAATCAACCTCGAAATCAGCGCCGCAGGGGCTTCGAAACCGGGCGCGCGACGCGAAGGAAACCGATGAGCATCGACGCACACCGTTGGCTGATGACCGCACCGAAGGCGCCGATGGAGCGCGCCGCATTCCAGGCCGCGCCGCAGGCCGGCGAAGTGGTCGTCGCGATTGCCGGCTGCGGCGTGTGCCACACCGACCTCGGCTACTTCTACGACGGCGTGCGCACCAACCACCCGCTGC
>OEIU01001086.1_pt1 | contig 19698 bp, 14 predicted proteins | sample 1539221 | NCBI WGS metagenome assembly OEIU01 (sample SAMN03792071, study PRJEB22550) | activated sludge metagenome | feature: wastewater treatment plant; material: activated sludge; isolation source: Wastewater treatment plant of a petroleum refinery complex | place: Argentina: Zarate | collected...
CCATCCCCTGAGTCTACCGGGGCCCACCGACAGGCCACCCCGGACATCCACAGCCACCCGGCTGCCGCACAACGACATTGCGCCAGCCATCAGCGAGCTCTCCCCCCGTGTTCTGCAGCCCCGCCGCGAGCCCGTTGACGGTGAGCAGCAGCGGCCGTTGCCACTCGGACCCGTCCTCCTCGCCGCTCGCCCGCAGCTCCGTCAGGCCCCGCAGCAACAGGTGGCTCAGCATGTCGACGAACGGCCGCCGGAGCCCGACCGCGGTGTGCAGGTGCGGCTTTCGCTCGAGCATCTCGGTCTGGTCCAGCAGCGACAGCACCATCCGCCGGGTCAGGGCCAGCTCCTCCAGCACCCGGGCTGCCAGCTCCGGACGCCCACCGAGGGCCAGGAACGCCGCCGCCAGCTCGTCCTCGGTCTTGGCCAGGCTCATCTCCGCCACGTCGACGAGCGACCCGAACACCGGCCACTCGCGGTACGCCTCGCGCGCCTCGTCGAGCGAGTCCAGCGCTGCCAGACCGCTGCCCAGCCCGTACCAGCCGGGCAGGTTGACCCGCGTCATCGACCACGCGAACACCCACGGGATGGCCCGCAGGTCGTCCAGGCTGCGCCCGGACTCCGACCCCGACCGCCGCGACGGACGCGACCCGAGCCGCAGGTCGGCGAGCAGGTCGAGCGGGCTCGACATCGCGAAGAAGTCGGCGAAACCCGGCTGCTCGACGAGCGCCCGGAACGCCTGCCGCGACGCGTCCGAGACAAGCGCTCCCATCGCCTCGAACCGACCGAGGGCCGAGTCCCGTGCGGTCGCGTGCGCCGGCGAGTCGGTGAGCAGCACCGCCGACGCCACCCGCTCGAGGTGCTGCTCGGCGATCCGCACGTCGGCGTAGCGCGCGAAGATCACCTCGCCCTGCTCGGTGACCTTGAACCGGCCGTCGACCGACCCCGTGGGCTGTGCGGCGATGGCCCGGTGCAGCGGTCCACCGCCACGCCCGAGCGACCCACCCCGGCCGTGGAACAGCGTCAGCTCGACCCCGTGCCGCCGTGCCCACGCGACGAGCCCGACCTGCGCCCGGTGCAGCGCGAGCGTCGCCGCGGCCGGCCCGACGTCCTTGGCCGAGTCCGAGTACCCGAGCATCACCTCGACCCGGTGCCCGACCCGCTCCAGCCAGGCCGCGGTGGACCCCAGCCCGACCCACGCCTCGAGGGTCCGGTCGGCGGCGTCGAGGTCGGCGCCGGTCTCGAACAGCGGCACCACGTCGAGCTCCAGCGGTCGAGACCCCACGGCCAGCCGCGCCAGCGCGCGGACCGCCACGAGGTCGGCCGCGGACTGGCTGAAGGAGACGATGTAGCGCCCGCAGCTGCGCCGCCCCCACCGCTGCTGCAGCCACGCCATGACCCGCACGGTGTCGAGCACCTCCCGCGTCCGCTCCCCGGGGGTGCCGACGAGCTCGGGCCAGCCCTCGACGGCCAGCCGGTCGAGCAGCCCGGCGTCGACGGCGGCCTCCTCCGGCGAGCCGGGCCGCGCGTCCTCCGGCAGCAGCCCGAGCACCTCGACCAGCGCGGCCCGGTGCACCGCGGAGTGCTGGCGCACCTCGAGCTCGGCGAGGTGGAAGCCGAACGTCTGCACCATCCACACGACGTCCTGGAGCTCGCCGTGCGCGGTGCGGGCGTCACCCGCCGCGATGAGCGACTCCTGGACCAGCGCGAGGTCGGCGAGCGCCTCCTCCGGGCCGGAGTACGCGGTGCCAGCCCGCTCCTCGCGGGTCGCCGCGAGCCGGGCCGCGACGACGAGCAGCTTCTGCCGGTGCGGCTCGTTGGGGGAGTCCTTCGTCACCTCGGCGAGCAGCCGCGGGTACGCCGCGGCGTCGTTGGCCAGGGCGTCGCGCAGCGCCGCGGTCGGCGGGGTGGACTCCTCGTCCACCGTGATCATCCGGGCGACGCGGTCGACGGCGTCGTGGAGGATCTCGAGCGCCTGGTCGGCGTGGGCCCGCACCGTCTCGCGGGTCACCTCCGCCGTGACGAACGGGTTGCCGTCACGGTCGCCGCCGACCCACGAGCCGAAGCGCACGATGGGCGGCAACGGTGCGTCTTCCGGCCGCAGGTCGCCCCCGAACGCGGCCTCGACCGCCCGCTGGAAGCGCGGCACCGCGTGGATGAGCGACTGCCGGAAGACGGTGAGGACGGTCTTCACCTCGTCGGCCGGGGTCGGGCGGGTGATCCGCAGCGTGGAGGTCCGCTGGAGGATGTCGATGTCCTCGAGCATCCGCCGGCGGGCCCGGGCCCGCTCGGACGGTCCCGACCCCGGGTCGTCGTGCACATCCAGGTGGTCGGCGATGCGACGCAGCGCCGACGCCACGGCCCGCCGCCGCGCCTCGGTCGGGTGCGCGGTGAACACGGGGTGGATGCGCATCCGCTCGATCCGCCGACGGGCGTCGGGACCGGCGGCCGCCACCGCCGGGCCGATGTCGCCGGTGTCGGCGCCGCCTCCGTACTCGCCGTCCTCGCGACGCAGCGACCGGGCCCGTTGCCGCTCCTCGGCGAGGTTGGTCAGGTGCAGGTGCACCGTGAGCAGCCGGGCGATGCGTGAGGTCGTCTCGGGGTCGAGCGCCGCGACGAGTGCCGCGGGGTCGCCCTCCTCCTCGCCCCGGCAGCGGCGCTCCAGGGCGTCGGTGATCTCCAGCAGGTCGGCCCGTCCCGACTCCTCGACGACCTGCCGGTGCAGGCCGGTGAGCAGGGAGAGGTCCTCGAGCATGCTCGCCATGCCGCCAGCGTAGGAGGGCGCGGACACCGAGCGCCCGGCTGTCCGCCCACCGTTAGGCTGACGCGGTGCTGCCGACACTGCTGCCCGCGGCCTCCGCCGACCTCGACCTCGCCGCCTGGGCCTGGTGGGCCACGATCGGCGTCGCGGCGGCGGTGCTCGCCTTCGACATCGTCGTCATCGCCCGGCGGCCGCACCGGCCCTCCACCCGCGAGCTCGTGGCCGCCCTCGTCGTCTACGTCGGTGCCGCCGTCGTGTTCGGGCTCGGGCTCTGGGCCCTCGCCGGCGGTCAGCTGGCGGGGGAGTTCTTCGCCGGCTGGCTCACCGAGTACTCGCTCTCGGTCGACAACCTCTTCATCTTCATCCTCATCATGGCCAGCTTCCGGGTGCCCGAGCGGTACCAGCAGTTCGCGCTGATGATCGGGATCGTCATCGCGATCATCCTCCGGGGACTCTTCATCGCCGTCGGCGCCGCGGCCATCAACGCGTTCTCCTGGATCTTCTACGTCTTCGGGGCCTTCCTCATCTACACCGCGTGGACCCTCGCCAAGGGTGGCGAGACCGACGACGACGAGTACGAGCAGAACCGGTTCATGCGGATGATGTCGGCGCGCTTCCCGGCCACCGAGGAGTACGACGGCACGAAGCTCTTCACGAGCTCGAGCGGCTCCCGGCTCGCCACGCCGCTGTTCTTCGTCATCCTCGCGCTCGGCACCACCGACCTGCTCTTCGCCCTCGACTCGATCCCGGCCATCTACGGTCTGACCGATGAGCCGTACCTCGTCCTCGTCGCGAACCTGTTCGCGCTCATGGGTCTTCGCCAGCTGTACTTCCTCATCGGCGGGTTGCTCAAGAAGCTCGTGTACCTCAGCTACGGGCTCGCGGTGCTCCTCGCGTTCATCGGCGTCAAGCTCGTGCTCCACGCCCTCCACGAGAACGAGCTGCCGTTCCTCAACGGCGGTCGGGGCGTGCCGGTCTGGGACATCCCGATCTCGGTGTCGCTCGGGGCGATCGTCGTCATCCTCGGCGTGACGACGGCGGCCAGCCTGTGGCGCACCCGGCGGAACCCGGAGCTCGTGCAGGACTGAACGGGTTCAGGTCGCGGCGGCCTCGGCCGGGTCGGCCGGCTCCCTCCGGGCCCCGAGCCCCAGGACGAGGGCGGACGCCCCGACGACCAGGGCCATCCCGACGAGCTGGCTGGGTGCCAGCCGCTGGCCGAGGACGACGAGCCCGGCGAGGGCGGCGGCCGCCGGCTCGAGGCTGAGCAGGATGCCGAACACCTGGGCCCGCAGCCGGCGCAGCGCGAGCAGCTCGAGCGAGTACGGCAGCACCGAGGACAGCACGGCGATGCCGAGGCCCTTGGCGAGGGTGGCGCCGGTCCACTGCGGCACGCTCGCGACGCCGAGCGGCAGGGTGACCACGGTCGCGACGACCATCGCCAGGGCCAGCCCCTCGAGCCGCGGGAACTCCGCGCCGGTGCGTCCGGACAGGACGATGTACGCGGCCCAGAACCCGCCGGCGGTCAGGGCGAGGAGGATGCCCACCCACTCGAGCTGCGCGAACGGCACCTCCAGGGCCTCCGAGATGAGGACGACCCCGCCGGCCGCGGCGAGCACGGCGAGGCCGTCGACGAGCCGACGGGAGAGGGCGGCGGCGAGCGAGAGCGGGCCGATGAACTCGATGGTCACCGCGACACCGATCGGCAGGGGCCCGAGCGAGCGGTAGAAGGGGTAGTTCATCATCCCGAGCGCGACGCCGAAGGCCGCGGCGGGGGCGCCGGCCCGGCGGGAGTGGCCACGCCAGCGCGGTCGGACGAACGCGAGGAGGAGGACGGTCGCGAAGAGCAGCCGCATCACGACCGAGCCCCCGGCGCCGATGACCGGGACGAGGGTCTGCGCGAGGGCGCCGCCGAACTGGACCGAGACGATGCCGGCGAGGACGAGGAGCGGCGCGGGCACCCGGTCGGCGGCGGTCGTCACCGCGTCAGGCTAGCCATCACCAACCACGCTCGCGCCACTCGTCCAGGTGTGGCCGCTCGGCCCCGATCGTCGAGTCCCCGCCGTGGCCCGGGTAGAACCAGGTGTCGTCGTCGTACACGGCGAAGAGCCGCTCGGTGACGTCAGCGAAGAGCGCCTCGAAGCTCTGCTCCGGACGCTTCGTGTTGCCGACCCCGCCGGGGAAGAGCGTGTCGCCGGTGAAGAGGTGGGTGACGCCGTCGGGGTCGTGCCAGGCCAGCGCGACCGACCCGGGCGTGTGCCCGCGCAGGTGCACGACGTCGAGGACCAGCTCGCCGACCCGGACCGTGTCGCCCTGTCGCAGACGGACGTCCGGGTCGAGTGGCAGCGCGTCGGCGTCGTCGGCGCCGGCGTAGGTGCGGGCCCCGGTGGCGCGGGCGACGTCCTCCAGCGCCCGGACGTGGTCCCAGTGCTGGTGCGTCGTCACGAGGTGGTCGAGCCGGCCGGTGCCCTCCTCGACGAGGGCGAGGCAGCGCGCGGGGTCGTCGGCGGCGTCGACCATCAGCTGCTCACCGGTGGCCGTGCACGTCACGAGGTAGACGTTGTTGTGCATCTCGGACACGGCCATCTTGCGGATGGTCGCCCGCCCGAGCTCGCGGACGTCGCTCGGGCCGCCGGGGGAGACCTCGCCGGTGTAGGCCACCGTGGTCACCGCCCCTCGGGGAGGCGGGGGAGCAGCTCGCCCGTCACGCCGTCGGTCAGGCCGCGGGCCAGCCAGCCGAGGAGGGCGGCCCGGCTGCCGGTGACCGAGGTCGTGCCGACCCCGAGCGTCCACTCGTCGCCCTCGTCCGAGCGCAGCGTGAGGTCGGGCGGGGCGTCGACGCCGCGCAGCCGCTCGACCTCCTCGTCGAGGAAGGCCAGCTGCAGCTCGGGTTCGAGGTCGGCGAACCCGAACCCGGCGTCGAGGTCGACGTGGTGCCACGTGACCTCGCGCAGCCGCATCATCGGGATGTCGGCGGCGCTGCCCCGCACGTCGCCGGGCGTGCGCTCGAGGGCGTGGCCCGCGTGCTCGGGGCGCAGCCGCGGGAGCTCGTCGGCGAGGTCGGCGGCGGTGCGCTCGAGGTCGTCGGCGAGCTCGGCCGGGGTGCGCCCCGCGCCGGCGTCGATGTCGGCGTTGCGTCGGTCGCGGCTCGCGTACATCGTCTCCCGGGTGCCGTCGACGGCCGAGCGGACCAGCCGCACGAGGCCGTCGGCGTTGCGGGCGACGTGGCTCGCGACGTGGCCGCGCGACCATCCCTCGCAGAGCGACGGCCCGGACGCGTCGTCGAGGGCACGGGTCGTGGCGACGAGGCGGGCCGTGTGGGCGGCGAGGTACGGGACCGGGTCGAGGTCGGAGGCGGGCATGGGCCGACGCTACCCCCGGTCGGCGGCCGCGTCGGCGTCCGCGATCGCGCACGCGGCCTGGACGAGCGCCAGGTGCGAGAACGCCTGGGGGAAGTTGCCCAGCAGCCGCTCGGTCGCCGGGTCGTACTCCTCGGAGAGCAGCCCGAGGTCGTTGCGGACCGCGAGCAGGCGCCGCATCAGGGCGTGGGCGTCGTCGACCCGGCCCGTGCGCGCGTAGGCCTCCGCGAGCCAGAAGGAGCACGCGAGGAAGGGGTTCTCGTCCCCGGAGAGCCCGTCGACGCCGCTCTCGGTGCGGTAGCGCAGGAGGAACCCGTCGCGCAGGAGGTCCTCCTCGATGGCGGCGACGGTGCCGACGAAGCGCTCGTCGTCCGCGGGCAGGAAGCCGACCGTGGGGATGAGGAGCAGTGAGGCGTCGACCTCGCGGGTGTCGAAGTGCTGCGTGAAGGTGTTCCGGTCGGCGTCGTAGCCGCGCTCGCACACCTCGGCGTGGACCCGGTCGCGCAGCTCGCGCCACCGGTCGACGTCGCCCTCGTGGCCGTGCTCCTCGACCGCCCGGACCGCGCGGTCGAACGCCGCCCACACCATGACGCGGGAGTGCGTGAAGTGCTGCGCGGGGCCGCGGATCTCCCACAGCCCGTGGTCCTCGCGGTCCCAGTGCCCGCACAGCTCGTCGACCAGGGCTCGCTGCACCGCCCACGACTCGTCGGACTCGGTGACGCCGAGCCGGCGGGCCTCGGCGAGGGCGATCATCCCCTCGCCGAGGACGTCGGCCTGCTGCTGGTCGACCGCGCCGTTGCCGATGCGGACGGGGCGCGAGCCGGCGTACCCGGGCAGGTGGTCGAGCTCGCGCTCGGGGAGCTCGCGCGAGCCGTCGACGGCGTACATGATCTGCAGGTCGGCGGGGTCGCCGGCGACGGCCCGGACGAGCCAGTTGCGCCACAACCGCGTCTCCTCGACGTAGCCGCACGCGAGGAGCGCCTCGAGGGTGAGCGAGGCGTCGCGGAGCCAGCAGTAGCGGTAGTCCCAGTTCCGCTCCCCGCCGACGTCCTCCGGCAGGCTCGTCGTCGGCGCCGCGACGATGCCGCCGCGCACCTCGTCGGTCAGTAGGCGCAGGACGAGGAGGGAGCGGGTCACGGCGTCCCGGTAGGGCCCCTGGTGCCGGTGGCGGTCGGCCCACTCGTCGAAGTGCCGCACCGTCTCCTCGACCCGGCTGCGGATGTCGAGGGCCCCGGGGACCTCGCTCCACGAGGGCACCCAGGTCATCGAGAACTCGAGCCGCTCGCCGGCGCGCACCGTGAACCGGTCGTGGTGGTGGTGGTCCTCGGGCTCGGGGAGGCGGTCGCCGCGCAGGACGAGCATGTCCGGGCCCGCGATCGCCCGGATCACGGTGTTCCCGTCGGCGTCGCGGACCCGCGAGACCCAGGGCAGCACCTTGCCGTAGCCGGTGCGCACGACCCACTCGTGGTCCATCTCGACCTCGCCGTCGAGGCCCTCGACGACCCGGAGCAGGTCGGCCCGCCCGTCGCCGAACGGCATGAGGTCGGTGACGCGGACCCGTCCGGTCGCCGTCTCGTGGACGGTGTCGAGGACGAAGCTGTGCTCGCGGTAGGAGCGGGTGGCGGTGGCCTCCTCCACGGGTCCGAGGAACCACCGGCCGTGGTCGTCGGTGCCGAGGAGCGAGGCGAAGCAGGCGGGGGAGTCGAAGCGCGGGAGGCACAGCCAGTCGACCGCGCCGTGCCGGCTGACCAGGGCCGCGCGCTCGGTGTCCCCGAGCAGGGCGTAGTCGTGGATGGGGGTGGTCACCCCTGCGACCCTAGACGCCCTCCCTGCACGCCGGCCGGACGGCGTCACCGCTGGTGGGGAGGGTGTCGGTGGCGCAACCTAGAGTGGCCGTCGTGACCCATGACCACCTCGTCGTCCGTGGCGCCCGCGAGCACAACCTCAAGGACGTCAGCATCGAGCTGCCCCGCGACGCCCTCGTCGTCTTCACCGGCCTGTCCGGCTCGGGCAAGTCCTCGCTCGCCTTCGACACGATCTTCGCCGAGGGCCAGCGGCGCTACGTCGAGTCCCTCTCGGCGTACGCCCGGCAGTTCCTCGGCCAGATGGACAAGCCCGACGTCGACTTCATCGAGGGGCTGTCCCCGGCGGTCTCCATCGACCAGAAGTCGACCAACCGCAACCCGCGCTCCACGGTCGGCACCATCACCGAGGTCTACGACTACCTGCGCCTGCTCTTCGCCCGCGCCGGTCGGCCGCACTGCCCGGTCTGCGGCGAGCCGATCACCCGGCAGAGCCCGCAGCAGATCGTCGACCGTCTCCTCGAGCTGCCCGAGAAGACCCGCTTCCAGCTCCTCGCGCCGGTGGTGCGGGCGCGCAAGGGCGAGTACGTCGACCTCTTCGCCGAGCTCCAGGCCAAGGGCTTCTCCCGCGCCCGCGTCGACGGCGAGGTGGTCACCCTCACCGAGCCGCCGAAGCTCGAGAAGCAGGTCAAGCACTCCATCGACGTCATCGTCGACCGTCTCGTCGCCAAGGGGTCCACCGACGCCTCGGCCAAGCGCCGGCTCACCGACTCCGTCGAGACCGCGCTCGGCCTGGCCGGCGGCGTGGTCGTCGTCGACTTCGTCGACCTCGAGGAGGGCCACCCCGATCGGGAGCGCCGCTATTCCGAGAAGATGGCCTGCCCCAACGACCACCCGCTGTCGATGGACGAGGTCGAGCCGCGCTCGTTCTCGTTCAACAGCCCCTTCGGCGCCTGCCCCGAGTGCACCGGTATCGGCACCGAGCTCGAGGTCGACCCCGAGCTCATCGTCCCCGACGACGACCTCACCCTCGCCGAGGGTGCCATCGCGCCGTGGGCGTCCGGCTCCGGTGCTGCCGACTACTTCCAGCGGGTCATGGGTGCCCTCGGCGACGAGCTCGGCTTCTCGATGGACGTCCCGTGGCGCGAGCTGCCGAAGAAGGCCCGCGACGCCCTCCTCACCGGGCGCAACCACAAGGTCCACGTCCGCTACCGCAACCGGTTCGGCCGCGAGCGGTCCTACTCCACCGGCTTCGAGGGCGCCATCCCGTTCGTCAAGCGACGGCACGCCGAGACCGACTCCGACTGGAGCCGCGAGCGGTACGAGGGGTACATGCGCGAGGTCCCGTGCCCGGTGTGCAAGGGCGCCCGGCTCAAGCCCGAGTCGCTCGCCGTGCTCGTCGGGGGCCGGTCCATCGCCGAGGTGTCCGCCCTGGCCATCGCCGACGCCGCGCGCTTCTTCGAGACCGTCGACTTCACGGTCCGCGAGCGGCAGATCGCCGAGCGGGTCATCAAGGAGATCAACGCCCGGCTCGGGTTCCTCCTCGACGTCGGCCTCGACTACCTCAGCCTCGACCGGCCGGCCGGCACGCTCTCCGGCGGTGAGGCGCAGCGCATCCGGCTCGCCACGCAGATCGGCTCCGGCCTCGTCGGCGTCCTCTACGTCCTCGACGAGCCGAGCATCGGGTTGCACCAGCGCGACAACCACCGGCTCATCGAGACCCTGACCCGGCTGCGCGACCTCGGCAACACGCTCATCGTCGTCGAGCACGACGAGGACACCATCGCCACCGCCGACTGGGTCGTCGACATCGGCCCGGGGGCGGGGGAGCACGGTGGCCAGGTGGTCCACTCCGGCACCGTCGCCGACCTGCTGACCCACCCTGACTCCATCACCGGCAAGTACCTCTCCGGGCGGCGCGAGATCCCGACGCCGTCGGTCCGCCGCCCGCAGGAGCGCGGCCGCGAGGTCGTCGTCGTCGGGGCCACCGAGCACAACCTCGACAAGGTCACCGTCGGGTTCCCGCTCGGCAACCTCGTCGCCGTCACCGGCGTCTCCGGGTCCGGCAAGAGCACGCTCGTCAACGACATCCTCTACAACGTCCTGGCCAACAAGCTCAACGGCGCCCGCCACGTCCCGGGCCGGCACAAGTCGGTCACCGGGCTCGACCACCTCGACAAGGTCGTCCACGTCGACCAGAGCCCGATCGGGCGCACACCGCGCTCGAACCCCGCGACGTACACCGGTGTCTTCGACCACATCCGCAAGCTCTTCGCCACGACCGAGGAGGCGAAGGTCCGCGGCTACCAGCCGGGCCGGTTCTCCTTCAACGTCAAGGGCGGACGCTGCGACGCGTGCTCCGGCGACGGCACGATCAAGATCGAGATGAACTTCCTGCCGGACGTCTACGTGCCGTGCGAGGTGTGCCACGGGGCGCGGTACAACCGCGAGACCCTCGAGGTGCACTTCAAGGGCAAGACGATCGCCGACGTCCTCGACATGCCGATCGAGGAGGCCGCCGACTTCTTCAAGGCGGTCCCGGCCATCGCCCGGCACATGACGACCCTCAACGAGGTCGGCCTCGGCTACGTCCGGCTCGGGCAGCCCGCCCCGACGCTCAGCGGTGGTGAGGCGCAGCGCGTCAAGCTCGCCTCGGAACTGCAGAAGCGCTCCACCGGTCGCACCGTCTACGTCCTCGACGAGCCGACGACCGGCCTGCACTTCGAGGACATCCGCAAGCTGCTCGGCGTGCTCCAGGGCCTCGTCGACAAGGGCAACACGGTCATCGTCATCGAGCACAACCTCGACGTCATCAAGAGCGCGGACTGGATCGTCGACCTCGGTCCCGAGGGCGGCAGCGGCGGCGGCCGGGTCATCGCCGAGGGCACGCCCGAGGAGGTCGCGGCGCTCGAGCACTCGCACACCGGCCGCTTCCTCGCGCCGGTGCTCGCGAAGACGGCGCGGACGACCACCCCGAAGCGCGGTGCGGCCACGACGACGAGGGCCAAGAAGACGACGGGGACCAAGAAGGCGGCGGCCAAGGGCACGTCGACGCGGCGCGACCCCACCCGCACGACGCGGAAGGCGACCACCCGCAAGGCGGGGTGAGCGTCAGCGACGGTCGGCCGTTCCCGGCAGCCAGCCGGTGACGATGACCCGCTTCGCGAACGGCCGGACGGCGGCGAGCAGCCCCTCGGCGTCGTCGACCCCGACCCAGGCCGAGGCCGACGCGTCGTCGGTGGCCGCCTCGAGGTCGTCGCGCAGCCGCCGGCCCTCGTCGCTGACGACGGGGCCACCGTTGTCGGCGGGCGCCGTGGTGAGCAGACCGGCGCCGCGCAGCGCCTCGGTGGCCGCGTCCCACTCCTCGTCGGACCACTTGCGGGTCGGCTGGAGGAACGGCCGACCGCGGGTGGCGCTCCCCGCCGGGTCGGTGGCCCGCACCCAGGCGTCGTAGAGCACGAGGGCCTCGAGCGGCCGCAGCCCGGACGCGGTGAGCGCCGCGACGTGGCCGTCGCCGCGCCACTCGCGCCACAGCGCGGACGCGTGCCAGAGGGCGAGGTGCGGCGCCTCCGGCCAGCCCTGCGCGGCGAACGCGGCGGCGAGCGGTCGGCCGCCGAGGTCGAGCGCGTCGAGCACCGGTCGCAGCCGGGCGACGAGGGCGGCGAGCGCGGGGGAGCCAACGGCGTCGCCGAGCGCCTCGCGCAGGCCGCGGTCGAGGCAGCGGGTGCGGACGTCGTCGAGCCCGGCCGGGGAGTGCCCCTCGAGGGCAAGCCCCCAGGCCTTGGTCACCGCCGCCGGCCGGAAGCCGAAGAAGGTCGCGGCCACGACCTCACCCGGCACCGTCCCCAGCGGCGCGGCCCGCATCCCCGTGTACGCCCCGAGCCATCCGATGCCGAGCTCCGTGCGCGTGGCGTCGACGTGCGGTCCGAAGTACGCCGCGAGGTGGTACGGCTCGAGGGTGCGGTAGGCGAGACGAGCGAGGCCGCGCACCGTCTCGTCGTGCCGGAAGGTGGTCATGCGGGCCACCCTAGGCGGCCCGGCGACCGGTCGTGGGGTGGACCGATGGCCGCTGTCCGAGGGTCCACAGGCGCCGTCCAGCGACGACGTGGATACTTCGAGGCGACCAGCCACCGGACCCAGAGGGAGCGCCCGATGAGCACCGACCACACCACCCCGTCCAGGCCCGAGTGCGGCTGCCTGAGCCGCCGCCAGACCTTCCGGGCGGCGGGTGTCGTCGGCGCGGCGGCCGTCGGCGTCGGCACGCTGTCGGCGTGCGGCTCCGCGCAGGACGCCGCGAACCAGGCCGCCGGCGCGGCGAGCTCGGCCGTCTCGCAGGTCATCAAGGCGGCCGAGATCCCGGTCGGGGGCGGGAAGGTCTTCGAGGCCATCTCGACCGTGGTCACCCAGCCGACCGCCGGGGAGTACAAGGCGTTCTCGTCGGTCTGCACCCACCAGGGCTGCCAGGTCGGGGGGGTCTCTAACGGCGTCATCACCTGCCCGTGCCACGGCAGCCAGTTCGACGCCGCGACGGGCGCGGTCAAGCAGGGTCCGGCCACGCAGCCGCTGCCCGAGAAGTCGGTCACCGTCAACGGGGACGGGATCACCGTCTCCTGACGCCGCCCCAGCCGCGGCCGGCCCGGCACGTCGACGACCTCGAGCGCCGGGCGAGGCTCGCGCGCCGGCACGGCCTGGCCCCCGGTTGCGGGTACCCCGACGAGGTCGCCGCCGCCCGGGGCATCGCGGCCCTCCACGCCACCGAGCCTGCGACGGTCCACCTCGCGCTGCGGGCGCGCGTCCCCACGACCACCGTGGCGGGCGTGGAGGACGCCCTCTACGGCGCGCGGAGCATCGTCAAGCAGACCGCGATGCGGCAGACCCTCTTCGGCGTGACGCGCGACGTGCTGCCGGCCGTGCTCGGCGGACCGTCCGCGCGGGTCGCCGACACGCTCCGCCGCCGGGTCGCCCAGGACCTCGAGCGGTCCGGGGTGACCCGGGACGGGCCGGCCTGGCTCGCGGCCGCCGGCGACGAGGTGCTCGAGGCCCTCGCGACGGCCGAGCCGACCGCCCCCGAGCTGCGCGCCGCGCTTCCCGGGCGGGACGTGACGATCGACCGGTCGCCGGGCAGCCGTTGGGGCGCGAGCGTGCCGGTGCTGCCGCAGGTGCTCTGGGTGCTCGCCGCGGAGGGCCGGGTCGTCCGCGCGCACAACGCCGGGCACTGGCGGCTCTCGAAGCCGAGGTGGACCACGGCGGAGCGATGGCTCGGCGAGGCGCCCGATCCGCTCCCCGCGCGCGAGGCCCACGCCGAGGTGGTCCGGCTCTGGCTGCGGGCGTTCGGGCCCGGAACCGAGGCCGACCTGCGCTGGTGGCTCGGCGGCACCCTCGGCGCGGTGCGCACCGCGCTCGCCGACCTCGGGGCGGTCCCGGTCTCGCTCGAGGGCACCGACGCCGTCGGCCGGCTGCTGCCCGACGACCTCGAGCCGGTCGAGCCGCCGGACCGGTGGGCCGCGCTCCTGCCGACCCTCGACCCCGCCGTCATGGGCTGGCGCGGGCGCACGTTCTACCTCGGCGGCCACGGCCCGGCCCTCGTCGACGCCGCGGGCAACGCGGGGACGACCGCGTGGTGGGACGGCCGGGTCGTCGGGTGCTGGGTGCAGGACGACGAGGCCCGGGTCCGGGTGGCGCTCCTCGAGGACGTCCCGGCCGCGGGCCGCCGGGCGCTCGACGCCGAGGCCGAGCGGCTGACCGGCTGGCTCGACGGCGTGCGCGTGACGACGATCTACTCCTCGCCCGCGATGCGTGAGGCCGCCGGGTGACCGCTGCCGCCGGTGTCGGGGCAGCGGCCTAGGGTTGACGGGTGGCCGACCCCTCGACGTACCGCCCCCGGCCGGGCGAGATCCCCACCGACCCCGGGGTGTACCGCTTCCGCGACACGGAGGGCCGGGTCATCTACGTCGGGAAGGCGAAGTCGCTGCGCCAGCGGCTCTCCTCCTACTTCCAGGACGTCGCCGCCCTCCACCCGCGCACGCAGACGATGGTGCGCACCGGCGCGAGCGTCGAGTGGACGGTCGTGACGACCGAGGTCGAGGCGCTCCAGCTCGAGTACGCGTGGATCAAGGAGTTCGACCCGCGCTTCAACGTCAAGTACCGCGACGACAAGTCCTACCCCTACCTCGCCGTGACGATGGGCGAGGAGTTCCCGCGGGCGATGGTCATGCGCGGCGCGAAGAAGAAGGGCACACGCTACTTCGGCCCGTACGCGCACGCCTGGGCCATCCGCGAGACCCTCGACCTCGCGATGCGGGTCTTCCCGATGCGCTCGTGCTCCGCCGGCGTCTTCAAGCGGGCCGCCCAGGTGGGTCGCCCGTGCCTCCTCGGCTACATCGACAAGTGCAGCGCCCCCTGCGTCGGCCGGGTCGACGCCGCGCACCACCGCGAGATCGCCGAGGACTTCTGCGACTTCATGGCCGGCAACTCCGGCCGCTTCCTCGGCCGGATGACCCGCGAGATGAAGGAGGCCGCCGCCGAGCTCGACTTCGAGCGGGCCGCCCGGCTGCGCGACGACATCGGCGCGCTCGAGCGCGTCCTCGAGAAGTCGGCCGTCGTCCTCCCGGACGCCACCGACGCCGACGTCTTCGGCCTGGCCGAGGACGAGCTCGAGGTCGCCGTCCAGCTCTTCCACGTCCGCGGGGGACGGGTGCGCGGCCAGCGCGGCTGGGTCGCCGAGCGGGACGCCGAGACGACCGCGGAGGTCGTCGAGCACCTGCTCCAGCAGGTCTACGGCGGCGAGTCCGGTGAGGGCGTGCCGCGCGAGGTCCTCGTGCCGGTGGTCCCCGACGACGCCGACGCCCTCGCCGAGTGGCTCGGTGGCCTGCGGGGCAGCCGCGTCGACCTGCGCGTCCCGCAGCGCGGCGACAAGCGCACCCTGATGGAGACGGTGGGCCGCAACGCGACCCAGAGCCTCGCCCGGCACAAGGTGACCCGCGCCGGCGACCTCACGACGCGCAGCCAGGCGCTCCAGCAGATCCAGGAGGCCCTCGACCTCGACGACGCCCCACTGCGCATCGAGTGCTTCGACATCAGCCACGTCCAGGGCACCCAGGTCGTCGGCTCGATGGTCGTCTTCGAGGACGGCCTGCCGCGCAAGTCCGAGTACCGGCGGTTCATCGTCCGTGGCGACGAGACCGGCGCCACCGACGACACCGCGGCGATGCACGAGGTGCTGACCCGCCGCTTCCGGCGCGGCCGCAAGGAGGCCGAGGAGCGCGAGCAGGAGGTCGCCGAGGGGCGCGAGCGGCCGGCCCGGTTCGCCTACACCCCGAACCTCGTCGTCGTCGACGGCGGCCTGCCCCAGGTCAACGCGGCCGCCCGCGCACTCCGGGAGGCCGGTGCGGTCGACGTCGCCGTCGTCGGCCTGGCGAAGCGGCTCGAGGAGGTCTGGGTGCCGGGCGAGGAGTTCCCCGTCGTCCTGCCACGCACGAGCGAGGGCCTCTACCTCCTCCAGCGGCTGCGCGACGAGGCGCACCGGTTCGCCATCACCTTCCACCGCCAGCGCCGGAGCAAGGCGATGACCCGCAGCGCCCTCGACTCGGTCCCCGGGCTGGGGGAGAAGCGGCGCAAGGCGCTGCTCAAGCGGTTCGGCTCGGTCAAGCGCATCCGGGCCGCCACTCTCGACGAGCTCGCCGACGTACCGGGCATCGGGCCTGCGCTCGCGGCGGTCGTTGCGGCAGAGTTGGGCACGGCGGACCAGATGCCGGCCATCGACCCGCTGACGGGCGAGGTCCTCGACGACGAAGGAGCAGGCGGTGACTGACGCGCTCGCGTCGCAACCGACGGACCGGGCCGACTTCCTCGTGGTCAGCGGGATGAGCGGAGCCGGTCGCTCGACGGCGGCCAACGTCCTCGAGGACCACGGCTGGTACGTCGTCGACAACCTTCCGCCGCAGCTGATCCCGGCGATGGCGGTGCTCGCCAAGCGCGCCCGTGACGAGGGTGCCGGCGACCTGCGCATCGCCGCGGTCGTCGACGTGCGGGCCCGCCCGTTCAGCGCCGAGCTGCGCGACGGCCTCGCGGCCGTGCGCGAGCACGGCTGGCACCCACAGCTGATGTTCCTCGACGCCACCGACGAGGCGCTGGTCCGCCGCTTCGAGAGCGTCCGCCGGCCGCACCCCCTGCAACGCGACGGGCGGCTGCTCGACGGCATCCAGGCCGAGCGCGAGCTGCTGCGCGACCTGCGGGCCGACGCGCACGTCGTCATCGACACCTCCGGACTCAACGTGCACCAGCTCGCCCGGAAGCTGACCCCCATCGTCGGGGTCACCGGCGGCCCGGCCCTGCGCCTCGCGGTGATGTCGTTCGGCTTCAAGTACGGCGTACCGCTCGACGCCGACTTCGTCTTCGACATGCGCTTCCTGCCCAACCCGTTCTGGGTCCCCGAGCTGCGCCCGCTCACCGGCGTCGACGCGCCCGTCTCCGAGTACGTCCTCTCCCAGGAGGGCGCCGGGTCCTTCATCGACCGGGTGGTCTCGCTCATGGAGCCGGTCACCGCCGGCTACCGCCGCGAGGGACGCCGCTATGCCACCCTCGCCGTCGGCTGCACCGGAGGCAAGCATCGCTCGGTCGCCGTCGCCGAGGCCCTCGCCGAGCGGCTCGCGGGCGGTGACGTCGCGTCCTTCGTCGTGCACCGCGACCTGGGGCGCGAGTGAGCGGCCCGGTCGTCACCGCGCTCGGCGGCGGGCACGGCCTCTCGGCGACCCTCACCGCGCTGCGGTTCGTCACCGACGACGTCACCGCCGTCGTCACCGTCGCCGACGACGGCGGCTCGAGCGGCCGGCTGCGCGACGAGTTCGGCGTCCTGCCGCCCGGCGACCTGCGGATGGCCCTCGCCGCGCTCTGCAGCGACACGGAGTGGGGCCACACCTGGCGCGACGTCCTCCAGCACCGGTTCGCCGGCGACGGCCCCCTCGGCGGGCACGCCCTGGGCAACCTGCTCATCGTCGCGCTCTGGGAGCTGCACGACGACCCCGTCGCGGGGCTCGACCTCGTCGGGCGCCTGCTCCAGGCCCACGGTCGGGTGCTGCCGATGGCCGCCGTCCCCCTCGCCATCGAGGCCGACGTCAGCGGGCTCGACCCCGCCGACCCGACCGCCCTGACGACGGTCCGCGGGCAGGCCCAGGTCGCGAGCACCCCCGGCAGCGTCGAGGGCGTCCGGCTCGTGCCCGCCGACCCGCCGGCCTACCCCGAGTCGGTCGCGGCGATCCGCGGCGCCGACTGGGTCGTCCTCGGCCCCGGCTCGTGGTTCACGAGCGTCATGACCCACCTCCTCGTGCCCGAGGTCAAGGAGGCCCTCGAGGTGACGCGCGCCCGGCGCATGCTCGTGCTCAACCTCGACCCGGGTGCCGGCGAGACGGCCGGCTTCCGGGCCGTGCACCACCTCGAGTCGCTGGCGTCGTTCGCGCCCGGGCTGCGGCTCGACGCGGTGCTCGCCGACCCCGCCGCCGTCGACGACCGGCCCGCCCTCGAGGAGCAGGCGGCCCGGATCGGCGCCCGCCTCCACGTCATGCCGGTGGCCCGCAGCACGCACCGCGGCGAGCACGACCCGCTGCGGTTCGCGGCGGCCCTGCGGGACATCCTGTACAGCCCGCGACCTCCGCGCTGACGCGTGGCAGGATGACCCCTTATGGCGATGACGGCGAAGGTGAAGGACGAGCTGAGCAGGCACGTCGTGACCAAGCCCTGTTGCCGCAAGGCCGAGGTCGCCGCGATGCTGCGGTTCGCCGGGGGGCTGCACATCATCGGCGGCCGGATCGTCGTCGAGGCCGAGCTCGACACCGCGAGCGCCGCGCGCCGGCTGCGGCGCGAGCTCGCCGAGGTGTACGGGCACACCCCCGAGGTCCTCGTCCTCGCGGCCGGGGGGCTGCGCAAGGGGAGCCGCTACGTGGTGCGGGTGGTCCAGGACGGTGAGGCGCTGGCCCGGCAGACCGGGCTCATCGACAGCCGCGGCCGCCCGGTGCGTGGCCTGCCGGCCAAGGTGGTCAGCGGCTCGGTCTGCGACGCCGAGGCCGCGTGGCGCGGAGCGTTCCTCGCCCACGGGTCGCTCACCGAGCCCGGTCGCTCCTCGGCGCTCGAGGTCACCTGCCCCGGTCCGGAGGCCGCCCTCGCCCTCGTCGGCGCCGCGCGTCGGCTCGGCATCCAGTCCAAGGCCCGGGAGGTCCGCGGGGTCGACCGCGTCGTCATCCGTGACGGCGACGCCATCGGCGCGATGCTCACCCGGCTCGGCGCGCACGACGCGGTCCTCGCCTGGGAGGAGCGCCGCATCCGCCGGGAGGTGCGGGCCACCGCCAACCGGCTCGCGAACTTCGACGACGCCAACCTGCGCCGCTCCGCCCGGGCCGCCGTCGCCGCGGGCGCGCGGGTCGAACGCGCCCTGGAGATCCTCGGCGAGGAGGTGCCCGAGCACCTGCGCGAGGCGGGCGAGCTGCGCCTCACCCACAAGCAGGCGTCGCTCGAGGAGCTGGGTCAGCTCGCCGTGCCGCCGATGACCAAGGACGCCGTCGCCGGGCGGATCCGGCGGCTGCTCGCGATGGCCGACAAGAAGGCCCAGGACGACGGGATCCCGGACACCGAGGCCGTCCTCACCCCGGAGATGCTCGAGGGCTGAGACACCCTCCGACCGTCTCGGCGGAGCGCTCTGCGTAAACGGTTACTCGCCCGTACCCCGGACGCCTGCGTGACCGTTCCGGGCGGGGTCTAGGGTGGGGAGTGGACCACAGGGACGTGGGATCCGACCCACGTCACATCCCTCCCCTCGGAAGGCAACGCAAGTGACCGTTCGCGTAGGCATCAACGGCTTCGGCCGCATCGGGCGCAACTTCTTCCGCGCCGTGCAGGCGTCGGGCGCCGACATCGAGATCGTCGCCGCCAACGACCTCATGGACAACAAGACGATCGCGCACCTGCTGAAGTACGACTCCGTCCTCGGCGTGCTCGCCGACGACGTGTCGTACACCGACGACTCGATCACCGTCGGCGGCACGACGATCAAGATCTTCGCCGAGCGCAACCCCGCGGACATCGCCTGGGGCGACGCCGGGGCCGACGTCGTCATCGAGTCGACCGGCATCTTCACCGACGCCACCAAGGCGCACGCACACATCGACGGCGGCGCCAAGAAGGTCATCATCTCCGCGCCGGCCAAGAACGAGGACGGCACCTTCGTCATGGGTGTCAACCACGACGACTACGACCCCGAGACGATGCACGTCATCTCCAACGCCTCGTGCACGACGAACTGCCTCGCCCCGATGGCCAAGGCGCTCCACGACGAGCTCGGCATCGTCAAGGGCCTCATGACGACCGTCCACGCGTACACCTCGGACCAGAACCTCCTCGACGGCCCGCACCGCGACCTGCGGCGTGCCCGCGCCGCCGCGCTCTCCATCATCCCGACGAGCACCGGCGCCGCGAAGGCCATCGGCCTCGTCCTGCCCGACCTCAAGGGCAAGCTCGACGGCTACGCGCTGCGCGTCCCGACCCCGACCGGCTCCGCCACCGACCTCACCTTCGAGGCCGGCCGCGAGACCTCGGTCGAGGAGGTCAACGCCATCGTCAAGAAGGCCGCCGAGGGCGCGCTCAAGGGCTACCTCAAGTACACCGAGGACCCGATCGTCTCCGCCGACATCGTCACCGACCCGAGCTCGTGCATCTTCGACTCGGGCCTGACCAAGGTGATCGGCAACCAGGTCAAGGTCGTCGGCTGGTACGACAACGAGTGGGGCTACTCCAACCG
>OEIU01001087.1_pt1 | contig 19698 bp, 14 predicted proteins | sample 1539221 | NCBI WGS metagenome assembly OEIU01 (sample SAMN03792071, study PRJEB22550) | activated sludge metagenome | feature: wastewater treatment plant; material: activated sludge; isolation source: Wastewater treatment plant of a petroleum refinery complex | place: Argentina: Zarate | collected...
CGGACTCCGATCGATCAGCTTGTACCGCGCCATCGAACGACCTCCACGCTGCGAATCCCTTAGGGTCAATTATCGACGGACCAGGACTTTTGCACAGCCTCAACAACTGAGGTGAGAGGCGTTTGGCGCAGGCGACGGCTTGCGGCAGCAAGTCGGCGGCTGGGTCGAATGTCCGTTCCAACGCCCAGTTAGGTGTCACGCCCCACCGAGCCGAAAGCGTTACCGGAGAACCCAGATGCGAGTTTGTAGTCCGAATAGCGCGCAAGCCAACGCAGCTTCTCCTGAACCACGGGACCGGACTTAGATGACGCCTTAATGAGGCCATCAACTGCCGCCACAAGTTCAGCCGCCGTCACAGAGTTGTCAGGTGTCAAGTAGTCTAAGAAGACGACCCCGTCTTCCTCGCGAACAACAGGGAGCTCGGAATCGTTAACGAGAGGCATAGCCAGCTGCAGTAGATCTTCGGAAACGACAATGCGCGGAAAGCGCGCTAGCGTGCTTTCGAGGTGATACGCGTCAATTAGAGCTTTGCTGAAGAGAAACCGTTCCTTCACAAAGTGTTTTCCGAACGTGACGCCGCCCCGGCACAGCAATCCGTCCAGAAGAAGAGAGCGCTGCCACGTAGCAACTGAAGCAAGGAAGCCCGCCAATGATGAAAGGTCGAATGGCCTGCTGAACACGATCGAGTCGGAGAACTGAATGAGGCCGGCTTCGATGTCGCTACCCAGTAGCGCAGATGCACGATTATGGGCACCGTACAATCGCTCGAGGTTCACTGGTTGCCCAGACGACTCGCAGTCATGTCGCACCATCTCGGAAAATCCGAGTATGTCTATAAACGCGACAAAGTGCGGTAAGAGTTGGAGCGGCACGGCCTATTCGGCGAGCGACAAGCGAGTCGCCAGCTCGTTAAAGCATGCTCTGAAGCTATCCATCCGCTTCTCTGCATCTACCCAGGTCCCACCACCCCACGGCTGCCCAGATTCCGTGACGAGAGCTGTGTCCTGCTGAAGGATTCCGAACACCGGCTTTCCGACCTCCTGCATCAACGGCGCTAGCGTGCCAAAGTCGGGAATTCGAGTGGCGATCAGCTGCTCAGAAGCTATAGGGCATAGATTGCGGCTTTCATCGGAGTGCTTTGCTAGCACTGGAAGGAGATGCGTCGCAAGCTGCTCGGGAATTCGCTTCATCCAGACTTCGAAACCAGCCTTGGGCTTACCCTTGTAGACCTTGAAGAACTGCGAAATTGCTCCAAGGAATACCGGCTTACCTGGCCGAACAGGCAATGAATATCCAACGTATGTTTCTCGAATCTGTTCGTGCTCAGCTAGCCAGCGTCCGACGATTGTCGAGAGGGTGCGGATTGCTTGAACGTTGAAGCGATCGGGCGCAACTGGAACGAAGAACGCGTCACAGGATATGAAGAAGGACCGTGTCAATGCACCAGCGCTAGGACCCAGGTCGATGAAGACATAGTCATAGTTCCTCGATTTGCTCAACCGCACGAGCATATCGCCAACGGCGACGTACGTGCGCATCAGGTTGGTCCTAGCGGCGAACCTCTGCGTGTGCGCTTCCGCAAGGTCGTCTTCAAGTGAGGTCAGATCAACGCTGCCGCGAATCAAGTCAAGGCCCGGTAGAAGTTCTACCGTGTCTATAGCGTCTACGTTTACGGTGGGAACTTCCCCTTCGATTCGAGGACGGAGTGCGTCTAGGATGCTGGTTCCGGGGAGCTCCTGAACGATGCCTGTCCTTTCTGCAACAACATCCAGCTCCGCTATGACCTTTCCTAGGCACAGTTCTGTGAGGTTGCATTGCGGGTCTGCATCGACAAGCAGCACCCGCTTGCCTTTCTGAACTAGAAAGTGTGCGAGATTGAATGTCGTCGTGGTCTTCGAGACGCCGCCCTTATGGTTGTACAAAGTTACCATCGGCATTCCGGCTCTCCTTCGTGCTTCGTCACTGATATTGAGAATTGCATCTTGACACCTAACAGGCTGTTGAAAAGCGCCGTGCTTGGATCGTAGACCGAAAGGGCGCGAGTTGGGACAATCGAGGCGTTGCAAGACGGTAGTCGAGGCGATGATGCGTGGTGCGGATGCGATGCAGGAGCCGTTGTTCACGTTCAGCACCCTGGAGAAGTTCGTGCCGGCGGATCACCCGCTGCGGTCGGTCAAGACGATCGTTGACGACAGCCTGCGCGGCCTGAATGAGTTGTTCAGCGGGATCTACGCCGATACGGGTCGGGCCTCGATCGCCCCGGAGAAGCTGTTGCGCGCGCTGCTGCTGCAGGTGTTCTATTCGGTGCGCTCCGAGCGGATGCTGATGGAGCAGATTCGCTACAACATGCTGTTTCGCTGGTTCGTCGGATTGGCGATCGACGATACGGTGTGGGACCACTCGGTGTTCTCCAAGAACCGTGACCGGTTGCTGGAGCATGAGGTGATTGAGGCGTTCTTCGCCGAGGTCATGAAGCGGGCCGATGCGGCCAACCTGCTCAGCCGTGAGCACTTCTCGGTGGACGGCACGCTGATCCAGGCGTGGGCCAGTCACAAGAGTTTCAAGCCCCGTGGCGGGGACGACGACCAGACGCCCGGCGGCCCGGGGCGAAACGCCCAGGCTGACTGGAAGGGCAAGGCACGCAGCAATGTCACGCACGCCAGCACGACCGATCCGGATGCCCGGCTCTACCGAAAGAGCCACAACACCGCCTCGATCCTGGCCTACCAGGGCCATGTGCTGATGGAGAACCGCTCGGGATTGGTGGTAGGGGCCGTGGTGACGCATGCCGACGGATTCGCACAGCGGGCGGCGGCCTTGGCGATGCTCGATGCGACGCCAAAGCGGCCGACCCGAACGGTAGCGGCCGACAAAGCCTATGACAGCCGGGCCTTCGTGGCTGGCTGCCGAATCCGAGGCGTCACCCCGCACTTGGCCCGCCACGACAACGGGCGGCGCAGCGCCATCGATGGGCGCACCACGCGACACCCTGGCTATGCGCTCAGCCAGGTCGCGCGCAAGAGAATCGAGGAGCACTTCGGCTGGGCCAAGACGGTTGGGCGCATCCGGCAAACCGTTTACCGCGGCATCGGGCGGGTCGATCAGCACTTCAAGCTCACGATGACGGCGTCCAACCTGATCCGGATAGCCCGAATACTCACCATCGTGCCGCAGGGAGCGCCGCGATGAGAGTGACGTATGCGGCCAAGCTCGACGGGCTCGTCCCTGGACCGGTCCAGCACGCCTCGTCCGGCTTCTGGCATGTCGGACTTGCATCCGGGTCATGAGATCTGAATCGATGCGAAATTCAACAACCTGCTAACTCATATCTAGACACCCTTCAACTGTACGACCAACTCCGCCCCCGGTGAATAACCGGACCGGGCCTTCTGCCAGGAAAAGCCCGACGAACGCCCACTTTCGCACGAACTGCCGCGCAACCGTCTGATCGATTGTCCATCCAACTCACCGCCCTCGTTGATTCGCTGCACTCCGCTTTCCGGCCTACCCCCCTCACCTCTGTTCAACGCGGCTAAGACTCACCATTCCGACGTCGCTCCGCAAGAACCGGGATCCTCGGATTTACGAGTAGCATGGCCGCGACGGCCCGCCACGGCGGCAACGGTCGACCGGCCGGCGATGCGGCGGCTGCACATCATCGAAGAGGGGAGACCAGATGAACGATCATCCGAACGCCGTGCGCCGGCGCGTCACCCGGGCCGTCGCCGGCCTGCCTCTGGCCTTTGCGGCGGGCCGGGGTCACGCCCAGCCGTACCCCTCCAAGCCTCTGCGGCTGGTGGTCGGCTTCCCGGCCGGCAGCACCACCGACGCGGTGGCCCGCGTGTTCGCCGAGCAGCTTCGGATCAAGCTCGGGCAGCCCGCGGTGGTCGAGAACCGCGCCGGCGCCAACGGCATGCTCGGCGCCGCTGAGGTGGCGCGCTCGGCGCCCGACGGCTACACGATCCTGGTCACCAACTCCAGCGCGATCACCGTCAATCATCAGGTCTACAAGAAGATCGCCTACCTGCCGGAACGCGACTTCGCGCCGCTGACGATGGCGGTGTCGGCACCGTTCATCCTGGTGATCAACCCGGCCAAGGAGCGCACAGCCAAGGTCAACACCGTCGGAGATCTGGTGGCGCTCGCCAAGGCGAATCCGGGCCAGCTCACCTACGGCTCGGGCGGCGTCGGCAACCTCGCGCATCTGGCCTTCGAGCTGATCAACAACAAGGCCGGCATCCGCACCGCGCACGTGCCGTACAAGGGCGGCGCTGCCGCGCAGACCGGGCTGCTGGGCGCGGAGACCGACGTGATGCTCGACACGCCGCTGGCGCTGCCGCACATCAGATCCGGCCGGCTGCGCGCGCTGGCGGTCACGACGCCGAAGCGGCTGCCCGATCTGCCCGACGTGCCGACGATGGCCGAGTCCGGCTTCCCCGGCTTCGACGTATCGTTCTGGCTCGGCGCGATGGTGCCGGCACAGACGCCGCCGGCGGTGATCCAGACGTTGTACGAGGCGATGCGCAGCGCGCGCGACGACGCCAGCGCGATGCGGCAGCTCGGCCTGCAGGGCACGGTGGAGCTGATGCCGCCCGACGCGTTTGCCGCCCGCATCAAGGCCGAGACCGCCGCCTGGGGCGAGGTGATCCGGCGCGAGAAGATCGAGCTGGAGTGAGCGGGGTCCGGCCCGGCGAAGCCGTCAGGCGGACCGGATTCGAGCCGGCCGACTGCATCTACGTCGACCGGGGATCCGGCGGATCCGGCTCGTCGAGGCCGCTTCATTCATCAGCGATCAGCCCCCTGGTCGAACGATCGCTTCAGTCGTAAGCGGTCAGCACCTCGTCCAGCGCCCGCTCCAGATCCAGCGCGGTCGCGCAGTACGACAGGTGGGTGCAGAACGGCTGGTACTTCGGGATCACGCTGTCGCCGGTGCCCCAGCGCACCCGGGGTTCCGGGCACAGCCAGACCACCCGCTTGGCCCGGTCGGCCGCCTCCTGGAAGATATCTAGCCGCGGATCGGCATGGTTCGAGCGGCCATCGCCCAGCACCAGGATCGTCGTGCGCCGGTCGATGACGTTCCAGTGATGATTCTTCAGGTCGGCCAGCGCGACGCCGTAGTCGGTGCTGCCGCCGCCGATGCGGCCGATGATCCGGTCCATCGCCTTTTCGAACGGCAGGGTCTGCAGCTCGTGCGCCACGCTCTCCAGGTGCGCCGAGAATGCGAACGCCTCAAGATCGGCGACCTCGTCCTTCAGCGCATGCAGGAACAGCAGCAGGAAGCGCACGTACTGCGACACCGAGCCCGACACGTCGCAGACTGCGACGATCTTCGGCCGGTCGCGCCGCTTGCGGCGCCAGACCAGCTCGACCGGCACGCCGTCGTGGCCGGCATTGGCGCGCATCGTGCGCCGCATGTCGAGCTGGCCGCGGTTGCGCGCCCGCCGCCGGCGCGAATGGCGCACTGCCAGCCGCCGCGCCATCCGCGCGACCAGCACTTTCATCCGCTCGATGTCGCGCAGGCTCAGCTCACCGATCTCGCGGTTGACCGCCACGTCGTCGAGGAAGGCGTCGGTGGCCGCGCGGCCGAACACCTCGAAGCGCTGGTCGACGAAGTGGCGCGCATGGCGCTGCAGCGTGCTGCGCGCCTCGATCAGTCCATGCGCCTCAGCCTGGGCGGCCTCGGTCTGCGCGTTGAGCCACTGCAACAGCCGGCGTTCCAGCGCATCGACGCCCAGATGCTCGAGCATCCGGCGCACGTAGTAAGGCGTCTGCGATGCGAAGCGGATCTCGTCGACGCCGGCGGCCACGCCGGCCCGCTCCATCGCCACCGCGATCCGGTCGGCATCGCCCGACCGGGCGAGCGACAGGAATTCGTCGGCCGGATCGCGGGCGATCTGGCGGCCGCCTCCGCCGCCTCCGCCGCCCGATCCGGGCTGGCCGCCGGCCTGCGCGCCGTCGGCGTCCTGCGCATCGCCGGCAGTCGGCGCGCCGCCCTCGGAAGGCGCGCCATCGGCGGAGTCGCCGTCGCGCCGATCGCCCGCGTCGCGGCGGCGGTCGGCATCGGCCCGGCCGTCACGCCCGCCGTCAGGCTCCTTGCCGTCCTGCGCGTTCTCGTCGTCGCCGTCCTCGCTGCCGCGCCCGCGCCGCGACCGCTGCTCGCGCTCACGCTGCGCCTGCGCGGCCGCGCGGCTGAAATAGACGTCGAACAGATCGTCGTGCAGCCGCTTCTCCTCCTCGGACTTGGCCAGCACGATGCCCAGCGCATCGCGCATCCGCTCGCGATCCGCATAGCCGACCACCGCCAGCGCGCGCGCCGCATCGATCGCCTCGGCGCTGGACACCGAGGCGCCGGCCGCGCGCAGCGCGCGGATGAACTGGGTCAGCGCCCGTTCCATCCGCCGCGCCCCGGAGCGGCCGCAGCGGCCGCAGCGGCCCGCATCGCGAAGCCCGCCTCGGACGGGGCGCCGCCGCGGCTGCGGTCACTCATCGCTCAGCACCTGCTGCGTGAGCTGGTCGACGCGCGCCTCCACCTCCTGGATGTCGCTCTGCCGCTTCAGCAGCACGTTCAACGTGTCGGCCACCAGCGCCGGATCGAGCGCCGGCGCATGCAGCAGCATCAAGGTGCGCGCCCAGTCGATCGTCTCGCTGATCGACGGCAGCTTGCGGATGTTCTCCTCGCGCAGGAGCTGCACGAAGGCGACGAGCTGGCTCAGCAGCGCCGCCGAGATGTCCGGCACCCGGGCGCGGACGATCTCGCGTTCGCGCGCCGCGTCGGGAAAGCCGATGTGCAGATGCAGGCAGCGCCGCTTCAGCGCATCGCCCAGCTCGCGGGTGTTGTTCGACGTGAGGATCACCAGCGGCGGATTCCGCGCGGCCACGGTGCCGATCTCCGGGATCGAGATCTGGTAGTCGGACAGGATCTCCAGCAGCAGCGCCTCGAACTCCTCGTCGGACTTGTCGATCTCGTCGATCAGCAGCACCGAGCCGCCCTGCTGCTCCATCGCCTTCAAGAGCGGCCGCGGCTCGAGGAAGTCGCGCGAGAAGAACAGGTCCTGGAAGCCGGCCAGCTTGCGGAACGACGCCTCCAGCGAATCGGCCTCGCCGATCAGCTCGTGGATCTTCTCCTTGAGGATCTGCGTGTACAGAAGCTGCTTGCCGTACTTCCATTCGTAGATCGCCTTGCTCTCGTCGAGCCCCTCGTAGCACTGCATCCGCAGCACCGGCTGGGCCAGCGTGCGGCCCAGCGACACCGCCAGGTCGGTCTTGCCGACGCCGGCCGGCCCCTCGATCAGCACCGGCTTGCGCAGATGGTGAGCCAGGTACACGGCGGTGGAGATCGGCCGGCTGGAGATGTAGCCGGCCTGCGCCAGCGCCTCGGTGACGGCCGGGATCGATGCCAGCGCCGGCGGCGTGACCAGCGGCGCGCCGATCGCGGCGCCGCCGGTCGGCAGCGGCAGGCGGGTGTCGGGCGGGCCGGCGTGAGAGGAAGAAGGAGCACTCATCGATGCGACTCGGAGACGGGACGTTTCGAACGGGCCGGCGGTTGTACTGAATGAAACACAACCCGGTTTGGCATTATATCGAGCATTGCGCCGCAGGCCGTCGGGGCAGCGGCACGCCTTCGGCGTCCGCGCTATTCTCTCCCTGCCCGATGACCCAGGCTTGCCGCTCAGTTGGTCAACCGGCATTCGACATCGAAGGCCACCGTGGCAGGAGACACCGATGACTGATGCAACCCGCACCTCTTCCGGCTTCGGCAGGCTGCCGGCCGCCGTGACGATCACCGACGACACGATGCGCGAGGGGCTGCAGATCGAAAGCGCGGCGATCCCGGTCGAGGCCAAGCTGCGGCTGCTCGATGCACTGGGTGAAACCGGCGCGAAGGTCATCTCGATCGGCTCGTTCGCCACCCCGAAGTGGACGCCGCAGATGGGCTGCATCGACGCGATCGCCGAGCGCTTCGCGCCGAAGACCGGCGCCAGCTACACCCCCGCGGGGTTCAACAAGAAGGGCTACGACCGCGCCGACAGCTACTACCCGAAGCTCGACGTGCGCCGCAAGGGCCGGCGACCCGGCTCGAACGTCGAGCTGTGCGACTCGTTCGCGCGCCGCAACTACAACCGCACGCAGGCCCAGCAGATCGCCGCGCTCGACGACACAGTGGCGGCCGCAAAGGCGCGCGGCGCCACCGAGGCATCGGTCGGCATCGGCAATCCGTTCGGCTCGAACTTCGAAGGGCCGTTCACGCTGAAGCAGCGGATGGATCTGCTGGCGCTGATGATCGGCAAATGGGAAGCCGCCGGCATCGCGGTGACCCGGGTGTCGTTCCTCGAGGCCATGGGGTGGAACCTGCCGCATCTCGTCCGCGAGACGATGATCGCGATCCACGAACGCTGGCCCGGCATCACGACCTTCCACCTGCATCTGCACAACCAGCGCGGCGCGACGATCGCCAGCTACTACGAGGCGCTGCAGCTCGGCGCCACCGAGTTCGACACGTCGCTGGGCGGCATGGGCGGCTGCCCGTACTGCGGCAACGGCCGCGCCGCCGGGCACGTGCCCACCGAGGACTTCGTCGACATGTGCCACGAGATGGGCGTGCACACCGGCTACGACCTCGGCAAGCTGATCGAGGCGGTGGCGATCGCCGAGGAGGTCGTCGGCCACCCGCTGTGGGGCCACGTCTCCAAGTCCGGCCCCCGCCCGCGCGGCGCCGCCGTCTACCCGATCGACATGCCTTTCGTCGAAACGCTCGAGGAAGCCGCGCACTTCCGCAAAGGCCCGCAGGTCTACGAAGGCCAGCTTTCGCCGTGGCGGGACAACGATGCGCTGCTGCGGAAGTAGAGGGACGCGGGTCTTGCGCTTCGAACTCCCGCACGTCGAACAATAAGCAGCCCCAAGGAGCACCATGCCGGTCTTGAACTCTCAGCTCGACACCCGCACCGAGAACTTCCAGCGCAACAGGCAGCAGATGCTGGAGTCGCTGACCGAGCTCGATGCGCTGTACGCCGAGGCGGCCGCCGGCGGCGGCGAGGAGACGATGGCGCGGCTGCGCAAGCGCGGCAAGATGCCGCTGCGCGAACGCATCTCGCTGGTGCTCGACCCCGACTCCGCGTTCCTCGAGATCAGCCCGCTCGCCGCCTGGCGTTCCAACTTCAACGTCGGCTCCGGCTTCGTCGTCGGCATCGGCGTCATCGAAGGCGTCGAGTGCGTGATCCTGGGCCACGACCCGTCGGTGCGCGCCGGCGCCTTCAACGCGTTCAACGCCAAGAAGCTGATGCGCGGCCTGGAGATCGCCCGCACCAACCGGATGCCGTACGTGCAGTTCGTCGAATCCGCCGGCGCCGACCTGCGCGGCGACTCCGGCGACGGCGACCCCGAGGCCGCGATCCGCCGCGAGGTCGGCCACTTCGCCGAATCCGGCCGCCTGTTCTACGAGATCACCGAGCTGTCGAAGCTGCGCATCCCGACGATCTCGCTGGTGTTCGGCGCCTCCACCGCCGGCGGCGCCTACCAGCCCGGCATGAGCGACTACAACATCTTCATCCGCAACCAGTCCAAGGTGTTCCTCGGCGGCCCGCCGCTGGTCAAGATGGCCACCGGCGAGGATGCCGACGAGGAGAGCCTGGGCGGCGCGCAGATGCACTGCACCGTGTCGGGCCTCGGCGACTACCTCGCCGAGGACGAGATGGACGGCATCCGCATGTGCCGCGACGTCGTCCGTCACCTGAACTGGCGCAAGGAAGGTCCCGGCCCGAGCCTGCCGCCGGATCCGCCGGTCCACGACCCCGAGGAGCTGCTCGGCCTGGTGTCGCGCGACCTGCGCCAGCCGTTCGACATGCGCGAGGTGATCGCCCGGATCGTCGACGGCTCGCGCTTCGAGGAGTTCAAGCCGCTGTACGGCCCGACCCTGGTCACCGGCTGGGCGTCGATCCACGGCTATCCGGTCGGCATCCTCGGCAACAACGGCGCGCTGTTCTCCGAGTCGTCGGAGAAGGCCGCCCAGTTCATCCAGCTCTGCAACCAGATCGACGTGCCGCTGGTGTTCCTGCACAACATCACCGGCTACATCGTCGGCACCGACTTCGAGCAGAACGGCATCACGAAGAACGGCTCGAAGATGATCAACGCGGTGTCGAACTCGACGGTGCCGCACCTGACGGGGATCTGCGGCGCCTCGTACGGCGCCGGCAACTACGGCATGAGCGGGCGCGCATTCGGCACCCGCTTCACCTTCACCTGGCCGACCGCGAAGATCGCGGTGATGGGCCCCAAGCAGATGGCGGGCGTGATGACGATCGTGCAACGCGCGGCGACCGAACGGCGCGGCGAGACCTTCGACGAGGCGGCCAACGCCAGGCGCGTCGCCGCCGTCGAGCACTGGGCCGAGGAACGTTCCAAGGGCCTCTATGCGACGTCGCGGGTCAGCGACGACGGCATGATCGATCCGCGCGATACCCGCACCGTGCTCGGCATCGCGCTGTCGGCCTGTCACAACAAGGCGGTGGTCGGCACCAAGGAGTTCGGCACATGGCGGATGTGAACCCGAAACCGGTCATCGCGCTGACGCCGATCCGCCGGCTGCTGATCGCCAACCGCGGCGAGATCGCGCGCCGCGTCCAGCGCACCGCGCACCGGATGGGCATAGGCACCGTCGCGATCTATGCCGACGGCGACGCCGACGCGCCGTTCGTGCGCGAGGCCGACACCGCGATCGCGCTCGGCGGACGCACGTCGGCCGAGACCTATCTCGACATCGACAAGGTGATCGCCGCCTGCCGGCGCGCCGGTGCCGACGCAGTGCACCCGGGCTACGGCTTCCTGTCGGAGAACGCCGCGTTCGCCGACGCGGTGATCGCCGCCGGGCTGACCTGGGTCGGCCCGCCGCCGGCGGCGATCCGCGCGATCGGCGACAAGCTGTCGGCCAAGCGATTGATGCAGAGAATCGGCGTGCCGACGCTCGATGCCCACGAGATCGGCGCCGACGACGACGCCGGGTCGGCCGCCGAACGGATCGGCTACCCGGTGCTGATCAAGGCGTCGGCCGGCGGCGGCGGACGCGGCATGCGGATCGTCGAATCGCCGGCCGACCTTTCTCAGGCGATCGCCAGCGCCCGCCGCGAGGCCACCGCGTCGTTCAAGGACGGCACGGTGTTCCTCGAACGCTGGCTGACGAAGTCGCGCCACGTCGAGATCCAGATCCTCGGCGACCGGCACGGCAACCTGGTCCATCTGTTCGAGCGCGAATGCTCGATCCAGCGCCGCCACCAGAAGATCATCGAGGAGGCGCCGTCGCCGGCGGTCGATCCGGAGCTGCGCGAGCGTATGGGCCAGGCCGCGCTGGCCGCTGCCCGCGCGATCGGCTACTGCTCGACCGGCACCGCCGAGTTCCTGGTCAGCGGCAACGAGTTCTTCTTCCTCGAGGTCAACACCAGGCTGCAGGTCGAGCATCCGGTCACCGAGCTGATCACCGGGCTGGACCTGGTGCGCGAGCAGATCCGCGTCGCCGAGGGCGAGAAGCTGTCGTTCGCGCAGCCGGATCTGCGGATCGACGGCCATGCGATCGAGGCCCGGCTGTGCGCCGAGAATCCCGCGAAGAATTTCCTGCCGACGCCGGGCCGCATCAGCGTCTGGGAGCCGGCCGAGGGGCCGGGCCTGCGCTGCGACTCCGGCGTGGAGTCGGGCAGCGACATCGCGATGGAGTTCGATCCGATGATCGCCAAGGTCATCGCCCACGGACCGACGCGCCGCGAGGCGGCGGCGCGTCTGGCGCGGGCGCTGGAGACGACGCGCATCCAGGGCATCGTGCACAACCGCGACTTCCTGGTGGCGACGTTGCGCACGCCCGAGTTCCTGGCCGGCGACACGACGACCGACTTCATCGAGCGGGTCGCGCCGGCCGCCGCCCGCGAACCGGCGCAGACGGAGCTCGATGCGGTCGCGATCGGCACCGCGCTGTTCGCCCGCATGCGCCGGCGTGCGCAGGTGCGCGTCCAGCAGACGATCCCCGGCGGTTTCCGCAATTCGCGGATGCCGCCGGAGCTGGTCCGCTACCGCCACGGCACGCGCACGATCACGGTCGCCTATCGCAGCCGCCGCGACGGCTCGTTCGAGTTCGATGTCGACGGCCGGGTCTGCACCGCCCGCATCGTCGGCGGCGCCGTCGCCCGCATCGACTACCTGGTCGCCGGCCGGCGTCATTGGCTGAAGGTGGCGGAGGTCGGCGACCGCCGGCTCGCCCATGGCGCGGCCGGCGACTTCGGGCTGATCGAGCTGCCGCGCCATCCGCTGCCCGAGCGGGCCGAGTTCCGCGGCGGCCTGATGGCGCCGATGCCCGGCAAGGTTCTGTCGGTCACGGTGGCCGAAGGTGCGGCGGTCGAGGACGGCCAGCTTCTGCTGATCCTCGAGGCGATGAAGATGGAGCATCGGATCACCGCGCCGACCGCCGGCACGGTGAAGACGATGAAGGTGAAGGAAGGCGACCAGGTGGCCAACGGTGCGCTGCTGGTGGTCATCGAAGAGAAAGAGAAAGGAAACGGCAATGCAAACCAGTGAAGCGGCTCTCTATGAAGTGCGCAACGGCGCGGCCTGGATCACGCTGAACCGGCCGGAGAGCCGCAACGCGCTGTCGGTGGAGCTGGTCAATCAGGCCTACGATCATCTGCAGACCGCGAACCAGGACCCGGCCGCGCGCTGCATCGTCATCACGGGCAGCGGCCCGGCGTTCTGCGCCGGCGCCGACCTGAAACGCCCGCCCGGTCAATCGACCGACGGCAGCCGCGCGGTGCAGTATGCGGACCTGCTGAAGAGCATCATCGACAGCCCCAAGCCGGTGATCGCGGCGGTCAACGGCGCCGCGTTCGCCGGCGGCCTGGGGATGATCGGCGCCGCCGACATCGTGATCACCGTCGATGACGTGCTGTTCAGCTTCTCCGAGGTGCGGATCGGCGTGATACCCGCCATCATCGCGGTGGTCTGCATGCCCAAGCTGGGCCCGCATCATGCGACGAAGCTGTTCGTGACCGGCGAGCGCTTCGACGGCCGCCGCGCGGTCGCGATGGGCTTCGCGCATCGGGCGGTGCCGAAGGACGCGCTGATCGCGGCGGTCCAGGAAGAGATCGACATGATCGCGCTGGGCGGCCCGATCGCCGTCGTCGAATGCAAGAAGCTCGCCAAGCGGGTGCCGAAGCTGTCGCTGGACGAAGGTCTGGCCGAGATGGCGGTATGGAGCAGGCGGATGTTCGGCACGCCCGAGGCCGCCGAAGGCATGGCGGCATTCCGCGAGAAGCGCAAGCCGGCCTGGGTCAAGGAGGGCTGAATGCAACCGGAGCGCCGCTCACCGACGCCCAGGAGCCACTGACATGGACGTCATCAGCACCGAAGGCACCCGCAGCCCGGAACTCGACGCGTTCCGCGCCGAGGTGGCCGAATGGTTCCGCATCAACAAGCCGGCCGATCCCGGCTTCCTGCTGCCGGAATCGTTCATGGAGGTCGGCAACGACCAGCAGTTCGAGTTCCTGCGCAACTGGCAGCGCAAGATCTACGAAGCCGGCTACCTCGGCATGGCCTGGCCGGCGGAGTACGGCGGCGGCGGCAAGCCGCAGGTCTATCAGGACATCGTCAACGCCGAGATGGCCCGCCAGGGCGTGCCGTTCGTGCCGAACACGATCGGCCTGAACTGGGCCGGGCCGCTGATCCTGGCGATCGGCACCGATGAGGTGAAGCGCCGCTACATCCCCGGCATCCTGAGCGCCGACGACATCTGGTGCCAGGGCTTCTCGGAACCCGACCAGGGCTCGGACCTGGCGAACAGCCAGACCCGCGCGGTGCGCGACGGCGATCACTATGTGCTCAACGGCTCGAAGATCTGGACCAGCCTGGGCAGCTACGCGAAGTACATGATCCTGCTGGCGCGCACCGATCCGAAGGCGCCGCGCTATGCCGGCCTGTCGTACTTCCTGGTGCCGATGCACACGCCCGGCATCGAGACCCGGCCGATCAGGAAGCTGACCGGAGAATACGGCTTCACGCAGACGTTCTTCAACGATGCGCGGATCCCCGCCGACTGCCTGATGGGCAAGGAGGGCGAAGGCTGGAAGATCGCGATGCTGACGTTGACGTTCGAGCGGGCGGTCACCGGCGGGCAGGCCGGCGGCATCTCGCGGATGGCGCAGAGCGTCGACGACATCGTCGATCTGGCCAGGCGTTCGCGGCGCGACGGCCGGCCGGCGCTCGACGATCCGTGGGTCCGCGATCAGCTCGTGCGTTTCATCATCGAGGACCAGGGCGACCGGCTGTGCGGCGCCCGCTCGAAGGTCGAGGCGTTGTGCAGCGAGCGGCCGCAGGCGATCGGCCTGTCGTCGAAGCTGCGCCGCACCGAGCACATGCGGCGGCTCTACCAGTTCTCGCTGGCGCTGCAGGGCGCCAACGCGGTGCGCTGGGTCGGCGATGCCGACGCGGTCGACGGCGGCAAGTGGCAGCGCGCGTACTTCAACGCGTTCTCGGCGACGATCGGCGGCGGCACGAGCCAGATCCAGGCCAACATCATCGGCGAGCGGGTGCTCGGACTGCCGAAGGATTAGGGCGCGTCGACACACGCCCGTACCCGCGTTCGGAGACCGGCCGCCGGCCTCCGGACGAACCCGCGGCGACGGTCAGTCGTTGCGGATGTTGAACTCCTTGATCACCTTGCCCCATACCTGGTAGTCGCGGCGCATCGCAGCCGCGAACTCCTCGGGCTTGTTGCCGCCGAGGATCAGGCCGATGTCATCGATGCGCGCGACGACCTCGGGCAGCCGCAGGATACGCGTGATCTCGGCGGACAGCTTCGCGACGATGTCGGCCGGCGTCCTGGCCGGCGCCAGCACCGCGAACCAGCCCGCCGGCTCGAAGTCCTTGTAGCCGAGCTCGGTGAACGTCGGCACCTGCGGCAGCAGCTTGAAGCGCCGTTCGCCGGTGATGCCCAGCACCTTGAACTTGCCGGACTGGAGCTGCGCACGCGCCGAGGTCAGATCGAGGAATGCGCTCGTCAACTGGCCGCCGATCAGGTCGGTCATCGCCTGCGCACCGCCTTTGAAGGGGATGTGCGCAAGGTCCAGCTTCGCCTGAGCGTTGAACATCGCCGCATGGATGTGCGACGACGTACCGTTGCCGTAGGAGCCGACCGTCAGCTTGCCGGGCTGCTTGCGCGCGAACTCGACGAACTCCTTCAGGCTGTTGGCCGGGTTCGACGCCGGCACGCAGAACAGGTCGGCCGAATACGCGACCTGCGTGATCGGCGCGAAGTCCTTGAACACGTCGTACGGCAGATTGCCCTGCAGGTGCGGCATCTGGATCAGCGTGGTGATGCCGACCAGGATCGTGTAGCCGTCGGGCGCCGCCTTGGCGACGAGATCGTTGCCGATGATGCCGCTGGCACCGGCGCGGTTCTCGACGACCATCGGCTGGCCCCAGGTCTCGTTCATCCGCGTGGCCAGCATGCGGGCGATGATGTCGGTGCCGCCGCCCGCCGGATAGGGCACGATCAGACGCACGCCTTTGTTCGGATAGTCGGAGGCCGATTGCGCGAGCACGGACGTGACGCTGGCGAACCCGGCCAGGCCGCCGGCGGCCGCAAGACCGGGCACGCGCAACCATGGCGTGGCGGCCAGCGCCGATGCGGTGTGCAGCAACGTTCGTCGAGAAGTCATGGAGTCTTTCCTGTAGTTTTTCGATGGCCGGACGATGGCCCGGGAGCGCCACTTTAACCTGTCGGCCGACGTGCACTGCCGGCGCGGCAATGGTAGGGTCGCAGGTTCCGGCCATTCGACTGCTCGCACCAGACCGCCAAGGAGACCCCCGCGATGTCCGCACTCAGCACCCGGATCGAGTTCAGCGACGAACAGGCGATGCTGCTGGATACCGCGGTCGCGTTCTGCCGGGACAAATCGCCGACCGCTGCCGTCCGGACCCAGCTCACGACCGAGCACGGCTTCGATCGGGCGGTGTGGGATGCGATCGTCGAGCTCGGCTGGACCGGCATCGCGGTGCCCGAACGGTTCGGCGGCAGCGGCCTGTCGCTGGCCGAGGTGGCGACGATCGCCGAGCCGATGGGCCGCCAGCTTCTGGCCACGCCGTTCGTGAGCACGCAGCTTCTGGTGCAGGCGCTGGCCGCCAGTGGTCACGAAGCGCTGCAGCAGCAGGTGCTGCCGAAGCTGTGCGGCGGCGACATCGGCACGGTGGCGCTGACCGAGGCCGACGGCGACTGGGACCTGCTGCAGCCATCGTGCACCGCGACGCGCGACGGCGGGCGGCTGCGGCTGAGCGGACACAAGACCTTGGTGACCGATGCGGCGGTCGCGCAGCATCTGCTGGTATCGGTGCGGCTCGACGATGCACCGGCGCTGGTGCTGCTGGACGCCGCGGCGCTGCCGGCCGGATGCCTGAGCCGCGAGCAGGTGATCGACGAGACGCGGCGCGCCTGGCGGCTGAACCTGCAGGAGATCGGCGCGCCAGCCGGCGCACTGATCTCCGGCGCCGGCGCGGTGGCGGCGCTGAACGCGGTGCGCGATGCCGGCATGCTGATCGCCGCCGCGGAGGCCGCCGGCGGCATCGCCGGTGCGCTGGACGTGATCGTCGAGTACCTGAACCTGCGTACCACCTTCGGGCGCAAGATCGGCAGCTATCAGGCACTGAAACACACGGCCGCCGACATCCTGATCGCGCTGGAACGCTCGCGTTCCCATCTCTATCACGCAGCGACCCTGCTGCGCGACGGCGGCGAAGCCGAGATCGCGTTGCGGATGGCCAAGGCCGAAGCCTGCGACGGCCTGGCCTTCGCCGGCGACCGGGCGGTGCAGTTCCACGGCGGATTCGGCTTCACCTACGAGTGCGACGCGCAGCTTTTCCTGCGGCGCGCGCTGTGGTTGCAGTACACGTTCGGCGACGCGGCCCACCACCGGCGGCGGCTGGCCGACCTGCTGCTGGCCGCCTGACCGGCCCCCGACCGGCCGCTGCGTCGCCGCGGGCCCGCCGCCGCGGCCGCGCAGCAGCGGCATCGGATTTCACTGTGAAAAACCGATGCCGCGCGCCGCCTGAACCGGGTAGCCGCCCGATCTACAATGGCGCACCCACGACAGAGGATCGAAGGAAGGAAGACGATGAGCAAAGCCCCCGCCGCCAAGGCCAAGGCCAAACGGACCGGTTCCGCGTTCGGCCTGAATCCCACCGACGAGCTGCACGATCTGCGAATGTCGGACAAGGCGATGCCGCTGTACGAGCACGTCAAGCGGTTCATCAAGGAAACCGTCGACCCGATGAGCGAGAAGTACTACGCGATCCGGGACGCTTACAAGGGCGACCCGTGGCAATACGCGCCGGGACAGCTCGACCTGCTGCAGGGCGCGAAGGACCAGGCCAAGAAGGAAGGCCTGTGGAACTTCTTCCTGCCCGATGCCGAGACCGGCGAGGGGCTGTCGAACCTCGACTACGCATACATCGCCGCCGAGCTCGGCAAGAACCCGCTGGCGTCGGAGTCGATGAACTGCTCGGCGCCGGACACCGGCAACATGGAAGTGCTGGAACGCGTGGGCACGCCGGCGCAGAAGGAGAAGTGGCTGAAGCCCCTGCTGAACGGCGAGATCCGCTCGGCCTATGCGATGACCGAGGTGCACCACGCATCGTCCGACGCGAAGAACATCGCGACCACCGCCCGTCTGGAAGGCGACGAGTGGGTCATCAACGGCGAGAAGCACTACATCTCCGGCGCCGGCAGCCCGCGCTGCAAGATCCTGATCACGATGGTGCGCACCAGCCCCGATGCGCCGCCGCACAAGCAGCAGTCGATGATCCTGGTGCCCAAGGACACCCCGGGGGTCAAGATCCTCGGCGCGATGCACGTGTTCGGCCAGGACCACTCGCCGCACGGCCACATGCACATCCTGTTCGACAACGTGCGGGTGCCGAAGGACAACATGCTGCTCGGCGAAGGCCGCGGCTTCGAGATCTCGCAGGTGCGCCTGGGCCCGGGCCGCATCCACCACTGCATGCGCTCGATCGGCGCGGCCGAGAAGGCGCTCGACCTGCTGATGAAGCGCGGCCTGTCGCGCGAGGCGTTCGGCAAGAAGCTGCTGCTGCTCGGCGGCAACATCGAGAAGGTGTCGCGCGCCCGCATCGAGATCGAATCGATGCGATTGATGGTGTTGAAGGCCGCCAAGGCGATGGACGTGCTGGGCAACCGCGAAGCGCGGCTGTGGGTGCACATGGTCAAGGCGATGGTGCCCGAGCGCGCCTGCAAGATCATCGACGACGCGATCCAGATGCACGGTGCGCTCGGCGTGTCGCAGAAGACTCCGCTGGCCTACATGTACGCGACGCAGCGCACCCTGCGGCTGGCCGACGGCCCGGACGAGGTGCACCACCTGGTGGTCGGCCGCCACGAGATGCGGATGTACGAAGGCGGCGAGGAAGACCCCAGCCTGGCTGCCTCGTTCCGGAGCTGATTCCTGTCCGGCGCGCGGGCCACCGCCCGCGCGCGGAGCCCGGAAGAAGGCAGAATGGCGGCCGATACCTACAGCGGAGGCCTTCGATGACCCAGACCGTTTCTTTCGACAACCTGTTCTCGATCCGCGGCAAGGTCGCGCTGGTCACCGGCGGTTCGCGCGGCATCGGCGAGATGATCGCCGCCGGCTTCCTCGCGCAGGGCGCGAAGGTCTACATCTCGTCGCGCAAGGCCGAGGTCTGCGATGCGACCGCGAAACGGCTGGCCGAAACGTACGGCGGCGAGTGCATCTCGCTGCCGGCCGATCTGTCGAAGATGGAAGGCGTGGGCGCGCTGGCCAAGGAACTGACGAAGCGCGAGAGCCGGCTCGACATCCTGATCAACAATGCCGGCGTGTCATGGGGCGCGCCGCTCGAGGAGTTCCCCGAGATCGGCTGGGACAAGGTGTTCGACACCAACGTCAAGGGCATCTTCTTCCTGACCCAGCAACTGATGCCGCTGCTGCGCAAGGGCGCCGCCGGCGGCCCGCCCGCGCGCGTCATCAACATCGGCCCGCTCGGCGGCCACAAGTCGGGCACCGTCGGTTCCCTGGCGTACGGCGCGCGGAAGGCGGCGGTCCACCACCTGACCCGCTTCATGGCGGCGCGCCTCGCGAAGGAAGGCATCCTGTTCAACGCGATCGCGCCCGGTCCGTTCCCGACCTGGATGCTGTCGACCGGCGTCGGCTTCAAGGGCCAGACCGAGGGGGTCGACTGGGAGACCGTCGGCAAGCGCACGCCGGTCGGCCGCGTCGGCTCGCCGCAGGACATCGCCGGCCTGGCCACGTTCCTGTGCTCGCGCGCCGGCGAATACGTGGTCGGGCAGACGATCGCGCTGGATGGCGGGGCGGTGGCGGCAAGCTGAGGCCGGCCGGCTGCTTCAGTCGAACCGGATCAGCGCCAGCCCGCTGTCCGGATCGTGCCGGCGCCGCAGGTGTCCCGGTGATTCGATCAGCAGCCCCTCCAGCGTCGGCCGCACGACCGCCTCGACCAGGTGCCCGCCGACCGTCGCGCCGCCGCGTTTGCCGAGCACGCAGTGCGCATGCAGCTTGGGCTTGCCGTCCTCCAGCGACACGTCGCCGATCAGCGACAGCACCTCGACCTGCTCGTCGACCGCGATGTGCTCGTAGTCCTTGGTCTGCCAGTCGAACCAGCCCAGGGTCGCTCGTTCGAACGCTCCGA
>OEIU01001088.1_pt1 | contig 19689 bp, 18 predicted proteins | sample 1539221 | NCBI WGS metagenome assembly OEIU01 (sample SAMN03792071, study PRJEB22550) | activated sludge metagenome | feature: wastewater treatment plant; material: activated sludge; isolation source: Wastewater treatment plant of a petroleum refinery complex | place: Argentina: Zarate | collected...
AATATTCATCATCCATAGTAAAGCGTTCGCGGCGCCAATCGCAGCTTACGCCAAGTTTTTTTAACTGCTGAATGATTATCCCGCCGTATTCTTTTTTCCATTCCTGGCAATGTTCTAAAAATGCTTCACGACCAATTTGATACTTATCAATCTGCTTATCAGCTAAAAACTTTGTTACTTTAGTTTCAGTAGCAATAGAGGCGTGATCAGTTCCCGGAACCCAGCAGGCATTATATCCTTGCATTCTTTTTAATCTAATAAATATATCCTGCAATGTGTTATTCAGGATGTGACCCATCGTAAGCATTCCGGTTATGTTTGGCGGCGGAATTGGAATTACATAAGGTTTTTTTGAGTAATCAACTTCGGAATGATAAAGTTCGTGATCGTACCAGTATTTGTACCATTTATCTTCAACATCAGATGGATTATATGCTTTAGGGATATCTGAAAAACTTTTTGCGGACATTTATTTCTCTTTTATTAAAAAATGTGGGTGTAAATATAAGGAAAATTGATGAGTAGGGAAGAAAGACAATAGCACGCAGATAAGGCAGATTGGGCAGATTAACGAAGATTTTAATCAGTAAAATCAGCGTCATCCGTTAGCTAACGGAGTGTGCCATTATTTATTTAATCTCATATAAATAATTAGGAATTTTTACTTTTATTCCTGTATTATCTCCCTCAAAGTCCGTCCATTGATCACCGATACAAATAATAATTTCATATCCTTTGTTGATTAATTCTTTTCGCTTGGAAGATTTAAATTGACCCGCCCCAATCTTTCTTTCTCTTTCGTTTCTTACAATAAGAGTATCAAATCCTGTGTAACCCTGCTCAATCAGATTTTGATAAGTTATATCGTATTCTTCTTGTTGTCTACCGGTGAGAAATATAATTTTCAGTCCTTTTGATTTCAGATAATCATAAAATTGTTTTGTTTGTTTTATTGCAGGAAGTTTTCCACTCATAACCCAATCCTGAACAATTTTATAATCATAACCAAAATCAAGCCGTTTACTGATTTGATAATTTGAAAGTGCGGTATCATCAACATCAAATATTGCGGCGGAATTATTTTTAACCTCAATTTTGTTAAACTTTTCTTTTGCATCCTTTATAATTTCATTCATCTCTTCATCATACTTGCCGGACTCATAATAATCTTTTACAACATCTTTTGCGGTTCTCAGGTTTACTATTTGACTTGAAGAACAGCTAATTAAAGTAAAGATGAAAAAAAGTAAAAAATAATTTTTCATAAAATTTTCACTACTTGTTGAATAAAGAATTTCACTCTTCGACTTCGCTCAGAGTGACCAAGATTAAAACAATGTAACAATTGAACAATTAAACAATGCATACATAAAATCATACGGTCATGCAATAATACAACATTGCAACCATGCTATAATAATTTATACAATAGATTGCTTTACCCCGATGAATCGGGATTCGCAATGACAATCTTGAGCTATTTGTTTTTAAAAAAGAAAATCAGCGGCCTTTCCAATCTTACAGCCCATTCTTTCTCATTGTGCTCGGCACCCGGGGCGTAAAAATAATCAATATCCTGTCCAAGCACATAACCTTTTTGAGTAAGAAGACAAAACATTTTCTGGCCTCTGATAAGTCCGTCTTCGCCGTGATCAATATAAAACTTAACTTGTTTTTTCTTTCCTCTGTAAGATTGAACCAGCTTTAAGCTTTTATCATTATTATAATAAAATGAACTTGACATACAACCAGCCATCGTAAAAATATTTGGATAATGCCAGGCAGCGTAGAATGAAATCAGTCCGCCCATTGATGAACCCATTATAGCAGTATTATCTTTATCAGACAGAGTTTTGTATGATGAATCAATAAATGGTTTCAACTCGGTGACGATAAACTTTAAATAGTTTTGTCCTTTTTCACTCCAGCTATATTCATCAAGTCTATCCGGTGTATTATAAATTCCAACTACAATAATTTCTTTAATCTTTTTTTGTTTGATAAGCTTCATTACCGTTTCATCAACACGCCAATCTTTTCCAACATAAGCTGTTTTGGGATCCATAATATTTTGTCCATCATGCATGTAAAGAACCGGATATTTTTTATTTGGATTTTTTTGCGGATTATATCCGATTGGCAGCCAAACAATAATATCTCTTTTGTTATTTAAGATTGATGAGGCAAATTCTTTGTGGTATTCTACTTTACCAATAATCTCATCTTTTTCATGATTAGATTTTCTAAGTGATTTTTTATTTTCTTCAGCCATTTTCTTTAAAATTTATTAAACGGCTGTAAAGATAAAAAAATATTTGTCAGAGCGTGAATTATTTTAGTTAAATCGGTGGTTAGCAGCCAACAATCTTAAAATCTCTGTGGCTTATTAAGTTTATTTTGTGGATTTTTGAACAAGTAATTTTTAAAGTTTTTTAAATAAGGAAAAATACTTTTATGGCTGTCATAAGACCTTTTAAAGCACTCAGACCAACAAAAGAAAAAGCTCACTTAGTTGCAAGCGTACCTTACGATGTTGTCAATCGCGAAGAGGCAAAGCTTGCCGCTGGAGGAAATCCATTAAGTTATTTGCACATTACCCGTTCCGAAATTGATTTGCCTGAAGTAAAAGATGTTTACTCAAAAGAAGTTTATCTTAAAGCAAAAGAAAATTTGAAAAGGATAATTGAAGAAGCACCTTTAAAGATGGATGAACAACCGCATTTCTATCTTTACAGATTAATTATGGATGGAAGATCACAAACCGGAATCTGTGCAACTTTTTCTGTTGATGATTATGATAATGATGTGATTCTTAAACACGAAAAAACACGCAAGGTAAAAGAAGATGATCGCACAAATCATATCATAACAACAGAAGCACAAACTGGAGTTGTATTTTTAACTTATCGCGGAGTTAAAACTGTTAACGATCTTGTTGATAAAACAATGACAAACGTAAACCCTGAATATGATTTTACTGCGCCGGATGGAATTCAACACACAGTTTGGATTATGCCTGATGAGTACAATGAAATGATTGAAAATGAATTTGCAAAGATTAATAAACTTTACATTGCTGATGGTCATCACCGCGCAAAAAGTGCAAGTCGTGCACGCGAAGAGAAGATGAAAGCAAATCCAAATCATAAAGGTGATGAAGAATATAATTATTTTATTGCAGTGATATTCCCGGCTGATCAATTAAAGATTCTTCCGTATAATCGTGTAGTTCTTGATTTGAATGGTTTAAGTAAAGCAGATTTTATGGATGCTGCTGCACAAAAGTTTACTATCACAAAAACTGATAAAAAAGAGCCCGAATCAAAGAATACTTTTTGTATGTACCTCGAGAAGGAATGGTTTGAGCTAAAACCACGAGATTCTGTTTTTGCAAGTTTATCTTTGGAAAAATCTGTTGGAGAAAAACTTGATGTAAGTATTCTGCAAAACTTTTTACTAAACCCGATTTTAGGAATTGATGATCCAAGAACGAATAACAGAATTGATTTTATAGGAGGAATTCGCGGAACAAAAGAATTAGAAAAATTAGTTGATAGCGGTAAAGCAGCAGTTGCATTTTCACTTTATCCCGTAAGTCTTGATGATTTGATGAATATTTCAGATGCCGGCGAAGTTATGCCGCCAAAATCAACCTGGTTTGAACCAAAACTTAGAGATGGACTTTTAACACATTTAATTTAAACTTAGTGTCTTTGTGACTTAGTGGCGAGAAATTTCTTTGCCACAAAGACTCGAAGACACAAAGAATCACAGAGAAATACAATTAAAGGAAAAAATATCATGGAAAAAAGAATTTATAACCTGAATGCTGGTCCGGCAGTTTTACCGGAAGAAGTTTTACTTGAAGCACAAAAAGAATTATTTGCTCTGCCAGGAGTTGGAATGTCTATCCTGGAAATTTCTCATCGTTCAAAAACTTTTGATGCAATTCATGCTGAGGCAAAAGCAGGCATTAAAAAGCTTCTTAATGTTCCCGATAATTATTCAATTCTGTTCTTGCAAGGTGGCGCAAGTCTGCAGTTTTCAATGGTGCCTTTAAATTTAATGCCTCCCAAAAACAAAGCTGATTATATTTCAACAGGAAGCTGGTCCAAGAAAGCAATTAAGGAAGCAAAACGGGTTGGAACTGTTAACATTGCAGCAACAACTGAAGAGGGCGAGGGCGATAAAAAATATTTCAAACGTATTCCAAAACAAAGTGAACTGAAACTTGATCCCGATGCTTCTTATGTTCACTTCACATCTAATAACACAATCTACGGAACAGAATGGCATACTGAACCTGAAGTTGGAAACGTTCCGCTGGTTTGCGATGCTTCATCAGATATTTTACATAAACCAATTGATGTTAGTAAATATGCTTTGATTTATGCCGGCGCTCAAAAAAATATTGGTCCATCAGGAGTTGTGCTGGTCATAATCAGAAATGATATGCTGGAAAGAAGTCAGGATTCACTTCACACTATGTTGAATTATAAAATCCAGGCAGAAAATGATTCGCTTTATAACACGCCAAATACATTTGGAATTTATATTATCAAACTTGTTACAAAGCACTTACTTGCAAATGGCGGACTTGATAAAATGTATGAGATGAACAAGAAAAAAGCAAAGCTACTCTATGATGCAATTGATAATAGCGGCGGATTTTATAAAGGTCATGCAGAAAAAGACAGCCGTTCTTTAATGAATGTAACTTTCAATCTTGCTACCGAAGAACTTGAGAAAAAACTTATTGATGAAGCTACAAAAGCTGGTTTCAGCGGATTGAAAGGACATCGTTCCGTTGGCGGATTGCGTGCTTCAATTTATAATGCGTTTCCGTTAAAAGGAGTTGAGGCGCTTGTAGATTTTATGAAAGATTTTCAAAAGAAAAACGGGTAGTTTGAGGAAAGAAGGGAATAGGGTATAAGGAGATAAGGTATAAGTAAGTAGGAAATTAAGAATTAAATAGAATTTTCTAAAAATATTTTATCAACCTTTTTTCTTATACCCTATACCCTATTCCATATACCTTACACCTTAACCCCTTTAACACGAAAGCAAAATCAAGGAATCATATGAAAAATCTGTTTTTATTTCTTTTAACTTTTGCACTTGTAATTTCATGCAGCAAAAAAGATGTGAAGTTTGAAGCGTTTAGTTCAGAAGCTTTTGCTTATGATATCGGTGATGGAACGGCCGAAGTAAATGCAAGTGTTAGAGTTAAGGGATTTACGCAAACAGAAAAAAACGAGACATATACTGCTTCCATAAATTATATTGTTGATTTGGTTAAACCTGATAATTCTGTAGTGAAATCAGTTTTTAAAGATGTTAAAACAGAAACCGGCAGCGAGCCAATTGCTGATGTTGCATTAGAAGCGCAGTTTAATCTTGATTCAACTTATACAGATGGGAACTATAAACTAATTTTTAATATAAAAGACAATAATTCTGAAAGCGCCACGGTCTCTGAAGTTAATTTCGATTTGTCGAGATAATTAGAATAGACTGTCTTCAAAATATTGTGGGGGAATCAATTTTCTTCCCGCATAACCACGATCATTTTCATGATAATATAAAATATCGTCTTCATCACTTCGCCAGCAAAGGTAAACCTCCTCGCCGTTTATCAATGCAGGAAAATCTACCAACCCAATCTGAAAATTTGAATCTTTATAAAAGCAGCCAATCTCTTCAAGCTCACCTAAAAATCCCGTTACATCTGCAGCAAGCTTTTTAATTCTCACATCTTCTTCTACGCTTCCACCGATTTCTTCTGCAATTAAACGCATTTCACGTGTTGTTTGCAGAATATCTCTAACAATATTTTTTACTAATGGCAAAGTTTTTCTTGCTTCAGCGGGAGTAAAATATTTTATTTCTGTTGTCATCAACAATCCTATTTTTAGTCTCGGCATAAAAATACAATTTAATTTAATTAAATAAAGTTCATTAAAAAGATATCCTTCTTGAAATTAAACTAATTTAACCTGAAACTTGTTTAGATAATATTACTCTAACCACTAATTGAAAAATTATTACTTATTAAACAGGATTAAATTGTGAGCAATATTATAGCTGAAAACAAGAAAGAGATAGGAATCGATTATAATTCGTACAAAACTTTGTTTATTAATCAAGTTAATAATCAAAATAATCTTGATGAAAATGAAATTAAGTATTTTGAATATCGTAAAATTAATCTGCAAAGATCATCCCGGTTAGAAAAAACTTTTACTCTATCCAGAGAGTTAATTAACGAAATAAATAAAATAAAAGCTCCACAGTCCTGGATGATTATTACGGAAACCTGGTGCGGTGATTCTGCACAAAGCATTCCCATATTAGCTAAAGCGGCTTCTTTAAATGATAAAATAAATTTAAGAATTGTATTGCGGGATGAGAACTTGAATATAATGGACAGTTATCTTACTAATGGAAGCAGGAGTATTCCCAAGCTTGTTGCTTTTGATGAAAACGATAATGAACTTTTTCAATGGGGACCGCGCCCACAGCAAGCGCAAAATCTTATGTTAAAAATGAAAAATGATGGAGTACCTAAAGATGAAATGAATAAACAACTACATTTGTGGTATGCTAAAGATCGTGGGAATGAAATCGAAAAAGAGTTGATAGAATTATTAAAAAATATAAAGAACACAAATCAAAATTAGATTGTAATTGTAAAAATTATTTTTCCATCAGAATTACTTTCTACTTTAATTTCTGCTTTATGAAGATCGACAATAGATTTTACGATTGAAAGCCCTAGACCCATTCCACCCATATTTCTATTGCGTGATGATTCTGCGCGATAAAATCTATCAAACAATTTGGGTAATGCTTCCTGTGGAATTTCCTCACCATAATTGATAAACGAGATTGCTGTCTTTCCTTCAGCAGTTTTCTTACAAATAATATTTACATCTGAATTTTCTTTGCTGAATTTTATTGCATTATCTATAAGATTACTGATTGCCTGCCTTAATAAATCCGGGTCAATATCAACGGTGTTATCATCAAAATTTTCACAATTTAAAATTAAGCTTATGTTTTTCTCTTCCGCCAATTTTATATAGGATTTAACAATTGTTTGAAGGAATGGTTTTATCTTAGTCGGTGTTTTATCAATTCTAATCTGCGAATTTTCAAGTTTAGAAAGATAGAACAACCGTTCAATAATATTTATTAGTCTCAAGGTTTCTTCATAATTGCTCTCTAAAATTTCACGATACTCTTGCGGTGTTTTTTTTGATCTCAACGCAAGTTCAATTTCGCCTCTTAAAATGGTAAGTGGTGTTTTTAGTTCGTGTGAAACAGAAACTGAAAACTGGTTCATATATTCGATGGAAGTTTTTATACGTCTTATCATTTTATTCATTGTTGTTACAAGGCGCCCGTATTCATCATCAAAATTTTCACCTTCAATAACTTCATCTAAATTTTCGGTGGTTATTTTTTCTGTCTTCTGAATAATTTTATCAATTCTTGATAGCGCTCTAAAAGAAATAAGTGAGCCACCGGCTAAGGAAAGTAAAAAGAAAATCGGAGCAACAATAATATAAAGGTTTGTAAGACTGTCTAACGTTTGATTAATTACATAAATAGGAAACGCCACTATAATTTCATAACCATCTTTAGAGAGTGATGCTGCTCTTATATCATTTTCAGAAAGCGATGAATCCGAAAAAGTATAAAGAAAAGTTTCTTTATCCTTCCGTTTTATCGGCTTGATATCTTTATCATAAAGATTTGCTGTGTTAAATATTTTTTTATTATTGTAGTTTACCTGCACAAATGTATTTGTTGGATTAAACACCACTGCTTCAAAAATTAAATCATAGATAAGTTCACTTGGTGAGGCATATAAAGAATCAGGTTTAAAATTATTTAAGTTAACTTTACTTTCTTTAACAAAATGATAAATTAAATCTGCTTGTTTGCTTAATGAAAGATCAAGCTCTTTATACATAGACTGACGCAGATACTGGTAAATAATTAATCCAATTACAATCTCAAGTAAAAGAAAAATAAGTGAATACCAGAGGGTGGTTTTGAATCTTGTTGTCTTAAAATATTTTTTAAATTTAGGAAACATTTGCGGGTAAGATATTTTTATAATTCATAACATTAAGAAAATTATTTTCAACTATCCTTTATCACATATCCAATTCCCCGTACTGTTTGAAGGATTTGTTTATCAAAACCTTTGTCAATTTTATTTCTAAGCTTATTGATATAAACATCTATTACATTTGTATCAGAATCAAAGTGATAATCGTAAACGTGCTCAGAAAGTTTTGTTCTTGAAATTACATGATTTTTATTTCTTAACAGGTACTCCAGAATAGCATATTCTTTAACTGTTAATTGAATTTCATTTCCAGATCTATATGCTTTATGTGTTTGCGTGTCTAACTGAAGTTCTCCTGCTTCTAAAACAACTTTTTTTTCAGTGGAATTTCTTCTTAACAACGCCCTAACACGAGCTAAAAGTTCATCAAAGGCAAAAGGTTTTGCAAGATAATCATCAGCTCCGGAATCTAATCCCAAAACTTTATCCGAAACATTATCTTTTGCGGTTAACATCAAAACTGGTGTAGAAATTTTTTCAGTTCGTATATCTTTAAGAATTGAAATGCCATCTTTAAATGGAAGCATGATATCAAGTATTATCAAATCATATTCTTCAGATAAAGCTAACCTGGCTCCCTCTCTTCCATCCAAGGCAATATCAACAGAATAGTAATCTTCTTCCAATCCTTTTTTTATAAAGGATGCAACTTTTTTTTCATCTTCTACAACAAGGATTCGCATATATAAAATTAATAAAAAAAAAGGAGAGATTTTACTTTTATCTCTCCTTTATAGTAAATACCAGCTAAAACTTAATTACTTTTTCTCAGTTTCTGTTTTCTCAGTTTTCTTAGTTTCAGTTTTCTTTAATGGCATTGTATGATGTTTAACTTTCTTTTCAGTTGTGCTAACCTTTTTCTCGGTCTCTTTCTTAAGTTCAGTTTTAGCGGTATTCATTCCTTCTTTAGATTTTTCAGTTTGCTGTTTAACTGTCTCAGTCTTCTGTTTTTGATCTGTTACTTTGTTTTGAACCTTTTGCTCGGTTTGTTTAACTGTTTTTTTAGGAGCATTTTTAACTTCCTGGTTTTGAGCCATTACAGTTGTGTTAACAGCAAAAGCAATCATTAACATTGAAACTGCGAGTGTGAATAATCTGGTTTTCATTTGTAGAACCTTTCAAATTGTTTGTTAATATTTTTTTTTGATTTTAGTTTCAAAAAATTTACAACGTAAATCTATGGTTTTAACATTAATACAAGATTAAACCAACATTAAAAAAAATTAATGTTATCGCCTGATATTTCATCCTGATAGATTTCTCTTAATGTAGGAACAGCTTCATTGCTAATTTCATACTCTGTGCACTTAGCCCTAAGAAAATCTTCTTTAGCACCCTCAAAGTCTCCCAAATCAGCTTTAATTGTTGCACGATTAAACAATGCAACGGCACAAAGCGGATTTAACTCAATCGCTTTGTTAAAATTCTCAAGCGCTTCGTCCAGCTTTCCCTCATCTGCTTTATTTGCACCCTTTATATTATAATAGCGCGAGAAAATAATTCTTAATTCCGGATATTGAATTGGTTGACCGATGGCTTTGCTGAAGTATTCCATTTTCTTTCTCCTTTTTTTACGCTATTAATTTTCTTTGCCTTTAATTCTATTTGCAAAATAAGATTCAATTGTTAACATATGATTAAGCCATTATTAATAAATTTTAATGTTTTTCATTTATCCCAAATAGCAATTTTTCATAAAATTTTAATTGCTCATTGTTACTGCTGAGATTTTTGATTTATCTTTTTCAGGCACAAAGCGCGATGATTATTATATCTTATAAAACTTTTTACTTACTTTTGCATTTAGTCAACATAAAATCTGTAAACCAATTAGGACGGCACATGAACGAACAGGTTATATCAAAAAAAGGATTAAAAACTTTTCCTCTTAATTACTGGGTCGTAATAATGATGGAATTTTTTGAACGGGGATCTTATTACGGAATGATGAGTATTCTTTCGGTTTATATGACCGATCAATTGAGTTATACAAAAGAAAGTGTTGGACTTATTAAAAGTGTTATACAGCCGATGCTCTATATTCTTCCTATTCTTTCAGGAGCAATTGGCGACAGATTCGGTTATAAGCGCGTTTTAACCTTCGCATTCATCTTTTTAGGATTGGGATATTTTCTCACAAGCCAAACAACAGAGTATTCAATGGTGTTTGGAAGTTTAATTATTATGGCTGTTGGTGCCGGCGCATTTAAACCTATGATATCGGGAACAATTGCAAGATCCACAAATGAAAGTAACAGTACTCTCGGTTTCGGAATTTATTATTGGTCGATTAATCTTGGAGCTTTTTTATTCCCGCTTATTTTAGTTCCATATATTAAAAATACATTCGGCTGGCAATATGTTATGTTAGCATCAGCTATCGCTACATCAATAATGCTTATACCAACTTTTCTTATCTATAAAGAACCAGATAGACCATCTAGTTCTAAAAGTATTGCTGTGGTTTTAAAGGAAGCCATTATGGTTTTATCTGATTTCAGATTTATTGGTTTAATTGTAATATACTCGGGATTCTGGATTCTTTATTTTCAGATGTTTGATTCGGTTTTGTGGTACGTTCAAAAATATGTTGATGCTACTTCACTGAATAATTTTGTGAATGGTGCGCTTGGCGGAATCGGAATTAATATCAACTGGAAATTTGATGTTGAGCATGTAACTGTAATTAACGCCGGAACAATTATTTTACTTCAAATACTCGTATCAAATATCGTAAAACATACAAAAGCTCTTCCCACAATGATTGCCGGTATTGCTATGGGAACAATCGGAATGGCAATACTTGCAATCAATACAAACATCTGGGTTTTTATGATCGGCATTACAATATTTTCTATTGGGGAAATGACTGCACATCCAAAGTTTATTAGTTATGTTGGTTTGATCGCACCGGAAGATAAGAAAGCATTGTATCTGGGATATTCGTTTTTATACGGAGTTCTCGGCAGCTTTATTGGTGGAATACTCGGTGCAAATCTTTATGTTCATTTTGTTGATAAACTAAATCAGCCGGCAACACTTTGGATAATTTTTAGTTTGATTGGTGTAGTTACAATAATTGGATTATTGCTTTATAATAAATTTGTTAGTCCAAGAAAAGCTGTTTAATTAAACCTGAAAATTTTGACGCTGTCACAAAAGTCTAAAAATGTTATTGTAATACCCGATTCATCGGGGAGAAACAATCTTATAAATTTAACGTGTAATTGAGATCACTTCGTCCCTACAGGCCGGAACTCGTGATGACAATCTTACTTTTGAAACAACATCCTTTTTTATTCCGCTAATTATATTTTAATATCTCGTTTATTTCTATAAAAAAAAGAATTACTTTTAAGTAGTGCTTAACTAATTACTTGCATTTCAACCTTGATTTATCTTGGTATTCACCCTCGCGGGAGAGGAAATAATGATTGAGGCGAGCGCTAAATTAAAATATGTTCTATTGATTGATGCATTAATTTTTATGCTTTGCATAGCAGGAATTATAAGCATTAATCAAAAAGCAAAACTGCCCTTCAATATAATTTCCAACGATTCTACTTTTTCAATTAACATTAACCCGCAAAACCCATATGGATTAAAGCCAGGCGATAGATTAATAGCAGTTGCTGGTTATAAGATATCACTAAGCGATAAACCCGAATTTATTACAGATCGTAAAAACATTAATGATGATATAACCATCTCGATTCTGCAGGGATCAACTGTAAAAGAGGTTGTTGTTAAACTAACTAACTTTTACAGCAATTTTTATATTATCAGTACAAGTGTTGTTTCGTTGTTCTTTTTTATACTGGCATTATTTGTTTTGTTAAAAAAGCCGGAATTAAAAGCTTCTCACCTTTTTCACTGGGCAAGTATTTCTATAGTATTAATGATGTGTTTAACCTGGTCAAATCTTAATACATTTTCTTTAACCTTTGGAACGTTTTTAAGGATTCCGTTTAACACTGCATATGTTTTAGCTCCTGCGCTATTTGTACATTTTACATTAGTTTTTCCAAGAGACAATACTAATAAATGGAAGTGGTTTTTATTCGTAAACTATTCAATTGCAATTGTTCTGGGTGTGATAATTAATTACAAATTTATTTCTACAATTTACAATTTCACTGATTCCTCAATAGATAATTATCTTACAATCTTCAATACGGTAAGAGTATTTCTTATTATAGAAGTTATTATTTCATTATCCTTCTTCATTGCTGCTTTCCGTAAAGAAAAAGGAATTGTAGAACGCAAGCAGCTTAAATGGCTGTTATTTGGATTTATAGTAGGTCCAATCTGTTTTATAGGATTATGGGTTGTTCCAATTCTTTTACGCGGTAGTGCACTTGTTCCCGAAGAAATCGTGATGATTATTCTTTGTATAATACCAATCAGCTTTGCTATTGCGATAATTAAATATCATCTACTTAACATAGATGAGGTAATAAACAGAGGAATTGTTTATGGAATCGTAATTGCAATTTTACTTTTAATTTATTCAACATTAATTATTCTATCCATTTACTGGCTGAATTTACCCGATCAATCTGTTATCTCTGCAATTGCTGCTGTTATTCTCGCTTTACTTTTTCAGCCATTAAAAACACAAGTTCAAACTTTTGTTGATAAAAAGTTTTTCAGGATAGATTATAACTTTAGACGGGAACTAAGCAAACTTACAGATAATATTAAGAATTATAATGACACAACACAGCTTGGTGAATATTTAATACGTGAGATCGAAAGATTAATTCCTGTTGATAAAATAGCATTTAGCGAATTAGATAGCCAGACAGGAAAATTGACAATCAAAGCACAAATTAATTTTGATCAGATTAGCGATAAGGTTTTAAAGATTAAACCCGAAACCTTAGAGCGAAAGTGGTTTCAGGTTGCTTCAGTTAAAAACAAAGTTGACAGTGGTGTTGATATTTCTACTCTTTATCAAAACACACTTTTACGATGGAACATTAGTCTTGTTGTACCTATCAAATCGGTTTCGGAGGAACTGTATGGTTTTATAATTTTAGGAAATAAAAAATCAGGAACAAAATTTTCTATTGAAGATGTTGATTTATTAAAGAATATCGGGATAAATGCCGCAACCACAATAGAAAGAATTAAATTACAAGAACAGTTATTCCGCGAAAGGATGGAGGCCGAGCGATTAGAAGAATTGAACAAACAGAAATCCATTTTTGTATCACAAGTTTCACACGAATTTAAAACTCCGTTAACATCAGTTAAAATGTTTTCTGAGATGCTCCTTCAGAATGAAAAATCAATCTCGGATAAATCAAAACAACATCTTGAAATAATTGAAGGCGAGGCAGACAGACTGACGCGTCTAATCAATAATATTCTTGATTTTTCCAAAATCGAAAAAGGGGTAAAGGATTATTTCTTAAGAGAAGTTCATCTTAACAAAATTGTATCCGGAGTAATTGATTTAATGTATTACACATTAAAGATGAATGGCTTTAAGATTACTTCAAATATTTCTGATTTTAAAGATTGTATCATTGCCGATTCAGACGCAATAACTGAAGCAATTGAAAATCTTATTTCAAATGCAATCAGATTTTCGGGTGATAAAAAAGAAATAATTATCTCCACTTTTCCAAAAGACCAATTTGCTTGTGTAAGTGTTAAGGATTTCGGAATCGGAATTGATAATGCCGATCTTGAAAAAATTTTTGATCCTTATTTCCGTTCCGAGAACGCAAAGCAAAAAAAGATTGACGGTACCGGGTTAGGACTTCCGATTGTAAAACATATAGTTGAAAAGCATTCAGGAAAAATCTTGCTTGAAAGTACACCGGGACAAGGAAGTGTTTTTACTCTTTGTTTTCCTGTTAAACCATTTAACAAAGGAGAGAATGATGAAGCAAATATTAATAATTGAAGATGATCCTGCAATCCGGATTGGAATGAAAGAAACACTGACTGCAGAAGGATATTCTGCTCAGGAAGCTGAGACAGGAATTAAAGGATTTGAAATTGCTTCTAAGAAAGAATTTGATTTGATCCTTCTGGATTTAATTCTACCCGGAAAAGACGGAATAGAAGTTTGTAAGGATTTAAGACACCTTGGAGTAAAAACACCAATTATTATGGTTACAAGCAGAAAAGATGAAATTGATAAAATTCTTGGTTTGGAAATTGGCGCAGACGATTATGTTACAAAACCCTTCAGCATAAGAGAGTTATTAGCCCGCGTTAAAGCTTTAATCCGAAGAAGTACTTTCGAAACAGGAGAAACCGAAGAAGTTAATTTTGCTGATCTAAAAATCAATTTTAAAAAACAGGAAATGTTTAAAGGAATTAATCCCGTAAGACTATCTGCAACGGAATACAGAATTTTACATTACTTCATTGAACACGAAGGCGAGGTAATATCGCGGGATAAATTTCTTGATGAAGTTTGGGGCTACGATTCTTTTCCAACTACCCGAACGGTTGATAATTATATACTTTCGCTGCGAAAAAAAATTGAAGATGATCCGGCAAATCCAAAACACCTTTTAACTATCCATAAGGTGGGATATAAGTTTGTAAAGTAATTTTTAGTTGTTAAAATTGTTATAGAATTTTATTTGTGTTTTTAAAAAGGCCAGATTTAAATAAATTAATTATCAACTCAAGTTAACCGCCTACTGGTGTAGACCGTTGTCCAAAGGACTCCTATGGAGAAACGATTATAAATATTGATCTTTTATAATTAACCCCGGGATTAAGAGGCTGTGTGAAAATTCAATTGTAAGGAGAAAACTCACCCTAAATCCCTCTCTTAAAAAGAGAGGGACTTTGAAATTATAATGTATTAAGCCCCTTCTCTTTCTAAGAGAAGGGGTTGGGGATGAGTTCCTTTTGGTTGACAAATAATTTTAACACAGCTTCTTAATCCCTGAGTTAATAAAAACCGAAAACTTAATGTTTAACTGTTTTAATAGTTTTTTATCTTTAGTCTTCAACTTGATTTATTAATACAGAAGCACATCCACTTAAAAAGTTAAAAAAATAAATATGAGTGAAAACTGCTGGGAATGGATAGTCGGAATTGTTGATACAAACGAAAGATATTTCGAACTGAAGTATGGTTTCGAACCCGCACCTGTTGTAAGAATTGGAATTACAAATAACAAAAAATTTATTGTTGAATTTCTGTTCTCCCCTCTCATCGCTAACGGACAGCGTGAAGAAATATTTAAAGAAGTAATTTATGAAATTGAGCTTTATCTGATTAATAACAGCGAACCAGATCCTATTGAATATATGATTAAACACACTCATAAATGCGCTAATACCTATTCAAAAGTTCACTGGTTATACTTTCCCAAAGGATCAAAGCGTGAAATACTTTTAACAAAAGAACGAACTATTAAAAGTAACAGCAATCCATTTTTCAATTTCTTTTCAAAAATAAAATTAGACACATAGAAAACCTCATCCCAAACCCTTCTCCTTATTAAGGAGAAGGGTTTTTAAATTCGTACAAACATTTTAACTATCTAAAGATGCCAAACATCATCAATAATCAAAACTCTACTAATCTTTTAAATATCTTTCATCAGCTTTTTACATTTTCATGACAATTCCGCCCAATTAATAAATTATGTTAATATTAGAATCTTGAAAAGGAGTTGTTATAAAACCCAGAGACATAAAATTATTTATTCCGGTCTTACTTTTACCGTTAATATTTAATGGATGTTATCCAACTTATCAAGCGGCAAAAGTTGATGCCGATTCTCTGAGAACGGGCACCTATTCGGACATCCAAGCAAAAGTATTTAAATCTGATAACAGCATAATTCTTTTCCCCGATGGATTTAACGTTGATAATAAATCTATTTGGGGTCAAGGGATAGTCCCGGATAACAGTTCATTTAATCCACCAAAACAAAATATCGCACTTCCTCTTGATAGCATTACGGCAATGATTACTTACGAAGAAACCACAAGTGGCGGAAGGTATTTTGCCTCATTTTTATTGGGATTAACAGGACCTCCGCTTACATTTCTGGGAGTCTATTGCATTGCGTGTCCCAAATGCTGTTTCGGTTCCTGCCCAACCATTTACACTTATGATGGTAGTGAGTATAATCTTGAAGCAGAATTATTTTCAGAATGTATTTCAAAGCAGCTTGAGAATAATGATATAGATTTACTTAGGCAAAAAATTATAGATGACACTTTAAAATTAAAGATTACAAATGAAGCTCTCGAAACTCATTTCATAAATAAATTAGAGGTTGTGGTTGCAGAACATCCTATCGGAACTGAACTATACCCAACAATAGATAATAAATTATTACTTGTTTCTAAAACATCACCTTTAGCGTTTGCTAGCAGTAAAGATGGAAATAATCTAACTGATCTTTTAACAAAAGCTGACGCCAAATATTATCGCAGCGGTGTAAATAAAGTAAATGAATTAAGAAATGGACCTGTGTTTGATTGGGTTGATATTAAAGTACCATCTCAAAAAAATTCGCCAACAAAAATGATTATGAAATACCGAAATACTTTGTTGAGCACAACTCTGCTTTACGATGTTGTAATTGGCTCACAAGGCGTTGCTGGTTTAGAGTGGACAAATAAGATGAATACCGATCCTGTTTATGCATCTCAATTTAAAATGATATACGATACCTTTTCGGGAATTAAAATTAAATTATTTGATAAAGGAATCTGGAAAGATTTGGGAAAGTTTAAAGATGCCGGTCCGCTTAACTGGAAATATATAGCTGCGGAATTACCGACAACCTATTCAGATTCGCTTTTTATAAGATTAGAATTTATACCCGATAATTTTATGATTGATTACATCGTTTTTGATACGACTTCATCTGCAAATAATGATATAGAAACTAAAATCATTTATCCTGTTGAAGTAACTGACGGCAATGGAAATAAATCCGACTCACTACTGAATTTCATTAACAATGATGATCTTAACTATCTTAAAACGGAACCGGGCGATAGTTATTATCTTAACTACAAAATCACCGCAAAAAATAATTGCGAACAAACTTTTCTCATCCGTTCAAAAGGATATTATAATGAATGGATTCGCGGAGGCTGGATAAATGATACAAGCCATCGTTACAAGTTCAATCTCTATGATATTAAAGGCACACTTTCTTACCTTGCCGATAGCTGGATTGAAAACAGTGAATTATTAGAAAGAGAATTTTTTCACAGCAAATTTTCCCTTAAGGAGGAAAAATGAAAAAGATATTTTTAATGATATGGTGTTTTACTTCTCTGCTCATTCTTGGTAGTTGTTCTTCGGGGAAGTATGTCGTTTCTGCAAATGGAGATAAAGCAGAAATTAAACTAATGGACGGCAGAGTATTAGTTAGCGAGATAGTAAGCATTCAGGACACAGCAATTATTTTTGCTACCATTCCTGTTAATCCTTTAGATTTTCCTCACTTATTTTTTGAACCTATTGAAGAAATAAAATCAATCACTATTCAAGGATATGACGGAAGTGGTTGGGGAGCGTCGGTATTACTTTTTCAGGTTCTGCCTGCTGCATTAATAGCGGGTGCTGCAGCCTCTTATTCTGAAGGTTCTGGTGCTTTGGCAGTAGGTTTAGTTTGCGCTATCCCCGCTGCTATAACAGCTTTATTATTTTCCGGTTCTGCTGGCGAAACACCGCAATGGAACGACGAAATGTCTGTTTCGGAAATAAAAAATTTAAAAAAATATTCTCGTTATCCCGAAGGAATGAGTCAAGAAGAATTATCTAAACTTCTTAAAAAGTATAATCAAACTGAACTCAAAAAATATTTTTAGGTTGTTTTATAATGACTATTAAAAAAAATATTGTAACTGTTATTTTCTTTACGATAGTGTTTTGGCAATTTCAATTAATCGCACAGATTGATTCTTTATCTCCACATAAAAGTGAATGGGAAGTTTTTCCAATACTCAATTACGATTCTGATGCAGGATTTGGTTATGGAGGGAAAGGATTTCTTTATAATTTTTTAGGAGGTAAAGAAAGTTTTGATTTAACTCTTTATAACAGCACTAAAGGAGAGCGATGGTACAGAGTTGTCTTTTCATTTCCAGATATTCAAAGACGGCAGGGAACAAAGTATCCCATCGCTTTTGATCTAACTTTTGATTACGATAAATGGATTAACTATAAATTCTACTCATCATATTACGATTTTCAAACCGGGAATTTTACTGACGGCAGCGAAAATTATATCCGCGAACCTATTGAACTAACTGCAATATTTAGTCGTGGTTTTACAAAAGATTTTGTAGCAGAACTTGGTGCAAGATTTATAAATATTAGTTGTTATAACTTTGATTCGACTGGCTCACTGCAGTACAAAACTCCAGCTAATGTTAAATACATTTCTTTTATTTTTAATTTCAGATGGGATACAAGAACAAATTTTATCAATCCGCAAAATGGATTTGTTATTGAAATTGATAATGAATATTCCCCCGACTTATTTAAACAAGGATATTCTTTTTATAAAATCGGAATTTTAGGACAACATTATTTAACATTGTTTAAACCAAATTTTGTTTGGGCTAACAGAATAATTCTTCAATCAATTTCTTCTGAAGTTAATTATCAACTTCAACTGCCTCTTGGTGGTAATAATACACTAAGAGGATTACCGCAGGACAGGTATTTATCAAACTCTACTGTTCTAATTAATTCCGAATTTCGTTTTCCTATTTGGTGGAGATTGGGTGGAATAGCAGGTGTTGATTTGGGTAATAGTGAATCAACATCGGATTGGATTATAAATCCTGTAGTTGGGCTGCGTTTTTATATGGATAATTTTGTTGTACGATTTGATGTTGGATTTGGGAAAGAGACAACAGGAATTTATTTCAACTTTGGACATGTTTTTTAAGTTCTTTGACTATCTTTTTACAATTTTATGACAACTCTCTTTTTGCGGTTTATGATTTTAGTATCGAATTCAATTTATAATTCATAATTAAAGAGGTAACGTTATGTTATACAGAAATTTATTCTTCGTTGTTTTTTCGATTTTCTTGCTTTCCTTATGTATCCAAGCTCAGACTGTACAAAACGATCGCTACGCCTTTACAAAAGGTTCATGGGAATTAAACCTATCTGGTGACATCGGGTCGCAAACATCAACTTCAAAATATGAATCTGGGGGTTACTCACAAGAATATTCATCTGACCACACTTATTTTCAGCTTCATATTATTCCTGGTTACTTTATTATTGATGGGCTTTCATTTGAGCCGGAATTGGATTTTCTTTTTCTTGAAAATTCTAAGCCGTCTTATTCACTTATCCCTAATTTGTCCTACACTTATTTGCTACCCTCTAATTCTAAGTTAGCATTGTATGTTAGGGGAGGATATGGGTTATCTAATTCCTATAATCTTTTCGGGCTTTTAATAAGAACATCCAACTCACTTGATGTTGGAGTAATAAATTTGGGTGCAGGTATTAAATTTTTAGCGACGGAGAATTTTAGTATTAGAACTGAAATTAATTACAGAAGAACAAGCTATAC